>Ga0182024_10001440_pt1 | contig 61474 bp, 69 predicted proteins | sample P32metaG_FD_120480 | JGI IMG/M metagenome (GOLD analysis project Ga0182024, IMG submission 120480) | Permafrost microbial communities from Stordalen Mire, Sweden - P3-2 metaG (Illumina Assembly) | ecosystem: Environmental > Terrestrial > Soil > Wetlands > Permafrost | place: Sweden: Stordalen...
CTCTCGGCGTGGACGTCGGTGTTCTCATAGATGACGGTGCCCGACGTTGGCCGGTAGAGCCCCAGGATGACCCTGCCAGTGGTGGTCTTGCCGCATCCGCTCTCGCCGACAAGGCCGAGCGTGGTGCCTTCCTCTATCGAGAACGAGACATCGTCGACGGCCTTGACCACCCTGGACTTTCCTCTGAGGAACTCGCCGAAGCTCCTCCCCGCGGGAAAATACTTCCGAAGGTTCCGGACCTCGAGCAGCGTGGAGGCCACGGACTACCCCCCTCCCCCTGACCTTGCGCCCTCCTCCAGCCAGCACTTCGACGAACGGCCTCCTTGTATGGGGAAGAACGGAGGCTCCTCGGAACGGCACTTCTCGAAGGCTGCAAAGCACCGGGGGTGGAACCTGCACCCCGCTGGCGGATGGACAAGATCGGCTATCTCGCCGGGGATCGAGTTCAGCCGCTCGATGTCGGCGTCGATCCTGGTTATGGAGTTGAGGAGACCCTTCGTGTAGGGATGCCTCGGCTCTCCGAAGACCTGTTTCGCAGACCCCTGCTCCATGCCCTGCCCCGCGTACATGACGAGCACCTTCTGGCAGTATTCCGCGACGATCCCGAGGTCGTGCGTGATCAGGATCACCGACATCCGTCTCTTCTGCTGGAGGCTGCGCAGCAGCTCCAGGATCTGGGCCTGCGTTATCACGTCAAGTGCGGTCGTGGGCTCGTCGGCTATGAGGAGGCCGGGGTCCGTCACCAGCGCCATGGCGATCATGATCCTCTGCCTCATCCCCCCGCTGAACTGATGCGGGAACTCGCGCACCCTCTTCTCTGGGTCCGGTATCCCCGTCGCCGCCAGGAGCTCTATCGCCTTGGCCTGCGCCTGCTGTCTGGGCATCTTCTCGTGGGCCAGCAGTGCCTCCTCGATCTGGAATCCGACCCTGAAGACGGGGTTGAGAGAGGTCATCGGGTCCTGGTATATCATCGAGACTCGCTTCCCGCGTATCTGGCGCATCTCCTCCGGAGTCTTCTTGAAGAGGTTCTCGCCGTCGAGGAGGATCTCGCCCGAGTCCACGCGTCCGGGGGGCATCGGCAGGAGCCCCATCGTGGTCAGGGCCGTGACGCTCTTCCCCGACCCGGACTCGCCCACTACCCCGAATATCGAGCCGCGTTCGACGTCGAATGAGAGGTGGTCCACGGCCTTCACAGTCCCGTATCCGAGGTAGAACCTGACCGAGAGGTCCCGCACCCGCAGTATGGGGTCGCCGTCTTGCTGCCCTTCAGCGCTCTCCAAGTTGCACCACCAGCGATTCGCGCCTCCTCTTCAGCCTCGGGTTGAGGGCCTCACGCAGCCCCTCGCTGACGAAGTAGAACGATAGGGAGGTGAGGAATATCATGAGTCCGGGGAAGAAGGACATCCACCACGCGCCACGTATCCAATAGTCGAGCGCTATGTTGAGCATGAACCCCCAGCTCACGGTTATCGGGGCGAGCCCGAGGAACTCTACCGCCGCCTCGGTCAGCACCACCACCGGGATGCTGAGGGAGGTGTAGACCAGTATGAGGTCTATCTGGTTCGGGAGCAGGTGCCTGAAGACTATGCGCGGTGCGCTCGCTCCCATCACCCTCTCGATCTGGATGAACTCACGCTTCATCATGGTGAGGACGTTGGACCGTATCAGTCTCGCCATAAACGGCCAGCTCGTCAGGGCGATTATCAGCATGATGTTGGTGAGGCTCTGGCCGAGGAGGGCCACTACCAGCAGGATCAGCGGAAGCGCCGGCAGCGTCAGGAAGACGTCGGCGATGCGCATTATCAGGCCGTCCATCTTCCCTCCGAGGTAACCGGCGAGAAGGCCGGCGACGGTGCCGATCAACGCGAGCAGAGCGCTCGCCCCCACGGCAACGAACAGAGAGACCCTCGCGCCGTAGACCATCAACATCAGCATGTTCCTGCCGATGTAGTCGGTCCCCATCGGGAACGCCAGGCTGGGCGGGAGCAGCGACGGATACGCCAGGAGGTCGCTCGGCCCGACCGCGAATATGAAGTTGGCAAAGATGGCCGAGAAGGTCAGCACCACGAGGAAGCAGAAGCCGAAGGCCGCCTCCCTGTTCCTGAGGAAGTCCCGGAAGAAGCCCAACAGCCTCGATGCCCTTCCTGCGGGCTGCGCGCTAGTCATAGGTTATCCTCGGGTCGAGGAATCCGTAGATCACGTCTGTGACGAGGTTCGCCGTGATGATCATGATGGAGAACATGAAGAAGAGCCCGAGCACCACCGGATAGTCGTGGTCGAGTATCGAAGTGAATGTAAGGAGCCCGAGACCAGGCCAGGAGAAGACCGACTCTGTGAGGATCGCGCCCGTCAGCAGGAACCCTACGAAGAGGCCGGTCATGGTCACCGTCGGAAGGAGGGCGTTCCTGAACGCGTGCCTGAAGAAGACCGTCCTCTCCGACAGCCCCTTGCCGCGCGCCGTCGTGATGAAGTTCTGGTCGAGGACCTGCAGCAGGCTAGTCCTCATTAGGAGGGAGAAGTTCGCGAGGTTCACCAGCGTCAGCGTTAGCATCGGGAGGGCGAGGTGCCACAGGACATCCCCCACCGAGCCTCCTCCCACCGAAGAGATCCCTCCGGCCGGGAGCGCCCTGACGTCCAAGGCGAATGCGGTCAGCAGCAGGAACGCCAGCCAGAAGGCGGGCATGGAGTAGAAGAAGAAGGCTATCGACGACAGTGACCGGTCGATCGCGGAGAAGCTGTGCCTGGCGCTGGTGATGCCCATGAGCACGCCTACGACGATGGTCAGGATGAGGCTCGGGACCATCAAGATGAGCGTATTCAGAATCCTCCCCTGAATGACCTGGAAGACTGGTTGGAGATAGAAATAGGATGTGCCCCAGTTCCCCGTGAACATCCCGACGATGTAGTCGAGGTATTGGACATAGAGGGGCTTGTTGAGTCCATACGAGGCGAGGATCTGCTCTCTCCCGGCGGGGGTTATCCTCGGGTCGCTCAGCAGTATCGCTGTGGGGCCGCCTGGAGCCAGATGGACCACGACGAAGTTTATGGTCGCGACTATGGCTAACAGGATGAACGCGACGACGAGTCTTCTGGCGAGGTAGCTTGCCAGGCCCATGAGGAGACTAGCCCTCGCCTATGGCAGACTTGTATTTACGCCAAGTCTGCCTGACCGTCTGGTGCGACGTCCCGTAACCACGACCGCCGCGAGGACCGCGGCTACCACGAGCGTCACAGCGGCGCTCGACAGGTTGAGCGCGACGGACGAAGCGCTGCTGGAAGTGGTCGAAGTGTTGGAGGTCGTCGAGGCGCTCGTTGCACTCGATGTCGTCGAGGTGCTGCTGACTAGCGACACGTTCGCCAGCGACTGCGCCTTTAGCGCGCCCCAGTAGTCATGCTCTGGGTTACCGAGACCGAGCTGGAAGCCCTGGTATTGCGGGCTCCATGCGACCACCTCTATCTGGTAGGACAGCTCGAGGACCGGGAGCTGGTCATGAATTATCCCGTCGATCTGCTGGAATATGGCGACCCTCTGCGCCGTTCCGACGGTGTTCTCTTCTTGGGTGATCAACTGGTTAATCTGGCTGTTGTTGTAACCTCCCGCGTTGAACCCTCCTGCGCCCGCATTGCCCGCGAGGGAGCCCACCATATAGAACGCAGTAACGTCCGGGTCGGGTGACTCGGATATTATGCTCAGCGCAATATTCCAGGGCTTCGGTGGGGTCGCGCCGTAGACGTTATTGTCGAAGTCCGTGGTGTCTTGAACCGAAACGTGGAGGTTTATTCCCACGGCGGCCAGCTCACTCTGGATTAGTTGGAGCATCTCGGTGGTCGGACCGGTTCCCGAGGCTCCGATCCCGCCCGCAGGCGCAACCAGGCTAAGCTGGAACCTAGTGCCGTTAGAGGCCGGTGGATATCCCGCTTGCGTCAGGAGCTGTCCTGCGGCGGTCGGGTTATACGGATACTCTGGGTTGGGTATCGACTTGTTCTGGGTCGAGACGCCGTTGTAGAGCATGTTCGGGACCTCTATCTGGTTCGCCTCAAGGTAATGCCCCGCGCCGAGCGAAGCGTTCAGGATGCTGCCTATGTTCAGGGCCATGGCTATGGCCTGTCGGACCTGCAGGTTAGATGCAGGGTTCGAGGCGTTGTTCGCAGTCGTAGGGAGCACGTTGAAGGCCAGATAGACGTTCGACTGGTCTTCTTCGGTCGCGACGGTCAGTCCCTTGCCGGCGAGCGCTGACGCGTCGGTGGGAGGAACGCTCTGCATGTAGTTGACCTGGCCGCTCTCCAAGGCGATCTCGGCAGAGGTCGAGTCCTGATAGAAGTTGAAGACGACCTGGCTCAGCTTGGGAGCGCCTGCGAAGTAGTACGGGTTAGCGAGCATCGTAAGCTCGCTCCCCGCCGTGTAGGAGGTCGGTATGAACGGACCCGAGCCCACCATCGTGGAGAGCGGGGGGTTGTTCGCAGTGAAGTTGAATCCCTGGTATGTGTGCTGCGGGATTATGTCCTGGCCGCCCACGTATGTGATGAACGGGGCGTATGGGCCGCTGAGATGGAAGACGACAGTCGTAGAGTTAGGCGTATCTATCGCCCCGGGAGCCACAACCTCATGCGTGTAGGTCTGATTGCTTGCTGTCTCGAGGGGGGTGAAGAGGTAGTACCACAGCGAGGACTGGTTCACATAGTCGTCTATGGTGAACTTGATGTCGGCCGACGTAAGCGGCTGTCCGTCGCTCCACTTCAGGTTCGGCCTGAGGTCGAACGTGTACACGGTACCGTTAGGCGATATCGTCCAGGACTGGGCGAGCAGAGGCTCGAGGCCACCTGTCGAATTCCAGCCGACCATCGGCAGGAACGTCTCGGACATGTAGTACGTGATCAGCATCTTCATCGGGTTGAGGTCGGTGAGTGCGGGTATGAACTGCGATGTCCCGACCACTAACGTCGGCAAGGTGGCCGCCCTGACGGGCGTGAAGAATCCGAAAAACACAGAGCTGAACAGAAGCGCCGCGACTGGAAGCATAATCCAGCGTTTATTCAACGATTGCAAGTCCTCTTCGTGGCTATTTATGGATTCGTAAGCTGGACCGAATCATTAACAATCGGATAGCGCAAAATTTAGTCGTTCATGAAAGGGCCCGGCGCAGCTAGAGCCGGCCCCGGCTTACGAGCTTCTTGCCCTTCGCGCTCATCGATGCCGACTTGGCGGTGAAGTTCACACCCAGAACGCGAAGCCCGATGACTCCGGCCGAGTTGGCGTTCTGTCCATAACCGTATTTCAAGAGAGGGTTCAGACCGACGGTGATCGCAGAGGCGCGCTTGCTCTTCGAAGCGGCCCCGAGTTTCTTGAGGGCAGGCTCGGATCCCTTGCTCCTCAGCCCCGTAACTTCGCCATCGCGGAACTCTATCGTTCCGTCGCTTATCATGCCGAAGCGCGTGAGCGTCGGCGAGAAGGTGAAGCTACCGGTGACCGATTCCGGCACGACCTCAGCGTACACGAACCCCGGCGGCATGTAGCAGACGTTGCTCTCGGTCGCTATGTCTTGCGCGTCGACCACCCCGTCGTCGACTTCCAGGGTGCCGTTGAGCGCTAGTTTCAGGTGAGAGCCAGGGGTCGAGATGTCTACGTCGGCCCCCTTCCCGAGCACGGCCGTCAGTTCTTTGGCCATCTTCCCGATCGCGCGGTAGTCAGCGAGCGACGCCTCGAGCTGGTGAGATACGACGGCCTTCACCGATTTCCCTAGCACGCGTTCGGCATCGTCACCGATGTAACCAAAGACAAGCCTGACACCGCGAAGCTTCGACTTCGCTGCGGCTTTGTACCACGCGTCTCCATACTGGACGGACTTGAGCATCTCCTCGCGGGTGAGTCTGTTGGCGAAGGAGCCGAGTTCCGGGCCGGGGATGAAGACGTAGGCGTCGGTACCAGAGAGCAAACCGTACTCGTGCTTTCCCATCTGCCCCACGGTGTCTGCGGGACTCCCACGGACGCCTTCCACGTAGGCATCTTCGTCCTCGAAGATCGTCAAAGGGATTGCGCCCATCTTCCTTGCCTCGATCGCGACGCGTCGGGCGAAGGGTATGCCATTGTTCCAGGTCTCTATCGTCAGGGTCTCACCCTTCTTCAGCGCGAGTGACTCGGTCAGGATCTTTCTTGCGACCTGCGAAAAGAGGGCATCCGGCGAAGCTCTGGTAGTCATGAACGGACCGGCTCGCGCACACTACTTAACGATTGAAATCGGATGTTGCGCATGAGGATTCCGCCATGCCGATGCGCGAGACGCTGACCGGCCCCGACGATCGGCTGAGGTAAGGCTAATAATCCAGAACCGGGGTTCAAGGGCGCAGATAATGGCGCGAAAAATCCTAAAGGGGGTCTTCCCTCTGATGCCTTTCGTTCTGAAGAAGAACCGCGAGCTCGACTTGGAAGGATTGAAGGCCAACGTACGGGCCTATGAGGAAGCAGGCTTCGACGGATTCGTCGCCTTCGGCTGCATGGGAGAGTTCTACGCCTCGAGACTAGATGAATTCAAGAAGGTGGTTGACACCGCGGTGAATGCTTCGCGCAGGATAACTTGCGTTTTTGGCACGACATTTCACAACACCAGAGAATGCATCGAGCGGACGAAGTACGCTCAGGATGCTGGAGCCGATGGCGTGATGGTTGGCCTGCCATATCTGATCCCCTGCACTTCCGAGGCCGCCTTCGGGCACTTCAGGCTCGTCGACGATGCGGCGCGAGACATCCAGATAATGGTCTACAACAATCCCTATTCCTTCAGGTTCAACATCAACGTCGAGCTCTGGGATAGGTTGATGGGACTCGACAGGGTGAAGGCGGTGAAGGAATCGAACGGCGACGTGGTGCACAGGACGCGGGTCGTCAGTCACATCTCGAAGCGCATAAACGTGTTCTCTGGTGGAGAGAACTGGCTTCTCGGCGACTCTCTGGTCGGTGGAAACAGCCTGGTGGCCGTGGTCGGTCCAGGGGCGCCCAAGGCGACACTGGCGTTCTTCGATGCGTGCATGAAGAGAGACCTGTCGAAGGCAGTCCCGCTCCACATCAAGTTCACAGAAATCTACGACGAGCAGACCGCCCAAAACGAGGTCGCCTGGGAGAAGGCCTGCGCGGAGGAAGGCGGATTCCGGGCGGGTCCACCGAGAGAACCCTATCTTCCGCTTGACCCGGGCCTAAGGAGTAGATTGGCCGCGGGACTTCGGGGGCTGGACGAGTTGGTCACTGGCGGGGCAAAGACCGGTCGTCGCTGAAGCGGATGGCGACGCGGTTAGAGTACCATATCCCCGAGCCCTATCTGACTCAGAACGGATGGAAGAAGCTCGGCAGCGCGACCCCGAACAGGGCCACGAGTACCACGTTCATGACGAACAGGACGATGGCAGCCAAGATCGCAATACCCAGCGCTCCGAGCCATCCTACCTCGAAGACGCCCTTGTAGACTGCCAGCCAGGCGATGACGGCTAGAATCAGGGCGAGGATGAATGCATCGGACCCTATGACGGCGCTAAGAAAGAATGAAACGCCGTACAAGACTATTGCGTATACGATCGCACCACCCAAAGTTGCGATCATGGCCTCGCCGAAACCGGCCTTGTTGGTCTGGCCAGAGGTCACGGCCCTAGCGGCTATGTAGACAGGTATCGAGACTATCACCCAAAGTATCACCAGCGCTATGATCAGGACGATGAGAGACGGGAGCACCGCCATGAGCATGATTTGGCCTCTGCACATTTAAGGGTGATGTTGAATTCTAGTGACGATTTCTTCATTCGAGCCCGATAGCGGCCAACCGAGCGCTCCTAGAAGGAGGAGAGGTCGAGAACCGGGAATCATTTACTCGGTCCTCGAGAAGGGAGGCTTGGGGCTCAGGTTGCGTTCTGGTAGAGGCCTACGATGTTGCCTTCACTGTCCTTGAAGTAGGCCGTGAATCCCATGCTCCCGACGGGCTGCTTCTTCTGGACGGTCTTCCCGCCGAGCTTCTCTATCTTGTCGAGAGATTTGTCGATGTCCTTGACATTTATCGTCACTACGATGCCCTTCAAGGGTGCTTCCCTCTTGCCCATCCCTCCGTTGATGGCGCCCGGATTCTTCGCCATGCCTTGCTCGTTGACCTCGGTCGTGCCTAACATCCAGTATTCCATGCCCTGCATCTCCTCGGCGCTCCACCCAAACGCCTTCTTGTAAAAGGAGGAGGCTCGCTTTATGTCGTCCGCAGGAATCTCGAAGTGAACTACTGAGTCCATATTTTTGTGCCACCCGTTGCGACTATTTAATTCCAGCAGGGAAGAAGAGTATAGTATGCCGGAGTGAGATGAAAGTGAACGCCCACATTGTTCTCTGGGTGCCGAATACTTCACACCGGCTGCAGCTTTGTTGAGCATGGAACAAAAATCGCAATTCCGCGAACCTGGTCCGACGTGACCGAGTCTGATCTGCACCGTGCCATGAAGAGGATGGTCCGGGGAGACCTGGAGGTCGAGAACTACCGCGTCGTGGAAGAACCCCTCTTTCCACCTGCGGGCAGGATTCATTGGGAGGCCTACAGACCGGACCTACTCGGCTTCAGGTCGGGCGACCGGTCCGAGCAAATCGTGATAGCCGAGTGCGAGACTCGCCCAATCATGAAGAGGTTCCTCGCCAAGAACTACGAGAGTCTGTGGTTCGAACCCTCGATCCTCTGCGACGGGTCGATCAGGCGGATACTTGCCATACCTCGCGGGAGGCTCTCCGCGCTCGACCTGGAGCTACGTCACCGATGGGAGATCTGGGTCCTCGGCTCGACCGGGCCTATATCGAAGATATCAACGATCGGATGATTGGAATATCACCAGCTGACCAACATATTCTCCATGTCTTCTAGGTAAACAATATGGATGATGCATAAGAATCGTTCCGACTGATATGTCGTCGCAGCCAAGGTCCGCAGAGAGCGAAAGGCTCCCAAGTGAGGGGAAAGAGAGTGAAGGCCGAAGAGGGCGACCACTCTGGAATTGAGGTTTCTGGCCAAGCGCTGGCTACCGGCCCGCTAAGGCTCGCCCAAGGACGGCCCGACTCCCCCAGTCTCAGCTGGTGCCGAGCAGCCCTTGTCGACCCCGCGCACGGAGGCCGAACCCTACCGTTATAGCGGTGACAGATGCGGCGAAGAGGAATACCAAGAGGTATGCCGAGGTCAGAGATGTGGAAGACCCCGAAGAAGACTGAGATGACGTGGCCGTCGTGGTGCCTGTGGCAGTTGTACTGGTGCCGGTCGCAGTCGCACTCTGGGTTGAGGCCGAGGACGCCTGGCTGGAAGAAGAACTCGACAAGGTCAGGTTGGAGATCGAGAGCGGTAATGCGAGGGTTCCCGAGGCCTGCCCCAGATAGACATAGTCGGGAGTCCCGGTGGTCACCTGCGAGAAGCCGTTCCCGGAATACGAGACCTGAAGGTTGTCGGCAGCCTCGGCCGTATCACCCCCGAAGCTATAGAGAGAGGGGAACGAGTCGAGCACACCACTGGCGTTGTTGTAGTAGAACATGCCGAGCGAGGCGCTCATCTGGGTGAAATTGGTGGCCTCTCCGTTGTTCTCGCCCCCGAAGACCAGCTCAGTGTCGTAGTACAACCCATTCGGCGTGGTCTGGTTGCCGGAGACGAGGAAGTAGGCGCTCTGCGTGGTCGGGTCGTCGATTGTCATGTTGTCGAACCAGCTCACCGGGGTGGCCGGAGCAGTGCCGTTCTGAAGCATCTGCGCTCCCATCTGGAGCAGGACTCCCTGACCAGGTATCGTAGTCTCGTTCATCAGTAGTGCAAGGACGAACGGGAAGCTGTAGGTCAAATTGGAATTCTCTTCACTGTAGTAGTCGCCCGTGGACCCCGTGTTAGGAGCGACGAACCCTCCGCTAGTTGAGGTCACGGTGTTGTTGCTCAGGAAACCGGAGACGCTGAAGTTCCAGAGGTTGTCTCCATACGCTACCTGGGAAGCGGCGGTGACGAAGTCGGGCGTGTTCTGGGCCCAGTAGTCTTGCTGGAGACCTCCCTGTTCGTTAACCACGAGGATTGAGTTGAGCTGGAGTGTCGCCCCCGAGGGGTTGCTCTGGTCCGATGCGGCCGAAGCGTTGTAGGCCTGCAGAGCGGAGACGTCCGCCAGACCTACCACCTCACTGGTCTCGACCTGATACGGCACAGCGTTCCCGGACACGTTGTTGAGCCCGAATGAAGCCACCCCGGTAGGCTCCGGCGAGGGCAGAGGTGTGCTGTAGTATGGATCTATCGGGTAGGTCTGATAGTTGTAGCTCACATTGGCCGTGTAGTCATAGGCATAGAAGACGAGATAGTACGTCCCCACCGGCTCGTGCAGCGTATCCTGAGCGGTGGTCCCGTTCTGAAGATAGATAGAATCGGAGAGGTCGCTTTCGCTGTTATTGAACGATATGAGCTGGGATGAAGTCATGAACGCCGTAGACAGAGAGGTGTTGCTTGACGCGACAAGAGACACCGTCGAACTGCTCGATACGGTGTTGATCTGATAATATTGAAAGTAGCCGGAAGGTAGAATCAGGTTGTAGGGGAGGCTAGTAGATTGGTTCCTGAAGCCAGCGACGGCGGGAGCACTCAGCAGCAAGAAACAGGCCGCGAAGAGCGAAATCAGCTTCCATCCATCGTTCCGGTTCAGCTTCGATGACAGTTTTGACACTCGCACAGCCTCCACGGCCTATGGTCATATGACTTGCGGTATAGGACTGTTGACCGAGACCAGATTTCGAGAAAAACCCCGACCAAGCTTTAGTCCCGAACTGCGGCCGGAACACATTACGCCAATACAGAATTTCGACTGGTTAGTTCGTGCCCGGGACGGTTCAACTGAATTGCTTCTCGCCCAAGTATCACAAACGCAAAGTCGGGGATTCTTTTCTAGCGCAGTCCCGGCTGACGGTATACAAAAGTAATCACGTTAAATATCGATTCAATGAAGGACCGGTCATGAAGCCTGCCACCACCAGCACCTCACCCTTCGAATTCTGGACGCCCGGCACCCCGATGGTTCCTGCTGCGCCCATGGCCGGATGTCCGATCCAGACAAGCATGGGTTTTCTTGGCAAGAAATGGACCATAATGATACTGAGGGACATGGCGATGCAGAATGCGGAGAGGTTCTCGGAGCTTCTCAGGTCAATCGAGGGACTGACTCCGCGCATCCTGTCGGTCAGACTCAAGGAACTGGAGGCCGAGGGCATCATCATGAAGAAGAGCGTCGAAACGAGCCCGTCCATAGTCCGCTGGAAGCTCACGGACAAGGGCTGGGACGCGCTGCCAATCCTGATGAGCCTCTTCGCTTTCGGTTCGAAATGGTACCCTCAAGCAGCTTTCACCGACGGTAAGGCGAGGGAGATGGTGGAGATCTATCCTCAGCGGAACCTGAGGGAACAGTTCGTCAACCTCCGGGTCGAGGGCAAAGGGAAGGAATAGTCCGAGCGCTGAACGCACATCAGAGGCCAACGTATCCCCTGAAGAGGACGAACGCCGCGACCCAGAGCATTACGGCGAGCACCAGAGGCGGCCAGAACGCCCCCTTGGAGGTCTTGTGATGGAAGAGGAATGCCCCCAGGATTATCCCCCAGAACCCTCCAGCGAATGCGATCAACCATAGCGAGCGTTCGCTTATCCTGTCACCCCAGTGGAAGTGGGCCATTCCCTTGTCCACACCCATCGCGATAACCCCCAGGGACCCTAGCACGAGGAACCAGAGCACTATGTCCCGCTCTGTCAAGGCAAGCACGGAACTCACATCTGAGTGCGGGCATGTAAATTAGCGCCACCAGCGCGTCTGGAAAGACATTTGTGAATGCCGATGGGTCAGTATTATCGATGTCCAGGGGCGATGGTGAGAGCGCGCGGCAGAGCGGGTCCGCGGGACGCCCTCCGAACTACAGAAAGGTGAGCACGAAATCCAACCCCGACCCCGAGGAGAGCTGTCTGAACTGCAAGTTCGTGACGGACAACAGGTGTCGTGCCTACTGCGTCAAGTATTCAACGCGCGTCAACCCCTGGTACGTGTGCGACGAATGGAAACCTAGAACGGCCTGAAGACCTTGCCGATTTCGGCGCGCAATAGGGGCTTATCAAAAAAAGGGGAAAGAGTACCGTCTAGCTCGTTACTGTGCCTGTGAGGGAGACTAGGTACTCAGTCGTGCCGTTGCTCAGGTCGAGCGACACCTGGCCGTTCGAGCCGACGAAGCTGCCGTGCGCGGATGCCTGCAGGAGGAATTCGCCTGTCGGGGTCGTCGTGCCCTGTCCAGATATTGCGGTTGCGGATGGGTTCATCTCGGCGGAGCCGGATGAGATGGTGTATGTCGCCCCCGCGATCACGACGGTCCCGCTGGTGGAGAGGGTGTCTCCCGCAGTGAGACTGCCAGTCACGGTGAAGGTGACGGTGCCCGATGCAGTTCCGTTGTCGGTGGTGCCGCCGACTACTGCGTATTGCCCGGAGGTGCTAGTGATAGTGAACGTCTCCCCGTCGGTGACGTTGACTTTCTGCCCTTGTCCGAAGCCCTGGCCGCCCTGCTGCTGTGGGCCTCCTCTGCCGGGACCGCCCAGACCGGGAGGACCCTGTCCCTGGCCGCCCTGGCCTCCGGGGTTGCCGTACGTGGTCGATGTCGCTGACGATGTAGTTGTGCTTGTCGATGTCTGCGCTGCCGCCGACGTCACCAATGCTGGATAGACCAGCAGTAGGGCCGTCAGAGCCACCGCAGTCACTGCGAGTGTCGCTGCCTTGAAGTTCTTAGTCGTCATTTTCAATGTTTTCGACCGGTTTCAGGATATTTACAGAAATTCCGAAATCGTTCCCTAATCTCTAGTGGATTGACGCAAGATGCAACCCTGATTACCAGGGTCCTGCGAACAGCGTCATCTGATCTTGCCGGCAGCCGCTCTCGTCTGGGAATTCACTTCAGTGGAGAACATTCGTACGCAGGCCGCTCGAGAAAACGTAGAAGCACAGAGCTAGTACGTAGATCGCTATGCTGACCTCGGTACTCACGAAAGAGACGAGTATCGCCGATGAGTAGATTGCGACGCCTAGCCTCCAGCGGAAGATTATCTTTTCGATGATGGTCTTACTTTCACCCTCCGCGATCAGCATCTTGCTTCGCACCGCGTATTGCAGGAAGGTCTGCATTGTGATTGCCACGCCCGCGACGTTGGCACCGTATATTATCACGGACAGTTGAACCAGCGGATATCTCCCGAGCAGGGCAGTGGAGAATGGAACGAAGCCTATAGTGAGCAGGAAGATTATGTTGAGCCAGAGGAGCTGGCGATTAATCTTCGAGATGTAGTGATAGACAAAGTGGTGGCTCATCCACATCACAGCGAGTAGCAAGAAGCTGAGGGTGTAGCTCAGTATGTCCGGCAACAGTCCCTGAACAGCGGTGGTGACATCCCGACTGAGTTCAGCACTGCTGAGAGGTCCCGCTATCACCGGGACGCTCAATGTCAGGACGAGCACCGTCATCACGGTCGCGAAGATCCCGTCTGTCAGGGCTTCCATTCTGCCCTTGCTTAGGCCCACCGTGGAGACGTCGGAACTCAACTGATCGCACCGATTCAGAGGCCGTCTGATAAACAAGACAACCGGCCGTCGGTCGCTAGGAAGAGGCCTTCCTTATTATCGGCGACCAGAGCTCGACACACCATGAAGCTAATCGAGACCAAGCACGACATGACATACGGCGGAATCAACATGACCATAGGCGGGGAGCTTGTACCTGTCTGTACCGTCAGCCTCAATGCCACGTCTGGCTCAATCTTCTTCGAACATCACATCCTCCTCTGGAGAGATCCGCAGGTAGACATAACGGCCAAGACCCTCAAGGGCCTCGGGAAGCGCATACTTGCGGGCCTCCCCATAGTCGTCACCGAGGCGAACGGGAACGGTAGGATAGCGTTCTCGAGGGACGGCCCCGGCCAGCTCATACTGGCAGAGCTCGGACCGGGCGAGCAACTTGACGTGAGGGAGCACCAGTTCCTCTTCGCGACGAACACCGTGGAGTACGGCTACTACCGCCTCAAGGGTATCTCGAACCTCATGTTCGGCGGGACGGGATTCTTCATCGACACGTTCAGGGGTCCCGGGCTGGTCGCGCTTCACGGTTACGGTAACGTCCTCGAGCGGGAGCTCGCTCCGGGGGAGCAGATAGACGTCGAGCCCGGCGCCTACATGTACAAGGACTCGCAGGTGAGGATGGAGACCATGCGGCTCGGGCTCAAGACCGGGTTCATGGGAGGCACGAACCTGTTCCTGAACAGGTTCACCGGGCCCGGGAAGTTGGGGATACAGAGCATGACCTTCCACCTGCAGACCGGCGACTAGGGACTTTAGCGCTGGGCCATGCGCGCTTCGAACGCGGCCACGCCCTGATAGTACTGCTTGGCGAACTCGGCCGCGCCAGCCGGGATGTACAACTCCGGGACGGGCTTCTCAAGAAGGGAGGCGATCTGGGCGGCTACCTCGTCCGCCGACAGCACCACGGCGTTCCCGACGCGATCGCCAGCCTTCATCTTCATTGGAGTCTGCGCCACCCTGTGGAAGTCCGTATCGACGATTCCCGGAAGTACGAGCGAAACGTGGATTCCAGGATACTTCGCCGCGAGGTCCATTCTCAGGTTCGCGGTCAGGATGTTTACGGCGCTCTTGGCCGCGCTGTAGACCGACCGGTAGGTCACGAACGGTACCCTCCCGAGGGTGGATGAGACGTTGATGAGCAGCCCGTGCCCTCTTTCCTGGGAGTGGGGGACGATCGTCTGCATGCCGTACAGCGCAGACTTGAGAACGACATCGATGATGCTCTGGAACTCGTCGTCGGTGACCTCCATCACGGTCTTTCCGGTGCCCCGCCCTGCGTTGTTCACCCACACGTCGACATGACCGAACGCCCCGATGGCGGCATCTCTCAGATGCTCCATATCCTTCCTATGGGTGACGTCAGTGACGACCGTGAGAGTCTGGGTACCCGATTCGGCCGCGATCTGCTTCAGCAGCTCCTCCCTCCTTGCGGCGAGCACGAGCCGGTGCCCCTTCGCCCCGAGATTCTTGGCCAGGGCAGCGCCTATGCCGCTGCTGGCTCCGGTTATCACGACGACCTTGGGATTCCATTGGAGAAGACTAGGAGCGGTCCGTGCCGTATAAAACGTCAGAGTAGATGAAACGACCGGACGCCTCGACTACTAACGCCTGAAAACTACTGGAGAGCCGGAGGGGTCACCTGGCTTTCTTCGATTCTAGCCTTTCCTTGCGCTCGACGAGGAAGGACAGGAACGCGGCATGGTTCTTCGCCTTGATCCTCGTGGAGACGATCGCCGTCGAGAGGTCGGCGGTCAGCGGCTCGAGCTTCCTCAGCACTTCTTCTCTGAGCGTCTGCAGGTCGGTGTCGAGCACGATGAGGAAGTACTCGTCCGAACCCACTGTGGAGAAGGCCTCTATCACGCGGGGCTCGCGCCTGATGTATTCGTAGAGTTTCGCGACATCCTCGTCCCCCAGCGCGGTCATCGTCCCGACGAAGGCGAACGCTCCGACGCCTATGAGAGGCCAATTGATGTCGGCGGTTATCTTGAGCACTCCATTCCTCTTCAGCTCCTCGAAGTGCTTCGCCACCGTCCTCTTGTCGACGTCCAGCTTGTCAGCCAGCTCTTTGTAACTGAGGCTCCCGTCTTCCGCGAGGAGCTGCATTATCTTCAGGTCCAGCGCATCGGCCTTGAAGGAGGAATCATCATAGCTTCTGCGTCTGTCATTTGATACCATAGTTAGCGGCTTACTATGTCTAAGGCGAGCAAGAATAATTAAATCTTTGCTAGCCTGAATCATGACCATCGGTGGCATCAGGAGTTGGACATCTCAGGCGCGGCTGGAGGCTTTCTCGCCATAGTCGCGACGATATTTATCGCCGAACTCACCGACAAGGACGCGCTGCTGCTCCTGTCGCTCGGCGCCAAGATGAGGCCTCTGATAGTGTTCGCGGCGGGGTCGATCGCGTTCACCATCTCATCAGCGATAATCGTCTTGGTGGGATCGGCGCTGGTCGCGTACGTACCGATCTTCTGGGTCAAGATTGCGGGAGGCGTGATAATGCTGGGCTACGCGGTGCTGCAATACCTTCGAGGGTTGCGGGTCGAGACGAGCCTCAAGAAGAAGGAAGAGAGGTTCCTCAAGAGTCTCGGGAAGAAGGAGTTGTACGCCTTCCTCGGAATCCTAGCTTCGCTCATAATCCTCGACCTGGCCGGCGACGCCACCGAACTGCTCACTATAGTGTTCGTGGCTCAGTACAGGAACGTCCTGCTGGTCTTCGCCGGGGCCGTCGTCGCGCTCATAGCGGCGAGCGCCCTCGAGACCGTGCTCGGAAACAGACTCGGGAAGCTCCTGACGGCCAAGAGGATAAGGCAGCTTTCTGTCGTCGTCTTCCTCATCATCGGCTCAATCATAATCCTCTCGAGCGGGATACTCCCCGCCTGAAGGGGATGCCCGCAAGGGAGGCTTCGCCTAGGTCTGCGCTCTAGAAGCCTATGGGCTCACGGATCAGCACGAGTGTGGAACGGCCGGCCGGCCAATCCATGTTGATTGTCAGGACCTTGGCGAGGAAGCTTCCTTGTCCGTATTTCGCCCTCGCCCTGATGTCCTCCTTCGGGTAGCTGTATTCCTCGAGTCGCCTCATTCCGGTCTCGAGGTCGGGGACCACCTTCTGCGAGCCGACCACCCATATCACCTTGCCTGCACCTGCGGAGTACGGGCCGAGCTGGCTTCCGCTCGCAGATCCTATGATGAGGCGCCCGTCCTCGGTGACCGCCTGAACACTGCCCACGATTACATCAGGCGTAGAGCCGAGCTTCCTCATCTCGGGCATCTGGGTCTTGGGGTCGAGCTTAGCAAGCTCCTGGCGGATTGACTTGTAATGGCCCGAGTTGTTGATGTCCTCCTCTAGCCCTGAGAGCCTGACGGTCTCACTGGCAGCTGTCAGGATGGTCTTGTCCTTGGGAAGAATCGAGTTCACGTACGCGCGTGCCGCTGCGGGCGTGTCGACCACTTCGACGGCGATGTTGTGAGCCCTAAGAGCTGCAGCCGCCCTCTGAATCTGTTCCTCCGTCGCCGGCCTGGAGAAGCTATTATCTATCGGCAGGCCGAACTCGGTCTTTCCTAACTCAGCTTCTTGCGTCTTCTGGATGTTTAGTGTCAATGCGTATCGGTCGTCCGATATTGGAGACCCCATATAAGCATATCGGACGTCCAACTTCAGCTCATTCTTCTAGTCAAAGGCATAGTCAAGGGCGAGCTGCCCCTGCTAGGGACAATCGCGGCACCCGGGGTCTAAGGAACGTCACTGCCTAGTCGACGATCCTCGCCCCGCAGGCGCCGCAGAAGACGGCGCCCTGCCGTATCTGGGAGCCACATTTGATGCAGTAGTTCAGAGGCCCGGCACCCGCTGGCCCAATCGGCTGTGCAGGACCGCTCGAGCCGAGTGTGAATGAGCCGACCGGACCGAGGCCGATTACCATGGCGCGGGCGTTCGACTTGTACGTCAGTCCGAGGTATGCTCCTATCGCGGCGAGTATGAACCCGATCAGTAACCCTCCAAGCGTGGTCAGCCCCCCCACAACTATCATGACGATGACGAGTATCCCGCCGGCCTTCCGTCGGCCGGGGCGCTCGGAATTGATCAGCACCCCGCCAAACACGATCAGCAGCCCGGTGACGACGCCGATGACCAGAAGGACGTCCGCTATCGCGTCCACGCTTCCCGAACCCAGCCCTAGGCTTGTATCGGACGAGGTATCGGGAATCAAGCCGCCGGTGTTAAGGCCGCCGAACCCTGAGAGGCTCGATGAAACGGAGCCGAGCAAGGACGCGACAAGCGCACCTCCGAGCATGTAGAACACTCCGCCCACGATGGTAAGTATAGCGGCCGTCTTCTTGCTTGCCAGTCAGGTCCACCTCTCAGAATGAGACGCGCGCATGTTATTTAACCGATGGACCGATTCCATGCACAGCCCGGTTTCGTCCTATTCCGAGGCCTGCCCACTAAATCACGTCACTCGCTTATGGCAGAGAATTTGTTCAGGAACTTGTCTTCGGAGGCGCTGTACCGGTACTTGCCAACCACGACCTGCCTCCCTTTCCTCAGTTCGTCCACGAAATCTGTCACTCCTTCTAGGTCTTTGACGAGCTTACCATTCATATCTCGGAGGAAGGTCCACTCCCCATCCTTCTTCTTAAAGTTCCTCCACTCTAACATGTTCAGGGCTTTCTCAATAGCCTTCTCGTCCAACTCGGGGCGCGGCGCCTCAGGCCTCGTTGCCCCGACCTTCCCCACTCTCAGCGCCCTCTTCGCCTTGATCAGTTCCAGCTTCACCTTCTGCAACTCGGCGATGGACCGGTCAGTCTCTTTGAGCTTCGCGTCAATCTGCGCCTCATCGTCCGGTAACGACATCTCGGCGTATCCTTTCAAGCCTGTATTTAGCGTCTCGTCTGAGGACACGACACCCATGACGACGAGGCTTGGACCGACGATAGGTCGCGCACCTAAGGCGGTGCTCGAACATGCCAAAGCTCACCGACGAATAGCTTAAATCTGCTCCCGAGAATTGAACCGCGTTGTCGAAAGAGTCTGAGGAGAGACTCGGAAAGATAATAGGAACAGTATTGTTGTTCTCGGAACTCTCCAAGAAGCAGCTCAACGGCATCGCGAAGAGCGGAACCGAACGCAGGTTTAATGCGGGACATGCGATCGTCAAGGAAGGTGAGACGGGCGTCGGTTTCTACTTGATACTTGACGGAAAGGTCGAGGTACGCAAGAAGGGAAAAGTCCTCTCTACGTTGACCGCTGGTGACTTCTTCGGCGAGATGGGCCTGATAGACGACAAGCCGAGGTCGGCCGACGTGATAGCCGCATCACCTACGACGACTTTCTGCCTGAGCCCATGGACGTTCACGGGCATCGTGACAGGGAGCCCTGAAATCACCATGAGGATGATGAAGGTTTTGGTCAACAGGTTGCGGGAAAGCAACAAGTCGCTGACCGAGTAGCGAGCCGACGCTGCGGTCAGCTAAGAACGGGTAATACGGCTCGTCTAACGGCGCAACGAGGGTGGCTATCATGGCGGTCGCCGTATTACGGAGGTGAATCGTAACGAGTTTCTTCCTGGTCGCCGGTTCGTAATTGCAAGACGTGCCTCAGGCTCATGTTATCCGATAGGGGCTTCAGACGAGTCCTCTCGAGGCACGCGCGATGACTAGCGGTTCACTTTATAACCTGAGGGAGTTCCTCGGCGCGCGTGAACCGTAAGTTCGGATGGGTGAAGGACGCCCCGGACAAACGCGACAAGCTTTACTCCGGCTCCGTAAAGCTCGCAAAGAAGCTGCCCAAGGCCGTTGACCTCAGGGCCGAGTTTCCCCCGGTCTATGAGCAGGGAAATTTGAATGCCTGTACAGCCAACGCGATCGCGGCCGCGATGGAGTTCGACGAGATCCACCAAAAGAAGGGGAGGTTCATCCCGTCCAGGCTATTCATCTACTACAATGAGCGAGCTATGGAGGGTACCATCGACAAGGATGCCGGCGGTCAGATTCGCGACGGAATCAAGAGTGTGGCGAGCCAGGGCTCTCCGCCGGAGGACCTCTGGGGATACGAGGAGAAGATGCTCAAGGTGAAGCCCGAGTCACACTGCTACTCACAGGGAAAGCGCTACAAGACGGTGAGCTACCTCAGGATGATGCACAACTTGGACGAGCTCAAATCTTGTCTGGCCTCCGGCTTTCCGTTCGTCTTCGGTATCAAGGTGTACGCGAGCTTCGTGGGTCAGCAGATAGCCAACACCGGCGTCGTCCAGATGCCGAAGAAGGGAGAGAAGGTCGCCGGCCTCCACGCGGTGATCGCTGTCGGATATGACGACTCCACGAAGCGCTTCATCGTGAGGAACTCGTACGGCAAAGACTGGGGGATGAACGGATACTTCACGATACCCTACGCTTACCTGCTGGACCCCAAGCTGGCGCACGATTTCTGGACCCTCCGCCTGATCAGGTGAATGCGTCAAGACACATCCTGGCGAAAGAGCGAGACGAAACCGGGATAGGAGGAGCCGAAAGTCGAAAGCCGCCCAAGCGATGAGCCTACGCAGCCTCACACAGGGTTGGCAGGGTCTCGGACCGGCTCTTCTTCCTCTGTCCGCTCACGAGAGACGAGCCAGCTCTTGAGTATCCAGTGGGGAGTATCCCCGGAGAAGCTGCCGAATGCGAGTCCAGTTAACCCGAGCGCAGCAAATTCTGCGCCCTGATGGACGAGGCTCAACACCCCAATGGGCGAGAGATACTGGGAACTGTCGATCTGATACGGATAGGACAATGAGTAGCTCAAGACGGAAAGGCCTGCTCCAATGACTACCATCGCGACCACCGCAGGGATGATCCTGGCCGAAACGCCGATCCGCATTCGCACTGCGAAGTAGAAGAAGAGAAGGAAAGGGAGTATCTGAAGAATGACCAAGTTCTCCCAGCCGAGGAGATCGTCGAAAGCAGGGCTAGGCAAGATTATCCGCAGGAAGGCGAACTGGTCAGGGTACTGTCCGAGATAGACTCGATACAGGAGCGCCGTCTCGTAGGCCTTCAGCGGCGCGTAGAGTACGTCGACGACCGTCATTATCAGCCCCAAGAGTAGCACGGCAACTAACGCCCTCGAGGTCGAGTCGTCATCGACTGGAGGAGCTTCATCCGGGATCCGGGGCATCACATCCTCCTCCGGTACGACAGCAAGATTGCCGCGAAGCCAACGAACGTTTCGTTGAGCGACACGGAGACTGCGGAGGCCGTCGACTGCGACAATGCATCGATTACTTGCGGCCCATCAAAAAATGCCGGGATCAGGGACCCCAACAGGAACCACACCAGCGCTCCGAGAAAGATGGACGCGGCTACGCCGACGTAGTTCTCCGCAAGGTTGACACGCACCCTTGAAGATAGATAGAACAGGCCGAAGAGCACGAACGGGTAAAAGATGATTTCGGCGACGCCTTCCGCCTCACTCCTGAGCGCCACGTCTGCAAGGCCAGCAACCGTGAACGGCGCTGGAACGAGAAGCGCCGCCAGGACTTCGAAGCCCCCGCCAACGATGGGGAACGCCAAGCCGGCCAAGACAAAACGGGGAAAAGGCCGTGCCATGTAGTAGCGTAGCCTTCAACCTCTTGCATGAGGAAGATGTCGGCCGGAGTTTAATACGCATATCCGCCGCCGGCAAACCTTAACTCAGCGTAGTCAGGAATCGAGTCAGATGAGCGAACCGAGGCCGATGCTGGGAAAGACCGTAGTGATAACGGGGGCTAACTCGGGCATCGGGAAGGCAACGGCTACCCAGCTCGCGAAGATGGGCGCGACCGTCGTTATGGCCTGCCGAGACAAGGAGAGGGGTGACGCGGCACTCGCAGAGGTTAGAGCCGCGAGCAAGAATCCTGCGGTCCGCCTGATGATCTTGGACCTGGCCTCGCAGGCCTCGGTGCGGGAATTCGTGCGAGAGTTCGAGAGCCGATATCGAAGGTTGGATGTCCTCGTCAACAATGCGGGCGTGGTACTCAACAAGCGGGAGATGACCCCTGACGGGATAGTGACAGCGTTCGCGGTCAACTATCTCTCCCCGTTCCTTTTGACGAATCTTCTCCTTCCGAGGCTCGTTGCGAGCGCGCCGTCCCGGATAGTGAACGTGACCTCTGCGCTCCACTTCAAAGGCCATATCGACTTCAAGGATGTGCAGGTGAAGAAGCACTACAAAGGGTCCAAGGCCTACGCCGAGTCGAAGCTCGCCATCGTGCTGTTCACCTACGAGCTCGCCCGGAGGCTTCGGGTGATAGGAGTCACTGCTAACTGCGTCCACCCCGGGGCAGTCGGCACGAAACTGGCGCGGGGCGACGCCGGGTTGCTGGGCGCCGTGATGCTCGTCACTGCCCCGTTCCTGGGGTCCCCTGAAAACGGAGCCGCGACATCTGTCTATCTCGCTTCGGCGCCGGAACTGGCCCAGGTCACCGGGAAGTACTTCGTGGACAAGAATCAGCAGGTGTCGTCACACGAGTCGTACGATCAGCTCGAAGCCAAGGAACTTTGGGACATCAGCATGAAGCTGACGAAGATGTCGAAGGCCGCGTAGCCCTGAGCTCGACGAGTCGGTGGGGAGCCTCAAGCTCCCGAGCATGAGCTCAGAGGTCGAGCTCCCCTTCCAGCTGTTGGATCTCGCTCTCTCCGAGTCTGAGCGTGGACTCTCGAGGAAACTTGAAGCCGTATCTGCCATAGAACGAGATGCCCTTCTCGTTCCCTTTTGCGACATCGAGGACCCACCTCTTTGCGCTCGGGAAGCTTACGCGGGCATAATCCATCAGCTTGGTGCCGATGCCCCTTCGCTGGCTGGAGGGCAGCACGTAGAGCTGAAAGATCCTCGCGGTGTCGCCGTCCACCATGGCGCCTCTCGCCATACCGAGAAGCTTCTCACCCTCCTTGTAGCCGGCGAAAAGTATGTCCCCGTTCCTCATCTGACGACGAAGCGTCTCCGTGCTGTGCCAGACGGCCTCCGCGTTCAGGATGACAGAGTCCGGGAAGATACCTGCGTAGGTGTCCCGCCATGTCGTCTTCAGAAGCTCGTGGACCAGCTCCGCGTCGTTCTCATTGAGACGGACTACCTCAGACACTGGACTGCATCATCCCACAGCCGCCCATCCCGACCGTCGCCTAGATTTGGGTTTCTTTCGTGCTGATAGGAAGATGTAACGAGTCCGTCCGTCCGTCCGTCCGTCCTTCCTGCCTTCCTGCCTGCCTTCCCCGCACCGGTCGATTCCGACACCAGACCGGACTATGACTTTGACATCGTCCGAAGCACCTGCTTCAGGATGGGGCCCGTGATGTCGAGCGCGTCTCGCATCGATATCATCCCCACAGGCCTTCCCGTCTTGTCGACCACGGGGAGGTGCCTTACACCGGCCTTCCTCATCGTCTCCACCGCGGTGGCTATGCTCTGAGTCGGGGTCGCCTTGAGCTCGGTCTTCGAGGTTATGCTGGAGACCGGGATGGCCTTGCCCGTGAGGCCCTTGGTGATCGCGAACAGCATGTCCCTCTCTGTGACGATTCCGATCATCTTGCCGGACCCGTCGATGACTATCACGCTTCCGATGTTCTTCTCCCACATCATACTCGCCGCCTCGTCCACGGTCGCGGCTTCGGTGACCACCACTGGCGGCACCTCCATGAGGTCCTTGGTCTTGGTGCTTAATCCGTGTGACTTTTTGGGCATGGGGAACGCAACCCGCGTCGAAGTGAGGTTGTAATAGGTGTTGCAGTCCATATCAGAAAACGTCTCAGACGGATCGAGAAGCTTGAGCAATGCTCCAGGAGGAGCCGGAACCTGACCATGGAGGGCTCACAGAGGGCTATAAAGCACAAAAGTACAGAGTATGACGGCGTGATTCCGAAACAGTTCTTTCTGACGAAGGGTGTAGGAAGGCACAAGGAGCAGCTCCAGTCGTTCGAGCTGGCACTGAGGGATGCGGGGATACAGCACTGCAACCTGGTCACCGTCTCCAGCATAATCCCAGCGGGATGCAAGCTGCTCCCGAAGGAGAAGGGACGCACGCTGCTCACTCCCGGCGAGATCACTTTTGTAGTACTGGCGAGGAATGCTACCAACGAACCGCACAGGCTCGTGGTCTCCTCCGTCGGCCTGGCGATACCCTCGAGAAAGACCCAGTACGGCTACATATCCGAGCACCATACCTTCGGACAGACGGAAGAGGCAGCGGGAGACTACGTCGAGGACTTAGCAGCAACGATGCTCGCCACCACCATGGGGGTGGCCTTCGACCCCGAGAAGGCGTGGCGCGAAAGGGAGCAGCTCTTCAAGTCCAGCGGGATGATAATCAAAACGACGAACATCACCCAATCCGCTTCCGGCGACAAGAACGGTCTTTGGACATCTACGGTGGCGGCCGCCGTCTTCGTGCCGTAAGCCCTCCGCATTCAGGCTTCGTGACGGAGCGGAGACCGGAGGGTGGCCGGACAGGCGACCGGAGCTTGTCATTCCAGCCGCAGCTTTACGCCGAGGCGCCTCGACAGGTTCTGGAGGTCCTGGGCGACATAGAAGAACGCCATCCAGCTCCACGCACCCCAGCGCCTGATTCCCTCTTGCTTCACCCTCTCGACGGCCTCCCTCCGGTTGTCGGGTTCCTTCCCAAAGAAGAGCAAGCCAAAGACATCGACCGACCATGCGTCGATGGGGAAGCCCCCGTGAGGGTTGATGATGTCTGCCGCGTAGTCGCCTACGCCGGACAGCTCCATCAGCGTCTCCTTCGCCCTGTCGGGAGGCATATTCATTATCTCTTGCATGTCCGGAAACCCGGCTACTATCATCTTCGCCGATGCGACGATGTACTTGGCCCTGTAACCGAGCTTACACTCCTTCGCGAAGACCTTGGGGTCGAGCTTCGCGATCCTGTCAGGAGTCGGCTGGAGCGCCACCTGATTCCCGTCGAACTGGATCGTCTCCCCGTACTTCCTGTCTATCGCCTCCATCATCTCGTAGCTCCTCTTGAGCCTCGCCATCTGGAGACAGATGCTCAGGATGACCGAGTTGAATAGGGAGACTCCCTGCGTGTCATGCATCCCGTACAGATCCTCGACCACGTGCTTCAGTATCCCGTCGTTCATGGCGAAGTCGTAGAACCCCTTCAGGTCCTGCTCCGCACCCAGGGAGACGGCTAGGACCCCGCGAAGCGCCCCAGCGTCCTTCGTGGAGATCGCTCGCCCAGCGTAGACCCTGACCAGGACGCGCGGCTTTTCGAGGGTGCCCCGCGACTGGATCTTGAGCCCGATCGGCCTCCCCTTGAAGCGGATGCCCGTCCAGAGAGTCTCGTCGTGGTAGATCTCGTCGGACGTGAAGAGATCCCAGCCCGCGGGCTTTCTCACGGTCAGCCGGAAGTTGAAGGGGGATACAGGCTGTATCTCGAACTGTGTCGTGAACCTCAACCTCATGGCGAGCCCTTCGGGAGAGATGAACCCAACGAAGGGTCGAAGTCGGCGCGTCGATAAATCCGTTGTGGGGCGTGCAAGTACGGACGCCATCTACCCTGGTAGTATGGATTCCTTCTCCGAGTGCAGGCCTGCGCCGTCGAAACGGAGAATCGCGTTGCTGTATCCCTCGAAGGCCGCCTTCGTCTGGTCATCGTGGGCTTTCGCGTTGAACAGCAGCAGCAAGCTAGACTTCGATCCCGCGATGACCTCGTTCATCTCCTGGAGGAGGTTGTACGTCTTCTCGAAACCCAGGTTGAGGACCAGGTCCGTCAGGTTGTCGATTATGATTCTCGCGCGGGGGTCCGATCTCGTCATAGACGTGAAGGCATCCAAGATTAGCGATGGGTTCGTGATCGACACCCACAGAGTCCCCTCCGGACTCAGCTTGAGGCCCTGTTCTGAGAACGACAGATGGACTATCTTCACCCCCTTCAGGTCAGAAAGGGTGCTCCCCTGCTTCGTGAACAGGACCACCGTCGAACCCGTCGAAAGCGTCTCCCTCACGGTTCGGGCGACGTACCCTTCATAGTCCGAGGAAGGGTCGAACTCGAGAATGGTCTTCTTCCCCTCAGAGAATTCCGAGAACGGGCCCCGGTCCGCCAGGGTGACCGGCACCTGCTTCTCGACAGCCGGCGATGCTTGCGCCGATACTGGCTTCACCGACGACGTGGCAAAGCTCTGGAGGATCTTCTTGGAGTCCTCCGAGGATAGCATCCTCTTCCATATCGAGTGCTGAGAGACCAGCGCGAGAAACATGAACGCCCCTCCCACGGCTATCATCGCGCTGCCGGTTATGCCGACCCAGAGCGCTCCCACAAAGTCCGACGCGGTCAGGAAGGCGATGCCGATGGCGGTGGCGATTGCTCCGATCGCTATGTTCCTCCAGGAGCCCTCGAATGCGCCCCTGCCGCTGAGCGCGAGGAGACGGGCGGCGTAATACGCCCAGCCGATCGTGATCCCGATGCTCAGGATCCCGATGATCGCGGTCGGAGGAACGGATGTCAGGTCTTTTTCTTCTCCCTCACCAGACGATGCGACTATCCTACCATCGGGGTGAGTCGCATCCCCTTTTCGCCGATAACCACGCCGTGATATTTCCGGCTGTGGCCGGTCCCCCTCATCTTCGAGATCAGTAACCTCCTCCTCATCTCCAATCGGTCCATGAACGATTCCAGGTTGATCACACCGTCCGCGACGAACTCCTCCATGCCCACGCCCGCGCCCTCGCCGAAGTGGGACCTTTCGACGATGAGGAGGGTCGTGCACCCCATGAGTCTGACCATCTTTCCAAGAATGGTGTTAAGAATTATCCGGGCCTCGATGGTGTCTTTGAATGCGTCCCTCATCGCCGTGAACGAATCAATCACGAGGAGCGTAACCTTGCGTCTGGCAATCTCGCTGACGATAGATTTCAGGGCCTCTGCGATGCCAGCCTCCTTCGTGGTGAGCAGGTTCACGAAGTTGAAGCGTCCGGTCTCTTCTAGTTCCTCAACGTCGAATCCCAGGTGCTCAAAGTTGGTATAGAATGATTTCTTGTCCTCCAGGAGCGTCACGAACATTACCGTCTCTCCCCGTTTCACGCCCGCGTAGAGAAACTCGAAACCAAAGATCGTCTTTCCCGATCCGGGCGGACCCGATAGGATGATGAGGTTCCCCCTCGGGAACCCTCCCTCTATCAGTTCGTCCATGCCCTCTATCCCGCTCGAAACTCGGTCCACCCGTTCTCGGATAGGTCGCGCGTTATCCGACGTATAAAGAAATTTCCCTATTTGCTATGAAAACTCTAAAGCTCCCGGTTGTCCATCCCGCGCGCCAACTGAGCATCGCATCGCGGGAAGATTCTTCCTTAGAAACTTAAATAGCATTCCGACGCGGCCCACATCGTGTTGCAGAAAAGAAGCGGAATCGCCCCTGCGGTTATCGCAATAATTGTTATCGTCGTTGTAGCCGCGGCCAGTGTCGCCGCTTACGTGGCGCTGTCGGCGCCGTCGAGCCCAGCGAGTTCATCCTCGCTCGCGTCGACGACCTCGTCTGTAAGTCATGCGACGACGTCATCTTCCGTGATTGCCACCACCAGCAGTTCGTCGCACACGACGACCAGCTCCGTGCCGACCAGCAGTAGTTCGACCACCACGAGTTCTGCTGCAAGCACCACGAGTTCTACGTCCACGACCAGCACGACTTCGACCCCCAGCAGTAGCAGCACGACTCAATCAACTACCTCATCGTCTTCCAGTACCTCCACGACTACAATATCGACCTCCTGCTCCACTTCCGTCTCCACGTCTACTTCTACTTCTACGACATCAGAGAACGTGATACCGCTTCTCACCGCTTACTCGGCGATGACGATCGAGGGTAATGGTACCTCCGGCACCTCGACGACAACGCCCACGAGCTTCAATTTCAGCGAATCATACACGATTGACTATGCAAGTTCCACGACCTACAAGATCACTATCACCGAGGTCGCGGGAGGGCAGAACATAGTTACGACGGTATGGGTGCTGAAGAACGGCACCGCCCTCGCAATCAGCATAACTGGCGACCCGCAGAACATCACGGGTTCGGAGGCTCAGGAGTTCATCGTTGGCACGTTCGCAGGGTTCACGCTCCAAGTCCAGGCAGACTCGTTGCTGAATTACTACACCAATAACGGCTTCTTCCACTCCACAGGGACGTCGACAGTGTCGATCGGGCCGACCAATGTGAAGGTCACGAACTACGTCGCCAATACGCTGCCTGAGACCGTGGACGAGTGCGGCGACGTCACCACTCTGACTGCCTTCTCGTTATCCGTGGGAACACCTAGCGGGGGGACCGCTCCGCTTGTGACTTACGAGCACATAGCGGGAAGCGACATCGTTGACGGCCAGACCGACACCTTTAGCGAAGTACTCCAGATCACATCCATCACGCTGGCCTGAGCGACCGCCAGCGTGAAGGTCAGACATCCGGTCTGACCCCGGTATCTTCGCTCTAAGGGCGTTAGCGCAGTCTTCCTGTTATTTCATCCAAACCGAGGCGATCGCAGGTTACATGGAGATCTTAGCCTTACAACAAGGATCCACCCGATCCGGCTCTCCGGACGATGCAATGAATGGACACTGGACTTGGCGGAGAGGAGCGCTGCCTCATGAAATCCGACACGTTCGCTTCTAGTCATCGGGCGCGACTTGGATGCAGGCAGAGAGAAGCGGGCAGGTAGGTCCGGGTCCGAGCAGACCGGCCTTCGTCTATTGGACGGCCGGCGTGGGTCGAGACCTTGCCACGAAGAATGCGACACTGAGCGCCACTACTGATATGGCTACCGCGGCGCCGGAGATCACGAGGATGTTACCGCTCGAAGTCGCAGCCTGAGGTGCTGTGCCCGGCAATTGTTGCTCGGACGTCGTCTTCGCTGCTATGGCAGGGGGAACAGAACTACCCGTTGCCGCTCCGGTAGCGCTCTGACCTGTCGCGTAGACGATGGGCTCTGGAGACTGGGGTTGGTACTGGAGCGCTATCACGGTGCTGGTCTGGGGAGGGAGTATGAGCGCCTGCCCTGCGAAGCTGACGTAGTTAGGCTCCCAGTTGGCGGTGACGTTCACCTTCTGTCCGGCTACGGTCACCTGTGTCGTGGTCTGGTTGTATGGTAGCATGATGGGGAGGGACGTGGAGGCGCTCACCAGCACCGGTGCCGTCGGCGTGACGAGCGTCACCGTGCCGCTCGAGTCTGTGCTATTGGACATCGAGACGCTGCTTGACCCGAAGGCCCACCCGTAGGTGTCCCCCAGAACTCCGGCCGAGACATAGACGCCGCCGGCCGCTGTGCCATTCGGATAGCTCACGCGCACGGTCAGGGTAGAGGTCGAAGTCTGGTTGACCGGCTCCGTCGAGATGGTCAGGCTAGTGGGACCCGAGACCTGCTGGCTGGCGTAGCCGTATTCGACCGCGGGTGGCGTGTACGCATTTGGGCAGCATTCGGCGGGAAGGGTGCAGCACTTGATCATCGGACCGACGACCACGCCGCTAGAAGCCTCCGCGGTCGCCGTTCCACTCTCTAGGGCCACCGGATAATAGACGGTTTGTTGCTGCGTCGCCGCCACCGTGAAGATGTAAGCCCCGCTGGGAAGCTCAAAGGCTGCGGCCGGGTACTGACTCTGGTACGATGCGACCAGTCCGCCGGTCGTGTTGTAGGCGGAGACCGAGTAAGAGTCCGGAAGGCTGCTCGAGGTCTGGATTGCGACTTGGACGTTGTCGAACGAGCTTCCCCCCGTCGCAGCGCGGACGGTGGCGAGGCCACTGGAGAGAGGGACCAGGACCGCTAGCAACGCCGCGGCGAGGAGCAATGGCAAGAGGGCGCGTTTGCCCTTTGTCAGCGAGCGGCCAATCGGGACGGCCGAATTTACTTTCATGGCGTGACATACGTGGAGGGGGAGGATAAGCCTGATAGAGCGAACGGCCGTTCTCCTCCCTAGAACGGCGATTCCTGGCCATGGCGAGTCTAAATATGGGGGACCGCCCGTTCATTTCATGCCTCACCCGGACAAGATCACCCCGCCAAAGGACGACGACGAGTACTTCGAACGGATGACCAAATCTCTCTTCTCTGCCGGGCTCAACTGGAGCGTCATAGAGAACAAGTGGGCGAACTTCCAGAAGGCGTTCGCCGGATTCTCGATACCTAAGGTCGCAAAGTTCTCGGAGAAGGAGGTGGCGCGGCTCAAGGAGGACGCAGGGATAGTCAGGAACGAGAAGAAGATCAGCGCCACCATCTTCAACGCAAAAGCGGCCGCGGAGGTCTCGGAGGAGTTCGGCTCGTTCAAGAAGTATCTACAGTCCTTCGCGAAGGACGAGGAAGCCCTGCAGGTCGACCTCCAGAGGAGGTTCAAACATCTGGGCCCCTCGAGCGACAGGACGTTCCTTTGGTCCGTGGGTCATCCGCTGACGCCCAACCCGGAAGAGAAGAAGTGGCTGGCTACGCAGAAGTGAGAGGAGCGAGCCGGCCCGTCTATCTGCCTAGAGCATCAGAATCCAGGCCTTCTCGCGACGAGTCGTCCCTCTCCAGCGTTGCAACGCGCACCCCGACAAGTCTCACCGGTTCTTCCCTCCCTTCGAATTCCTTGAGGAGATCCTTCACCGTCTGCCCGAGCATCCCCTCGCTGTCGGTATAAGCCCCCAGCGTCCTCTCCCTCGTGAAGGTCTCGAAGTGGTGGAACCTGATCTTGATGCCGGCGACTCTGAACCTGAAGCTACCCTGTTTCAGCCTGCCAGCCAGCTCGTGCGCCGCGTCCGCCGCTTCGATATAGACCCTCCCAAAGTCCTCCACGTCCTCCCTGAACGTCCTCTCGACGCTAAGAGACTTTGGCATCTCCCGTGCGCGAACCGGGATCTGCTCCTGCGCATGGACCACGCCCCAGAGCCACACCCCGGTCTTCCCGAACCACTGCATCAGCTGCTTCCCGGGCATATCCTGTAGCTGGGCGATCGTCTCTATACCCCGCTCCTTCAGGAACGCCTGGGTCTTCTTCCCCACCCCGGGGATTACCGAGACGGGGAGGGGCGCCAGGAACTTCGCGGGAGAACTCAGTGGGACGACCGTCAGGCCGTCGGGCTTTTGCATGTCGGACGCGATCTTCGCCGTCGACTTGTTCGGGCCTATGCCTATCGAGCAGGTGAGTCCGTGGACGTCCTTCACGGTCCTCTTGATGACGAGCGCGAGTTCGCGCGCCTGCTCAGGTCCGCTGGCACGGTCCCCGACGTCCAGAAACGCCTCGTCTATGCCTGTCTGCTCGAAAGCGTCCGCGAAGCCGCGCAGCGTCCCCATGACCTCCTCCGACACTCGCTCGTACAGCTCGAAGTTCGGTCTCAGGTAGACTGCGGTCGGGCAGAGCTTCCATGCCCTCGATATCGGCATCCCGGACCTGAGTCCGAAGCCCCTCGCCTCGTAGGAACAGGTCACCACCACTCCCCGGCCCTTGCCCTGCTCCGGGTCTGCGCCCACCACGACCGGGAGCCCGCGCAGGCTGGGGTTCTCTCTCGCCTCCACCGAGACGTAGAAGGCGTCGAGGTCTACGTGGAAGATTATCCTGGGCGAGCGGCCTTGCATCTCTTGCTAGAACCCTGTAAGCGTGCTCTGCTCCGGCTCCGAGTCTCTCTCAGTCTTCCAGTCAGCTTCGATCATCCCGAGCAGCCTTCTGAACTCGTTCACCGACTCCGGCCCGAACCCGGCGAAGTGGTTGTTGAAGAAGACGTAGGCCTTGTCTACCGAATCGCTCTTCTCCTCCAGGTTGGTAGCCCACTTTTGCATGTCCTCCTTCCGCTCCTTCTGGATCCCGCCGAAGTCGGTGATGTCGTGCTCACCTACCATGCGAAGATACGCGAACTTCGCCGTCACCTCGGCCGGGGTCTCGAGGTACTGGTTGAGCGACCAGACCATCGCGACGCCGTGATCCTCGAGCAGCTTGTAGATCTCCGGTTTGAACCACGACTTGTGCCTGAACTCGATCGCGTGCTGGTATTTCGGGTTCAGGGCGTTCACGAACTTCTCCATCACGGCCATGTGCTTCTCGACCTTGATCGAGGGCGGCAGCTGTGCGACGATCGGTCCGAGCTTTGGTCCCAGCTTGCTCACCACGGAGTAGAAGTAGGTGAGGGTGCTCTCGAAATCTGCCAGCTTGTTGTCGTGGGTGATCTTCTTCGGGAGCTTCAGGGAGAACAGGAAGCCGTCTGGCGTGACCGTCTTCCACCGCTGTATCAGCGACTGGTTCGGAATCCGATAGAAACTCGAGTCTACCTCGACGCAGTTGAAGACCTTGGAGTAGAACTTGAGATAGTCGCCGGCTGGGAGGTCCTTTGCATAGAAAGGTCCCGCCCAATCCTTGTATGACCAGCCGCTGCACCCTATCTTCACCTTCTCAGCGAGGGACAAACCTGTCGGAGGGCGACTTTGCGAGTAATAAACGCCATGGTATTACCCTCGCGCAATCCCGAGACCCCGTGCCTCCGGTCTTTCTGTGCCCTATTCGGGCGGGATTTCCTTGAACCTGAGCATCAGGTCTATGCCCTTGCCCTTGTTGTAGTAGTATGAGATGGCGTAGATAACGAGCCCTCCGGCGAACACGCTCACGAGGCCCGCTAGATAGTTGGGGTTAACGGGGGCGCCCGTGTAGGCCGGGCTCGCGGCGGCCACAGCCACGAACACCCCGACCACGAAGGTAGCGCCTCCGAGGATGGCTACGACTGGCACACCTCCTATCCTTCTCTGGACGGCGGCCGAAGTCTCCTTGAACAGAGCCTTCCTCCTGTACGGGAACATCACACCGGCCAGGCCGACGAAGGCGATGGAGAGGTAGAGTCCAGATGTCGTGTACGCGAGGAAGGTGAGGACGTTAGCGGCGTAGAGGGAAATCAAGATGTAGATGAGGCCGATCACCGCGATGAGAGAGAGTGCGAAATTGGGTGAACCCCTCTTGCTCAGCTGCGAGAACTTCGAGGGCACCAGCCCGTCGAAGCTCCAGGCGAAGACTATCCTGACGGTGGCCAGCACGATGGTCTCCAGGGAGCCCAATACGGAAGCGACTATCGCCAAGGGGACCAGTACAGCCACAATCGGGCTGGGGTTGGCAAATATGACCAAGAACGAGGAGATCGGAGCCGAGTGAAGAGTCCATGCCACGTTTCCGCTAGCCGCGAGCAGAGAAGCGTCGTTGATGAACTGCCCTCCCATGATGGAGAACGGGGCCTGAAATACAAGGAAGACCACGAAGGCAAAGACGATTACAGACCCGATTACACCGATCAGCTGTGACCTTTGGTTCTGCTTTACCTCGCCGCCCATGTAGGTCGAGAAGTTGAAGCCGAGGTAGTTCAGGAAACTGTAGAAGGTACCTAGGGTAATCCCGGCGATCGTGAACGTCGTCACATATCCTGCTTTGGTCGCTGCGGCGATTATCCCATCGTAGTTCGCCCCTGAGAGAGAGTTGAAGTTGCTCTGGAATGTCTGCGCCGACGAGGTACCCAGCGCGACCAGAAAGACCGCGAGCCCTGCTATCACCACGATGAAAGTCACCCAGGTATAGCGGAATGTGTTCTTGACGCCTATCGCGGCCGCGAGGACGATTATCACAAGGACCATCAGGCTGCCCAGCAGCACCGAGTTCTGACTGGTGACCTCGTTGGCCAGGGTCAGATATCCCGAATGACCCGTCGCGATTGAGAGGTTCACTAACATCGTCCCGAGGCCGTAGGTCATGAGCCAACCCGAGACGGGCCCTATGAATGAAAGGAAGAAGACGACGACCCCGAAGCTCTCCATGAAACCGACCGCCGGGTGGATTATCCTGCTGACCCACACGTAGTCTCCTCCGGTTCTCGGGAAGGCAGACGTCATGTAGTAGTACAGGCCGGCGATGAGGAGATTCGGCGCAAACGCCAGGAGGACGGTCAGCGGGGTGTCGATCCCCTGATAGGTGGCGCCGGCGAAGTAGATGTACAAGAGGGGCCACGGGAGCCCCATGTTGAGCAGGTTGAACATCAGCACGTCTCTGGCGGTGAGCTGTCGTATCAGCCCTGTAGCTTCCCTTACGAATAGCGGTGGCTTAACAGCCAAGCGCCAGTACGATGGAAGTTTAGAATATTTATGCGTTAATTTTGGACGAAATTGTCAAAATTTCGCGCCATCCGCCGGTCGCTGAAGGGCGCCTACTCTACCTCGGTGATGTAGAAGAGGTATGGTTGGGTCTGCGTGGGGTAGGAATCTGCTGCGGCGAAGTTAATCCGGCAGACGACGATGCCGTCGATCGGTGACTTGATGGTCTCGAGCACCTGGCCGCTGAAGTCCCAGATCTCACCCAGAGTCTCTCCTCTCTTTACCAGGTCTCCGTAGCCTGCTTTCGGAATGAACAGTCCGGCAGACCTGTTCGCTACCAGGACCGGGTTCTTCAGCGTCTTCACGCCTCTCCGGTAACGGGCCTTCCCCGGGAGGATGCCCATGTGTCTCATCACGTTCATCAGACCGTCGTAGTGAATCGAGACAGTCTCTTCATCCGCCTTGCCCTCCTTTCCCGCCTCGAGCATGGTGGCGGGGATCCCGCGCGTCGCGGCCTCCCAGTACAGAGTCCCGTCTGCCGTGACCGCGTACGTGGTTCCCACAGGAGGGGTGCTGGTGCTCTTGGACGCCGGAAGAGCATCGAGATGATACGACACCGGAAAGCAGGACGCGAGCTGCGACGACTTCCTGTCCACGGCCTCGTTCCCGGTCCTCGGGACGTAGTTGAAGGGAAGGAGAGCCTCATTGTAATCGGCACCGTGCAGATGTACGACTGCGTCTCCCTTCAGCGCGACTTCGTGGAGAATCTTGTGGGCGATCTGGAACGTAATCGTCGCGCCGGGGTCTCCCGGATACGCGCCGTACAGGTTCACCTGATCGATGGGGTTCACGAACAGTGACCTGGCGTCGAAGGCTATCGGGTTCGCCAGAGGCATTATGATCACCGTCCCTGCCATCTCGGATGCTTTCAGGTCATGCGCAAGCTTGACCGCGGCCACTATCCCTGAATATTCGCAACCGTGTTCGCCGGCGATGATGACCAGGGTAGGGCCCTCCCTCTTGCCTTGGATTATCGAGAGCGGGAGGTCGACGCTGCTCGCGGCCCGTTCCGCGACCCTGAACTTGCCGTGGACGGAGCGTCCGGGCGAACTCCTTACGTCTCCTATCTGGACCACAGAGACCATGCGGGGTCAGTTCTGGCTTGCTTATTTTAAGACAAAGGCGTCGCTCAGTCTACGAACGCACCCGGGCGCGCTGCGTCTCAGCGATGGCAACTTCCATGATGTCGAGACCCACCTTGGCTAGCTTTGTCGAGATGTTGAGCGCGGGTGTTATCCGCGAGACGTTCTCGTGTAGACCGTCATAGGCCGTGAGGAGGCCGCGCTGGAAGGCGAGCTCGCAGGTTTTCTTCGTCGCGTCTACCGAGGGCTCCTTTGATTTCTTCGAACGGACGAACTCCACGCCGATCAGGAGACCCATGCCCCTCACATCGCCGACTATTTCGTAGTCGCGTTGCATCCTCTTGTATCGCCTCTTCATCATCGACCCGACCTCGGAGGCGTTCTCCCAGAGCCTCTGCTTCTCCAGCGCATCGATCATCGACAGCGCCCCCGCGCACCCGAGTGGGTGTCCAGCCCCGGTCAAGACGTGGCTGCCATGGGGCCAGTCCATCACCTCGGACCTGGCGACGCAGGCGCTCACGGGCAGACCCCCACCGAGAGGCTTACCGAGAAGCGTGATATCAGGCTCGATCCCCCAATGTTCGGACGCGAACATGCTGCCCGTCCTGCCAAAACCCGTCTGTACCTCGTCCACGATCAGTAGTATCCCGTGTGACCTGCATATCTCGGCGAGCCGTTCTAGAAAGCCGGGAGGCGGGACGAGCACGCCGGCATCTCCCTGAATCGGTTCTACAAGCAGTCCGGCCACTTCGTCAGGAGGGGCGACGGTCTTGAATACGTGCCCCTCAAGGTAATCGAGGACCCACTCACCCATGCCCCGCGGGCCATCCCAACGATACGGATACGGATAGGGGATGTGGGTCACCTCGGGGACCAGTGGAGAGAAGCCCCTTACCGTCCCGACGCTGTAACCCGAGACGGAGAGCGCGCCGTAGGTTGCGAGGCCGTGGTTGGAGCCCGTAAAGGAGATGAAGCGCTTGCGTTTCGTGTGCCACCTGGCCAGCTTCATCGCTGTATCTGTGGCATCGGACCCGGAGAGACCCAACGCGACTTTCTTCTCGTGATGTCCCGGGGTGATCTTTGCCAACTTCTCGCACAGCTCGACCACGAGTTCGTCGTAGAAATATCCGGGGATCGGCTGATACGTAGCGAGACCGGCCAGTTGTCGCTTCAGCCCCTCGAGGACCTCCGGGTGGTCGATGCCGAGCGCCTGGGTCGCGGCCCCCGAGTTGAAGTCGAGGAAGACGTTTCCATCGACGTCCTCGATGAAGGAGCCTTCACCGTCCTTGATGACAAGTGGAAGATACCTCCAGTTGGATTGGGAGACGACCTTCTCGTCTCTGGCGATGATCTTCCGCGCACGCGGGCCCGGAGGTTTGACCTTTACCATGGGCTTCGAATGTTTCATATGGAGACCATCCAGAGCGATACTCGTTCTGATAAAAGCTTAAGATTATTGCGGCTGCGAGGCCGACGAGAACAGAAATGGGCGATTCCAAGATAGTAACGCCTCCGCCGGGTCCGAAAGCCAGGAAGCTTATTGAGAGAGAACTCAAATTGCTGCATCAGCCTTCGATAGACCGCGTCTATCCGATCTTCACCAAGAAGATCGAGGGCGCGGTTGTCGAGGACGTCGATGGAAACCGCTATCTGGATTTCGCCATCGGTTCAGGCAGCATGTCTCTGGGTGGTGCGCCTGGACCGCTGGTCAAGACGATAATTGAAAGGGCGAAGGAACTCGGTCACGGCTCCTATCCCTATCTCAACCCGGCGGTCATCGAGTTCGCAGAGAAGCTCTCGTCGGTCGCCCCGGGCAAGAGCAAGAAGATGGTCGCCATGCTCTCGACCGGCAGCGAGGCGGCGGACTTTGCGTTCAGAGTCGGGAGAGGATTCAGGAGAAAGCCCCAGTTCATCAGCTTCATCGGAGGCCATCACGGCTTCTCTCTGGGCGCCCTGGCCCTTTCGGGCCACTACGCCGCCATGTTCAGGAACCACCCTCATCTCGTCCCTGGGGTCACCCATACCCCCTATGCATACTGCTACAGGTGTCCGTTCAAGCTCGAGTACCCGAGCTGCGGTATGGCCTGCGCGGACTATATCGAGGAGACGCTCCTGACCACCATATCACCGCCCGAGAATACGGCCGGTCTCATCGTCGAGCCCATCCAGGGGCCCGCCGGCATCATCACGCCGCCCCCAGGCTGGCTTCAGAAGGTCTACGACATCTGCAAGAGGAACGGGATCCTGTACATCGACGACGAGGTCTTCGCCGGGCTCGGGAGGACCGGAAAGATGTTCGCCATCGAGGAGAATCCGGGGATCGACCCGGACATGATGGTCGTCGGGAAGACCCTGGGCGGGGGGATCCTTCCGATGAGCGCCGTCGTGATGAAGGAGGAGATAGCCATGAGCATCGAGCCCGGCGCGACGTCCAGCACGCTTCACGGGTACCCCCTCGGCGCGGCGGTGGCCACCAAGGTCATCGAGACGATCCAGGAGGACGGCCTGCTCGCCAGAAATGCCAAGGAGGGCAAGCACCTGATGAAGAGATGCCTGGAGCTTCAGGAGAAGCACGAATGGATAGGTGACGTCCGCGGGAAGGGGCTGATGGTTGGCCTCGAGTTCGTGAAAGACAGGAAGACCAAGGAGCCGCTCCGGAAGGAGGTGAGGGACATCGCGTGGAGGTCTGTGCAGAAGGGGCTCATCTTCGAGTGGTTCGGCCTGAAGGGCAACGTGATCAAGCTCTATCCTAACTACTTCGTCACCAGGGAGCAGCTCGACGAAGGCATCGACATACTCGACGGTGCTATCACCGACGTCGAACAGGGAAGGAAATCCTCCACCAACTTCGACTCCGCCTACGTGGTGTCGGCGGGTTGGATGTGATTTATTAGGTGCGGTTCCAGCTATGTGACTGCTCAGAGATTGGCATCGTACCATAAGCCGGAGGAAGAGAAGGAACAGGTCAAGGGGCACAATCACCCGGCCGGCGAGAAGTGCGGTCAGTATTGTCCGCGGAACGAGCACTACAAAGGCCCAAAGAAGAAGTTCGACATCCGGCACAGAAACAAATAGCGTCTGGCAACACCCTCGGGTCGCCGAATGTCTGTCGGTCAGTTCCGGAGGAAGCCCCGGGCCGCAAAATCGAGGCGAATTGGAGGTAGCAGCCATCCCCGAAGCATTCAGGCTTGATAGACGCCGTGCCACCATACGGGCCGAAGACCGGCACCGGGACCGTGTTCCTCGATTCGAGCGTCACGCCAGTGCGACCTACTTCAAGGAGATAGGTGGGTCGTGACGCCATTCATCTTGAGGGCAGAGAAGATGGAGTCTGGCGTGGCGGGTGCCATGTTCAATTCCAACCCAGCTCCGACCTGAGATAGTGCGTCGTTCACTGCGTTCATGACCGCGGCATAGGCGGCGTTTGTACCGCTCTCGCCCACGCCCTTGACGCCATCGAGAGTGGCCGTCGACGGAGTCACCTTGTGGAAGACTTCGACGTCTGGGCTATCCGGCGCCTCAGGAATATTGTAGTCCATGAAGGTCGAGCTGAGAAGGTTCCCTTCGTCATCGTACGCGAGCCTCTCGAACAACGCACCTCCGACGCCATGCATCACACCTCCGTGCAACTGCCCTTCGACGATTGTTTTGTTTATCATCGTCCCGCAATCCTCGACCACCACATACTTTACGATTTTGACCTTGCCGAGCTCGACATCCAAAGTCAGGGCGCAGAGCTGCACTCCGCTCGAATAGCTCGACTCGGTCAATGTGAACACCGAGCTAGCCGAGACCTCGTCTGTGTGTAGCCTTTCTAGCACGTCGCTGAATGTGGCCAGCACAGCATTTGGATTTGAATTGTCCACGAAGACCCCGTCCCGTATCGCGAGTGACTTGGGGTCTACGCCGAGAGCTTCTGATGCCTTCACGAGAAGCTGTGACTTGAGCTTGCGCGACGCCTCCACGACCGCACTTCCTCCCGTTGTGGCGGACCTGCTGCCGTATGTTCCGACCCCCCTCGGGATCAAGACCGTGTCACCCCAGACAACGGTCACTGCGTAAAGGGGAACCCCCAGCTCTTCCGATGCGAGCTGGGCAAACGTCGTCTCTTCTCCCTGTCCATGGGGAGATGAACCGGTGTAGACCGCAATCTTCCCGTTCTTGTTTAGCGCTACCCGGGCGGTTTCACTCATGAAACCCAGGGTTTCCTCTCTCGCTACAGGCCATTTTCTCTCTCCGGATGCTTCGGCAGCTTTCTGCCCAGCCCCCGCTCCTCCGGATTCATCTGTCTTATCCTGCGCCTTGGGTTCGCCGGATTGTTGGCCCGGCCAGTTCCCTCCTGCACCGCCGCCCGAAGCGCCTCCGGCCTTCCACGATTCCGAGCCACTGCCTGCGCCTCCACCACCGCTCCAATCCTCTTCTTCCTCCTCCTCCTCGGATTCGTCAGAGCCTGTAACCGCAACGCCCAAGCCCCCTATCAGGCTCGAGTGGGTGGGCCCCTGTTCTTTGAACTTGGAGGCCATGTCGTTCCTCCAACGCAAGAGCTCTTCGTAGTGGGAAGATTCGACCAGAGTGTCCAGAAGGAGCGCATAGTTCTCTCTCTGAGATGCCGCACTGCCGCCCGCAGACCTGCTTCCCCCCGGGACATTCCTCCGTCTGAACTCTATAGGGTCTAAGCCAATCTTCTTCGCCAGAACGTCGACCGCGCGCTCGATGAAATAGCAGCCCTCAGGTCCACCCGCTCCCCTGACGGGTCCGAGGGGCATCTTGTTGGTGATATAGGCGGCCACCTTCAGGTCTTGGTTTGGAATTCCGTACGGGCCCAACATGGACTCTATCGTCATCGACGGCATGTGAGCCTGCGTGCCGGTCACGCCCGAGTCGCATTCCACGCTCGCCTTGACCGCGACGATCCTACCATTTTCGTCGCATGCGAGAGTTACGTCGCAGTATTCGTCTCTGCCAGCGGCCGCCTCCAGGAACTCCTCGCTTCGCGTGGCCGTCCATTTCACGGGGAGCCCCGTCCTCTTCGAGAATATGCAGGCGAGCGGCGCCTCCGGATAGGATTGCGCGCCCTTGCTCCCGAACCCTCCTCCGACGTCCATTACCTGGACGTGAAACTTCTCCTTCGGAATCTTAAGTTCCGAAGCCAGCTTGTCTCGGGTTCCGTGCACTGTCTGGACGGTCGCCCAGACATCGTACTTGTCCTGTTTTCTGTCATACGCAACCAGGACTGCGTGCGGCTCGATGGGAGCGGCTACTTGTCTGGCTATGCCCTCCTTCGCATGGATGACGTAGGCCGCTGATGTTATCGCTTTCTCCGCGTCTCCCTTCTTTACTTCGCTGGTCAGCGAGACGTTGTTTCCCAGCTCTTCGTAGATTATCGCCTTGCCCTTCTTCGACTCCTCTATCGTGGTTACGACCGGCAGTGGTTCGTACTCCACTTCGACCTGCTCGATCAGGTCTTCTAGTGAGTTCTTGGTCCTGGCGAGAATCGCGGCCACGGGTTCCCCAGCGAACCTGACCTTGCCCACCGCCAGATGGTATCGCTTGACGCGTTTCTGAAATGGCCACGGACTCTGGGAAACTGGTTGCACTCGCTCCTTGAGGAGGTCTTCCCCGGTGAGCGAGGCGATGAAATCCGGTGACGAACGAACATTGGAGAAGTCGATGCTCTTGATCTTTGCGTGGGCATAGGGACTACGGACCATCCCCATGTAGGCCTGGCCCTCTAGTTTGAGGTCGTCGACGTACCTTCCCTTCCCTGTCAGGAGCCTCCTGTCCTCCACCCTGCCCTCTGGTGCTACCTCTGGTGCTACCTCTGGTGCTACCTCTGGGGGACTTAGACTCAAGCTCTGGGGCTCCTTTTTTCGCCTTCCCGCATGCTCTTCCCTGCCGCGCGGATTGACTTCACGACATTGACATATCCGGTGCAGCGGCACAGGTTACCCTCAATCCCTCTGCGGATTTCATCTTCGGTCGGGTCCGGGTTCCTCTGTAACAAATAGAGACCGGAGATCAGGAGGCCTGGCGTACAGAAGCCGCACTGCAGCCCATGGTTCTTCGAGAATGCCTCCTGAATCGGACTTAGCTTTTCACCGTCCGCCAGCCCTTCGACCGTGAGGATTTCCGCGTCCTGAGCCTGGACAGCCAGGACCATGCAGGACTTCACCGTCCTGCCGTTCATCATTATAGTGCAGGCGCCGCAGTGTCCCGTATCGCAGCCCACGTGAGTTCCGGTCAGGTCCAGGTCGTCCCTGATGAAATTGACGAGCAGGGTCCTCGGCTCGACCGTCCCGCTGCACTCCTTACCGTTTATCTTCATGACGACCTTGGTGGTCTCGGGTTTCGTTGCTTGCATGCTCTCAGCTCCTCACTTGACCCTGCTCAAGGCGAGCTTGAGCGACCTCCTCGTCAGTACCTTGATCATTTCCAGCCTGTATTCCCTGCTTCCGTGCACGTCGGACGCCGGGCTAACGCCTTCGACCGCCCTCTCAGCCGCTTCCATGATTACATCGTCATCTAGGGTCTTGCCCTTAAGATACTGCTCCGCTGATGTTGCCCTCAGGGGGGTGGGTCCAGCTGCGCCTATGGCCACGGTCACCTCCCTGCACGCATTTCCGCTTCCCATTGTTAGTGTGACCCCGGCCATCGCGATGGCAAAGTCGGCTAGTCTCAGACTGTGCTTGACGTAGGCGGAGGCCGAAGTGGGAGGCGCATAAGGCAGGCGTATCTCGGTGAGTATCTCGTGGTGTCCGACGACGGTTGTGAACACACCCACGAAGAAATCTAGTGCGGGTACAACTCTTTGGCCGCCCTTCCCTTGGATTACAAACTGAGCATCCGCAGCGAGCAATACCGTTGGAAGGTCAGCAGCGGGGTCAGCGTGACAAGCGCTCCCGCCGATCGTGCCCAGGTTCCTGATCTGCTGATCTCCGATTCTGATGACAGCGTCGTTCACAATCGCGAACTTCTCCTTGACAGTTCGGTCGTGCTCGATGGCATCGTAGGTCGTGAGCGCCCCTATGGCAAGGTAATTTTCAGCGTCCCGTACATAGGAGAGGTCCGGGAGTTTCGAGATGTCGACGAGGACAGAGGGTGCTGCCACTCTCAATTTCATCAAAGCCAGCAGGCTCTGACCCCCTGCGAGCACCTTGGCTTCCTCGTTCTCGCTAAGGAGGTGGAGGGCTTCGCTGAGGGAAGCGGGAGCGTGGTAGTCAAAGCTCTTGGGAATCATGCAGATGGCACTCGACACTTTCTCCTGCTCATATGGCGTTCGGTCGCCCCAGGAAACCCTTTTCAGAGCCGCTACGGTGTCGGCGCCCGACAGCGAGTGGCTAGTACGCATTTCAGGCTCGTGGTGCTGGTGAGCAGCGCAAACCCGAAGGCCATCAAGCCCGTACTGAAGGGTGTCATCACGACCGGATCGGTCAAGGAAGCCAAAGGTGAGTTCGTCATAGAAGCGGACATGGATGGCGAGAGCGCGAAGGAATTGAACCGGTCCCTTCTTTCCGCGCTGAGAAGGGTGGAGAGGAAGACTAGGCTGCGCGCCGAGTGGACTTCAGACGATGGGACGACCCGGAGGTTCTTCGATTACGCCCTGAAGAAGACGACCAAGCAGGCCCCTCAGCCTAGGAGATTCTGAGTTGCGAGAACCGTCAGGCGCCCCGGCGAGCAACCAGTCAGCCAGCACCATGCAGGCCCGCTGCGAATCTTCTCCAACATTGGCATGGTCTGCAGCTTCCCTGTCGCCCTGCCGATCATCTCGTCATCCATGCCGCGTCAGACGGCCTTCAAAATCTTCGTCGGCGTAGGCAGGATTACGGGCCAGCTCGCTGTGGCCTTACTGAAGGGATGCATGTTGCCCTGGTCTTCTCGATATCGGCGCTCCTGATAACCCTCGTACGGTCGATCCAGCGAGGGAAGGAGGCGCGCACGGAGAAGCCTACAAAACCACCGTGAAGACTGGGCCGAGTACGGGTCACCATAGCCGTAGTCCTCATCGCGGCGGTTATCGCGACAGGGATAGTCGGGTGAGGCGAACGCCGGTGAATGAGTGGTTTCGGACCGGGGGGAGCCAGGAGAAGCAAAAGCTTAAATTAATACTAAACCTCCGAGTTTAGTATGAGCCTTGACCTGACATTCGCCGCGTTGGCAGACCCTACCCGGCGTGAACTGCTCGAACGCCTGGAGACGGGCGAGCGCACATTGAGCGAGCTGGCATCGCCGCTCCCAATGAGTTTGATGGCAGTCCAGAAGCACGTCCGAGTCCTCGAGGAGGCGGAGCTTGTGATGAGCCGTAAGATCGGCAGGAGCCGTCACGTCCGCCTGCGGCGCGAAGGGTTGCAACACCTCGCTGAATGGTTGACGAATGCCCAGACGCGATGGAACGAATCCCTCGACCGTCTCGCTGAGGTCCTGGAAGAGGAGAGATCACCATGACAACCAGTGCCGCCGCGAAATTCACGATGCCGTCCGACCGGGAGGTCGTGATGACGCGCGTCTTCGACGCTCCGGTCAAGCTTGTCTGGAGGACCTACACCGAGCCAGAGTTCATACCCCGATGGTGGGGCCCCAGATACCTCACCACCACAGTCGACAAGATGGACCTGAAGCCAGGCGGTGCCTGGCGCTTCGTCTCCCGCTCGCCCGACGGCAACGAGTACGGTTTCCATGGCGTCTTTCGCGAGGTCGTGCCACTCGAGCGGATCTCCTGGACCTTCGAGTTCGAGGGCATGCCGGGCCACGTGTCGGTCGACACGGTAAGTTTTGAAGAGCATGCGGGCACGACGAAGGTGACCGTCGTGTCGCTATTCGAGAACAAGGGGGACCGGGACGGGATGGCGGCCTCCGGCATGGAGAAAGGGGCTACCGAGAGCACCGAGCGCCTCGACGAACTGTTGAAGGACATAGGAGCCGGGAAAGACCGCAAGGAGATGGCGGTCGAATTCCTCAACTCAATCGGGGCCGGGAGACCGAAGGAAGGACTGCGCTTCTTCGCCCCTGACTGCGAAACTCACAATCCTTACGTCGCTGGTGGCATGGACGCGTTGACCGACGCTATGATAGCCGTCCAGAAGGAGTCGGCTTCGGACGACTCAGAGTCCGACTTCGGGCTCAAGATCAGGCACGTAGTCGCTGAGGGAGACCTGGTCGCGGTACACACGGACGTGTCGAGCTCCAAGCCCAGCGAAGGCGGATTGAGGCAGGTCCACCTCTTCCGCTTCAACGGAGACAAGATCGTCGAGTACTGGGACGTCACGCAACAGATTCAGGAGAATTCGCCTAACCCCGACGGGGCGTTCTAGACAGCGTTAAGAGACTCTAGGGAGATACAGACGAGCATGAGCGGGACGTCCAAGGCGCGGCTGGGCCGCATGAATAAGGTCATGGCCGGTTACATCGAGCGCGGCGGGATACCCGGTATCGTCGCCCTGGTAGGTCGAAAGGGCGACGTGCGCGTCGATCTCGTCGGGAAGAAATCCATCGACGGTGACCCGGTTCAGCGCGACACAATCTTCCGAATCTCCTCCATGACCAAGCCCATCACGGCCGTGGCTACGATGATCCTAGTCGAGGAGTGCAAACTCAGGCTGGATGAACCAGTGGACCCGCTTTTGCCCGAGCTTGCCGACCGCAGAGTCCTGAAGCGGTTCGACGGGCCCCTCAATGACACGGTCCCAGCGAACCGGCCGATTACCGTCCGAGACCTGCTGACCTTCCGCTTGGGTTTCGGTATCCTCATGGCACCCCCCGGCTCATACCCAATCCAAAGGGCCATTGACGACCTGAAGCTCGGTCAGGGACCGCCAGCCCCGTCAATCCCGCCGGGACCGGACGAGTGGATCCGACGTCTGGGGACGTTGCCCCTGATGCACCAGCCCGGCGAGAAGTGGATGTACAGCACGGGTGCGGACATCCTGGGGGTCATCATCGCCCGAGCCTCGGGTCAGCCTCTGGAGACTTTCCTCCGCGAGCGTATCTTCGGGCCCCTCGGCATGAAGGATACAGGGTTCAGCGTTCCGCCGAGCAAGATAAGCCGGCTGGTGACCACCTACTGGGTCGACTACAAGACTGGGACGAGGGAGATCTATGATCCCGCGGTCGGTGGCCAGTGGAGCAAGCCACCGGCATTCCCGTCAGGTGCAGGTGGGCTGGTCTCGACCGTCGACGACTACTACGCCTTCGCCCACATGCTGCTGAACAAAGGCGAGAACGAGGGCGAGCGGATCCTGTCCAGACCATCGGTCGAGCTCATGACGACCGACCAGCTGACCCCGGAGCAGAAGGCGGTGTCCGGTCTAGTCGCCGGCTATTTCGACAGCCACGGTTGGGGCTTCGGAGTGTCCGTGGTCACGAGGCACGACGACCTGTACGGAACGGTGGGAAGATACGGCTGGGACGGCGGCATGGGCACGTCGTGGGCCAATGACCCGCGGCAGCACATGATTGGAATCCTGATGACCAACCAGATGTGGAACTCACCAAGTCCGCCGGACGTCTGCCTCGACTTCTGGACTTCGGCATATCAGGCAATCGAAGATTGAGCAGGCGCGACTGGGTTCGACGCGGAAAGCCGCGCACCGGCTTCGTCCCGAGCTACTTGTGGGCCTTTGCGGACCACTTACCGTCGATTCCCCAGCTCTGGGAGGCCTGAGGGGTGATGCGGATGTTGAGGTCTTTTCCGGACTCGCCGTCCACCTCGACTATCTCCGCCGTCCCAGTGATCTTTATGCCCCTAGCCTTCCACGGCTTGACGGATGCCAGGTCGTCGATGACGAACGACACTTTGGAGTTGCCCTTCTTGACGTTCCAGAACTTCCGGGTCTTCTTGATTATGAAGCCCCCTATGTAGAAGTGCTTATCATCGTACTCGAAGGCCACAGGAACCACATCCGGTTGTCCGTCCTTCGAGACGGTAGCAAGCCTGCCCAGTGGCTGGCTCTGAATGTATTTGATTTCCTTTTCGGAGAACATGCTCGATTATCGAGTCTTGAGCATCGAGGCGAACGATATATGTTGACGAGGTGAAGGGGAACCCAGTCACAAGGAGGCTGGCAGGAGTTGCGGGGGCGGCGCGCGCTTTGTACTTGGACCCCTGAATCGAGAATCAGAAATCCGCGGACATCTTGCGATGGTAGTTGTACAGTATAAGAAACGGTCTGCTCTTGACATCGACTACACTCAACGCGGCCGGCTCAGGATGGATGACGTAGTACTTCTCGTCGCTGACCCTTCTTTCGACCACACGCTCAAGAATGGCGGTTATCACGTCGCCGTGGGAGACCACGATCGCGTTCCCTTCAGACTTCTTCCTAATCGTTTCGATGGCTTTCCCCGTCCTCTCCATCAGTTCTTCATTCGTCTCCGAGTAGGCTCCAGGGTCGGTCAGTATATGGTGCCTACCCTTCTTGCCGACGAATTGGGGTTTGAGTTTCGCTTCTGTCAATCCCTCGAGTGTCCTTACCTTCAAGCCGTGCGGGCGCGCCAGGATCTCTGCGGTCTCGACAGCGCGAAAGACGGGACTGCTGTAGACGGCACTCATCTTTACCGTGGAGAGCGTCTTGGCGATGAATTCAGCCCCTTTTACTCCCTTCTTGATTAGGGGATAGTCCAACGGACCTGCGTTTATTCCTTTTTCGTTGGCCTTGGTTTCTCCGTGCCTCACTATGAAGAGGTAGCGTGGCGCCATAGATTTTCGCTCTGCTTGTGAAAGCCGATTACTTAAGCTCCCTCGATTAGCCGTTCGTCAGGATGGGTCATGTAGTTTGAGAGCCTTTCAACTGGTCGGGGGCGCCCCCGATGGGGACCTTGTAGAGAGCCAATCCGCCTTACGCCTGGCTCTCCTGGGGAAATGCAACCTAATAAGAAAAAACAGAGCCTACTGCCACTTGGGGCTGTAGGCGAACAGAGTCTCGCTTGACTTTACGCCCTGGACGTCGGCGATCTTCGAAACCTGGGAGAGAATCTCTTCGTTGTTCTTTCCGAAAACGGTCGCGAGGATGTCGAACTCACCGGGTACGACGTATGCGTTGCGGACTTGTGAGTACTGCTCGAGGGACTGAAGTACCTTCTGCGCCTGCGTCTGCTCGTTGACTTGCAACATCACTAGTGCAAGAGCATCAGTTGCCTGAATGTTCTTACCGTTTGCAAAGCCCTCGAATGGCGTATAGGTTCTTGTGGATGTGATTCCGCTGATAGCGCGCACCTTGTTGACCAGCTCATAGACTTGCTTCTGATCGGCTGCCTTCAGCTCGATGGCGATGTCAAATCTACCGGTGAGCGGTGAGAAGTAGGTGATCCCTTGGATCTTCTTCAGTTGCTCAGCCACTTGGTTGCGCATGTGAGGTTGTGTTCTTGCGATGATGGTTGTTGGGTTCATTGTTGAAGTTATCATTTGTTTCAAACTGTCATAGATATAACAGTATATAGGTGTATCTGTATCATGAGTTATGCTTATTACTGATATCTCCGAAGGGCGGAGAGCGCAAAGCAATGAGCGGCCCTCACGGCAACACCGTCCCGGTTAGCGACGCCGTCTCCACCATAATCCTGCGAAACCACATGGTCTTCGAGGCGTTGAAGCTGAAGATTGTCAACTATCACGCGCTCGCTTCAAAGATCGCCCCGGAAGTGAAAGAATTGACCGGGAAGGAAGCGAACATCGAGACCATCGTGGTGGCGATCAAGAGGTTCTCAGACCGCCTGTCTGAAGGCAGGATGGAAGAGATGTCTGCCATACTGAAAGGCGCCAGGCTCAACCTTGCCGGAGGAGCGGTGGAGGTGACGATTGGGGCGAAGGGCGCCGCGGCGCATCGCGTCTTGCAGGACATCCTGAGACTAGCATCCAAGTTCACAGAGGCCCCTAACATCTTCCAGCTTCCAAACTCGGTCAAGCTGATAGCCCAAGAGGAGGATGCGCTCCTCCTCGAGGGGGCGCTTTCCAGCAAATATCCGGTGTCCCTGAAGAAGGGTGTAGCCAGGGTCACGGTCCGGATGCCTCCGGCCGCAGAGAACGCTCCGGGGATCGTCTCGCTCATCACGGAGCTGCTCTACCGAAACGGGATCAGCATACTCGAAGCATTTCTGAGCTACGAAGACATAGTCATGGTCGTGAACGAGAGGTCCGGACCGAAAGCGTATCAGGTGCTGAGCGAAAGGATATCGGAATAGTGGCTGTTTGAGTTGTCGTTCGACCTATCGCTCCTGGTCCAGGACCTGGACGCCCTGAGCGCCGTCGCCGTCATAGCCGGAGTGATCTTCGTGGTCTTCCAGCTGCGGCAGAACGCGAAGCTGATCGAGGCCTCCGACAGGCAGATCGAGACGGCGAACAGGCAGGTCGAGGCCAGTATCCAGCAGAATAGACAGCAGGTCATCCTCTCGACGGTGGACCGCTTCACAGACGACTCGTTCAACCTAAAGCGGAAGAAGGTGAGGGAGATAGTCAAGAAGTACCAGGCGAACAACTGGGAGGGGTTCCTGGAGTCCGAGGACGACTATGAAGTGAGGGGTTTCATCTCCAACTTCGAGTCGACGGGCTATCTCGCAAGGGGCAAGATAGTGGATGCAAAGATGATGCAGGAGGCAATGGGATACCTTGTGATCTACGACTGGACTGCTCTGCAACCCGCGGTGGAACACTACCGGAAGATGTGGAAGAGGGAGGTCTACACGAATTTCAAGTGGCTCTACGACGCGGTCATGAAGGGGATGGAACAAGACGGGATAGACATGTCGACCATCCCCTTACAGGGCCGTAATGAATCCTAGGTCCGCGACCCTTACGATCTTCTTCTTACAGCGAAGCCGCCCAGGACCAGGAGCAGGGTAGCGTTGATAGCGATTATTGCGACATAATTCCAAGAGATTGCCACGGAACTACCGGAGCTGCTACTTGTCGATGTCGTCGTGGTGGCCGGACTGGAGCTTGTGATTGAGACCGTGGTCGGGGTTGTCGTTGGAGCTGAAGTCGTCGCGCTGGTCGATGTCGAACTACTCGTGGTCGCAACGGAAGAAGATGTTGTAGTCACTGGCGAGGAGGGGGACGAAGTCGTGACGGAGGATGTGGTGGTTGTCGAAGTGCTTGAGGCGGCTCCGACCGAAATAACCGAGACGGTATTGGGATCGTAGTTAGCGACGAATACCTCGTTCATACCGGAATCGTACGCAATCCCGTCGGGAGCATTTCCTACCGTCAGAGTCGCGACAACCGAGTTGTTGCCTGCGGCTATCACTGAGACGGTGTTTGTGCCGGCGTCTGCCACGAACACCTCGTTCAGGGCAGGGTCGAGGGTCGAGTAGAAGGGATTGTCCCCGACCTTCAAGGTCGCGACGATTGTGTTGCTGCTGTCCGAGACCACAGAGACCGTATTAATGCCAGCTCCATAATTTGCCACGTACATGTCACCGTTCGCTGGGTCATACGTTATGCCGCGGGGAGAGTACCCCACAGTGAGGCTGGCAACGACCTTATCAGTTGTGGCGGATATCACGGAGACTGTGTCCTCACCATTCGATACGAACAGCTCGCCCTTGGCGGAGTCATAGGCTATGCCCGTGGCCAATCCTGGAACACCCACCGTTGCGACGACACTGTCGGTGCTGACTGAGATGACGGCGACGGAGCCGTCGCCGGAGCCCGCTGGTTGGGACGTGGACACGAAGACCTGGCCCTGCGCGGGGTCGTAGGCGACGCCTCGCGGGTCATAGCCCACGCCGGTGACAGTCGCTACCACCGCGTTCGTGCTATCCGATATCACGGAGACAGCAGACGCGGCCGTATCGGAGACGAACATTTCGCCCAAGGACGAGTCGTAGGCAATGTCGGCTGGATCAGTTCCCACCGTGATGTTCTTGCTGACGGTATTGGTGCCATCTTGGATGACGGAGACGCTGTTGGACCCGAAGTTGGCCACAAAGACCTCGCCCTTTGCCGGGTCGTACGCTACGCCGTAAGGATCGGTCCCGACGTGCGCGGTGGCCACCACAGTGGGCTGAGCGCGGGCAAACGGAATCAGAGCGGAACCGAGAACAAGCAGGCTAAGGAGCGCTAACATCCGCACTGCCCGTGATTTGTCCATTCTAGGAAGCGTAACTTGGCACCTCGTCGTGAGCGAACGGAGAGTTGATTTAAGATTTTGGTCAGCCCGTCTCGCCGATTAGTGTCCTGTACCCTCGACTTTTCATCCTTGTTGCAACTATGCCACCCACAATGAGAAGCAGAGTTGCGTTGACGGCGATGATTGCGAGGTAATTCCACGATAATGCCACCGAGCTGCCGCTCGATGTCGTAGAGGTGGTCGCGGGGGACGTCGTGGCCGGTGTTGAGCTGGTCGTAGACGTCGTCGTTGGCGTTGAACTGGCTGTCGTCGTCGGCGAGGTGATAGTCGCTGAGGAAGTGGTGGTAGACGTGCTGGAAGTGGTAGTCGTAGTCGTACTCGACGACGCGCCCCCGACAGAGACGACCGAGACCATCGGATAGCCTTCGTCTGCGACGAAAATCTCGCCCTTGCCTGAGTCGTAGGCTACAGCGTATGGGGAAGAGCCGTCAGGACCGACGCTTAACGTCGCGACGACGGAGTTGTTGCTGTCTGAAATAATCGAAACGGCGCCATATGTAACATCGGAAACGAAGATCTCGCCGTTGGTGGGGTCGTAGGCGACGCCGTATGGGAGAGTCTTTGTCGCAATGTTTGCAACGAACTGGTTGTCGGCATCCGAAACAACGGAGACAGTGTTGTTCCCGCCATTGGCCACAAGCAACTCTCCCTTGCCGGAATCATAGCCTATCCCGTAGGCCTGGTTGAACCCCGTCAGGGTCTCGCTGACGCTGTTGCTGCTGGGGGAGATTACGGAGACAGTACTTTGGGTACGGCCAGTGCCGACATAGTTGACGACGAACACCGCGCCCTTTCCAGTGTCGTAGACTACACCATGGGGCTGACCTCCGACGGGCACGGTCGCGACGACCGAGTCGCTGCTGTCGGAGATCACAGAGGTGGTGTTGGAGTTGACGTTGGTGACGAACACCTCGCCCTTGGCCGGGTCGTACGCTAGGGCGATAGGGTCCATCCCTACGTTCACGGTCGCGACGACCTTATTGCTGCTGTCGGATATCACAGATACGGTGTTGGAGCCGTGGTTGGCTACGAATATTTCGCCCTTCCCGGAGTCATATACCAGGCCGAAGGGTGAACTTCCCACGGTAATGTTCGCAACCACGAGATTGGTGCTATCGGATATCACCTGGACAATACCTTTGCTGATACTTGTTACGAAAACCTCTCCCTTTCCGGAGTCGTAGGCCACGCCCCAAGGACCACTCGCTACCTTCACCGTAGCCGTAACTGTGGGCTGAGCATGGGCGAACGGGATAAGAGCAGAACCGAGAACCAACAGCGCCAGGAGCATGAGCGCCATCCCTGTGTACCGGATTGACGTCTCCATTTTGGGCAGCATTAGTTGCCTCAGCTTCATGAGTCGATTTGATTTAAGACTTTATCCATGGGAGCAAGTCGTTCGGTCGCATGGAATTATTTCAGAGTTGCAGCATGCTCCCGGAACCCCGCTTCCTTTACAATTCATGATTTGGATTGAGAAGATGGGGCGGCGACTCGCTCTGTTTGAAGGTGCTCAATGCATGAAGCAGGTCGTTATACGTTGCGAGCCCCTTGTCCGTTATCTCTACGGCGGTCCGGTAGCTGCCGAACGTCTTCGATGTCTTGCTCGTTATGTAACCTGAAGCCTCCAGCTTCTCCAGGTGGTTCGAGAGGCTTCCCCTTCCTCGTCCCGGTGAGACTGAGCAGCCTAATGACACTCATCTTCCTGTTAAGGGCGAGAGAGATGAGTATCAGTATCCTCGCGGAGGACTTCGCGGGGTCGCTGAACTGCTCTCCCAGGTCCTTGAGCGCCTCGGGCAGGGGCACTGGTCGCTCGGCCATCAGGCCCTCAGTGCCTCTAGTTCCTCGGGAGCGCGGAAGAGGGCATAGAGCGCCGCGAGTAACCACACGACGGCGGTTTCCTCAGTACTATCCCGGGGACCGTCACCGTGATATCCGACGGGTCCAGTGCATCCAACACTCCGACGTCTTCCTCCGCAACTGCATCCAGCACAGCCGTTGCTACCACGTCATCGGGCCCCGCTTCGACTTCCTCGACGCCCACATCCACTTCGCCCAGCACGGCCATGTCGACCAGCAGCAGCTCAGGCGGTTAGCTGGCGATCTCCTGGAATTACGTCGGTATCATAGCCATCAACACCACGCTCCTCCTGATACTAGGGGACCTCACCGTGAGAAGAAGAAAATCGTAGGAGCAGCCACGACCCGACACATCCGCTCAGTTGATCCCACAGGAAATTCAACCGTCGAACGTGTGGGTAGGCAATCCTCTGACGCCGACCTTTGCCACGAACAGATTCCCAGCGAGGGGCTGCGCGGCAAGGACCTTGGGATCTAGCTTGTGCCTTGCAGACGTAATGTACAGTTCGTCAAGGTTGCTTCCGCCGAAACAGCATGACGAAGTCTGATCTGCGGGAACCGCGATGGTCTCCAATAGCTTGGCTTTTGAAGGGTTCCATCTCGTCACCCTGGCCCCTCCCCAGTGAGCCACCCATATCATGCCCTCCTCATCCACGGTCATCCCGTCGGGGTTGCCCGGTTGTTGAGCCTGTGAGAAATCTACGGCAGTCCGCCTGTTTCCAATCTCTCCTGTCTTCAGAGCATAATCGAAGGCCGAGACCTTCCTGGTCGGGCTGTCTATGTAGTACATTGTCTTGTTATCGGGACTCCAGCCCAAGCCGTTCGATACCGTGACATCAGGCACGATCTTCTTCAGCCCGTTGGTTCTTTCCAGCACGTACAACGCTCCGATCGGAGTCCTTGTCTGAGCATCCATCGTCCCTGCCCAATACCTGCCCGCAGGGTCGCACTTGCCGTCGTTGAACCTGTTTCCTTCTCTGTCACTCTCTACCTGCTCGGTCAGTGGGGTGAGCTTCTTGGTTTGAAGGTCCAGCCCGTAGAACCCGTGCTGGGACGTCAGAGCGAGCCCTCCACCTTTTCTTGGCACGACGGAGCTGACGTCTTTCACCCTTTGAATCACCTCGTCATTCGGATTGTTGGGCGTGTGGACGTAAACGACTCCGCCAGAAATGTCGACCCAGTAGAGAACTTTCTTCTCGGCGTCCCAGCTGGGGCCCTCTCCGAGCTCGGCCCTTATGTTGGAAGCGATTTGTGGAATCACAGTCAATCGCTAGGACTATCCTCTTTGTAATAACTGTAATCTTTCTGATGTGCGGTCTCGCTGATTCCGACGTGCTGAAATGCTTAACCGGTTTGAAGGGGCGACTGACCTGATATGATCTACCGAGATGCCGCTGCCACGGTGGGCAGGACGCCTATGGTCGAACTCGGACGACTTGGGAGAGGCCTCCCCGGCAGAATCGTCGCCAAACTGGAGATGCGAAACCCATGCGGCAGCGTGAAGGACCGCGTCGGCGTCGCGCTCATCGAAGACGCGGAGAGGAGGGGAATCCTACGACCCAGTATGACCATCGTAGAGGCAACGGGTGGCAACACGGGCATCGGACTGGCGTTCGTCGCTGCTATACGCGGCTACAGACTGATTCTCACGATGCCAGAGACCATGTCGAAGGAAAGAGTCGCGCTCCTGCGGCAGCTCGGGGCTGAGGTAGTGCTAACGCCCGGGATTCTGATGGGAGACGCGGTGGCCCGGGCCGAGCAGCTCGTCAAGGAACATCCGGGTTCCGTGATGCTGGACCAGTTCAAGAACCCGGCGAACCCCGAAGTGCACAGGAGAACCACCGCTGTGGAAATCTGGGAGGACACCGAAGGTGCCGTAGACATCTTTGTCTCGGCCGTCGGAACCGGCGGGACGATAACCGGGGTGGGCGAGGTGCTCAAGCAGCGCAAGCCTAGCGTGCGTATCGTAGCGGTCGAGCCCGCCGGCGCTGCATTGCTCTCCGGGAAGTCTGCGGGTAGTCACCATATCCCCGGCATCGGTGTAGGCTTCATTCCGGCGGTTCTGAACCGTGCAATCCTGGACGAGGTCATCGCGGTCACAGACGAAGACGCCTTCGCTTGCGCGCGGCGGCTCGCCCGGGAGGAAGGAATCCTGGCGGGTGCTTCCTCGGGCGCCGCGCTTGATGCAGCGCTCTCGGTGGCTTCGCGGGAAGACTGTACCGGAAAACTGGTCGTCGTACTCCTCGCGGACACCGGCGAGCGCTACATCACCACTGACCTGTTCGCCTAAGAACTAGCTCTGGATATCGATTAGAGCCGCTTGTCTGCATCAGTTTTTTGACCTCGGCCAGAGCTGGACGTCTTAGGGGTCTTCCCGCCTGCATGCTGATAGGCCGCTGCGCCCTTCGCGTCGTTGCTTATCTCAACCGTCGTGGGGGCTGCCCGAATCGTAGGGACCGATACCAGGCTGAGCATCAGCATCGCAGAAGTGAGGACCAAAGCTAGCGACTGCCGAGTTTGCAATCGTTATGCAACTGGTCTCGCGATTTGTATAAAGTTTTCCATGACTCAAGCCCTGGCGCTGTTACTCTTTTTCGGCGCTCTAGAGGCCGTGGCAGCTCCGTCTTCCGGTGCGATTTTCGGCGAATCGACGGCAGACACCTAAGAATGCGGTTTCCCGCGCATGAGCATGACGGTCCCCAGCAGCCCTGCGGCTGCCTATCCTTCTTTGGTCGTGCTCTCGAAGCGCTTTGGCTTCTTGAAGCCGCTGACATCCACTCCGAACTTCTTGGCAGCTGCAAGGATTCGGCGTCTGGCCATCGCGGGATGACAGAACTTTGATTCCACCTGATTGAATCTCGCCATCGCGTTCCGTACGTGCGCGGCATCGTTGATGGGAAGCTTACGATCCTTCGGACAGGCGAATGCTTCGGCCCTTAGGTCATCCCTCTTCTTGGTAGTCAGGTCTGTCATGCAATGGATAGGGGTTCGAGGAGTGTTAAGGTTGATTGTTGATTGTTCTATATTTGAGCCGGGGGAAGCGTTATACCCTCGCGCCCCGAAAGAGGACCGATGAAAGCTGCTGAGCTCTTCGTCCGCTGCCTGGAGAACGAGGGCGTCCAATATGTCTTCGGGATCCCCGGCGAAGAGATTAACGAGCTATTGAGAGCACTCCACGCCTCAAAGAAGATCAAGTTCATCCTCTGCACGCATGAACAGGCGGCCTCCTTCATGGCCGATGTGTACGGAAGGCTTACTGGAAAGGCGGGAGTCTGCCTCTCTACCTTGGGGCCCGGCGCGACGAACCTGCTGACGGGGGTGGCCGACGCCTACCTCGACAGGGCGCCCGTCGTGGCCATCACGGGACAGGGTGCGCTGGGGCGCGCGTTCCAGGAGTCCCATCAGTACATCGACGTAGTCAGCGTCTACAAGTTCGTCACCAAATGGAACAGGAGCATAACCCGAGCGGAGTTCATCCCGCAGGCGGTGAGGAAGGCCTTCGAGCTGGCCGAGTCCGAAAAACCCGGAGCGGTTCACTTGGAGCTTCCCGAGGACATCGCCGCTGACGATGTCGACTCGGAGATTCTGCCACTGCCGAGAACCCACACGCACCTGCCCGCCGTAGTCAATCCTGAGGGGGCGCGAGCCGCGATCAGTCTGATCTGGAGAGCCAGGTCGCCGATAATCCTCGCGGGGAACGGCGTGATACGAAGCGGGGCGTCCGCGGCGGTGCGTGACTTTGCCAGTGAGTTCAAGATTCCCGTCGTGACCACCTTCATGGGGAAGGGCCTCATCTCGTCGAGGGACGGCCTCTTCTTGGGCACCATTGGGCTGCAGACGCGGGACCTCATCAACTGCGCGTTTGACAAGGCCGACCTCGTGATCACCATAGGATACGATATCGTCGAGATCTCTCCGCAGTATTGGAACGGCGACGACGCCGACAAGCCGATAATCCATATCGATTCGGCTCCTTCAGAGACCGACCCATACTACCACACCCGCCTGGAGCTGACCGGCGACATCTCGGCCGTTCTCAACGCGCTCGTCGAGGAGTCACGCACGTCCAAGAGCAGCAGGCCTGGTGATACAAGCTCCTTCGCCAGGTTGCGCTCGATGATGAATGACGAACTAGCTCGGTATGCGAACAATGACGCTTTCCCGCTGAAACCACAGCGCATCATCTACGAGCTGAGAGAGGCGCTCGCGGACGAGGACATATTGGTCTCCGACGTAGGAATGCACAAGGTCTGGCTCTCGCGGCTCTACCCGGCCTTCTCTCCTAACACCGTCATAATCTCGAACGGCTTTGCGGCTATGGGGATCTCGCTCCCCGGCGCGATAGCCGCGAAACTCGCGAGGCCGGACAGGCGCGTGGTGGCAGTCTGCGGTGACGGCGGCGCCATGATGAATCTCTACAGCCTGGCGACGGCGAAAGCGCTCGGTCTATCCTTCGTCTTGGTCATCTTCGATGACGGTCAGTACTCACAGATAGACTGGAAGCAGAGGTCGAAGTTCGGCCACTCCTACTTTGTGAAGTTCAAGAACCCCGACTTTGTCAAAGTCGCGGAGAGCCTTGGCTGCACCGGCGTCAGGGTATCGAGCGCAGCCGAGCTGAAGAGCACGCTCTCGAAGGCTCTAAAGTCGGAGGGAGTGTGGGTGCTCGATGTGCCGGTGGATACGGAAGAGAACCTGCTCCTCTCTGATAGGCTCGGAGATAACGTCACCTGCCCCCAGGAGGGTAGCCCAAATTTATCGGCTAGTGCAGGATAGAGGGAGTCACTTCGTGAATCTTGGACGTGAGTCGCGGATCTCGGGCGCCTTGTTGCGCCAAGCGAGCGACAGGGCCTCACGAACCGATTTCTTGTCCGCCTCCTGAAGGAGTACCGTCGTAGAACCCTTCTTCCCCCAGCCGCCCTTCACAGGAACGAAGACCTGTGGCTTTGACCTGATCAACGCCCCCTGCTGTTGGGGCGTGAGAAGCACGACTCCATTCCCTTTGAACAGGGTGGCGAATATCTTTCCACCGACTCGAAAATCTGGATGATCCATATGACTGCCCTCTATCGCGCCCTCAAGACTGAGGGCGATTTCGCGGTACTCTTCCGGTGTCATAGCTCTACTTCTGCTTCTTCTCCCATTCCTTCCAGCGAGCGCTATCCACGAAGGGAGCCATGACGTGCGTTGGTTCAATCTTGATGAGAACGCGCCTCATCCCAGGCTTGCGCATCTGATACTTGTCCTGTCCCAGATACTTCTTTGCCATTCTGTCTATGTGGTCCTCTGCTCCATCGAAGGTCACTTCCTTGACCCGCCCGCGGATCATAGCTACGTTAAACGGACTGGTCGGATCGCAGACATCGAGCGCGATCTTGGGATTCCTGACTACATTCTTGTGTTTCTGGCTCCCTTCGAAGGTATTGATCAGGACGAGGTCCCCATCGTGGTCGACCCACGTCTGCGTGACGTGAGGAGAGCCATCTGCCATCAGCGTGGCGACGTTTGCGTAGGTCTTCGCCTCGATAAGCCTCCTGACAGAATCCGGAAGGGGCTTCATTTTATGCTGAACATATTGCGGCCTGGTAATGCTTTTAGGTCTTCCCGGCGCGTTCCTACACGATATCGGGACCGACGACGACAGTGATCAGGAATGGCGGCGCAACGAATCTAACGAACCTCGTGCAGGTTACAAAGCTACTATTGCTACTATTGCCATCCGGTTCCGCACTCCCATCTGCCTCCCTGCCACGGATGGGAAGCGACGGACGCGCTGCCATACGTCGCGCCGATGGAGGGATTATAGACTATCCCGCAGTTGAATACTAGGTAGGATGGAGATACGCCTGCGGTAGCCTTTGCCCCAAGGGCGCTAAGGCTGGTATCGCTTGAACTGTACGGGACGATCGGCAATAGGAAGAACAAGATCACGACCACCACTATGACTATCCCTACGACAACTGTGCTCCTGCTACTCATACGAGAATATGCCACTCGACTGTAATTCAATATTGTGCATGATTGTTCGGGTTCTTGCGATGGAGACTGAGGCCATCCCATTGTTCGGCTCAGCCTGCGAGCTCCAAGGCGTCCCGAGGGCCTTAGCCATGGTGAAGCTAAAGTTAGCCGAATATGAGCAGGGTCGCGCTCAACCAGAGCAAGAGTGTTCCGAAGATTAGCAGAAATGCGGAGCCGAGGACCAATCTCCTTTTGTCATTCTGGCCTCTTCGCAACAGGGCAACGACGGAGACTATCAAAGAGAACTCTATGACGAGGAGCTCTGCTTCGAGAAGTCCCTTCAATAGGCTGCTCCTCGAGATGATATCGACCGTCCCCAACGTCGTGAGCAAAGTCAGCATCGTAGCCGCGGCCGTCGCGACCGCTGCGGCAATCAGATTGTAGTTTGCCTCGTGAGGTGTCAATTCACTGGTGGCGGACATGGTGAAAGTCTGGCCTCGGAAGGCCCCATGTAAGCGGTTCGGTGCATGAAAAATTTCTGACCGAGGTCTCGGAGAACTCAGCCTTTCGGTCGGCCCGATATGCGACGGTCTGCATGAGCAAGAGGCGATGATCGCGTACGTTGGCGCGACATCGCTTTCGCACTTCCTGGCTCATTTTTCCGAGGCACGCCGGAACTCAGGGATGAGCCGTCGCAGAGGGGCTTCTACTTCTTTCTTGACAAGTCCTTCTTGTCGGTTCTCTTACGAGCGATGAGCGCCGCGGCGATGAGACCCACTGCGGCACCGGCAGCCACCCCTACCCCGACGGCGGTGAGCGGACGCTCCTGAATCGCCTCCCTGCTCTTTTTCACCGATCTATCTGCCGTAGCACGGGCATGCTTGCCCATGTTGCCGACCTTCTCACGCGTACTGTCCGCTGTTTCTGAGATACTCTTTGACCGAATCTGCGTCTTTTGGGCCATTTCCAATTGTTCTTCTTTCTGAAGAAGATATGCATTCGGTGGGAATGGTACGAGAAATCCTATATGAAAATCCACTGAATCATGGTTACATGGTCGACGCAGTCTTGATAGATCTAGACGGGTCGAGGCGGATGTGAGCATCACTGAGACTGTGGTGGACTATGTACGAGTGATGACATCTCATAATACTTGCCGTCCTTGATTATCGGGTTAAGCAGGGGAATCCTCGCGGCATCATAGACGTCTACAGCAATTGTCGGCGGGTCGATGTCGACTATAGTAGCCTCGACTTTCAGCTCTCTAAGGAGCTGAAGAATGTCCTGAACAAGTGAAGGTAGCACGGTCGCGCGAATCGACATGGTCGACGCGTCAATCTCGCCTGCCCTTTCGAAGAAACCCTGAAGGAAAGCGATTCTGAAACCCCGAGGGCTCGTGCGAATCCACCGGAGCGGTGTTTCCATAGCGTAGGATCCAATCCTGACTCTTAAGCACCCCGCGTGGATGCGCTACCGGCTGCGTCCAGTCGTCGGGATGCCGATACTCTCTCCAAGGGAATACTCACTAGTCTTTGGACTCTGAAGAGACGATGACCGTTGAACGAAGTGTCAGAAGAATGTCGCATAACCTTAAAGGCCTCCGACGGAGCGTGTTCCAGTCCAATCCTTGACAGCGACCACGCGAGATGAAGCAAAGTCTTTCCTGACCCTTGGCTGGCTCGTCACCCCGACCATTCACCCTAGTTACTGGATAAACGAAAGGGCGAAACCCGGGCTGCAGACTGAGGGCGACGTCATAGCTGTCCCCGCGGAGTCCATGGCAAGCCATACGGTAGTAATAGCGAAATCGGGCTCGGGAAAGTCGTTCTTCCTCGGGAGGATAATAGAAGAGTTGATGATTCACACGAAGGCGCGGTGCCTGATCCTGGACTCGAATGCAGATTTCAGGAAGGTGTACGAAGTCGAGGACGCAAAGCTGTGGACGTCCGCGAAATATGACCTGATGAAGGGGACTGGTAAGCTCCCGACGGAGACTTCGAGGAAGGCATTCTCGTCGCTGTGGTCGACGGTGTCGGTCAAGGTCCTCACAGCCGAATCGTCTGACGACCCCCACTGTGAGGAATTCAAGCTGTGGTGGCCATCGCTCTCCGCCGAGTTCCTCGCGGAGAACCTGAATTCGCTCCAGTCGAGCGAACTGCGCCAATGCCACGAGTTCGTCAAGATGATAATCAGCCTCTCCCGCACAAAGGACAAAGCGACCAAGTTCACAGACAATCTCAACGATGCTGAAAGATTGCTCAACCAGCGACATCAGAGCGGCATCAACCTGCAGGAGCTGCTGACCAAAGAGTTCAGGGACCCCGTGAGCACTCGTTACCAGGAAGAGCTCAAGGACGCCAAGGGACGCAAACGGAGGCAGGTCGAGCGAAGGCTCATCCTGGCGCAGAAGTCGGTTGAACGCAGGATTCGGCTCGCCGTGGAGGCCAGTAAGTACGTCAATGACGATATAGTGACCTTCTATTTCTCAAGGACGCGCGGGTATCTGGCGAGCGGCGTCATCGCAGACGCACGCCCGCAGTACGCGGACAATGCGAGGTTGACCGTGATCGACCTGCCTTCGTTAAGGGACAAGATTCTCGCCGTCAACGCGGTCCTGGCTACAGAGTGGGAGGAGGCGAGGGAGAAGTGGTCGGCCGCGCTGGAGGAACCTACCGAGGAGGATAAACGCGTCCCAACGTTCATAGTAGTCGACGAGGCACATAACCTGATCCCGGCGAAGACGAACGGTCGCTTGCAGGCGAAACTCCGAGATCAGTTTCGGATGATCGCCGCCGAAGGTAGAAAGTACGGTCTGTTCTTGATCCTCGTGAGCCAGAGGCCTGACAAACTAGACCCGTTCGTGATATCTGAATGCGACAACAAGGCTGTGATGCAGTTGGATTCGCAGGTGGTCCTGAACTCCACGAAAGACAGTCTGGGACTGGAGGATGTCGGCTCCCTGTCGAAGACTTTGACCTTCGGGACGGGTCGCGTCTTGATAATAGGCCGCTGGTCTCCAGAACCGCGCGTCCTCTATTGTGCTGCTCGTCGAACGCGAGAAGGCGGTCGCAATCTGAGGGCGCCCTATTGGGCTTCCTCGTACCCCGCCTCCTGACCGGCCTTCAGCGAGACACTTCGTAGACGTCCACTGTCGAAAGGCTCTATCAGGAAGTCAGTGTCGACCGACCGATTCGGTCTAGCTTCCTAACCTGGGAAGCACCTTGCTGCCGAAGAACTCGATAACCTCCTTCTGATTTGGAGTCGCGGTGGTGATTACGACATGGGTCGCGCCCTTCGCGGCGACGTCCTTGATCGCCTTGATGTGAATCTCCGGGTCCGTGCCTACGGGCCACTCTTTGTAGACTGACTCCAGCGGGATTTCGCGCTCGGCTTTTTCTTGTATGCGGACGGGGCTAACGTCATCAAAGTAGCCGTGCTGCCAAGCCCTTGGCGTGAAATGCCAGAGATTCGCGCTCTGTCTCGCTTCTCTCTCCCCTCCCATAACGGCATAGAGCTCCACTATTATTGGAAGCGTCGCCGGGTTCTTGCCCGACTCTCGCGCGCCGTCCTCCCAGGCAGCCCTATATGGCGTGTTGGAACCCAGCGGCCCTGCCTCCGCGATCAGGCCGTCCCCGTAGAGTCCTGCGATTCGGGCGCTCTTCGGACCACCCGCGGCGATATAGATGGGGATGGGTGATGCCGGCTTGTCGTAGAGCTTGGCGTCTACATCCCAGTACTTCCCCTTGAACTTC
>Ga0182024_10001441_pt1 | contig 61462 bp, 47 predicted proteins | sample P32metaG_FD_120480 | JGI IMG/M metagenome (GOLD analysis project Ga0182024, IMG submission 120480) | Permafrost microbial communities from Stordalen Mire, Sweden - P3-2 metaG (Illumina Assembly) | ecosystem: Environmental > Terrestrial > Soil > Wetlands > Permafrost | place: Sweden: Stordalen...
ACTCATCAACAACCGAATCGCCGTATTATCGGACCAAAGGGCCTGAATTTGCCTCAGGCTGGCCCACCTCCTGAAGATCACAATTGTAGATGCTCCGAGAACCCCTTCGCCCGCTACACTTTTCCACAGCCCATTATGTGACGAACAACCTTTACTGAGAATTCAGAAAATGCGAAATTGGGAATATGCGCGACCATGCCACAGCCTCTTCCACAAAACGTTTAAACTGCCGCGCTAACTCCTTATTCCCGAAGATTTTACGGGTAACTCATTTCGAATCAACATTTTGCCCGGATCAATTCGACCGCCAAGTCAACAACTCCTTTAAATCCAGGAATTTAGCCCTTGGATATCAAAAAAAAATAAACCCAGGTATCGCGACGAACGCGCGCGAACGCAAAGTTGTCCGCGCCTCCATCGAGCAGTAACATCTACTCATGCCCGTTGAAACGGAAATCCAAGCTCCAGTTTCCATCCGCGCTCCACGCGGCAGCGCCATCACTTGCAAAGGGTGGCAGCAGGAAGCTGCCATGCGAATGCTGATGAACAATCTCGACGAAGAGGTTGCCGAGCGTCCCAGGGATTTGGTGGTTTACGGCGGCACGGGTCGCGCCGCGCGCAGTTGGGAAGCCTACCATGCCATCGTCGCGACGCTGAAAAATCTCGCGAACGACGAAACTCTGCTGGTGCAATCGGGCAAGCCCGTGGGCGTATTCAAAACCCACGATCACGCGCCGCGCGTCCTGATCGCCAATTCAAATCTGGTCGGCCACTGGTCCAACTGGGAAAAGTTCAACGAACTCGAACGCGCCGGTCTCATGATGTATGGACAGATGACCGCCGGTTCGTGGATCTACATCGGCTCGCAAGGAATTGTGCAGGGCACGTTCGAAACATTTTCGGCGGCAGGCGAGAAACATTTTGGGGGCGATCTCGCCGGCAAGCTGATTGTCAGCGGCGGCATGGGCGGAATGGGCGGAGCGCAGCCCATGGCCGCCACTATGACCGGCGCGGCTTTTCTGGGAATTGATGTCGATCCCGATCGCATCAAGAAGCGCCTGAAGACCGGCTATCTCGATTTCATGGTCAACACGCTAGATGAAGCGTTGCGCATTCTGAAAAACGCCGTCCGCAAAAAAGAAAATGTTTCCGTCGGGCTGGTCGGAAATTGCGCCGACGTGATTCCGGAACTGGCCGAACGCGGTGTCGTTCCCGACATTCTGACCGATCAAACTTCCGCGCACGATCCGCTGAACGGGTACGTCCCCAATGGCATGAGCCTTTCAGAGGCGGTCGAGTTACGTAAAAACGATCCGCAGGCCTACCAGGAAAAGTCGCTCGACGCCATCGCCCGCCACGTCGAAGCCATGTTGCGCCTGCAGAAGATGGGCTCAGTCACATTTGACTACGGAAATAACATCCGCACCTTCGCCTTTCAGCGCGGCGTCAAGAACGCCTACGATTTTCCAGGATTCGTGCCGGAGTACATTCGTCCGCTGTTTTGCGAGGGCCGCGGACCGTTCCGCTGGGTCGCACTGTCGGGCGAACCCTCCGACATTCACGTGACTGACGATCTGGTGCTGGAGCTGTTTCCTGAAGACCGCACCCTGCGCCGCTGGATCGATCTCGCGCGCAAGCGCATCAAGTTTCAGGGATTGCCCGCGCGCATCTGCTGGCTGGGTTACGGCGAGCGCGCGCAGTTCGGATTGGCGATCAACGATCTCGTCAAGAACGGCAAGATCAAGGCGCCCATTGTGATGGGTCGCGATCATCTCGACTGCGGTTCGGTAGCGTCGCCGTTTCGCGAAACCGAAAACATGAAAGATGGGTCCGACGCAGTGGCCGACTGGCCGCTGCTCAATGCCCTGCTCAACACTGCCGCCGGCGCATCTTGGGTTTCAATTCACAATGGCGGCGGCGTCGGTATCGGCTACTCCCTCCACGCCGGCCAGGTCACCGTTGCCGACGGTACTGATGAAATGGCGAAGCGCATCGAGCGCGTGCTGACCGCTGACCCGGGCACCGGCGTCATGCGCCACGCCGACGCGGGCTACATCGAAGCAAAACAATTCGCCAAGAAAGCCGGCGTGAAAATACCGATGCAAACCTGACACGACGTGTGCGAACCGCAGAGGGTCTCGCGCAAAAATTGCAATCTTCGTGGGAACTCTTACTTCGTCAGCGCGTCGTGCACGGCTTCGTATGCGGGCTTCTTTTGATACTTGTCATCCCACAGCAGCGCCCATCCCTGGCCCTTATAGAACTGCGAAATCCAGGAGTGCTTGTCCGTGAATCCCCAGGTTTGCAGCACCTTGCATGCGGGTTGGTGCACGCAGAGTGTCGTGATCTCGCCGTAGAGTTTTGCCTGGGCATTTAGCGATGCTTCGCTGTCATCGTTGAGGCGTATATCGAGCTCGGTGATATGCAGCACAAGCCCAAGCTCGGCGAACCGCTGCAGGTTTTTCTCGTAGGACTTCAATTTTGCGGGATCGTCGAACTTCAAACTGATGTGAGTCTGAAAGCCCACGCCGTCCATCGGCACACCGCGCTGCTTGAAATCTTTCGCCATCGCATAAATAGCGTCTGATTTTTTGTTGAGCACTTCCGCGTCGTAATCGTTATAGAACAATTTCGCCTGCGGGTCCGCTTCCCGCGCCCAGCGTAGCGCCTGCTCGATATACTTCGTTCCGTCGCCCGCGCCGATTCCCGGTTGGTCGAACCAAATCGTATGACGCATGCTGCCGTCGTCATTGAATGCTTCGTTCACCACGTCCCACGCATAGACCTTCGAAGCGTAGTGCCCCATCACGGTGTGAATGTGTTTCTGCAAAATTGCGGCCAGCTGTGGAGCGGTGTAATTGCCGTTCTTTACCCAATCCGGCACTTGATTGTGCCAGACCAGAGTGTGCCCGCGCACCTGCATGTTGTGGCTTTGTGCAAATGCGACCAACTTGTCTGCGCCGGCGAAACTATAAGGATTAGGATCGCTATCGGGCCGCGGATGTATCGGACCAAATTTCATTTCATTCTCCGGCTGCAGTTGGCTGAATTCCGAGCCGAGAACTGCCGCGTATTCGCTTTCGGCAAGGTTAGCGGAAGCGGCGGCAGCGCCGATCATAATATGCCGCGGCTCGCCGGCTGCGCGCAGTGTGGTCCCCGCGACAGAAGTGTGCACCTTCAGCGTCGCTATTCCGGATTGAAAAGCGATTCCCGACAGCAGCGCTGCAAAAGCGGCGCAGCATGTTATGCACGGGCGAAACTGAGTTGAACATCCAGGTGAAGATTGTTGGCCGGGCAATTTATGGCTGATCGACTTTTGACTATTCACAGGAAACCTCAACTTCCCCATCATCGTCTTTCCGTCGATGTTAGGCGCATTGCAAAACTCTGTACAGCCGCAGCAGGTGAATCTGTTGATGCCTGCCGATTGATCGTGTGATCGACTGCCCTGCTAGACTAAAAGTGTGTGACTACTTCGAAACCTAGCTCTGCAAAACCTGGCTCTGCAAAACGTAGCTCTTCAACTTCTGGATCCGACGCGCCACGCGCAATTTTGTTGATCAACATTGGGCAGCTTCTCACGCTGCGCGCGGCATTCCCTGGAGCCGGCCCGCGTCGCGGATCGGAACTGAACGAACTGGGTATCATCAAAGATGGAGCCGTACTTTGCCTCGACGGCAAGATCGTCTCCGTGGGAGCCACCAAAGATGCTCTGCGCGACTCATGGGTCAAGCAAAATCGACGAAGCCTGGTGGAGGTCGATTGCGCAAACAAAGTTGTGCTTCCCGGTTTCGTGGACTCGCACACGCACCCGGTCTTCGTGAATCCGCGGCTGGTGGATTTTGAGAAGCGCATTGAAGGCTTGTCCTATGAAGACATTGCCGCTGCGGGTGGCGGCATTCGCTCGAGTGTGGAGACTGTTCGCAAAACTCCGAAAGCCGCGCTGGCGGCGAAAGTCACGACGGCGCTGAAACAGATGGCGGCCTTCGGCACGACCACGGTGGAAGCCAAGTCGGGCTACGGGCTGTCGGTTGTATCAGAAATCAAGTCGCTGGAGGCGATCCGCGACGCAGCATTAAACTGGCCCGGAACGCTCGTGGCGACGCTTCTCGGAGCCCACGTCGTTCCAAAAGAATTTCAAGGCTGCTCACAAAAATATGTTGAGATCGTCTGTAAAGAGATGATCCCGCTGGTGGCGAAGCGGAAGCTTGCCCAGTTCGTGGACGTATTCTGCGATCAAGGCGCATTCACTGCCGGAGAAACCCAGCAGATTTTTGTGGCCGCGGAGAAGAGCGGTTTGAGCGTTCGCGCTCATATGGGACAGCTTTCAGAAATCAGGATCTCTCAGTTCTTGCGTTTCAATCCGGCGTCATTGGATCACATGGACCACGTGAACGAAGGCGATATTTCGCAGCTGGCCAAGAGCAACACGGTCTGCACATTGCTGCCCGGAGCAAATTATTTTCTCGGCCTGAATGAATATCCGAACGCGCGGCGGTTGATCGATGGCGGCGTGCCAGTCGCTCTGGCGACCGATTACAATCCCGGCACCTCGCCCACTCTCAGCATGCCAATGGCAATGTCGCTGGCTTGTACTCACATGAAGATGTCACCCGCGGAAGCTGTGGCAGCGGCCACAGTCAACGGAGCGTGGGCTTTGCGCCTCGGCGACCGGAAAGGCAGCATCGAACCCGGCAAGGACGCCGATCTCGCCATGTTTGACGTCGAAGATTACCGCGAGATTCCATATTGGTTCGGCGGCAATCACTGTGCGGTAACATGGTTGAATGGCGTGGTCGCATCGCGTGCGTGAAGCTTTATCGCGCCGTCGCGCGTATTGGTGTTGAGTGCAGCATACGCACGCGCGCGAGGTACGTTAGAAATCCACGTTCCACAATAAGGAAGCACTTTAAAGAATCAATTCGACCCTATCTCCCGAGGAGAAATATGAAGCGCATTTTTGCGGTAGTGACATTTCTTGTGTTCACTCTGTCGCTGGCTGTCGCACAGCGACTGCCTGAGGGTGCACGACCAGAGAATTACAAACTCACATTCACGCCTGACCTTGACCAGGCGAAATTTGAGGGCGATGAAATCATATCCATTCGACTACTGAAGCCGAGTTCGGAGATCACGCTGAACGCCGTCGACATCGATTTTCACGATGTCACCATCACCAGCGGCGGCGCGACACAAAAGGCCACGGTGACGCCGGAAAAAGAGAACGAGATGGTGGTGCTGAAGGTCGAGAAAGCACTGCCAGCCGGCCCGGCGAAGATACACATCACCTACACCGGCATTCTGAATAACGAAATGCGCGGCTTGTACCTTGGCAAAGATGACCACGGCCGCAAATACGCCGCCTCGCAGTTTGAAGCCACCGACGCACGCCGGGCATTCCCGTCATTCGACGAACCCGACTATAAAGCCACTTTTGACATTATTGCAATTGCCGACAAGGGTCTGGTGGCGATTTCGAATCAGAAGGTGATATCGGATACTCCTGGACCAGGCGACAAGCACACAGTGCGCTTCGCCACTACAGCCAAGTTGTCGTCATATCTGGCGGCGTTAGTAGTGGGCAACTTCGAATACGTTGAGGGCGAAGCCGACGGAATTCCGATTCGCGTTTACTCTACGCCCGGTAAGAAGGACATGGGGGCATTCGCTCTCGAGGTCGCGCAGAATGTTCTGAAGTATTACGACCACTATTTCTCGATCAAATATCCTTACGGAAAGCTTGATCTGATCGGGCTTCCCGACTTCTCCGCGGGCGCCATGGAAAATGCGGGATGCATCACTTTCCGCGAGGTTCTTCTGCAGATCGACGAGAAGCACGGCTCCGGCGGTCTGAAGAAGACGATTGCCAGCGTGATTGCCCACGAGATGGCACATCAATGGTTTGGCGATCTCGTCACCATGAAGTGGTGGGATGACATCTGGCTGAACGAAGGATTTGCCACTTGGATGTCGAGCAAGCCCATCGAGTCGTGGAAGCCGGAATGGAATTTCAAGTTGGACGACGTGAGCGACACCGCCCGAACGCTGAGCATCGACTCTCTGGAGAATACGCGTCCTATCCATCAAGCGGCTGAAACCCCCGCGCAGATCATGGAACTCTTCGATGGCATTGCATATGGCAAGGCGGCGGCGGTGTTGCGCATGCTGGAATCTTATTTGGGCGAGGAGACATTTCGCGCGGGCGTAAACGCGTATCTCCAGCGGCATCAGTACGCGAATGCCACGGCGGACGACTTCTGGGATGCTCAGGCCACAACGTCGAAAAAGCCGGTCGACCACATCATGCCGACGTGGGTGAAACAGGCAGGCGTTCCTATTGTGAATGTGAAAGCCGAATGCTCGGGAAGTTCCACGAATGTCACGTTGGCGCAGCAGCGCTATTTCTCCGACCGCACAAAGTTCGAAGCGCCCAACGATCAACTCTGGCAAATCCCGCTGTGCATGCGGGGATCGGCCAGCGGCAAGGGTGCGAAGTGCGAGGTCATGACCAAGAAAGAAGAATCGTTCACCGTGCCGGGTTGCTCGACTTGGGTCTTGGCCAATGCCGGAGCGACGGGATACTACAGAACAGCCTTCCAGGAGAATGCAGTTCGCGCGCTGGCCAGTGACGCGGAGACCAAGCTGACTCCTGCCGAGCGTATTGCAACGGAGAACGACATCTGGGCCTCGGTGCGCGTCGGCCGCGAACCGGTGGGCGATTATCTCGCCTTCGCTCAAGGTCTGCAGTCAGATCGAAACCGCGCCGTGGTCGTGGATGTGCTTGGCAATCTCACATACATCAATCGTTACCTGGTGAACGAAAACGATCGCGATGAGTTTCGCATGTGGCTGCGCCAATATCTGGCACCTGCGATGAAAGACGTGGGCTATGAGCCGAAACCGGGAGAGAGCGAAGAAGAGAGGGGATTGCGCTCGCGTGTGTTTACGGCCCTCGGCGACGATGCCCGCGACCCTGAAACGCTGGAAGAGGCGCGCAAAATTGCGGACAAAGCTTTGGCCGAACCCAGTTCGGTCGACCCTGAAATGGCCTCGAGTGCGCTGGCCCTTGCAGCATTGAATGGGGATTCCGCATTTTACGACAAGGTGATGGCCGCCACCAAGAATCCGAAATCGCCCGAACAGTATTACATGTATTTCTCCACGCTGGCGCGGTTCAGTGATCCGAAGCTATTGCAGCGCACCCTGGATTTCGCCGTCTCGCCCGACGTGCGATCGCAGGATGCATTGCGATTGATTGCAGGCGTGATGCGGAATCCAGCCGGCCAAGACCTGGCCTGGAGTTTCGTTCAATCCCACTGGAACGCGGTGGCGAAGGCGGGTGGTCCGTTTGCCAGCGCGGCAGTTGTAGGATCGACCGGCGGTTTCTGCGACGCTGGGATGCGCGATCAGGTGACGGACTTCTTTTCTGCGCACAAGATCGCGGCCGCGGAGCGTACCTACAAACAATCGATTGAGCGCATCAACAACTGTATCGATTTGAAGTCGCACCAGGAACCGCAGCTGGCGTCGTGGCTGGGACAACACGGCAACGCTGGCGGAAACTAAGAACGCATGATGGGAAACACGGCCCGGTAAGTTTCCGGGCCGTTTCTTTTTGCAGAAGCGGAAATCTGAACTAGAGCGACCCAATCGTGGGACCCTGCCATCTTCAGCGGATCGTCCGCGATCCCCGCTCGAATGCGTCTTGGCGCAACGGCATTACCCGACGCCTGATGACGCGAAAAAGTGCAAAAGAGAAACTCGACGAGTTTACTTGTTGCGTCCGGGCTGGCCGACAACTAGCCTCATACAATGACAAAATTAGCCGCGATTCTTGCCCTGACCATTGTGGCTGTGCCGTGCCTGGCTCAGACTATCGCCAAACCTGACCCTTTAAGGCAATCGAAGAGCAAGGAGATCGTGCTGATCGGCAACACCACGCAGGCCGGCATGGATCCAAACTATGCCCCGCAATCCGGCAGGCTGACCGTTCTGAACAATGCCGGATCAGATACGGTCGCCCCTACGGACACGGACCCGGGTGGCTACGGCCTTACTGCGTGGTCGTTGAGCACCAATGCTGCCGGCGATAGCTCCACCGTGGGCCTTTACGGCATTGGTGAGGCAATCCTGGACTGGGGAAAATATGGGAGCATCGCGATCGGGCCCCAAGGCGCTCAGTTGGATGGCATCTCCTCGCCGGCCGAGGGAGCAGAGATTAGTTCAGTGAAAGGAGTGCAGGCGATTGGAATCCACAACGGCGCAGGCACCACCGGCTTCCTAATCGGCGTGGACGTTCTCGGCCCGAGCATCACAGGCGGGACCGTAAATGAGAGCTTGGGCGTACACATTGCGGCGCAGTCAGGAGCGACTGTAAACTACGGGCTGGCGATTGATGGGAAATACTCCGGAGCCGACGATTTCGCGGTTCTTGTCAACAGCACAACGGCGCGTTCATTCTTCGGCGTGATCGACTTCGGCGCGAAGGCGGGAATCGCGGACGCGGGGATTTCCCGCTTGGGACCGGCTTCCGTGGCCATTGGCGATGGAACTGCCGGAAATGCCAGGGGAACGCTTACTGCCGGTTCGATTGTTGAGCCCATGTCATACACTCCCACATCGTCAAGCTCCGACGGTGTGACCGGCCAGATCGCATGGGACGCGAATTATGTTTATGTCTGCATCGCACCCAACACCTGGCGGCGGGCACCGCTCTCCAGTTGGTGAGCGCCGCACACAATGCTAAGGCATGACTGGCAGAACCAGATGTGACGGCAGATCCGGCGAGCAATAGATTCGTTGCGTCGCGGGAACAAAGTCGGATGCTGCTGCCTTATAGATGCTGGCCACAAACTTCTGCGGGTTGCGGTCAATCACAGGAAACCACGTCGATTGGATCTGCACCATGATGCGATGTCCCTTTAGAAAAACGTGATCGTGATCGCGCAGCGGAATGTTCCACTCCGTGGGTTTGTTCGGGGTCAGCGGCGACGGCTTCTCATAACTTGCGAGATAGCGGCCGCGTCGTACTTCCATCGCGATGGGTAGTTCGTAACCATTCAGAGACTGAAAATATTGCCTCGGCTTCGGGCCTTCTTCCGGCGGCCAGTCATTCTTCTGCGCGTCCCGCGGATAGACATCGATCAGCTTCACGACGAAATCGCTATCGGTTCCGGAAGTCGAAGCGAAAAGATTCGCCGCCAGCGGACCAGTCACAATAAGATCGTGGTCGAGCGGTTCGCTTACGAACGAGAGAACATCTGGCCGGTGATCGACGAAACGCTGGTCAGCGACTTCCCACGTGCGCCAGTCGCCTGCCGGATATGTGGGCGAGATGGGACGCTGGCGATACGGGACGGGATTCGCCGGATCGGAAACATATTCACGATAAGCGGCCGCGGCTTTAGTTGCGCCCGCCGCGGTGAACGAAAGTGTTCCGTCCGCGTGCAGATAAAGTTTTGTCGGTTTCGCTTCCTTCGGAGGCCAAACGGCGTAGGTGCGCCAGGTGTTCGATCCACTCTGAAAAGTGCTGGCCTGCCATTGCGGCTTCTCGCCCTGACCGTGGAGATAATAGCGGAAGAAAGGTGCTTCGATATTCTCGCGAAATTCCCGCGCAGTCTCGTGTCCGGCGAACGGAATGAGGCCGATCGTGTCGCCCTTGCCCCCAAACCATTGCCCGTGAAACCAGGGGCCGGCAACCATAAAATTCGTGTGCTGCGGATCGTTCTCTTCGGCGTGACGAAAAATCTGCCACGGCCCCCAGGGATCCTCCTGATCCCAAAATCCGGCGACGTTCAAGTTGGGTACGGTCGAGGCATGCAGCTGGTTGACCCACGCTTCCTTCTTCCAAAACTCATCGTAGTCGGGATGCTCGACCGTGGAGTTCCAGTAAGGAATGGAACCGTGAAGATATTTCGCATTGATATTGGAGAGCGGGCCTAGGTCGAGATACCACTCGTAGGTATCGTAGGTTTCAAAATCGAAATGCGTATTCTCGTTCTTGTCGGATTGCTCCATGACCGCATATTCGAAGTCGTAACTCTCGCGCAGCGCGCCGTAGCGGTGGTCGTCGTCATTCATCCACTGGTCCACAGGCGAGGCTTGCTCGCTGATGGCCTTAAGCGCGGGATGCGGATGCAGCAAGGTGAGTGCAGTGGTTAATCCATCGTACGAAACGCCAAACATCCCGACCTTGCCATTATTGTTGGGAACGTTTTTCAGCAGCCACTCGATCGAATCGTAAGCGTCAGTGGTCTCGTTGGTGGCCTTCGGATCATTCAAATCCACCCATGATGAAAGGTTAAACACTCCTTCGGACTTGAAGCGTCCACGCAGATTCTGGAAGACGAAAATGTAGCCGTCTTGCGCGAGCTCTTTAAGAGACGAGGGCATCTGCTCAGGCGGTTTCTCTGGGACGCCGTACGGAGTGCGCCGAAACAAAATCGGCAGCGGGCCTTGCTGATCGACGGGAGTGAGAATCGCGGTTTGCAAATGAACTCCGTCGCGCACCGGAATCATCACTTCCTGAAGTGTGAATATAGGCTTCGCGGCGGGCTGCGGTGCGGACTGTTGCGCGGCGGCAGAAATACCAGTGGATAAAAGTAAAATTAGACCCAGATTAGCCAAGCGCACCAGTTTTCCTCCGTGCAGTTTCTTAAAGACTACCTTTCGTATAACCAAGGGGCGAAGTATATCAATCGGCGAACGCGTCAGAACAGCCGTCCCACGGAAAAATTGATGCGGCTCAGCCCGGTCGGGCTCACGCTCCCCGCCAATGCAATCGGCCCAACGATTGTGTCCGCGATCAACCCGAGGTTAAATGATCCCCGCACCGCAATCGGCCCCGGATTGCTGACCGCCGTCCCGAACGCGGCGCCGGCTTCATACCACCCCGCCCAATAGATCCTTTCACCCACTAGCTCCGGTAGACGGTAAAGTTCGCGGTGAAAACCGATCGAGGAGTAGGCATAGTTGTTTCCCACGAACTGGTAAGGAAGATACGCACCTAATCGAAATGGGCCGCCCAGTGAAAAAACTTGAAATGGTCCAGCATCGCCGCGGAAAGTAGTCCCGCCGGAAATATTGAAAAAAAGCGAAGTCTTCGGCCCAACGGGAACAAAATTGGAAGTCTGCACCTCGATTTGTCCAATGGGACGCGCCAATCCTGGGCTTTGCAACACGCGAGAAGCAGTCACCACCAATCGTGTCCCTTTACTAGGAACTGCAGGACTGTCTTGCCCATCCCAAACATATCGGGCGCGAAATTCACCGGTGCTGCCGCCCACGATGGGCAGGCCGGCGTTGCCGATCAACGGACTCAGTTTCCCATCAAAGAGCTCGTAACCCAGGCGGAGTTCGCTCCGCAGTCCGGAGTTGTATCCAATATCGAAACCACCTCCAGCGCGTTCGTCGCCAAACACGGCCGCCCGAGTTGAACCTGTAAAGGAATTGCGTGCATATTTCGATGCGAAAGCGTAGGGTGCAACGAAAAATCGCGACTGCCATAAGCGCTGATAGAATTCGCTTGCCGCCAGATTGCTCGAGCCGAAAAGAAGATCGTTGCGCCACTCGCCGCCGTGGTGAGCAACATCCATAAACGTGATGCGAGCCCCGGCGGAAAAGTCGAACGCTGCCACGCCCTGTCCGTCTACGTTGACGGCCAGGTCGACGAAAGGTGGTCCATAGGATTTATCGTGCGTAGTCACGCGAATGCCGGGAACTCCGTTCTGGGTGAAACCCTCGTACCCCAGCCAGTCGAATTGGCCTTCCCCGGCTATGTGGTTGAGCTGCGCATCTAATTTGGAAAGACTGAGCGGGCCCTGAACTGTTTTAGCGAGACGGCGTTCAATTCTGCTGTCAGTATCAGAATCGGCGCCAGTGACTTTGATGGTTTCGATTGTATTCGGCGTTCGCCGTCTACGCGCCGCTCGAGCCGCCAGATAATCGCGCCACTCTGCTTCGTCTTGAATCGCATACGGAAGAATTGCTGCGGATTGTGCGGCAGCACTGCGTCGCCCGAGTGCAATGAGTTCTCTCACCCGCGAATAATCCGTCTCCGAGAAACCGTTCATTCCAATCGTCACGGTAGCCTTGGCCAGTGCAAGAGATCGGCGCTCGTTCTGAGTAATCATGACGTCGACCGCGCGAGACAGAACGCCGGTAAGTGTCTCGAGCTCCTTACGGTCGCCCGGAGCGAGCTGGAGTTCAACCGCGACCACAGCATCCGCATTCATAGCGAGAGCGGTTTCGACCGGAATGTTCTGCACCATGCCGCCATCCGCGAGCACGCGATCATTTATTTCTACCGGAGTAAATACGCCGGGAATCGCCATCGAAGCCCGCAAAGCCTGAGCTAACGGGCCGTCATGCAGCACCACACCTGCGCCGCTTATCATGTCGGTTGCGACGCAACGAAATGGAATCGGCAGATCGTCAAACGTTGCGACGCCCGACTCCGGAAAAGCGATGCGATCCAGCAATAGTCCGACGGCCTGGCCAGAGTTGTAACCATTCGGTCCATTTAAGCCGTCTTTCAATCCGAGCGGGGCATCGATCTGAAAGTCCCGCCGATCCTGCTTTCGCCGATAGGAGAGCTGCGTATAAACCGGCTCGGGACGAAAGACCTCATCCCAATCAATTTTTTCCGCGAATGTTTGAATTTCAGCGGGCGACATGCCGGTGGCGTACATGGCGCCGATGATGCTGCCCATGCTGGTACCGGCAATTCGATCGACAGGAATGTGATGCTCCTCCATCCATTGGATCACGCCGATTTCGGCCAAGCCCAGCGCACCGCCGCCGCTGAGCGCGAGACCGATTCGCGGCCGGCGGGTTGCGACCACCGGCTGGGGAGAAGCATTCTGCGCATGCGACAAACTCGGCAACCACATGCCGCACAGCAGAACCAAAATCAGCGAAATACGGTTAGAGCGAGACGATGATTCCATCCTGTACTCCTGGAACGCGAAGCAAAATCTTCTCGGAACTTTCGGTGAATGAATCTCAAGTGAACGAAAAGGTTAGCAGGTCTGTGCGGAGACAAACAGAAATAGGCGCGGAGAAGATCAAGTCGACAGTCAAGATCAATTCGACTGCGGGCCCTGCTGTGTGCATGAAGAATGAACTAAAGACCAAAGCGATAACGACGCTTGCTGAAAGCCAGCGCCAATGCCGAAAACTTACATGACCGAGGGCACGATGATGCCCATGATTGCCAGCGCGCGAATTAATTCCCGGCGCACCACGACAACCGTGGCCAGCAAAAATTGCTTACGCCTGTCATCCGCTTCAGTAAGGATGGGATGGCGATGATAAAAAGTATTGAAAAGCTGCGCCAGTTGGAAAACATGTTTGGCTAAGTAGGCCGGCTCGGTGGTAGCAATACATTTCTCGACCACGTAAGACGTTTTGGACGATGCCAGCCAGAGCTCCCAGAATTCGTTGCCCGCTTCGCCATTCAGATATCTAGCCAGATCTACGGCAGAAATGCTGCCGGCTCCGCCGCCAGAGAAAATTTCGGGATCGATGCCAGCTTTGCGAAAGATGCTGGTGGCCCGCACCACCGCATATTGCGCGTAAGGTCCAGTCTCGCCTTCAAAGCTGAGCGCCTCTTTGAAATCGAATGCAATGACCGACTGCTTGGTGAACTTCAGCATGAAATAGCGCAGAGCGCCAATTGCAATCTGAGTGGCGATTTCGCCGCGCTCAGAATCGCTCAATTGAGGATGCCGCGAATCCACTTCTTTCTTTGCCGATTCAATCAGCGTATCGAGCAGATCATCGGCTTTCACGCCAAAACCTTTGCGGCCGCTGACTTCGATGTACGAGCGCGTCTTGTCTTCTTCGCTCAAACTGTAACCGAGTTCGGCGGCGCAGCGCGGAGTCAGCGCGACCATCTCATAGGAGAAATGCGTGTAGTGGTCCGCGGCCTCATTGTGGCCGAGTCCGCGTAGCGCTTCAATGACCGTGTTCTGAGCCTCGGACTGCCGCGCATCGATGACGTTGTAAATCTCGGCGACATCACCGAAGTGAGGATGATCCTTTTCGCCATCCGCCGTAGAAATCCAGCAATCGTGTTCGTTTGGATAGCGGTAGAACTTACGGTAGCCGAAGTCCCGTCCGAGAAGACCGAACTTCCACATGTGGTAAGCAATGTCTTTGCCTACGTAGCCGACGGTGCCGTTGGAGCGGACGATGACTTTCTGATCTTCTTCGGTGATTTTGTCTTTCTCTGTACCCCCCTCTGCGCCCTCAGTGCCCTCAGTGCCCTCTGTGGTTGAGTTTGATTTTGACGTTCCAGCCCGCCGCATCACCCAACAGCCCTTATTCTTACCTTCAGCCTCATAAGCAAGCACGCCAGCTTCTTTCAACTTTGTGAAAGCCGCATCCCAAAAATGCAGGTGCAAGATTTCGCTCTCGCGGGGAAGAAAATCGTATTCGATGCCGAGACGGTCCATGGTTTCTAGATGGCGACGCAACACCGCCACAGAAATCAGGTCCGCGATAGCGGCAGTTTCCGTTGACGCGTCTTCAATTGCATGTAACGTCTGCAGCCGTACTTGCAGATTCTGCTTGTCCGCCTCATACCACTTCGAGACTTGCGCATATAAATCCCAGCAGTAGTAGTCGAATCGCGGTCCCTTGCTGAGCGCTTCGATTTCGGCGCGAGATTTCTTTTCGATGCGAGTGAAGCCGACAACAACATCGGCGACCTGCACACCGGTGTTGTCGATGTAATTTTGAACGTCCACGGAGCGCCCCGCATAACGTAAGAGTCGCACGAAAGTGTCGCCGAGAACGGCGTTGCGCAGGTGTCCGATGTGCGCGGCCTTATTGGGATTGATGCTCGAGTGCTCCACCAGAATCTTGCCGCGGGGAAGTTCGACGGTGGGCTTGGCATCGGCGGCCAAAGCAGCAGCCATCCAACCACGATCGATGCTGACGTTCAGATAGCCGGGAGGAGAAACTTGCATCTCTCCGATGCCCTGGATCGGCCCGATCTCCGCCCGAATGGCTTCGGCAATCTTCAGCGGAGCTGATCGCAAAGGCTTGGCGAAGGGAAAAAACGGAATGGCGAAGTCCCCAAGCTCAACTTTTGGTGGCTGCTCGATCACGATGCCGGGCAGGACAACGCCTGGGTACAGGCGCTGAAGACACTGCAGCAGGTGATGGGTAAGACGGCGTTCTAGATAACGATACAAGCAACCCTCTAAGCGATTGAAGAACAGTGATTTTAGCAGAGCGGGTAAGGGGCGCGCCGTTTGAAGGGCATGATTGCGGGCATGGCTGAGCAACACATTGCCCGACTGTGCTGGCTGACAGAGCATGTTTGGCGAAGCATGTTGCCGGAGGATGTTTGACGCAGGATGGAAGCGTTCCCTATGATGAAACCTGCGTCGTTGGCCGTTGGTCTTTGGTCGTTGGTCGTATGCCGACGACGAACGACTAAGGACCAACGACGGTTTTTGCATATGCGCATTGCTTATCTTGAATGCTTTTCCGGCATGAGCGGCGACATGTTTCTAGGCGCACTCATCGATGCCGGGGTTCCGCCCCAACTGCTGGAAGAGACTGTGGCTGCGCTCGACGTGGGAGCTCGGCTGGAGTTTTCGCGAGTCGTACGTAGCGGGATTTCAGCCACTAAGGTGGATGTTTGGGTCGATGGGGAAAAAGATCTTCCGCGGGAAGAGTACTGGGCCAAGCAGAATGTGGCGCGGGCGCCCTCGCCCGCGAAAGGTCAGCACCAGCACAGTCATACCAGGCACGACCACGAACATGATCATGATGAAGATGAACATGATCACGAACATGAGCACGCCTCCGAGACAGGGACCTCGCGGGCGGGGGCGCCCGCGCCACATGAGCATTCTCACGGCCGCGGATTGAGCGAAATTCGCGAGATCATCCATAACGCGCGAATCAGCGAAACCGCCAAGAAGACTGCGATCGCAATCTTTGAGGCTCTGGGCGCGGCCGAGGCGAAGATTCACGCTACCGCCATCGAGAAGGTCCACTTCCACGAAGTCGGAGCCGTGGATGCAATGATCGACATCGTTTGCGCAGCTGTGGGCGCTGAGGCGCTGGGAGTGGATGAAATTATATGCTCCTCGTTGAACGTCGGCGGCGGAACGGTGAAGTGTGCGCACGGCACGTTCCCTGTGCCCGCCCCCGCGACGGTGGAATTACTGAAAGAAGCGCCACTCTATTCCTCGGGTCTGCAAGCGGAGTTAGTCACGCCAACGGGAGCGGCGATTGTGAAAACGCTGGCCACGCGCTTCGCCGCTTTTCCTGAGATGAGAATCGAAAAGTCAGGATACGGCGCTGGCACACGGGACTTCGCTGGACATCCCAACGTTGTGCGTTTAACCGTTGGTGAGGCCGCTTCCATACTGGCCTCAAAAACTTCGTCCGAAACCATCGCCGTGCTGGAAGCTAATTTGGACGACCTGAATCCGCAGGTCTTCGGATATGTTTTGGATCGTTTGCTCGAAGAAGGCGCTCTGGATGCATTTTGCATGCCGGTACAAATGAAGAAGAACCGGCCGGGAACGCTGCTGACGGTGCTGTGCAAACCGGAAGATGCGAGCAGGCTGACACAATTGATCTTTACCGAAACTACGACGCTCGGCGTGCGCCGGCGAGATGAACTTCGGCAAACTCTGTCGCGGCGCTGGGAAAATGTTCGAACCGAATGGGGAGAGGTTCGAATCAAAATCGCCAGCATGAATGGAACTGTCACCAACTATGCGCCTGAATATGAAGATTGCCGACGCATCGCAGCCGAGCATCACGTGCCACTCAAGGCGGTGATGCAGGAGGCCTCGAGGCAGTATCTCGGGAAGAGCGAAAAGCATTAGCACAAAGGCCCACAGAATAGTTCTCCGTGCCACTGTGGCTTCCCGATTAAGAGATATATGAGCCGAAAGTTTTACATCACGACGCCGATTTACTACGTGAATGCCCGGCCGCACATCGGCCACGCATATACCACCATCGCCTGCGACACGATTGCGCGGCGGCAACGTTTATTGGGCTTCGACACTTTTTTTCTCACCGGCACCGACGAGCACGGGCAGAAAATTGAACGGGCGGCGCAAGCTGCCGGCAAAACGCCGCAGCAATATGCGGATGAGATTTCTTCCGAATTTCGCAAGCTTTGGAAGCAGATGGGAATCTCGAACGATGATTTCATCCGCACCACTGAAGAGCGCCACAAAAAACGAGTGCAGGCTCTGTTTCGTCAGATTCGCGATAACGGCTATATCTATAAAGGCACGTATACGGGGCAATATTGCGTTTCTGACGAACTTTACGTCGATGGCGCGCAACCCGGCGATCCTTGTCCAACTTGCGGACGCATCACCGAGACGGTGCACGAAGAGAATTATTTCTTCAAGCTCTCCGCTTTTCAGGACAAGCTGCTTGAGCTTTATGCGAACGCGGAATTCATTCGGCCGGAAACCCGGCGCAATGAAGTGATTTCGTTCGTGCGTTCGGGCTTGCGGGATTTGTCAATCAGCCGATCCACATTCTCGTGGGGCATTCCCGTCCCCGACGATCCCAAGCACGTGATCTACGTTTGGCTGGATGCGCTGGCCAATTACGTCACCGCCATTGGCTACGGCTCCTCCCATGCCGGCGCGCAGGAAGCTTTCAAGAAATATTGGCCGGCTGACGTGCACATGATCGGCAAAGAAATCGTTCGCTTCCATTGTGTCTATTGCCCGGCTTTTCTGCTGGCGGCAGGATTGGCTTTGCCGAAGACGATTGTGGCGCACGGCTGGCTTCTGTTTGAAGAGAGCAAGATGTCGAAATCTCGCGGCAACATTGTGCGGACGGAAACGATTCTCGACGTGCTGGGCGCGGACGCACTCCGCTACTTTCTGCTGCGCGAAGTCGTGTTCGGACAGGATGGATCGTTTTCGTTCGACGCTCTGGTGCAACGTTACAACTCCGACTTGGCAAACGGGTTGGGAAACCTGGCCAGCCGCACGTTAACCATGATTAACCGCTATTTCAAAGGCGAGGTGCCATATCCGTCGCATGCGGCCGCGAAAACTCCCGCCGACGACGCAATCGCCGAGACGGCCCGAAAGACGATTCGCGAATTCGCTACGCTGTTCGATCAGTTCCAATTTTCTCGCGCGCTCGAAACGGCGTGGGGATTAGTAGCCGCAGTCGACAAATACATCGTCGAAAACGAGCCGTGGTCGCTGGGCGAGAAGCAGGACGATGAGAGCCGGGCGCGCGTGGCCACGGTGCTTTACACGTCGGCTGAAGCCCTGCGGATTGCGACTGCGCTGGCGCATCCGGTCATCCCCGATGCAACTGCCAAAATCTGGGAGCAGATGGGCCTGGGCGACATCCAGAAACTCGCCTTGGCGGACCTCGCCTGGGGACAGCTTCAACTGGGAACAAAACTCGGCGAAGTGCGCCCCGTATTTCCCCGCGCCGACAAAAGCGCAATTGAAAGGATGCAACAGATGGAAGATCAGCAGAGAGGGCCGGCGGTCGACGAACCGAAGCCGCCGGCACAACCCAATGCGACGCCAGCACCGGTTCAACCTGCCGTGGCATCCGCACCTGCGGCGGCCGCAGACGCCGGGAAGATCACGATCGACGATTTCGCCAAAATTGAATTGCGCGTCGGCGTGGTGAAAGTTGCCGAGCGAGTGCCCAAAGCGGACAAACTGCTGCGGCTGGAAATCGACATCGGCACGGAAGTGCGGCAGGTTCTGGCCGGCATCGCCGAGGCTTATGCGCCTGAAACGTTGATTGGCCGCAAGGTAGTGATCGTGGCCAACCTCGCTCCCCGAAAGCTGCGCGGCATGGAATCGAACGGGATGATCGTTGCTGCGTCGCTCGACGGCGGAAAGCCCGTGCTGGCAAGCTTTCTGGAAGATGTGCCGGTGGGAGCGCGGCTGAAATAAGTAGCTGGCCTCGGACGTCGGACCCCGGATGTCGGACCTCAGACCTCAGACTTCAGACAGTCCTCGAAGTCCATTGCCCGAGGCCCGACGTCTGTTGTCCGCGGTCTGATTTCCGATGTTCGTCGATTCTCACGCACATCTCGATGGCAAGCAGTTCGACTCCGATCGCGAGCAGGTGATCGCTCGCGCTCGTGACGCGGGCGTGCAAACCATGGTCGCCATCGGCAACGGCGACGGTCCTCCGACACTCGATGCCGGCATTCGACTCGCAGATCAATATCCGTTCATGTACGCCACGGTTGGAATCCATCCCCACGAAGCGAAGCTGGCTTCCGATGATGCGTTCTCCGAGATGGAGCGCCTGGCGCGGCATCCCAAGGTGATCGCTTGGGGAGAGATCGGTCTGGATTACTTCTACGATCATTCTCCGCGAGAAACGCAGAAGCATGTATTTACTCGACAGATGGAGTTAGCGGCCGCGGCTAAACTACCGATTGTGATTCACTGCCGGCCGTCGGACGGCAGCGACGATGCCTGGGGAGATTGCCTGGGACTGATCAAGAATCAATGGGCTCCGAACGGCCTTGGCGGAATTCTGCACTGCTTCACCGGAAATTCGGCTCACGCAAAACGCGCGCTTGATATGGGATTTATGATTTCCTTTGCCGGTAACTTAACGTTCCCCAAGGCTCAGCCGATTCGCGATGCCGCTCTCGAGGTTCCGCTCGACCGCCTGCTCATCGAGACCGACTCGCCCTATTTGGCGCCGGTACCGCATCGAGGAAAACGAAATGAGCCGGCCTTTGTGAGAGAAACCGCTCGCAAACTGGGTGAACTGCGGGGGCTTTCCATGGAAGAAATTGGCGAACGTACATCCCACAATTTCTACAATTTTTTCAAATTGACTGAAATCGCTGAAAGCAAAGTTCCCGCGCGTTAGAACTTCCAGTTCTGATACTCTCAAGAGTTAGATTTCCTTATTTCAGAAAGATTAGAAATGTATGCCCGATAACAGTTTCGATGTGGTCAGCAAGATCGATCTGAACGAGGTTTCGAACGCGATTCAGCAGGCGCTGAAAGAGATTCATACGCGCTTCGATTTGAAAGACTCAAAGTCGAATATTGAACTGGAAAAGGACGCCATCGTGCTGCACTCGGCCGACGAATACAAACTCAAAGCGGTAAATGACATCCTGCAGCAAAAACTTGTGAAGCGCGGGGTCTCGCTGAAGGGCTTGACTTATGACGCCGTCGAGCCGGCAGCGGGAGGTACGGCGAAGCGTAAAGTCACCATGCAGCAAGGGATTGCGATCGAAAAAGCGCGAGAGATCGTCAAACTGGTCAAAGATTCGAAGAAGAAGGCCCAGGCCTCGATTCAGGGCGACCTGGTGCGCATCAGCAGCAAAGACCGCGATACTTTGCAGGAAACGATTGCTCTACTGAAACAACATGACTTCGGCATTGACTTGCAATTTACGAATTACAGAACGAATTAGAAACGGACCTCAGACCTTGGACCTCGGACTTCAACCGGCTAGCGCCGCGACGCATCGGAGAATCGACTTCGTGTGCTGGCGGTGCGCTGCGTTGGTTCTTCATTGCCGAGGTTTTGAAGTCCGAAGTCCAAGGTCCGAGGTCCAACGTCCGAGGTCCAATTCTTGAGCGCCACCGCCGCCATTAACGGAAAAGAAGTATTCGATCTGCTGCGGGACGACCTCGTCGCATTGGAAGCCGAGTTCGGTCGCGACACGGTTTCGGGCGTTCAAGCCATCACCGAGATTGGCGAATATTTGCGGGCCGGCGGGGGCAAGAGAATTCGACCGGCACTGCTGTTGCTCTCCGCGAAATTGCTCGACTACACCGGGCAGGGTGCGGTTCGGCTGGGCGCAGTGGTGGAAATCATTCACACGGCGACGCTCGTTCACGACGACATCATCGATGAGGCCAAGACGCGGCGGGGCCGTCCCGCAGCCAACACCCAGTGGGGAAATTCCAAGTGCGTACTCGCCGGCGATTGGCTTTACATGCAGGCCTTCAAGATTGCCGTGCAAGAGCGCAACTTCCGCATCCTCGATACGCTGATCGAACTCACGCAGCAAATGGTTGAAGGCGAACTGCTGCAGATGGAAAAGCTGGGCAAGCTCATCACGCTGGACGAGCACTTCGACCTCATTTTCCGAAAGACCGCCTGCCTGTTCTCCGTTTGCATGCGTCTGGGAGCGATTCTGGCTGGCGCAACAGCAGAACAGGAATCCGCCCTCGGCCATTACGGCCACGACCTGGGTATGGCGTTTCAGATCGTCGACGATGTTCTCGACTTGACGGCCTCAGAAAACATTCTTGGCAAACCAGTGGCGAGTGATTTGCGCGAGGGCAAGGCCACGATGTCGGTAATCCATGCGGTGGAGCGCTGCACGACTTCGGAACGCTCGAAAATCGAGACCGTACTTCATCACGGAGCCTTCAATGGCGTGGGCCATGCCGAGATTCTGGAAATCCTGCAGCGCTACGGATCGCTGGAGGCCGCAACGGGTCGCGCCGCGCAGTATGCGGAATCGGCGCAGAAAGCGATTTGCGCTTTTCCGGATTCGCAGATCAAACGCGCCTTGCTTTGGGCGCCGGAGTTCGTGGTCGCGCGAGAAAAATAGACTCACCTCGACTTGCCATCGATTTCGCCTGCATCCCTTCGACTCCTCTGGAAGCGCCCCGTGAGACGCAAATCTGTGACCGGAAGCACTGAACCTTTCTCAGAACCCGTTTGATAGCCGTCACCAAGATCAGTGACCGGTGTTACTGATTTTTCTGGCAAACAATTTCAAAATGTGCTCAGTTGCTGGGACTGTCCGCCAGAGCGGAGGGCTAATGAGACGCACTGGCATGTGATGAGGCGCGGAAGCCGCGACCTCCATCCTCTCCCCCCGGCACCTGTGAAAGGCAGGTCGCTCAGGGTCCCGTCCGCTACGGACGACCATCAACGACAGACGGCGGCTTCAGTCGAAGCTTTAGAACGAAAGGCGCCTTGGTTTTTCGACGCGCCAGCCCGGACAGGGTTGGAAGAGACTTCGAGTGCAGGCCGCCGTCTTTCTCGCCGTGAACGAGGGATGTCTTCCTGAGAGACTCGCTCCTCGTGCAACGAAGCCGGGCGCCCATTCCCTGGGGTTGCCCGGCTTTTGTTTATACTGAACCCTTTACTGTATTCGGCCAATCAAAGTTCCACCAACTGAAAGTTTCTCGCATGAATGACCTGCTCTCCATCATGGCGCGCCATGGCTACGCTTTAACGTTCACGTTGTTGCTTGCCGAGGCGATTGGACTTCCGTTCCCGGCCGCGATCGCATTGGTTGGGGCCGGAGCGGCCGTTGCCGCTCACACGCTTTGGGGGCCGGGCGTTCTTCTTGCCGCCATGGTAGCGCTTGTGCTGGGCGACGTGGCTCAGTTCTGGCTGGGCCGGTACACTGGCTGGGCGCTGCTGGGATTTCTCTGCCGCCTGTCAATGAACCCAGAGACCTGCATACTCCGTTCCGCTGAATCCTTCTACAAACGCGGCAAGGCAACGCTCGTATTCGCCAAGTTCATTCCCGGGCTCAACACGATGGCGGCGCCGCTCGCAGGTAGCATGAAGATGCGTTTTGGACAATTCTTGCGTCTGGACTTCGCCGGAGCACTGTTGTACTCAGTCACTTATTTGATGGTGGGATACGTCTCGCGCGATTTTCTGGCAGCGACCTTGAACGGATTCCACGCCGCGGGACGGGCTATGGAAATCATCGTTATCGTCGCCCTGCTGGGATATTCCATCTACCGCATCGTGCAGTTCTCCCGCTACAAGAAATATCGCATTATGCCGCGCGTGCAGGTACAGGAACTCGCTGCGCGCATGGCCTCCGACCAGGCAAACCGGGTGCAGATTGTCGACGTGCGCAGCCACGGTTATTACGACGCAGGATCGGAGCGCATCGCAGGCTCGATCCGCATCGAACCCAATAATCTCGATGAAGAAATAAAACATCTCTCCAAAGACAAAGCCATTTATCTCTACTGTACTTGAGCACGCGAAGCGACCAGCGCCCGGGTGGCGCATCTATTGCAGGAAAAAGGATTCAACACGTTCGTTATCGTCGGCGGCTTGGCCGCGTGGCGCAAGGCCGGCGAACCGCTTGAGTCGGTTCCGAAAGACGATCTGGTGAAGTTGCCGACGTTCAGTTAGGGTTACGGTTCTCTTTGCGAAGGTCGCGACTCACTCACTCGCCGTCGGCTGGCGCGCAACTTTTCGGCGGGCAAGGGTTAGGAAACGCAAGGGAGTCGCACGTCTCGCGTCTTTCTGTTAAATGTAAGGCCGTTCAAGCGCCTGGAGGATGCCCATGCGCCTCATCGCCACTTCGCTTTTTCTCATCGCTTTGGCAGTCACATTCAGTAAGGTCACAGCCTCTCCCGCACGTCCCGAAATACCCACCACCATTTACGATCCGAATCCCTCGCATATTTGGAACCGCCTTTATGCAGCCTTGTTGATCCGTGAAGACCGGCACGGAACTCAGGTCGGCGCGGACTCGCTGGATCCGCCCCTATGGCCGGAGACCGAACATTTGCTGGCGGGGTCCTCGCACCAGCAGGCCCTGCGCGTTCTCGACGAATTCCTACGGACGCATGCAGAGAATCTCATTCAAGATCCCATCAAGCGTGCCTTGTTGCAGCATGATCTGTGGGCCGTGTTCGACTGGTCGGTCGAACAATTTTCTTCCATAGATCGGCCTCAGTACGCCAAGCCTCAGTACGGTAAAGAGAAGAAGGAATTGCAAGTCCGGCTCGCGGAAGTGCTCCGGAGACTGGCGCTCACGCCAGAAGCAGTTAAGTCTCTGCCTGACAATTATGCTCAGGCGTTGGCCTTAGGTGCATTCGCCAGAGAATATGACCCAGCGAACCCGGAGCGGCCGTTCCTGCCGCCAGACTTGTTTGACCCGCATGGTCCGTGGGCCGGCATTACACCCAGTCCGGAGTTTGCTGGTCTGGGCGTGGCCAAAATGCACATCTTTAACCTCTCAGGACGCTCCAGCTTCCTGGTTTTCGTGAAACTGCCCGGCGGACATAAGGCAACGATGGATTACTTCCAGGCTCTGTGGAACTTTCCTCAACCGTGGGTTCAGGAGACAAATTCGGATCAAGCTGCGGTGAATCCCGCGCTGCCGTCGTTTCCCGCCGGAACCCAGGTCGCGCTGGTACGCCGGATGAACCTGTTTGACAATCAGGGCAACCTGGTTTCTGCGAACATCACCGAAAGCGTGCAAATTCGCGTGTATCACACAATTACAACGACTGCCGAACGCTTCTTTAGCGGCACGTTAGCCGACACCATCAAGAACAGCGGACAGGATTTTTACGAGTTCAAGCTCAGCCGTCCGCTGTTATTTTCCGCGAAGAATGGCGGCCTGCGAGCAGTCGCTCGCGACGAAAGAGAGTTCGCCACTTTTCAGACCAAAGGCGGAGACCCAATCGAGGGCACTGAGCCTTCCGCCCGTCCGGATTCTATAAACGAAGCTCCTCTCGAGTTACAGCGCTGCGTCTGGTGCCATTCCGGTGGAGGAGTGCGCTCGTTGAACAGCCGAGAAGCCCTCCTTCGTCCCAATCGAATGCAGATGGAACCGGGGAACTCCGACTATGCCTCGATCTACTGGGGTGACAGCTCGGCCATCGACTGGAAACAGAATCATTACGACTGGGGCTTGCTGAATGGTTACTGGAAAGCGTCCTCCCATCCGCAATAGGGCGGTTAATTCCGCGGAGTCGTCACACGCCGAATTGCCGCAGATGATGATCCATATGTTTGTACATTCCGCGGCTCCAGTCTTGCGGTGTGAGTGCGCCAAAAAATGGATGCGGATGCCGAGTACATTTCTCTTCTCCGCCTTCGTGAAATTGCCGAAGGCGAAGTTTGAGCTGCTCCTGTTCGCGACAAAAATCCCGCTGGTCCGACACGACTAACTTTTTGTCGGTTGGATTGTTCCGCGAGAATGGCTTCTCGTTGGTATAGATCGGCTTGACAAAAGAGCCGATCAACCTTCCGATGAGGACGCGCGGAGGATTGATTTGGCCCGAGGCCATGTCGAGCGCGGCGGAACAATGCGCCATCATCTGCGCCACATCCATTTTCCCCCACTGCCGCTGCGTCGCCGGCCGAAGCGCGTCGATGCGCACGATTACCTCGCCGACGGTCTCTGGTTCGAATAGATTCTTCATAGGCCCCCCAACGCAGGCTCTGAGTGCGACGAAAATAATAGCATCTCGCCGTAGGGCTCAGCGCCGCGATACATAAATTCCCGATGAAACTCCCCCGATGGTGTAGCATTTCTCGGGCCTTGCCACCATGCCTGCCACGACCACCCACGAAGCGCCTAGCAGCGCCCGGATGAACGGCGTTCTTTTCCTGCTCTCCCTCTCCGTACTCATCAACTACATCGATCGCAGCAACCTCTCCATCGCCGCGCCCTTGATCAAAGATGAGTTGGCAATCTCGGCATCGCAGCTCGGCATACTGCTATCGGCATTTTTCTGGACTTACGCGTTGATGCAGATTCCAGCTGGCTGGCTGGTAGACCGCTTCGATGTGAAATGGGTCTTTGCCGCCGGCTTCTTCGTATGGTCGGCCTCAACGGCGATAACCGGGCTCTTGCACGGGTTCGCGGCGCTCCTGTTCATTCGCATCATTCTCGGTCTAGGCGAATCGGTCGCATTTCCTTCGTATAGCAAAATCCTGTGCTGTCACTTCAAAGAGAACCGGCGCGGCTTCGCCAACTCCATGCTCATGGCCGGGTTAGCACTTGGCCCCGCACTTGGAATGAAAGTGGGAGGCAACGCCGTCGGTCGTTTTGGATGGCGGCCATTTTTTGTTGTGCTCGGCCTGGCGGGTTTGCTCTGGCTCCCGCTGTGGTCGGCAGTGATGCCGCGCAGACCTGCAGCTCCGTCCCGGCCGCGCGGGCCCAGCGCCGGCGTGCTCGAAATTTTGCGGCACCGCTCGGCGTGGGGCGCCTGCATCGGACAAGCATCCATCAATTACTACCTGTATTTTCTGGTGACATGGTTGCCCTTCTATCTGGTGCGAGGACGCCATTTGTCTATGAATGAAATGGCAAACGCCGGCGGACTGCTCTTCATCGTCTCGGCGATTTCTTCCGCAGCCAGCGGAAAACTCTCGGACCGCTGGATTAACGCGGGAGCCTCTCCCACCCTGGTGCGTAAGGGAATGATGCTCTTCGGCCACACCGGCGTTGGCATTCTTCTCGTTCTGACGGTATTTGCGCCCAGCCGCCTCCTCATGGCGTCACTCGCTTTCACCGGCGCGTTTCTAGGAATCAGCGTCTGCAACAGTTGGGCCATCTCCCAGATGTTGGCCGGTCCACGCATGGTGGGCCGGTGGGTCGGTGTTCAGAATTTCGTGGGAAATCTTGGCGGCGCCGTCGCTCCCGCACTCACTGGATTCCTTCTGGATCGAACCGGTTTCTTCTATTGGCCATTCCTGATCACTGCTGTCGTGGCCTGGATTGGTGGCCTCAGCTGGTGGCTTGTGGTTGGACCGCTGCACGAAGTGGACTGGGACAAGCAACTCGGCCCGGCGCGCTTCCGCATCCAAGGAACTCCGGCAACGGGCGCAGCGCAAACGTAATCCAATTCACGGATAAACTTCTCTTCATGTCGCGGGAAATCGAAGTCAAATTTCGGGTTTCAGACTTACCCAAGCTTGCGCGCGCTTTGCGCGCCGCCGGATTTCGTTTGGTTACACGACGGACGCATGAGCTGAATACGCTCTATGATCTGCCCGGTGAAGTCTTGCGCGCACGCAAGCAATTATTGCGATTACGCAAGTATGGTTCGTCCTGGAAGCTAACTCACAAGAGCGGCAACAAAACAGGCCGCCACAGCAGTCGTGTGGAATTAGAGACTGGCGTGGATGACGGTAAAAAGATGGACGCAATTCTGCGTGGGCTGGGATACGCGCCGTCTTTCCGCTACGAAAAGTTCCGCGCGGAGTGGACCGACAAAAAGGGGCAAGTGGTCGTGGATGAAACGCCGATCGGAACTTTTTGCGAGATTGAAGGTCCGCCGAGGTGGATCGATGCAACTGCAACAAAGTTAGGCGCCAGTCGCGAGGACTACATCACGAAGAATTACGCGACACTGTTCTCCGACTGGAAAAAAGAAACAAAGAGTTCAGCCGAGGAGATGACCTTCAAAGCGGTGGGAAAGCGACACTCGTAGACTCTCTTCCCGTCCAGATTTCTATTTGTTCGGCGACTCCTTTGCCAGCCGATCCGCAATTCGTTGCTGCAACAACCGCAAAACCTTCTGTACATCGGCGAAGGTCGTTGTGGGATCGTTGTTATAGTCCTTCAAGCGATGATGATAGTTGCGGTTGGGAGCGATCTCATCAATCACGAAGCGCGACTCCTGCATCGCAGCACCACGATGTTGAAAACTCCCGGTCACTTCGACCGTAGCTTTTTCCAGCGCGCAATAAAGGCTGAATGTCTTGGCCTCTGCCGGGCAAACTCGCGTGTCTGCACGGTTCCACTTTGTCGGAGAATCGAGGATCTTCTGCGCACGTTGCACGATCTGTAAATCAGCCTGACTTACCGGCGGTCTGGCATCCGGATCGTCGCTATCTTTCTTTGAAGATGATTTGGGTTGAGCGACGCCGGAGGATATCAACAAAACTGCAACAGCAAAGGCTAAAGATTTCGCACTCATCGGTCATCCACTATGTCGCGTAATCTTAGATAAGTCTGAATCACGCCCCGTGACACTTCTTGTACTTCTTCCCTGATCCGCACGGACAAGGATCGTTACGCCCCACTTTTTCCTGCCCGCGAACAACTTGCTGCACTGGTTGCGAGTCGCCCGCTCCAGCCATGCGCGCCTGTTCCAGCTCGCGCCGCTTCCGTCGCATGAACGCTTCTTCCAGTTCGTCGGCCGAGGTCGAAACCAGGCGCGGAGGTCGCCGTCCGTTGCCATCTCCGTCATGTCCAGGACCTCTTGAGTCAGGGCCTTTGCTGACAGACGCGTCAGGTGGAGGATTTCCCGCGCCGGAATCCGGCGGCCGCTCCAAAATCTGCATCAGGTACAAATAACGGACTGTGTCTTCCTGGAAGCGCTGCATCATCGCTTCGAACATGTCGAACGATTCTCGCTTGTATTCGACCAGTGGATCATGCTGCCCGTATCCGCGCAGCCCAATTCCCTCTTTGAGGTGATCCATGCTAAGCAGGTGATCTTTCCATTGCTGATCAATCACACTCAGCATGATCATGCGCTCGTGATGGCGCATTGCCGCCGGCCCGATGAGTTTTTCTTTCGCGTCGTATCGTTCTTTGAGCTTCTCAAAAATCGCGTCGCCAAGTTCCTGCCGGTTCAGCTCGTCAGCCTTCACGCCTTCAGCAAGGAAATCGACGCCGAAGCGCGTGAATACCGCATCCTTCAGTCCCTTAATATTCCAGTCCGCTGCGTGAGCTTTCGCTGGGCAGTACTCCTCGATCAATTCGGCGAGAATCGCCGAAACATAATCTTCAAGAATCAGATCTTTCTGGTCGGTCCCTTCCAGCAAGCGGCGTCGTAGGCCATACACCGCCTCGCGCTGCTTGTTCATCACGTCGTCGTATTCGAGCAGATGTTTGCGGGATTCGAAGTGCTGCCCTTCCACAGCTTTCTGCGCGGTCTCAATGCGGCGGCTGATCATCTTCGATTCGATCGGCACGCCTTCTTCCATCCCCAATTTCTGCAACAACGTTGAGATCCATTCCTTGGCGAAGATGCGCATCAGGTCATCTTCAAGCGCTAGATAAAAGCGCGAAGATCCCGGATCGCCCTGGCGTCCGGCGCGACCGCGAAGCTGGTTATCAATGCGCCTCGACTCATGCCGCTCCGTGCCCAGAATGTGCAGCCCGCCGACCGCGGTGACTTCATCGTGCTCAACGTCCGTCTGCGCCTTGTAGCGATTGAATGCGTCGGTCCACTTATCGGTGGGCACGGTGTACTCGTTGCCGTTGTAATAAAAGATGGAAGTTTGCCCATCTTCCTGCGGCCCTTCAATCTTGCCCTGCGCCACGCGCAACTGCTGGGCAATTCCCTTCTTTACGAGTTCCTGCTTGGCCATGAATTCCGGATTGCCGCCGAGCAAAATGTCGGTGCCGCGGCCGGCCATGTTGGTCGCAATCGTAATCATGCCCTTACGCCCGGCCTGCGCGACAATCTCGGCTTCGCGCTCGTGAAACTTGGCGTTCAGCACAACGTGTTTGATTCCCTTTTTTTTGAGCAGGTCCGAGAGCCTCTCGGACTTCTCCACCGATGTTGTGCCCACCAGCACCGGCTGGCCCTTCGCGCCCAGTTGCTGAATTTCGTCGGCAGCCGCGAAATACTTTTCCTTTTCGGTGCGGTACACGATGTCCGGATTCTCGATCCGACGCATCTGCATGTTGGTGGGAATTACGACAACGTCGAGCTTATAAATATTGTCGAACTCCGACGCTTCCGTTTCCGCCGTTCCGGTCATGCCAGCCAGCTTCTTGAACATGCGGAAATAATTCTGGAAGGTAATGGTCGCGAGCGTCTGGTTCTCGCGCTCAATCTTCACGCCTTCTTTCGCCTCAATCGCTTGATGCAGGCCATCGGACCAGCGCCGCCCCGGCATCATGCGTCCGGTAAATTCGTCGACGATGATGACCTCGCCATCTTTGATTACATACTCGACGTCCTTGCGATACAGAGCGTGCGCCTTAATCGCAGTTTCCACGTGATGCTTGAGTGGCCAGTTCTCCGGATCGGCAATATTTCCAATCCCGAGCAGTCCCTCTACCTTTACCCAGCCTTCATCGGTCACCGTGATGTTGCGATGCTTCTCGTCGACCACGAAATCGCCGGTGAGCTGCGCGGGTTCGCCGGGAGGGCCTTCGATTTCCTCGCCTTTCTCTAGCTTCGGAATAATGCGGTTAACTTTGTAATACTTGTCGGTCGATTCTTCACTCGCGCCCGAAATAATCAGCGGCGTGCGGGCTTCATCAATCAAAATGGAATCGACTTCATCGACGATCGCGTAGTTGTGCCCGCGTTGCACGCAATCCCTAATGTCGAACTTCATGTTGTCGCGCAGATAATCGAAGCCGAATTCGTTGTTGGTGCCGTAAGTCACGTCGGCCGCGTAAGCTGCGCGGCGCTGTTCGTCATCCAGGTCGTGCACGATCACGCCTACCGTCAGGCCGAGAAAGCGGTAGAGCCGTCCCATCCACTCCGAGTCGCGTTTCGCCAGATAGTCGTTGACCGTGACCACATGCACGCCGCGCCCGCTCAGAGCATTCAGGTATACCGGAAGAGTCGCGACCAGCGTCTTGCCCTCGCCGGTCTTCATTTCCGAGATCGTTCCCTGATGCAGCACCATGCCGCCAATCAACTGCACATCGAAGTGGCGCATCTTAAGCACGCGCCGCCCGGCCTCGCGCACCACGGCAAACGCTTCCTCCAGAATCTCGTCGAGAACTTCCTGAAGCGCTTCGTACTCTTGTTTTTCAAATTCCTTCTGCCGGTCAATATCGGGCTCGTCCTCGTCGCCGGGCGCGGGGACCTCGGTTGGAGTATTCCTCGTAACTCGGCTTAGCCGCTCCTGAACGCGCTGGCGAAACTCATCCGTCTTGGCGAGTAGCTCTGCGTCGCTGAGCTTCTGCATCGCAGGCTCAAGCGCGTTGATCGCCTGCACCCTCGGCGTCAACGACTTAACCACACGTTCGTTCTTGGTCCCAAAAACCTTGCCTAATAGCTGATTTATCAAGCCGGAATTCCTTCAGAGGGCAGCACGCCCGAAAATACTTCTAAAGCCTAGCATATTAGATGCGGGCCTAGTTCATGACGAAGCACAGGACGTAGCACACGACGGAGCACGCCCGCCGCATCTCCAGTATAATGGCGGCATCCGTCGCTGGTCACGGAGGCTTCCATGACTGCACGCCTGGCCTCGCTGTTCCTTCTCACCGCTCTGTTGGCCGTTTCTGCCAATGGGAAAGATAAAAAGAAATCTTCGCTTCCGGAATATGTCTTGAGAGCTACCACCGTGCGGGTGGTGGTAAGCCCGGATGCGGGCGAACCGCTCGACCATCCTATGGCCAACGCTAACGCCCGGGATAGTGTGGAAAAGGCGCTCATGCAGTGGGGCCGTCTACGCCCCGTGATGGACGAAGCGGAATCCGATCTCGTCATCGCCGTCCGAACGGGAAATGGCAGGATGGTGCAACCGACGATCAGGGGCGGACCCATCGACCAGCGTCCTGGCGTGGCGCAAAGCACAGACGATAGCATCCGCATCGGCGCCCAGCAGGGACAAGCGCCTCCGCTGAACAATCCAGGCATGGGACCACAGATTGGTCCGCAGAATGGCCCGGAGATGGGCAATACAGTCGGCGCATCCGAAGATACATTCGAAGTGTATCGCGGAAGTGTGCAATATCCGCTGGATTCGGCGCCAGTGTGGCGCTACATCGCGAAGGATTGTTTGCGCGAACCCGGCGTAAGCGCCGTGGAAGAGTTTCGTAAGGCGATCGCAAAGGCGGAACAAGCGCAGCCCGCCAAGAAACCTTAACAGTCGCTCAAAGTTTTGGAGTGCATTTTATCTTCACACTCCCTGAATGTCTTATTTGCACGCACCCCGCCAGGAATCATCAAGGAGCAATCATCTCCCCGAAGCGGCTCCAAACTGGGTATGAGTCTTTCTATTCCGCGCCGCCGGCAATGGACGGCACCAGCAAAACTTCGTCGCCTTCCTGAAACGAATATCCAAGTCCGCCCAGAAATCGTATGTCTTCCTCGTTGACGTAAATATTCAGGAAGCGGCGAACCTGGCCTTTGTCGTCGCGCAGGTGCGGCTTCAAGTCAGGGAATTTTCGTCGAGCACCGAGAATAATTCTCCAAGATTCGTCGCCGCGCAGGTCACCGATCCCACTCCCGCGGTGTGGCGGCGCAACGCGGTCGGAATTTGTACAGTGATCGGCACGATTACGCTCCCACCGACTCGGCGATCACTCCCGGAATATCCGACGGGCTGAGACTTTCGCTCAGATACCGTTCGAACTCCGTCAGTTTCGGAGCGATCGGGATCTCGGTGCGGTAAACTCCCGCCAGCACATCAGTGGTCTTCAAACCGTTGCCGGTGATGCAGAGCACGGTCGTCTCTTCGGGGTCGATGCGATCCTGACGATACAGTTTGCCCGCGCAGCCCACGGTTACGCCGCCGGCGGTTTCGGTAAATACGCCTTCGGTTTCCGCCAGCAGTTTGATCGATTGAATGATTTCGGGATCGCTCACGTCCTCGCTCCACCCGCCGCTCCCTTTGATTACTTTGATCGCGTAATGTCCGTCGGCAGGATTGCCAATGGCCAGCGAGCGTGCGATGGTCGACGGCTTCTGCGGTTCGATCTCGGAACTGCCGGTCTTGACCGCTGTCGAAATCGGAGAGCAGCCAGTCGCCTGCGCTCCGAAGAATTTCACTTCCTTGCCTTCAACCAGTCCCAGCTTGATCAGTTCGTCGAACGCCTTCTTGATCTTCACGATCAGCGATCCACCGGCCATGGGGCAAACCACGTTATCCGGCAGGCGCCATCCCAGTTGCTCAGCGATTTCGAAACCGACTGTCTTCGAACCCTCCGAGTAATAAGGCCGCAGGTTTACGTTGACGAAGCCCCAATGATGCTCATCCGCAATCTGCGAGCACAGCCGGTTCACCTGATCGTAGTTTCCCGCGATCCGCACTACCTTCGCGCCGAAAACGTTTGTCCCAAGAATTTTCGCAGGCTCCAGATCCGAAGGAATAAAGATCCACGCCTTCAGTCCCTCGCGAGCAGCGTGCGCGGCCACGGCGTTCGCCAGGTTTCCAGTCGATGAGCACGACACGGTGTCGAACCCGAAGGCTTTCGCCTGCGACAGCGCGACCGCCACCACGCGATCCTTGAAACTCAGCGTGGGCAGGCAGACCGCGTCATTCTTGATGTAGAGATTTTTCGCGGCAGCGGCCGTCCCACTCAACTGCTGGGCCAAACGCGGAGCCTGAAACAGCGGAGTGAATCCGACCGGCAGCTGCGGTTCAAAGCCCTGGGGGAGGGGTAAAAGTTCGGAGTAGCGCCACATGTTCGGCGGCCGCTGAGAAATACGCTCACGAGCCGATCGTCCATCGCCCAGCTGACTGCGAATCGAATCGTAGTCGTAGGCAACTTCCAGAGGAGAGAAACAATCGTCGCAGATCGATCGGGGCTGGTTTCCCCAGCTCCTTCCACATTCCCGACAGCGCAGTTCGTAATGAGACATGAAGCTACTCGCTTTCTTGCTTCGTTACTTCAAAGCCGCGAATAGCTGAGGACGAGCCTGAAAAAGTGGCCCAAAAAAGCAAAGGCCTCTTTTTCCAGGAAAAGGAAAAGAGGCTATCGGAATGCCAATAGAGCGCGCATGCCGAATCCCATGTTCCCTGTTTCCAGGAGAGAGTTGGCACCAGTCACCCGGGATATATGATCCCGGATCGGTTGCCGTGGCGTCACAGGGCTCGTCCCTCAGCCACTCTGCATGAAATTCAGGCCCACTCAACAATCAAATTGAAGAATGGACTTGTTGCTACGATGCTACAAAATGCCTGGGCTGGCGTCAAGGGGATATTTATCCTTGTGCGTCATCTGGCTCAGGAGCGACTCTTGGCGCGGTACGCAAGAATCTCATCAGCCCTTTGCCAGTGGCCTTTCCGGCGCGTTTTTTAAAGAACTCCGCCGCAGTCTCCACTACCCCCACCTTCTCCGCCACGGCCACAGCAATCCACTGGTTAAGCGATACTCCGTCTTCCTTTGCCAGTCGCTGCGCAGCCTTTTTGATCGAGAGAGGCAACTTCAATGGATAGGTAGCTTTGCTCATCGTCTCACCTTTTTTAAAAGTTCCGCCGGTCGCATCACAGGAATTTTAAATCGCTTCGCCATCGCTTCAAAATCTCTGACGTTGTACGTTATCAGCGCATCCGCACCGCCATTAATGGCCGATTCAAGAACCATCTCATCATTCGGATCCCCACCCTGTGGCCGCCAGAGAAAATGTACTTCCACCGGTTCAGTCAGAGCGGCAAGTTCTGCCAGAAATTCGTCAACAGCGCTAGGGGCAAGTCCGTGAGCCAATTCTTGCTCCGGCCGCTTCAGTACCTCCTCGTACTCGAGAAAGAGAGGCGGGGTAGCCAGGGGCACGATCAGATGTTCCGCGACCAGCCGCAGCACAGCGTTACCAGCCCCCAGGCGAGTGCGAAGCGCCGCAACAATCACTGATGTATCGAGCACAACCCTCAAAACCATGTGACATGGTATAGGATGTCACATCCTTTCGGCGAGGGCAATCCCCGAAAAGGGGGATAATACAGTTGACTAACAAGAAAAGTTAGGCGGGCGGCCCACCCTTCGACCGAGGTTCCGCGCGCACTATTTCAAACGACGGTGACCATCCTTGCATTCTTTGCAAGGGTGGGCGAGACGAACGGTCAAGGAAGAGCGGAGATATCGAGGCCATGGTACATACCCACCGCAAGAAATAGGGGAATGGAACGGGCCCTCCACTCTCTTTTCCACAGCCTTCCACAACAAAAAATCCAGTTCTTGTGACGAACGACCTTTACTGAGGATTTCCAAAAGAGCAAGCTCGATACATGCGCGAGGGCTCTCCCAGTCAATCTTCCCCGACCGATCATCGTCAGTGCAGGCTTTGCCAATCTAAGTCCTTATTCCGGAAGATTTTAGAGGCAAGTCCTTGTGGCTCAAGATTTTACCCGGGCTTCTCCATATCGATTTAACATAAAGCCTTAAGAATGAGGATTTTATGTGGTTCGTCGAAAAAAATATTGAGATCGGTATCCCGGAACTTCTCGCAAGCCAAGTTCATTTGGTAGCTTCCACCCACTCTTGGTCGCCGCGATGGAGCAAGGCGTCGCGATCTTCGGGAAGAATCCAGCGTTGCTTCACCAGATCGTCGACCGCATTCTTGTAGCGCGTCAAATAGTCTTCGCGATCCGCATAGCGTTCCGCAATCGACTTTCTCGGATCGCGCGTCTGCTCACGTTCTGCAGCAGTTTTAGGAAATGGAATATACGACGCCTCAAAAGAAACCCGCTGATCGGGCGCGCCAATCGAGGCGTCGCGGAGATTCCAACTAGCATACGTCGCCAGCGGGGCCGTGATTTCCGGCAGGCGCACGCCGTCGCGTTCATTGCCATCGGCGTCGACCTGCGGCACGAGCACGGGGAACGGCTCGCTAACTTTTGGCGGCTGGATGCTGAGATTTCCATCGCGCCAGTGGGGGCCAAAATCCAGGCGCCAGGCTTCGTTGGCTTCATGCGGGCGGTTCATGCCGGGGATCGCAGGCATCGCATATTCACGCAGCGGCACGAGATTTCCATCCGCAATCTTCGGATAGCTGCTCGCCGGCGGCAGTGTGTTGCTGCGCACCCAGGCGTCCATATTGGCGATCATGGCACGCCAGAAGTATTTGACCGGAAGCGGCGATTGCGGCTGCTGCCCAAGCAAATCTCCTTTTCCTTTTTCTGGAGGGAACGGTCCGGAAAAATGTTGCAGCCCGGTGAAGTGATAGATGCGAACGTTGTCCGAAATCGGCGCATCCTGCTTCCCATCGGCGCTGACGTGAATCAGCGCAGCAGCGCGGCCCCAATATTCATAAGAAGTGTTCGAGAAAAAAATCTTGGGCACAACTTTGTCAGCCACGGCGCGATCGAGCAAACCGCTGGTATCTCCCGTCAGCGGATCTTTCTCAGGCTGATCGGTAACCGGGAAAATGTCGGTGGGAAAGAAAACGGAAGAAGTTGGTTGAGCATCGCGCGAAGGCTGCGCAAACCGATAGTTAAAGCTGCCGCGACCGGCACCAGCAACATGAGCGAGAACACCATCGAGCGCGATACGGCCTTCTTCGTCGGCATTGAAGCCCTGATAAAGAAAATCGCGCAGGAAGCGTCCGTTCTGCGAAATGCCCTCGCCGTAGACGCGCGCCACCGGCGTGACTGCATCTGCCCTATGCTTGGCATACGACGCGAAGTCGCGAATCGCTGCGAAGCCGCCACCAGCCACAACCGGGTCAGCCACCACATAAACGTACTCGTAAATTTTGCCGGGCTGAAAGCCACCGTTCAAGTGGATATGTCGATCGCTGGGAACGAGTTTGCCGTCGACGGTCTGCGCGAACTGCCACTCAGAGCGTGGAATGGCGCTGCGCGCTCCAGCGCGAGAGTCACGCACGGTGAGAACATTGCGGGGGTCTTCGGGATTCGCAACCGGATATTCCGTTCCACCAATATTCCCCAGAATAAGATGGCCCAGCGGAATCTCCGGCATCGCCTTCGAAGGCATGAGGTCGCCGCGTAGCAGTCCCGTAATCGTCTTTCCATTTTCTTTTGCGACCGGCGCGACGAATCGCAACGCGTCCGCACCGGCTGCATCCCATTGCCATCCCAGGCTCACAATCGTAAAGCCGTTGCGCAACAACCAGCCATCTCCGGCGTCGTTCGCCAAATCCCAGTCGCCGCCGTCAACTAACCCGATGATACGTCCGCGCCCGCGGTTGGGAACTTCCAGCAGCATCGATCCGTTCCCCTTGTGCTCGTCCCTAGGACGCACGGCAATGAAGTCCGCAGAGAACTCGACCTCGCCATTTTTTAGATTTACCGCATTGCCCAAGTCCACGATCTGCCTATTATGCGGATTGGTAACCGGAAGCGAAAAGTAAACGCGCCCGGTAATGCGCTCGTACGCGCCGACATTGCCAAACTCTTTTCCGTTGAGGACGTCTTTGCGGGAAGTGATCTCCACGCGAACGACGCGCGCGCAGAGCGGGTGGATGGTCAGGGCAACGATGAACAGGAGTGCAGGGATGCGAGAGCGCAGGCGCATGCGCGAAAGAATAGCACGCGGGCTCGCACGCTTTTCCTGGCAAGGCCGGTGTACAATCTCTCCCGTTCGCAAAATCCAGAGAAAGTCCAGAAATCTGGCCGCGATAATTCCTTCATGGGGACTGAACTATGCATAGACGCTCTCGAGTGTTCGCTATTGTTGTCGCAGTAATTCTTGCCCGCGCTTTCGCTACGACCTCGTCCGCGCAACAAGCGGAGCAGCCACCAAAAACCCCGGCTGCAAAGAAAACCGCCCCCGCGCAGGCTGCTGAGAAACCTTCTGAGAGCAAGCCGGAGCAGGCTGCAGAGCCCAAGCCCGCGCAGCATGAAGCCGCGCCCGACGGCAAAGACAAAGAAGAACACTTCGATATGACCGAGGCCGCGCCGATCGTGACGCACCACCAGGTTACGGTCGACGGAAAGTTGCTGAGGTACAGTGCCACTGCCGGGCGCCTACCGATCAAGCGCGGCGACGGCAAGATCGAAGCGGAAATGTTTTACGTCGCTTATACGCTCGACGGCCAGGATGCTGCCATGCGGCCGCTGACATTTGCCTACAATGGCGGCCCCGGTTCCGCTTCGATCTGGCTGCACATGGGAGCGCTTGGTCCGCGCAGAGTCGTGCTGCAACCGGACGGCTTTATGCCTCCCGCGCCCTATCGCATGGAAGACAATCCTTATACGCTGCTCGACAAGAGCGACCTGGTGCTGATCGACGCCATCGGCACGGGCTTCAGCCGTGCCGCCGACGCCGAGATGTTCAAGAAATTCTGGGGCGTGAAGGGCGACATCGAGGCCTTCAGCGAATTCATTCGCCTTTACATTACTCGCAACGAGCGTTGGTCTTCGCCCTTATTTCTCTTTGGAGAAAGCTACGGGACCACGCGCTCCGCGGGCATTGCCGGCTACCTCGCCGATCGAGGAATTTCGTTCAATGGAATCACTTTGCTTTCGACGGTGCTGAACTTCGAAACTCTCGAAGACAACCACACCAACGATCAACCTTATATTTTTCTGATCCCCTCTTACACCATGATAGCGGGCTATCACCACAAACTGGCGCCCGATCTCGCACAAGACATGAATCGCGCGCGCCAGGAATCGGAACAATGGGCGTCGACGGAGTACGAGCAGGCGCTCGATAAGGGCGACGCGCTAACGCCTCAGGAGCGACAGAAAATCATCGACCAACTCTCTCGTTTTACGGGGCTGAGTAAGGAAGTGATCGACGAAGCCAACCTGCGAATCAACGTTCAGAAATTTACCCACTACCTGCTGATCGATCAGAAACTGCGCGTAGGCCGTCTTGACGCTCGCTATACCGGCCCCGATCCGAATGGACTGCTCGACACTCCGTTTTACGATCCTACGGGATCGGCTACGCAGCCGCCGTTTACCTCCGCGTTTAATAACTACATTCGCACCGAACTGGGCTATAAGACCGACACGCCTTACTACGTGCGGGCGCAGGACATTGGCTTCGACAAGTGGGATTGGGGCTCGGCGATTCAAGGTTTTCCTGACACTGCATCGGCAATGCGCCAGGCGATTGTGAAAAATCCCTACCTGAAGATATTAGTAATGGAAGGCTATTACGATCTGGCAACGCCGTATTACGCCGCCAATTACACGGTGGACCACTTCAATCTGCCGCAGAAATTTCGCGACAACGTTTCCTTCGCGACCTACGATTCAGGCCACATGGTCTACCTGCCCATGCAAGGCTTGAAGAAGATGAAGGCAGACCAGGCCGCGTTCATGGGAAAAGCTGGGGCGCAGTAAGGTCAAGCCAGGTAACCTAAGAAAAACGCATTTTCTCCTGATTGCTTCGTCGATCGGCCTCGCTCATTTCCCGCGCCAGTTCACGGGAGGTATGGCGCAAGCGTACCGCCAGAACGATAGCGAGAGACATGTAGAAACGAGAAGCCAGCCGGGGAAACGCGTCGAAGATTTCTCGCAGATCGTTCGCCATGATCTCGTCAGTTTCGACTTCCGCACTCTTGGCGATGACGGCAGCGGTGGTTCTGCCTTTTTCCAGGAAGGCCATATCGCCGCAAATATCTTCCGGCCCGAGAGTCGCAACCACCGCTCTACTGCTGGTGCCTGCCAGTTCCACGGAAGCTTCTCCGCGGCGAATCACATGCATCCTGTCACCCAGGCTGCCCTGGCGAATGATCTCCTCGCCCAGCTTATAGGTGCGGCGCTGAGTCTTGGCGTTGATGAGCACCCAGTCGTCCTTGTTCAGATAGAGTAGCCGATTCGCACCCATATACGTGGCTATCGGCAGAAATCGCGATAATCTGTAGGCTGTTTTACCGGCTGTACTGATTCTTCTTCTTGTCTTCGTGCCGCTCAATGCCGAGCTGAATCAGCCTGTCGATCAAGTCGGCATAGGCCAGCCCAGAGGCGGCCCACAGCTTGGGATACATACTGATCGATGTGAAGCCGGGCATGGTGTTGATCTCATTCAAGTAAATCTTCCGCGTCTTCGGATCCATCAAGAAATCCACGCGAGCCAAACCTGAGCAGTCCACGGCCTGGAATGCGGCGACTGCCAGCTCCTGAACCTTCTTCGTTTCAGCTTTGGTGAGCTTGGCGGGAATAATCAGCTGCGAACCTTCGTCCACATATTTCGCCGCGTAATCGTAGAACTCTTTGCCGGGAACAATCTCTCCCGGCACGGATGCAGACGGTTCGTCGTTGCCCAGCACAGAGCATTCGATCTCGCGGGCCTTTTCCTTCTTGCCGCCCACGCCCTGCTCGATCACAATTTTGCGATCGAATTTCGCCGCTTCCTGAATGGCCGGTCCAAGCTCTTTGCGATTGCGAGCCTTGCTGATGCCAACTGACGATCCCAGATTTGCCGGCTTCACAAATACTGGGTACGTCAACTTGCTTTCGACTTGTTTCTGAACTTTCTTAGGGTCGTTTTCCCACCAGCTGCGCAGAATGGTCACGTGCTTCACGATGGGAATTCCCGCCGCGATGAACAACGACTTCATAATGTCTTTGTCCATGCCTGCGGCCGAACCCAGCACGCCCGCGCCTACGTAAGGAATGTCCGCAAGTTCGAGCAGACCCTGGATGGTGCCATCCTCGCCAAACGTGCCGTGCAGCACAGGAAAGATCACATCCACGTTGATGGCGCGGTCACTGGCACGGCGCATCATCGCGGCATCGGTTTGAAAAGGCACAAGCCCAGTTTGCCGATGCACCGGCTCGGGTGGCACAATAACGGCCTCGCCTCGCGCCAGCACCGCTGCCGGGGAGGTTGTCTCGGGATCGCCTGCGCGCAGATGGCGCGGTTCGATCACCAGCTTGCCCTGCAACAGGTTCTCGGCGTGCTCCGCTGTCAGCCAGCGCCCATCTTTGGTGATGCCGATGGGCACGACCTCATATTTCTCTTTATCAATCGCGTTGAGAAGCGACGCGGCGGAGAGCAAGGAAACTTCGTGCTCACCACTGCGACCGCCGAACAAGATACCGACCCGGAGTTTATCCATGACTTTCCAGTGTGGACGTGGAGGAACTGTCCCGTCAATCGCAGGATTGGTGCGACCGAACTACAGAATCTTTTTTCCGAATGCCGACAACGCCAATTCCACTGCCAGATCAGCCGTCTTATTATGTTCGTCAATTACGGGATTCACTTCGACAATCTCGAAACTTAACATACGTCCGTGATCGGCGATGATCTCCATGGCCAGGTGAGCCTCGCGGTAAGTGGCACCGCCGCGCACCGGAGTGCCCACGCCGGGCGCGTCTTCCGGATCGACCCAGTCCATGTCGAGAGAAATGTGGTAGCCGGCAGTGCCGCGTGCAGCCATGCGTAAGGCTTCTTCCATTACTGTGCGCATGCCGCGCTCGTCAATGTCGCGCATTGTGAAGACGCCGATGCCGGCGCGCACCACATTTTCTTTTTCCACCGCGTCGATGTCGCGCACTCCCACCAGTACGCAATTCTGCGGTTTCACCTTGGGCGAGAAGTTGAAGATGTTTCCAAGTTCAGAGGACCACAAACCTAGCAGTGCGGCTAGCGGCATGCCATGCACGTTGCCGCTAGGAGAAGATTCGGGCGTATTGATGTCGGTATGCGCGTCGATCCAGATCAATCCGACGGGCTGATTCTGGCGGCGATAGAACTCCGCGACTCCGGAAACGGTGCCAACGGCCATGGAGTGATCTCCGCCCAGCGCTAACGGAACTCTTCCGGCTTCCAGAGTCTTGACCACCAGCTCCGCGTGCTTGGTGCAGGTGGCCGTGATCTCCTTCAAATACTTCGCGTGCGTGTCGCCTTCTTTTTTCTGTTCGGGGATGGCAACGGCCACGTTGCCGCCATCTTCCACCTCATGCCCCAAGGCTTCCAGACGCGCTTCAAGACCGGCCACGCGAACGGCCGACGGCCCCATATCGACGCCGCGCCGCGACTGACCAAGATCGAGGGGCACGCCGATGACGCGAATCTTTCGGGGGGCGATGTTGGCGGATGTGGTCATCATGAAATCGATTGTGTAATTTTGTAATTGAGTAATTTGAAAAGCAAAAGTGGATCGATTTTAAATTGCACAATTACCAAATTTCCCAATTACCAAATTCTACGGGTACAATCTGTAGAGCATCCGGGGAAACGGAATCGTTTCGCGAACGTGCTCCAGGCCGCAGATCCACGCTACGGCGCGTTCAATGCCCATGCCGAAGCCGCCATGCGGCACGCTGCCGAATTTGCGCAGATCGAGATACCATTTGAATGCTTCTTCCGGCAAGTTGTGCTCGTGAATGCGCTGCAACAGCAATTCATACGACGCCATGCGTTGCGAGCCGCCAATGATTTCTCCGTAGCCTTCCGGCGCGAGCACGTCCACGCACAGCGCCAACTCGGGACGCTGCGGGTCGGGCTCCATGTAAAACGCTTTCACTTTCGCGGGGTAACGGTGCACCATGACCGGCTTGTCGAACTGTGCCGACAGATAAGTTTCGTCGGGCGAGCCGAGGTCGCCGCCCCATTCGAACTTCGATTCCAGGGCGCCTTTCGCATGCCCTTCCTGAAGATTCCTGACCGCCTCGTCGTAACTGATGCGCGGGAACGGCGCTTCAATCTTTTCCAGCTTTGAAATGTCACGGCCAATGGTCTGCAAGTCAACGCGCCGCTTTTCCAGGCAACGTTTCACGATGAAACTGATGAGCCCCTCGGCCAGTTCCATCACGTCATCGAGTTGCGCGTAAGCGACTTCCGGTTCGACCATCCAGAATTCCGTCAAATGCCGCCGCGTCTTCGATTTCTCCGCCCGAAATGTAGGACCGAATGAGTAAACTTTGCCCAGCGCCATCGCGGTCGCTTCCACATAAAGCTGACCGGACTGCGTGAGAAATGCTTGCTCGTCAAAGTAATCGACGGGAAACAGCGTGGTCGTGCCTTCGCACGCCGCCGGAGTGATGATGGGCGGATCAGTGAGGGTGAAGCCGCGTTCGTCGAAGAAATCGCGCGCCGCTTTGATGATTTCGGCGCGCACGCGCAAAATCGCGGCCTGCCGCTGCGAGCGCACCCAGAGATGCCGGTGCTCCATGAGGAAGTCGGTGCCATGTTCTTTCGGAGTAATCGGATATGGCGAAGACTCCGGCACACGCTGCACGACCTGCACATTGGCCACATCGAGTTCATAGCCGCCGTGCGCCCGCTTGTCGGCGCGAACTTTGCCTTCAACGATCACGCTCGACTCCTGCGTCAGCGTCTTGATCGCATCAAAAACTTCCGGAGCAACGGCATTTTTCGGCACAACGCCCTGAATAATGCCGGAGCCATCGCGAAACTGGGGGAATAACAACTTGCCACTCTCGCGTAGGTTATAGAGCCAGCCGCGGATAGTGACTGTCTGACCTTCGTGCTTGCCGATTTCTGCAATGGTAGTTACAGGTGAGGACATAAGTTAGGAAGTCTATTACCGCGGAGCACGCCGAGTAAATAATTGCTTCGCAGTCAAATAGACCGAGCCGCTATTTCTTCTCAGCGCCCTCTGCGATCTCGGCGGTAAAAGCTTTCACGCCGCTTCGAGCTGTTCGAATGCCGGCGCCAGTTTTTCCAACGCATTCACTTTCTCATCTTCCGCCAACTCCAGCAGCAGGGGCGGAGTTTGCGGAGCGGAGCGCAGCAGTTCTAGGGCTTCTTTCCAATCAATCGTTCCCTGCCCCGGCCACAGATGCGAATCCTTGTCCTTCGCATTGTCGTGAACGTGGGTGGAGCGAATGTGGTTGCGCAAGATTTCAAAGCCCACACGCACCGAACCCTCGATGTGCGCGTGACCAAAATCGAAACAGACACCGACATCGTCGAAGTGCGCGCCTTTGATCATCTCCACCAGACGATCAGGAGTGGACAATTCATTGGGAATATTTTCCAGCAGAATGCGCACCCCCAGCGGTTTGGCAAAGGCGCGAAGGTGTTCGATGGAGGTCATTGCCGCTTCGAACTTTTTCTCGCTGAAACTTTCGTTCGGTGTCCCCAAATGCTGCACCAGGAAGCGGAACGGAATCTGCTCGGCAATTTCGAGAGCACGTTTGATTTCGTCCATCGCTTCGATTCGCGCAGAGCGGTCCGTCGACGCCACATTGATCGGCGGAGATCCTGCCCGGCCCCACTCATAATCTGCATACAGAGGAGAGTGGACGGAATTCAGCGGGATTCCGCTAGCGCGAAACCAATCGCTAATTTCTTTGACGTGCGCCTTGCGGTTGGCATAATCGAGATGCTGGCGCGCGGCAAAAATCTCGATCGCCTGCACCCCGCTGCGAACCAGACCGTCCAGAATCCCGGGGTGCAATCGCTCTTTCACGAATAGATACGTAGAAACCGCTCTCTGCATATGCGTCTCTTAAAGAAATTGTTGATTGATGATTTTTGACTGTTGATTGAAAATCAAAGTCTCGCGCGCGTTCCAGGCTTTCTAATCAGCAATCAACAAATCAGCAATTTTGTCTTCTAGTACCCTACGGCCTTCCCTCCATCTCGCACGTCGCTGGCGCCCAGCCGGTCGCCGGTTTTCGCATCGACCGCGATGCACTCGGCATCGCTCCAGTAAGACGAGGTATTTGCACCGTAGCGCAGTCCCACTTGAACGTTGTATCCCATGTGCTGCAGCAGATTCACGGTGTCGAGCGAAAACCATTTTTCCACGTTGACCCGGTCGGGCATCCATTGATTGTGAAAGCGCGGCGCATCGACCGCTTCCTGAATATTCATTCCGTAATCCACTACTCCCATTAGAACATTCGCCACGGTTGTGATGATTTTGGAACTTCCCGGCGAACCCAGCACCATGACAGTCTTGCCGTCACGCACCACAATGGTTGGAGTCATCGACGATAGCGGCCGCTTCCCTGGCCCAATCGCGTTGGTGCTGCTCTGAATCAAGCCGTCGGAATTCGGCACGCCCGGCTTAGAAGAAAAATCATCCATCTCGTCGTTGAGCAAAAAGCCCAGGCCCTCGGCCGTCACTCGCGACCCGAACCAGTCGTTGATGGTCGTGGTCACGGCGACTGCGTTGCCGTCCGCATCCATCACCGAATAGTGCGTCGTGTGGTTGGACTCAGGCGGGGGCTGCGCCGGGGGATGCGCTGCGGCATACTGCTCCAATTCGCTGAAAATCGCGGGTCGCTTCAAATCTTTGCTGGGAGTGGCATGCTCGGGATCAATGGTTTCCTGCCACGCCGCGGCATATTTTTTATCGATGAGCTGCGCCACTGGGATCTTTGCGAAATCGGGATCACCCATAAACTCGGCGCGATCGAAGAACGCTCGCCGGAAGGCCTCGATCGTGTAATGGATCGACTGGGCCGAGCGTTCGCCCATCTTTCCGAGGTCGTAGCCTTCCAGAATATTCAGCATCTCAATCAACACGGCGCCGCCTGAGGAGGGCGGCGGAGCGCTGATCACCTCATATCCGCGATAGGTTCCGTGCACGGGCTCGCGCTCTTTCACTTGGTAGTGAGCCAGATCGGCGGCGGTCATCAGGCCTCCGCCTTTTTGCATGGCCTCGGCCAGTTCTCGCGCCAGGGCACCGTGATAGAAATCGTCGGGCTTGTCGGCAATTCGTTGCAGAGTGCGCGCCAAGTCGGGCTGGCGGAAAATCTCGCCCTGTTTGTAGTAATCGCCGTTGCGCTGAAATACGCACCGCGACTCAGGGAACTCGGCCAAGTGCCGATCATGCATGTCATTGGCTTCTTGCCAGGTTAGCGAATATCCTTCATGCGCCAGTTGAATGGCCGGCGCCATCACCTGCTTCAGGGTCAACCGACCGTACTTTTGCTCGGCGTAAACCATCCCCGCGACCGACCCTGGCACGCCGATCGCTTTGTAACCAATTTCGCTCGCGCCGGGAATCACATTTCCCTGCGCATCCAGATACATGTCGCGGGTGGCGGCTGCAGGGGCCATCTCGCGATAGTCGAGAAAGTGCGTCTTTCCGTCGGCCATGCGAATGAGCATGAAGCCGCCGCCTCCAATATTTCCTGCCGGAGGATGAACCACCGCCAGCGCGAAACCGGTAGCCACCGCGGCATCTACAGCGTTGCCGCCCGCCTGCATAATATCCACGCCCACCTGGGACGCCAGATTGTGCACGCTGACTACGATTGCATGAGCAGCATGAACCGGCTGAACTGATGCCGCGGCGGGAATCGCCCCGAGTGCCAGTATCGCAATGGCCAACAAAATCAATAATTTATGTGGAGATCGCATGCAGCGTTAAAGGTCGGCGCTTAGACCGAACTCTGAGGCTAGCCGACGGCAGCAAGCGGAGTCAAATCAGACGGAGCGGTTCGATCAGGTTTCTTTGTCGGCTTCGTCGGTAATTCCGATTTTCGAGAGCCGGTAGCGCAGTGCATTGCGCGAAAGGCCCAGCAGCCGCGCCGCCTGACTTTTATTGCCGTGAGCACGACGCAGCGCTTCCTGCACCATTTCATCTTCCCATTGCTCGAGAGTCATGCCATCGGGCAGAAATCCGCCGGGGCCGTTCGCGGCTTTCGAGGAACGCAAGTCCAAATGAATGTCGGCGAGACCGAGAATATTTCCTTTCGCCAGCGCGCAGGCGCGTTCGACAATATTCTGCAGTTCGCGAACATTTCCGGGCCAGTGGTAGTTCACCAGAATCTGCATCGCCTCAGGGGTTATGCCTTCGACAGGCTTGCCGGATTCCCCGCTGAATCGCGAGATAAAGAGATTCACCAGGTCCGGGATGTCTTCTTTGCGCTCGCGCAACGGAGCAATGTCTATCGGTACAACGTTCAGGCGGTAATAGAGATCTTCGCGGAAAGTGCCTTGTTCGAGAGCCTCGCGCAAATCCTTGTTGGTGGCTGCGATGAGCCGCACGTCAACCTTCACCGTGCGCGTTCCGCCGAGGCGTTCGAACTCGCGCTCCTGTAGCACACGCAGCAATTTCACTTGTGTCACGGGCGGCACGTCGCCGATTTCGTCGAGGAATAGAGTCCCTTTATCCGCCAGTTCGAACTTGCCCGGCTTGCTGGCGACGGCGCCGGTGAACGCTCCTCTTTCAAAGCCGAACAATTCGCTTTCCAGAAGATTCTCGGGGATGGCGGTGCTGTTGATCTTCAGGAACGGCCCGGAGGCGCGGCGCGATTTTTCGTGAATCGCGCGTGCAATCAAATCTTTCCCCACGCCGCTTTCACCGCCCAGTAGCACAGTCGAGTTCATGGGCGCTACGCGCTCCACGGTGGCCAGCACCTCCTGCATTTTGGGACTTCGCGCAACGATGTTGGGATGCGAATAACGCTTGCCCAAAGCCTCTCGTAGAGACCGGTTCTCTTCCCGCAGATTGCGGACGTCCAATTCCTTGTGGATGACCATCCGCATCTCAGTCAGCGAAAAAGGCTTCAGGACGTAGTCGCTTGCCCCGGCCTTCATGGCCTCGACGGCAGTTTCAACGCTGCCGAAGGCAGTCATCACGACGACGGGCAACGCCGCATTCTGCCGCTTGATGGTTTGCAGAAATTCCAGGCCGTTCATGCCGGGAAGCTTCAGATCGGTCAGGGCGAGATCGACAGAATTCTCGCGTATCAGCTTGAGTCCGGTCTCAGCGTCCCCGGCCGAAAGCGTGGTGAATCCATCGTCGCCGAGATTCAATTCGAGCAACCGGCGCATCTTGGCCTCATCCTCGACAATCAGAATAGTGGGCATCGACGCGCCTTTCCCGATTCACTCGCTTTGCCGAATCTCATGAGATCACCAGATGAGCGCTTTTTCCCACGGCGCTTTGCTCGTTGGCTGCGGGCAGAAAAATTACAAAATGCGCCCCAGGACCGGCTACGTTCGATCCCGGCTCACCCGCCGCTTTTTCGTCCGCGAAATTGTCCGGAGCTTCGATGCGGATCGTTCCGTGATGTCCATCAATAATTTTCGAGACGATGGAAAGTCCCAGGCCAACGCCGGTTTTCTTGGTGGTCACGAAAGGATTGAAAATCTGTTCTCGCAGCTCCAGCGGAATGCCGGGTCCGCTATCGTCAATGCGCACTTCCACTCCATCAACCATCCCACCGGCGCGATCGTCGTTGCGATCCCCGGTACGCGATTTTCTAACGCTAACCCGCAACTGGCCGCCGTTCGGTGCCATGGCATCGTAGGAGTTTTGCACAATATTAACGAACGCCTGCTCGCTCAGGCTCTCGTCGAGTGGCACGAGCGGTAAACCGGGTTGGTATTCTTTTTCGACGCGAACTGGCGAACCCTTCCAAAACTGCGCAACGTCATGCAACGCCCGGTCAAGAATGGCAGTGATGTCTTGCGGTGTCAGGTCCGCATGGAGGGGGCGCGCGAAATCCAGAAAGCGCGTGACCAGCGCGCTCAGTCGATTGGTTTCGGTTGAGATATATCCGGAGAGTTCCGTGGCCAGCGGATTGGAGTCGCCGAGTTTCTGAGTTAGCATCTCGGCCGAGCCCTTGATTACGCCCAGTGGGTTGCGTATCTCATGAGCCAGTCCAGCCGAAAGCTGACCAAGCGCGGCCAGGCGTTCGGAACGGCGCGCTTCGGCTTGCGCCTGCTCCAGGCGGCGGTTCGTCTCGGCTAATGTCGCGGCAAGTTCCTGATAGCGCTGAGTCTGGCGCCGGCTCTCGACCACGAAGCGATTAACGACCATCGCCGCAAGAAAGAAAAAGACGATGCGAATGGCGAGCCGTCCATAGTCCTCTCCGGTGATCTCGTACTCCTGCAATGCCGGGTAAAGATACGAGCAGTAGGCAACCGATGCCAGCGATGTCCAAAACAGCGTGGCCCATGGCCCGAAATATTCCGCAGCTGTGACCGCGGGCAAGTAGTAGATGGGATAGTAATAGCTGTTGATGGGAATTTCGCCGGTGTGATCGAGTAGCAGTGTGGCCAGCGCAATCTTCAGCAGAACAATATAGGCATCGCCACGCTTCGGAGTTCGAGCAATCAGCCAGCCTTCGTTCAACTGGAGAATACCGAAGGCTAGCAAGATGAGTTGCTTGTGGTACTCGCGCACGGGCGGGAGCACGGCCAACAGGGCAAGCAAAACCAGCCACAGCACATCCATCCAATTAATCGTGGGGCGCTTGGCTTCGGTCGTTTTTGCTTCGGTCATTTTTATTTCGGTCGTTTTTGCTTCGATCATTCTGCTTCGAGCATTTTGCGCGGTAAGGGCTCAGTCACAAAAAGCGCTCTGCCACAAAAGACTACGCCGGGAAAGGTCGTGACTCTCCCGGCGTTGCCCTTATTGGTTGTCTGCTTCGCGAGCGCATCTCATGCGAACCTATCACATCGCAAGCAGCCCGTCGTCGTCAACGGCCCTGCTTGGTCGGACTCGGCGGTCTCGACTCTGGAGCCCGCGACGGAGCCCTCTGCTCGGGCGGCGGGGAAGCTGGGCGCTGTTGGTGCCACTGATTGAATTTCTGCTCCTGCTGCTGCTCCTGTTGCGGACTGCGCTGCTGCACGGGAGGCGCGGGCCGGACGAGCGGATGCGTCGCTGCCGCGGCTGGATGGTTGGCCGACTGCGGGTTTTGGCTTTCCTCCGACTGCAGATTCTCGGGCTGCGGAGTTCCCTGCTCCTTGAAGACTCGGGGTTGAGTATTCGGCATCTGCCGGACCTCGTTGTTACCGACGTTGTCACCGCCGTTGGGCTGAGTAAATGGCCGGAAGCCGTTTTGATTAGGCGTTGACGTTGCTCTTCCCGCTGCATTGCCCGGAGCAGGTTGTGCGCCATTTAGAGGACGGGCATTTACAGGGCGAGCATTCACAGGACGAACCAGAGCCTGTTGATTCAGATTTCCGCCGGCCTGAACCTGGCGTTGCTCGATGGAGCGCGGCGGAGCGGCCGGAGTCCTGACTGCGACGACCTGACGGCTGATCACACTAGCGGGCGGCCGAACGGATGCCGGCCGGCCGGAGCCCATCACACTTGTGCGGATCGGTTCCGCAGCCACAACATGGCCGACTGGCGCCGTTGCGATCTCTTTTTGATCGACCCTCATGATGTTCTGTGCGACTGGGCGCGCATTGACAAAGACGTCATGCGACACCACCGTCACGCCATTGCTTACGCGCTCATTCACATACGTGATGTGACCCACGGTGGTGTTCCGGTTCACGACGGTCGTGTTGTAGACGTTCGTGATCTTGGTCACGGTTACCGTCGTATTAGTGACGTTCACGTTGTTCACGTACGCGCGACTGACACGGTATCCCGGAACAAAGACTTCTCCCGGAGCGAGCGGGAACCATCCCACGCCCACGCCTGCGGAAAAACGGAATCCCGGACCGCCTACGAATGCCACCATAGCGGGAGCCCATACTGGCCGAACCACCACTGGCCCAGGAACCCAGAACCAACCGTTATTCACAAAGGCCCACCGCCCGTAGTGGAATGGCGCGAATCCCCAAGGCTCGTTTTCCACCCAAGTCCATCCCCACGGACCAACATAAATCCAGTGCCCGAAGCGATACGGGGCCCATCCAGCAACCACGGCACGCGGGCGCCAGCAAGGCCCGTATCCGGCGACGTAACTCCAGTCACCGTATTCGTCGAGATCTTCGTAGCCCGTCATTTCCCGGGAAACATAGTTCGCCGAATCGGCCTGATCTTCGCTGTCGTCGCGCTCAAAAGCCCACGTATCAAGGTCATCGCGATCGGGAACCTGGGCGAGTTCGTAATCCAGGCGATCGCTTCCGGTAAAGGTCGCGGACTGATTTGCAACTACCGAATAAGTATCTCCGCCACCGGTAACGCGTCCTCGACCATGCCACACAGTGACAATGGATTGACTGCCGTCCTCGCTCACATCCACGCGATATTCGCCCGGCTGCAATAAGCTGAAGGCTATGTTCGGAGTATCGACCTCATAGTTGTCGTCATCGTCGACGTGACGCACGCGCAGAATCAGCGATCCCTGCGCCAGCCGGATCTGCGTGGTGTGGTCGTCGAGGGTAAGGAATGTGATTCCGGTCTTTGCGCCCATCCGGATGGCTGTAGAACCGATGTGAACTTCGGCGCGAGAATCCTCGTCGGCCCAGAGGTCATCGCCAGAAACCATGGGGCGGTTGGGCACACCAGAAACCCAGTCGTCTTCTCCGGCTGGACGGAACGAGATGGAACCTTCGGAGAAATCCAGGCGGGCAACCCGGCCCGGAGGATCCTGAGCCTGATCTTCGTCCGGATTTTGTTGACCTTGGTCCGGATTTTGATTCTGATCCGGATTTTGGTTTTGCCCGTTGTCCTGCGCTTTAGCCGCGATCGAAACTTGCAGGACAAATACAAGGCTGGCGATTAAAATCCAGGTCCACCACTTGCGTGTCTTCATAGGTCCGCCCCGACGCAGATAAAATTTGTAGGTTTTATGTTACCGACAACCCTGTAAACACAATAGAGATGGTTTAGTTTCCCTGAGTACGGAAGTGCTTGGACGGTGGGAACTTAATACGGGAAAAAGGTGCAACGTCTCTTCGCTGCAATTCGCAATGCCCGAAGCAGAGACGTAGCAAGATACGTCTCTGCGAAGGCGCACGCGACGATTAATTTTTCAGCTTGGGACGCTGACAGGTGTCCACGATCTTTGTGGGATCGATAGCGTCTTTATCCACTTGCTCTTCGATAATCTTTCCGTCTTTTCCAATCAGGAAGTTGACGCGGCGGGCGGCTTGATATTCGTCTTTGTAGATGCCGTATTCGCGAGTTACTTTTCCTCCCCAATCGCTGAGAAGAGGAAATGTCACTCCGATTTGGTCGGCGAAGGCTTTATTGGCGAAGGGACTATCCATGCTCACACCCAGGACCTGGGTGTCGGCTGCTTCCAGCGTTTTGAGGTTCTGCTGGAGAGCCTGCATTTGCTTTGTTCAACCGCCAGTGAACGCGAACACGTAGAAGGCTACTATGACGTTCTTCTTGCCGCGGTAGTCACTCAGCTTCACGTCTTTCCGGTCGCTGCCGTCGAAATATTTCAGTGTGAAGTCTGGCGCCGTGTCGCCCACTTTGGGCATGCTCGAACTCGCATTCTGGGTCTGCGCGAACGCCGGCGATGCCGCTGCGATCGCGAGAAACAAACCCAAACCTAAAACCGCAGATCTGTTTCTTTTCATTGAACTCCTCCACAGTAGGATCAGCGTTCCCTGCCGAAGCCGCCGGGTAAACCGATCGGTACCTAACGAAGTGATTGTACGCATTGCTCAAAGCGGCAACAAAACAGTACAGTTCTGTCCATAGTCACTTCTACGGGATAAACTGCGATCGGGCCCCGAAAGACGCAATGAGCATAGCTACTCTGAATGATATTTTCTTTACCGCGGTCGAACGCAATCTTGACCGCATCATGCTCTACCGCGAAGCCGGAAAATGGCTGCCGGTGACTTCCCGCGAATTCGGCCAGGGAGTGGCGAGAACGGCACGCACGCTCCATTCCTGGGGTATTCAGCCGGGCGATCGAATTGCCATCTTAAGCGAAAATCGGCCGGAGTGGCCCATGGCCGATCTGGCCAGTCTTCTGCTCGGGGCAGTTACAGTTCCGCTTTACACCACGCTCACGGCAGAACAAACCGCATTTGTTTTGAATGACTCGGGCTGCCGGATTATTTTTTTGTCTTCCGATCAGCAGTTGCACAAAATTCTCTCCGTATTGCCCCAGACGAAGATCGACAAAATTGTGGTCATGGACGCGCTGGAGTTCAACGGAGATCTCGCCCCGTTCGCCGGCAAGTGCGTGCACATGAATCAAATCACGGCGGAAGGTGCAGAAAACTTAGACGCCGAAATCGAAAGCCAGGCGCGCTCGGTTCGTCCCGACGATCTGGCCACAATCGTTTACACGTCGGGAACGACTGGCACCTCTAAGGGAGCAATGCTGACGCACGGCAACATCGCGTCTAACATTAATTATTCGCTACATGGATTCGAAATGCGGCCCGGAATGGTCAGCATTTCATTTCTGCCGCTCTGCCACATTACGGCGCGTCACGTAGATTTCGCCATGCTCTATCACGGAGTGACGCTCGCCTACTGCCCTTTCCTGGACCGGCTTTCCGCGAGTTTATTGGAGGTGAAACCCTCTGTGTTTGTTGCGGTGCCGCGGGTTTACGAAAAAATCTATGCGCAGGCTGCGCAGAAAGCCAAGGGTTTTCCGAAGCGCGCTATTTTTAACTGGGCTCTTTCCGTTGGACGACGCTATAAGCCAGACATTCTCGCGGGAAAAACACCAACATCGCGCAGGTGGAAGTTAGCCAACAAACTAGTGTTTTCAAAAATTCGCGAAGGCATGGGCGGCCGAGTGGAAACGTTCATCTCTGGCGGCGCGCCGCTGGGACGCGAACTGGCCGAGTGGTACGCCAGCGTCGGCATCCGCATCCACGAAGGTTATGGGCTCACGGAAACTTCACCCGTGATCGGGGTGAACACGCCCGTCAATCACCGCATCGGAACCGTGGGCAAGATTTTGCCCAACCTGGAAGTTCGCATCGCGGAAGATGGAGAAATCCTGGTACGCGGGCCTTCCGTATTCAAAGGATACTGGAACCGACCGGAGGAAACGAAAAGCGCATTTGACGATATTCAAATAAACAATGGCCATTTAAACGATGGCCGAACAAACGATGGCCGGATAAACGATGGCTGGTTCAAGACCGGAGACATTGGCCACATCGACGCCGATGGATATCTTTCTGTCACCGATCGCAAGAAAGATTTGATCAAGACTTCCGGCGGAAAATCTATTGCGCCGCAGCCGATCGAGAATTCGCTCAAGCTGAGTCCGCTGGTGGGCGTCGCGGCCATTCTCGGCGATCGACGAAAGTTCCCGGCGGTTATGATCTCGCCTAACTTTGTTCTTTTGGAAGATTGGGCTCGCACCAATAACATTCCCTTTGCCTCGAGGCAGGACCTTGTCGCTCATATTAAAGTGCGAGAGCTCTACGAGGGCATCATCGAAGGCATAAACCAGAATCTGGCACGCTTTGAAAAGTTGAAGCGGGTGCTGGTGGTAGCCGACGAATTCACCGCCGACAACGGAGCCTTGACGCCGACGATGAAGCTACGGCGCAAGGTAATCGAGGATCGCTACCGCAAGCAGATTGACGAACTCTATGCGCAGGCGGAAGCGACAGCCTTGCAGTAGACTGTGGGATTCAAGCCGTCGTCCAATCATCGACGAGTGGCGCGATGTTTATGGATACTTCCACGAAATCAACTTTCAGGTCCGCGCTTCGGGGAATGTCTTCGCTTTTACTTGGAATAGCAGGACTCGCGTTCCTCTTTGGAGGACGAGCGATCAGTGAATTCGGAAAGGTAGATAGGGTGCTCGCCGAGATGTTGGGTCTCGGTCTGGCCGGAGTATTTCTCGTCCTTGGAATGGTTTTCAAGAACGCCGGTTAGGCGGATGAACCTGAAGAAGACCAGAATTCGACTTCAGACGACTCTTCTCCCTCGAAATAATGTGGCCGCAGCAATCCCTGGCGTTGCCGGCATCAAGCCACGACGTTGTACTCGCACACAGCCGTTTCATTACAATACTCGTATGCCTGACTCACTCATCATCGCCGGACGCTCCTTCCGCTCACGCCTCATCGTAGGCACTGGCAAATACAAATCCTTTCAGGAAACGGCGCGGGCACTCGAAGCCAGCGGCGCAGAGATGGTCACCGTCGCGGTGCGCCGCGTGAATCTCGACCGCAACAAAGAATCGCTGCTCGACTACATCGATCCAAAGAAATATTTTCTTCTGCCTAACACCGCCGGCTGCTACACCGCGGACGAAGCGATCCGCGCAGCGCGGCTTGGCCGCGAGGTCGGCCTCTCCGATTGGGTGAAGCTGGAAGTGATCGGCGACCAGGCCACACTTTATCCAGATGTGCAGGCCACGCTCGAAGCCACGCGAGTTCTGGTAAAGGAAGGTTTCACTGTCCTGCCCTACACCTCCGATGACATTGTTTTTGCGAAGCGTCTGATCAATGCGGGAGCGGCGACCATCATGCCGTTGGGCGCGCCCATCGGCAGCGGGATGGGAATCCAAAACCAGGCTCATATTCGCATTCTGCGCGAAATGATTACGGGCGTGCCGCTGATTGTCGACGCGGGGGTGGGCACGGCGTCCGATGCAGCGATCGCCATGGAACTTGGAGCCGACGCGGTCCTGATGAATACCGGCATCGCCAACGCGCAGGATCCAGTGTTAATGGCCGAAGCGATGCATCACGCGGTGCTTGCGGGGCACCAGGCTTATCTCGCTGGCCGAATGCCGAGGAAGTTGTACGCAACCGCCAGCTCCCCACTCGAAGGCGTGGTTCGCTAGATTCTTCATTGCAAAGTAAAAGGCGGCCGAAGCCGCCCTTGTCAACTCAACACTGTACTCAAAGCATCTTCATGCTTTCTACGTGAATCGAATCGCCCATCACCATTCCCGTCGCGGCAATGTGATGTCCTTCATGTCCCTTCAGCGCATCGGGATTGTCCACCTTCAGGACTTTCTGATCCTTGTCGGTCACAATCACCATTTTCGCCCCGGCGGCCAGGCACTTCTTGGTGCATGCCTCAGCCCCGGCATTGGCGCCCTTGGCGCCGCACTTGTCGTCGACAACCCAACCGTTGACGGTGGCGCTCTTGCCCATGTCGTCAAACGCCATTGCTGTCAGAGCAAAAACAAAAGCGATTGCAAGCGAGAGCACTATTACTTTTCTCATGGCCGGTTTCTCCTTTTGAAATTCAGATTGCGGCCTCACGCCGCAAAAGCTCAACAATTGACTGTGCCGAAGATCGCGCCGTTCCCTGCCGGGAGCCAGCCCTTCCCCGCTCGATTGTGAAATGAGGCAACAGAAATATATCACAGAGCCGTGAGCGAATTGTCAGCAGATGGAATCAATACTGCAGGCGTTGCGCGGCTGGAAAAATCCGAGACTATTTTTTCGCGGAGTGAACAGCCGTCGCCGCCGGCTTCGATGCGACGGGAGGAACATAGACGTACTCTCCAGGCTTGGCGTAACCCAGTTGCTCGCGCGCCTCTTTTTCAATGGATTTCTGGTCGCTCTTCAGCCCCTGAATCTGCTGGGTATAGCGATCATTCTCCTGCTGCACCTGAACAATTTGTTGGCGCAGCGCGTTGTACTCGGCACGTTTCTGTTTATAGACAACCATTCCATTGGCGCCAAACATTACGTGGACAAACAAAGACGCAGCGAGCACGAACACGGCCACGGTCGCGATGCGGCGCCGCAACGAATAGACTCGAGTTGCCAGTGGCCGAAGGCGCTCAATCAACATAATTGCGAACGCTCGCGCTTGCGGCGCGTGATCAACTACGGCCCGGAGTCCGTCTTCCGCTCGTGGAAAGCTCGTGATTTTGGACCAGGCCATATTGGGTCAAGCCATAGACAATCAATAATCCGGAAATGCCTTTACTCGAAAATCCAGTGCTTCGCTGCCGCGCTCAAAGCTTCCAAGCCTTCGAGGCTACGCGCTTCGGTGTAAACGCGCACCACAGGTTCGGTTCCCGAGAGCCGGTAGCATACCCATGATCCGTCGCTAAACAACAATTTCAACCCGTCGGTGCGAACTACCTGGCTTACGGTGCGACCGCCCAAATCGCGCGGATCCGATTGCAACTTCTCAGTGAACTTCGCCTTCACCTCCGGCGTCAAGCGAAAGTTCTCCCGCTGCGGATAATAGGAACCAACTTGGTTACAAAGCGCCTTCAATTGATCGCCCAGCGACTTGCCGCGGCGCGCGACCGCTTCGCAACAGAGAAGTCCGGCCAGCACACCGTCCTTCTCGGGAACATGATGTCGAATCGAAAGTCCCGCGCTCTCTTCGCCGCCAATAGCAATCTTGTCCTGCATGATGAGCTCACCAATGTATTTGAATCCCACGGGGGTCTCATGCAATTCCACGCCATGCGCCTCGGCCAGCGCGTTGATCAGGTTTGTAGTCGCCACGGATTTGGCGACGCCATTTTTCCAACCGCGGCTTTCGATGAGGTAGTCAAAAAGAAGAGCGATTACATAGTTCGGCTGCAGGAAGGTCCCGTCGGAGTCGACAATGCCGAAGCGATCGGCGTCGCCATCGGTGGCAATCCCAATCTGCGCGCGGGTTTCACGCATCTTCTTGCGCAAATCCTCCAGAAGATGATCGTCGGGCTCGGGAGCGTGCCCGCCGAACAGAACGTCGCGGTAATCGTGCACCGTGGCTATCTCTATACCAGCGTTGCGCAGTAGTTCGTCCGAATATCCGCGAGCCGCGCCCCACATCGGATCAAAGACAACCCGCAGCTTCGCCTTGCGAATCACCTCCAGATCGATAATCTCAGCCAGGCGTTTCAGGTATGCCGGCTTGGGATCAAGGGCTCCGTGTGTCACCTGAGCCGCACCGGCAACTTTCGCAGCCGTGCTTTTATTGTTTTCTTTAACCTCTTTGTCCCTTTCTTTATCCCCCGCCACGATTGCGGCTTCGATTTTCTTGGTGACCTCGGGCAAGGCCGGGCAACCGTCAGGAGTCGAGAACTTGATTCCGTTATATTCCGGCGGATTGTGCGAAGCAGTGAAATTGATGACGCCATCGGCGCGGTTGTGGACCACGGCATAGGCAAAGGCGGGGGTGGGAGCGGGCTCCGCGACCACCAGCGGCGTGATTCCTTGCGTCGCCAGGATTTCCGCCGCCATCGAACAGAATGTTTCGCCCAAAAACCGCGGATCGCGGCCCACGATCACTCGCGCTCCCTGCGGTTTTTGCGAAGCAACATATTCCGCAATACCGCCCACGGCACGCTTTACGTTGGCGAAGGTAAATTCCTCCGCCATGACTGCGCGCCACCCGGATGTACCGAACTTGATTTGCGTTAGCATGAAAGAACCTCGTGCTTCGAATCCTGCCGAGACGGCGCCCCTCTGGCGGCGTTTCCGCGGCGGAGGGTCAACGGCTGATTTTACGGGTGATCTTATATGACTGACAAACGAATCGTCCTGTGCACTGCCGGCTCCGAAGACGAGGCTCGTAAAATCGCACGCCATCTGGTCGAACAGCGGCTCGCCGCATGCGTCAACATCGTTCCGCAGATTGAATCGATTTACCGCTGGCAAGGGAAGGTGGAATCGAGCCGGGAATGGTTATTGCTGATCAAGACTACGGCGCAAAGATTTTCGACTGTACGGGACATGATTCGCAAATTGCATTCCTACGAACTTCCCGAGTGCATCGCGATCGGCGTCGAAGACGGAAGCGAAGATTATTTGGCCTGGATCGAGGAAGGTGTGAAGTAGAATTTTCGCGGGCTCAGTTTTGAAGAACCGCTGGCGTCAGGAAGTGCAACAGATCAGTATCTCCGCTGCGGAAGCTTTGTATTTTTTCGTTCTGTTTTGAGCATCTTCCGCTGTGCTTTCCGCTGCGCCTTGGCATATTTTTTCATGGCTTTCTGCTGCTTCCTGCTTGCCTTTTGCGAAGCGCGAGACTGCGGCATGTTTCTGGTGCGGATTTGAGCCGAGGCCGCAACGCACGAAGCGATACTTAACGCTCCCAGCAAAATTAAGACAGAAAGATTTCTCATAAAAGTCCCGCCGAAGTGAACCTTTTCGGCGATTCTACAACAAAGTGATCTCTCATCTTCACCCATAAGTCCATAGCCAGGTAACTTTAGGAATGGCCCTCCTGGTTGGCCGTTCTCGGCATCGGCCTCGATCTTGTTACAATCAAAGGTTTCCCATGGCTGACATCCAACCTTTTCGCGCGCTCCGCTATGACTTGCAGCGAGTTTCGGCTTCGCAGGTCGTGACCCAACCCTATGACAAGATCACTCCCGCGATGCAGGAGCGATACTATGCCGCCAGCCCCTACAATCTTGTGCGAATCATTTTAGGCCGCCGCGAAGGCGGCGATAACGGCCAAAACAACGTCTATACACGGGCAGCCGAATATGGCCGGAAGTGGCGCGCCGAAGGGATTTTTCGGCAGGATTCCGAGCCCTCCATTTACGTTTACTCGCAGACCTTCGCCGCACCCTCGGGAAGCAGATTCGCGCGTCGCGGATTCATCGCCGTCGGCCGCGTGGAGGACTATTCCGCAAAAGTTGTCTTTCGCCACGAACAAACCTTGTCGAAACCAAAGGCCGACCGGCTCGATCTGCTTCGCTCGACTCGCGCCCACTACGAGCAGCTGTTTCTCCTTTATGAAGATTCCGGCGAAATCGATTCCTTGCTCTCGCCCGCCGCAAACGCTCCCGGTGCGATCGAGGTAGACGATGAATACGGAGTCGCTCACCAGCTCTGGCAGATCTCCGATCCCGCCGTCATCGCTTCGGTTCAGAAGAAAATGCGCGACAAGAAGCTGGTGATTGCCGACGGCCATCATCGCTACGAAACCGCATTCACCTTTCGCGACGAATGCCGCACCGCGGCGGGAGAGACGTCAAAGCCGGATGCGCCATACGAATTCGTCATGATGACATTTGTGAACATGAATGATCCGGGGCTGCTGGTGCTGCCTACTCATCGCGTCGTGCACTCCCTGCGGTCGTTCTCAGCTGATGAGTTTCAGAAATCGGCCAGCCGTTTCTTTGACGTAGAAGAAGTCAACGCCGACCTCAACGCCGATCGGGCGACTGCGTTGCTGCGCGAACGTGGACGCGCCGGAACCGCCCTGCTGGCCGTCACCGCCAATCGCGCCTTTTTATTGCACTCGCCAAAACCCACGGGCGCGCAATTTCTGGCCGGCTTCTCGCCGCGTCAGCGGGCGCTCGATGTCGTTCAATTGCACAAATGCTTGTTGGAAGGCGTTCTGAAGCTTTCCGAGGAATCGATTCGCAACCAGCAAAACCTCTCTTACTTGCGCGATGCCTCTGAGGCACTGGAACAGGTTCGGAATGGTAACGCCAACGTCGCGTTCCTTATGAATCCATGCCCGGTCGCGCAGGTGCGGGACGTCGCCTTCGCCGGCGAAGTGATGCCGCAGAAGTCCACCGATTTCTACCCCAAGCTGCTCAGTGGTTTGACTGTTTATGCTCTGGAATAGCCGCTCGCGCCGCGCCGGCACTCCATTGCGGGTGGGCAAAACGATCAGTCTTGCAGTCGGGCTGATCGTGATCGGTGCGATCTTTCTGGCAGGCGCTCTGGTAGGCGCCGCAACCGATAAGCACCTCTCGGTTTACTCCGTTGCGGCCAACTATTCGCTCCCAGTTGTGCAGCGCGATGGCCGGGACTATGTTGGCTTGCTCGAATTGCTGGAGCCGCTGGGCAAAGTCAGCGCGCGATCCGACAACCGGGGCTGGCGCCTGCGGTACAACAATGTGGAAGGCGACTTCCAGACTGGTAAGACGCATGCCCGCGTGCAGGGACGCGACGCCGACCTCGGCGGAAAATTCATTGAGGAAAATAATCGCGGGCTCGTTCCCGTCACTTCTCTCACTTCCCTTCTGCCGCGCTTTCTGGGTGGCCCGGCCACATTGCACGAAGAATCCGGCCGTCTTTTCATCGGCAGCGTGGCCACGCACTTCACCGCGTCTCTCACCGGAAATAATCCTCCGCGACTGGTTTTCCATTTCACCGCGCCGGTAAATCCCAGCATTGCCACCGAGCCGGGCGCTCTGCGAATGACTTTTTCGCGCGAGCCGCTGGTCGCGCCGGCTTCGCCCACTCTTACGTTCGGCAACAAGTCGATCCCTTCCGCCATTTACAGCGAAGGAAACGGAAAAGCAGTCCTCACCGTAAATGCCACCATCCCGGTGATCGCCAGTTTCAGCAGCGACGGTCGCACGGTCGCGATCTCTCCCGCGAGCGCGCCCGGAACCGCGCCCGAGACGGCTCATGTGCCCAGTTCCACGACTCCAGCCTCTGGCGGCGCGGCGGTCCCTGCGCAACCAGCCCCTGCAGTGTCTGCCGCAGCACCACCGCCGCCGGCTACACGACGCTATTTCGCCGTAGTCGACGCCAGCCACGGAGGGGACGATCACGGCGAAACTCTCAGCAACACCCTGCTGGAAAAAGATGTCACCGTGGCGCTGGCACGGAGCCTGCGGCAGGAACTGGAAAGCCGCGGCATCCCTACGCTGGTTCTGCGCGATTCCGATGCCAATCTTTCGCTTGACCAGCGCGCCGTTTTCGCCAATGCAGACCGCGCCGCAATCTACATCGCGCTGCATGCGGCTTCCGTTGGCCACGGCGTCCGTGTTTACACCGCGCTACTTCCCTATGGCAGCGACGACCGCGGAATCTTTCTCTCCTGGAGTACGGCGCAACGTACTTCTTTGCCCCTGAGTCAGAGTGCCGCCAATGCAGTCGTTTCCGAAATGCAAAGACGACAGATTCCGGTGCGCACGTTAACCGCTCCCCTACGCCCGCTCAACAACATCACCGGACCCGCGATCGCCGTCGAAGTCGCACCTCAGGGATCGGACTCATCGCAACTCACCGCACCCGACTACCAGCAACTCGTGACCAGTGCGGTGGCAACCGCAATCGCCGCTACTCGCGATCAACTGGGAGCCGCGCCATGAGGTGCGCCTCATGATCCCGCGCCATTTTGTGATTGCCATCGCAGTGCTGCTGGGCGCAGTGCTGGCCCTGAGCTTCTATGTATGGCATATGCGAACCGTCGCCGTCTCCGCTCCCATCGCTTCTCCTGACACACGACCGCTAGCCCCTCCGGTGGCCGGGCCCACGGAACGCGTCACGCTGTTCGTAGCGCACGATAATGACGGAACCCTGCGCGCCGAGTCGGCTCAGATTCCACTGTCCTCCGGCCGACAGCAACGCGCCGAAGAACTTCTGCGCGCCCTTCTCTCGCTCTATCTCGATAAATCGTCGCCGCACGTCCTCGGTCCGGGCTCGGAAATCCGCAGCGTCTTTCTCGTCGATCCCGGCGTCGCCATCATCGATCTGAATTCCGCCTTTGCCGACACTCATCGCTCCGGCGTCCTCGTGGAAGAACTCACCGTGGCCTCGCTCATCCACACCATCTCCGCCAACACGCCGGACATTCTGAAGGTGAAGATTCTCGTGGATGGAAAAGAACGAGACACTCTCGCGGGACACGCCGATCTTTCTTCCTTCTATGACGTAACCGCAGTCAATCAATTAGCCACGCAACTGCAGTAGGAAGGCGGACCTCGGACTGCGGAC
>Ga0182024_10001442_pt1 | contig 61389 bp, 70 predicted proteins | sample P32metaG_FD_120480 | JGI IMG/M metagenome (GOLD analysis project Ga0182024, IMG submission 120480) | Permafrost microbial communities from Stordalen Mire, Sweden - P3-2 metaG (Illumina Assembly) | ecosystem: Environmental > Terrestrial > Soil > Wetlands > Permafrost | place: Sweden: Stordalen...
CAGGTTCAAGGCCAGGGTCATCACATCGACATTGCCGGTGCGCTCGCCGTTGCCGAAGAGCGTGCCCTCGACCCGGTCGGCGCCGGCCATCACCCCCAATTCGGCGGCGGCGACGCCGGTGCCGCGATCGTTGTGCGGATGCAGGCTCAGCACGATGCTGTCGCGGTTCTTGATGGTGCGGCCGAACCATTCGATCTGGTCCGCATAGACGTTTGGGGTCGCCATCTCGACCGTGGCCGGCAGGTTGAGGATGACCTTCTTCCGCGGCGTCGGCTGCCAGACATCCATCACCGCCTCGCAGATCTCGACCGCGTAGGGCAGCTCGGTGCCGGTGAAGCTTTCGGGCGAATACTGGTAGATCACCTCGGTCTGCGGCATCGCCTCGGCGAGCTCGCGGATCTGCTTTGCGCCGGTGACGGCGATCTCGGTGATACCGGCCTCCTCGAGCCCGAAGACGACGCGGCGCTGCAAGGTCGAGGTCGAGTTGTAGAGGTGCATGATCGCCCGCCTTGCGCCGCGGATCGACTCGAAGCTGCGCTCGATCAATTCGCCGCGCGCCTGGGTCAGCACCTGGATCGTAACGTCGTCGGGGATCAAATCCTGTTCGACCAGCTCGCGGACAAAGGCGAAATCGGTCTCGGACGCGGCCGGGAAGCCGACCTCGATCTCCTTGAACCCGAGCTTCACCAGCATGTCGAACATGCGGCGCTTGCGCTCGGGCCCCATCGGCTCGACGAGGGCCTGGTTGCCGTCGCGCAGATCGACGCTGCACCAGATCGGCGCCTTGTCGATAACCCGGGAAGGCCATTTGCGGTCGGGGAGGTTGATCGGCGCGAACGGGCGGTATTTGTGGATCGGCATCGAGGTCATCGGAAACTCCTGGCTGGACCGGCGCCTCTCGAAGTCGCGCGGTCGTGAATTCGGGGTCGCGAGCAGGCGGGCCGGCGGGCTCAGCCTCGCCGGCCGCCGGTAAGTCGCAGACGCAAGCAGGCGCATAAGCCCCGGGCCGAAATCGACACCTGAAACATGGCAATCACCTTATGCGCAACAACCCCTTGGCGGGGAAACGGACGAGCGGGATCGGCGCCGGATCAGGACGCCGAGGCGGTAAGTCGCAGCTCGTCACGCGCAAAGGTCATGAGCGAGAGATAGCAGATCGGCCCGGAAAGTCAAATTCGGCGGCCTCGGCTTGAGGTCATCCTCCGCAGTACCGCGTTCGAAGACCGGAAACCGGAGGCCGATCTCAAGCCTCCCGGTTGCCGCAATCGAGAACTCGCGGCGGGCCGTCGACATTCTCCTCGAGAACGGCGGCGCTCCAATTTCTCGCCCGGCCGGCATATCCCCCCTTTTGGGTTTCGGCCATCGCCATTTCCTTGGCCTGCTGGTCGTTCTCGGCGACCACGGTCGCATAGTAGATGTCGCCAATCCCCATCATCGTGCAGCTGTATTTATTCATGCTCCCGCCCTCTCAATCCGCCCGGATCAGAAATTCTCGACCCACGGTCTGAGCTCGATCTCCCAGGCCCAGGCGCTGCGCGGCTGGCGGTGGAGGCTCAAATAGGTATCGGCGATCGCGTCCGGGTCGAGCAGCCCGTCGGGGCCGCGCTCGTTGACCCGCGGGTCGGCCGCCTTGGCGATGCCGCCGTCGATGACGATATGGCCGACATGGATGTTCAGCGGCTGCAGCTCGCGCGCCAGGCTTTGCGCCAGCCCGCGCAGCGCGAACTTGCCCATCGCGAACGACGACGAGCGCGGATAACCCTTCACCGCGGCGCTCGCGCCGGTAAAGAGGATCGTGCCGTGGCCCTGCTTCGCCATGCGCTTCGCCGCCTGCTGGGCGACGAGAAACCCGCCGAAGGCCGTCACCTTCACCGCCTGCTCGACCTCCGCCGGGATGAGATCGACGATCGGCCCGCGCGCGCGGCCGCTCGCATTGTAAACGACGAGATCGACGCCGCCGCCGGCGTCGACCGCGGTGAACAGACGCTCGACATCCTCGGCCTTGGTGGCGTCGCAAGCGATTGCCATGGCGCCGGTTTCCTTGACCAGGTCGGCGAGCTTTCGCGTGTCGCGCGCGCCAAGAAACACCTCCATGCCGGCGGCGGCGCATTTGCGGGCCAGCGATGCGCTCAACCCGGATCCCGCTCCGACGATTACCGCCCGTTCCACTGCCGCCATGACTGGTCCTTTCCCTCGATCGCACCGCCTGCCGCCAGGGCACGCGCAGTCGCCATCTTATCGTGTAAGACCGGCTGAGCACACGCCCTGCAACGAGCACAACTTAACCGCTTGTCGGCGTTCATGAGGCCGCGAGAGCGGCGCGAAGGCTAGCAATCAAACACTCGTCACGGTCAATTTCTTCCCGGATCGTGGTAAACAAGCCAAAAGGCTGTTGCCTTATATCATTCCATTTCTATGGATATCCATGTATATCTTATCGACGGTTATCCTTTCTATGCTGAATATCTGAATCTATAATAACTATTCAGTCAGCTAATGGCATCCGTGATTTCCATATGAATCTTAAAGCTCTTACAATGACTTGCACTGACTTAGCAAATGCCGGCCGCTTTATTCGCTTTCCGGTTGACAGGATCGCGTGCTAACGCCTACGCTCGGTGCCACAGATTTCCCCCGTCTGACCCGGACGGCCTCCAACGATCCGGGACGACACTCGGCGACATTGATACCTAAAACCAGGACAAAAAAGGGCGCAAGCCGCGATTGGGCGTAGCTGTGCGTCACGATAAGAATGTGAGGTCCAATGGGGATGCGGCTGCGGGTGCTTAATGGGGTATCCATTGCGGTGCTGGTCCTCTTCGGCAGCGCGATTTCTGCGCCTTCCGCTGCCGACGAGCTGCCGGCGCGATTACCTCCCGCCCCGGCGCGCAATCCGACCGCCACGACCCTGGCGCAACTCGCCGCGATGACCGAAGGCGTCGCTCAGATCGCTTCGGCTGCCCAGATCGTCACGGCGCCGCGGTCCGATGCCGCGACGCTGGCTGAAACCGCGCCCCTTGCGCCGGCACCCAAACCGCCGCTGCCCGCCAAGTCTCTCGCCGCGCGCCATCCGGCAAAAGACAAACTCGTCAGCATCGCTGGCGGCCTGCCGCAGTACCGTCATCCGAGCGATGCCGTCGACAACGCGGCGCGATTGACTCAGGTGAGGACCGTCGGGCCGCGCGAGACCGGCCGGGCGGCGTGGTACGGCGGACGCTACGTCGGCCGGCGGACCAGCAGCGGCGAGCGATTGGACAGCACGCACGCGACCGCCGCGCACCGCACCTTGCCGCTGAATACGCTGGTGCGCGTGACCAATTTGAACAATGGCCGCTCGGTGGTCGTCAGGATTACCGACCGAGGCCCGGTCAACGAAAATCTGCTGATCGACATGTCACCCAAGGCGGCCGAGGAGCTGGCGATGAAGGCCGCCGGGATCGTCCCGGTGTCGATCGAGCAGGTGGTCGAAGTCGCTGACGGCGACAAGTAAAGCCGCTTCCTCCAAACACTTCGACAATCCGCCATCGACTGCGGCTGAGCCGCCGCACCCGCTTTGCCGAGGCCAACAAAACCAGGGGTTTCGTTGGTTGTCGCGTTTTTGCAACTGTGACCGAAAGGCAACGCCCGCGCGGAAAAACGCGGCGCGGGCAGAGCCTCAATTGACTTAAAATCGGCCCTCGACTGTATTCTTCCCCCGTGTGCACCGCCAACGCACACGATCGGCCGGGCCAACACAGTAGTCGCTCAAGACTCGGGCCCTTCAGCTTTGTCGATCGACAGTGTCACGGCGGCGGCACGGAGCGCTAAGGGGGTTACCTGCGCGGTCGCGGGGCTCGGCGAGTGGGGGCAAAGTGAACGAACTGTCCGAGACTACGAACGTTGTGCACTTTCCGCTGAGAATGCGGTCAAGGGCGATGCCGGCGAAGACGTCGGCATCGCACCGACCCGGCGGGTACGAATTCACCGAGGCCGAGCTTGCCTGCTTATGCCGCTGGTTCTCGGCGATGAAATACGCCTTCCCCGGCACCGAGGGGGTCATGGTCGTTAGCCATAGCCATGGCTACTCGGCCGTTGGGCTCTACCATCCGGCGCGCGGCGTTCCCAATTGCCTCATCGCCAAGCACGAGATGGGGGGCAGGGTGCAGTTTTTCTGGTCGACCGAGGCGGATCCGCCGCGTCCGATCGACGATCTTTGCGAAATTACCGAGGCTCACATCCGCGCGATCCAGCCGCCGCGCAACGAAAAGGGCTGGCTCGACCCGTCCGGCTGGATGGGCGTTTACACCGCGCGCACGATCGCCACAGAATTGCAGGTTGTCTGACCGTCCTCGTCATGTAACCTTGACGGGACGTTATCGCGTTCGCGCGCGCCCCCTGACGCGGACGCTCGGCGGAGGCGTGCTGGCCGCCGGGCTCCTTGTCGCCGGCTGCACGGCGTTTCCGGCCGCCGGCCCGACCGCCAGCCAGGTCGTCGACCAGAGTTCGCGCGACGGTACGGTCCGCTTCGCGACACCGAACGGGCTGGCGCATTAATTCCACTTTCTGGCGAAATTAAGACTATTTTTGAACGACATTCGTGCAAAAGGCACGTAATCAAGTTATACTGCGGAGAAATATCTCTGGGGAAAGCACATGGAAGAACCTAATAACGAGTGGACAGCAGAGGAAATGGCGACACATGCGATAGTCTGGCGCATTGTGTGCGACGGCGCGGTGCGCGCTTCGCCTCTTGCTGACGAGTTTACGCATCATCGCCGCTGGACATCGAATGATCACGAACGGCAGCACTTCGCCATCTTGGAGTGCTTGGCGCGGGCCGCAGCTGTACCTGATCTTGTCGCAACGAAGGGTACGCGCGGGTCGTGAAACTGTCCTCGACTAGATGGCGGAAAGCGACCAAACACACACCGGCGTAGGGACGAACAGGCTGGCAACCTGGAACCCTTCAAGAACGAGGCGCTCTAGGCATTTGCGCCATAACACCGAAACGGACTGGCGTCCGTCGCGCATTTCGTTGAGGGTGTTCTGGATCGTCGACCAGCACTCCTCGGCGGCGTGGCGCCGGGCGGTCGCTGCCAGGGTACGCGACGATTTCGACGCGAGCTTGGCCCGACGCCTCCGGCCGAGAATGCGGCCGAGGAATTGCCACGCCGGGGAACCGGGAGAAAAGGGCGCCGGGCCATATTCCCACGGGTCAACCCGGCGCGCCCAGAAGGGACTGAGCGCCCAGATCGCTCGTTTAATTTTCTGGCGCCAGACGTAGAGCCGAAATCTCAGATACATCGCGCTACGATGACAAAGGAGAACCCGTTTGCCTCGCCGGCTGGCAACCGCCGCGCTGGGACGAGCATTTCGCCACCGTGGACCGCATGCTCGCCGGGCTCGACCGACCCGGCTGACGGGTTTGCCGCGGCGACGCTAGCGCACCACCAGCACGTCGCAGCCGATCCGGGTGGAGAGATCGCGCAGTTTTTCCCGCGCCGCCTGCGGGTCGTCGGCGGCGATCGCGATGAGCCGGCAATCGAGTTCTCCGATCCGCTGCAGCAGATCGGTTGGATCGGCCGGCGCCAGCTCGATCTCCACCGGCACGGTGTAATGCTCGAGCCGCTCGCCGAGCCAGCCGACAAAGCCTTCGTCCTCGGCCAGCTCGCTCGGGCAGATGATGGTGAGCTGGCCGCCGACGGCTTCGGCAAGTTGCGCGGCCCCGTCGAGCAGCCGTTCCGCGACCGGCTCGCGGTTGCGGACGAGCGTGACGACCGCGGCGTGCCGGTCCCAAGCCCGTGACGCCAGCAGAAACGACGCCAGAGCCGGCTCGACCGCCGCCCACCAGCGGCTTTCGGAGCGGAAATGCCCGCCGATCGGCCGGGTCGCGGTGCCGGCGACGATGAAATCGGTGGCCGAGGCGGCGGCGATCCCGGCCGCCGCCGCGCCGCGCACGACAGCGAACGACCAGTCGACATTCTGCCGTGTCGCCGCGGCCGCGACATCGCGGCGCGCGTGCTCGGCGAAGGCGCGCAACTGGCGCTCCGCCTGCTGCAGCGTCAGCCGCTCGACCCCGGCGCCGAGCGACACCTGACGCGCGAACGGCAAATGGGCGAGGCGTAGGAGGTCGTCGTCCTCGACAAAGACCCCGTGCAGCCGGGCGCGCCAGCGCACCGCCAGTCGCACCGCGGTGTCGATCGCGGCGCGGTTTTCCGACACCGCGTCGAGCGCCACGACGATGCGGTCGATCCGCGCGGTCATGACGACGGCCCGGCGGCGCGCGCAAGCGCGGCAGCCTTCGCGGCAAACTCGTCGAGCCGCGCGGCGATTTTCCGGTCGGTAATCTCGGTCGCAACGCCGGTCAGCAGCTCGAACCCCTGGTCGATCGTCTCCATCGGAATGATGCGGAACTTTCCCGCCGCCACCGCCGCGACGACATCCGCGCGCAGCATCAGGTGTTTGACGTTGCTCGCCGGGAAGATGATGCCCTGCTCGCCGCTAAGGCCGCCGGCCAGGCAGACGTCGAAGAACCCCTCGATCTTCTCGTTGATCCCGCCGATCGCCTGGATGATGCCGTGCTGATCGACCGAGCCGGTGACCGCGAAGCATTGCTTGATCGGCACCTCGGAAAGCGCCGAGAGCAGCGAGAAGAGCTCGGCTGCCGACGCGCTGTCGCCGTCGACCCCGCCGTAGGATTGCTCGAAGACGAGGCTGGCGTGCAGCGACAGCGGCCGCGTCGCGCCGAACCGCCCGCCGAGAAAACCGGACAGGATCAGCACGCCCTTCGAGTGGAGCGGCCCGCCGAGCTGGACTTCGCGCTCAATATCGACCACCTCGCCGCGGCCCATGCGGACCTGCGCGGTGATCCGCGTCGGGTTGCCGAAGGCGAGCGCCCCGAGGCTGATCACCGACAGCCCGTTGATCTGCCCGACCACGGCGCCGCCGGTTTCGATGCGGATGGTCTTGCGCGCGATCTCCTCCTGCATGCGGCGATAGATACGGTCGCCGCGCCGCACCTGGGCGTCGAGCGCGGCCTGGACCTCGGCCGCGCCGACGACTTCCTTACCGGCATCGGCGGCAAGCTGGTCGGCCTCCTGCAGCAGCTCGTGGATCGCCCGCATGCTGGTCGAGAGCCGCTCGGAATCGCCGGAGAGGCGGGCGGCCTGCTCGATCACCCGGGCCACGGCCTCGCGGTCGAAGGCGCGCAGATGGTCGCGCCGCACGATCGTGGCGATGACCCGCGCGTAGAGCATCGTCGCGTCGCCGGTGCGGACAACGCGATCGTCGAAATCGGCGGCGATCTTGAATAGCTCGGCGAAATCCTCGTCATGCTGGGCGAGCAGGTAATAGAGCATCGGCGAGCCAACCAGGACGACCTTGACGTCGAGCGCGATCGGCTCGGGCTGCAAGGTCACGGTGCTGGCGAGGCTGAGCGCCTGTTCGATCGACTCGATGCGGATCTCCTCCGACTGCAACGCGCGCTTCAGCGCCGCCCAGCCGTAACCGCCGGCGATCAGCCGCTCCGCGTCGAGCACCAGATAGCCCCCACTGGCGCGGTGCAGCACGCCGGCCTGGATCAGGTTGAAATCGGTGATGAGGGCGCCAAAGCGGGCAAGGTGCTCGATCCGTCCAACCAGGTTCTGATAGGTCGGGTTGTCCTCGTAGACGACGGGCGCACCCTGCTGGGTGCTGTTGTCGATGATGACATTGACCTGATAGCGCCGGAACTTCATGTCCTCGACCGGCCCCTCCGGGGGGCTGGCGCCGGGCGGGGCGCTGGCGCCGGGCGGGCCGCCGGGGGTCGGCGCCGGCTGTGCCGCCTGCCCCGGCTGGGACAGAAAATCGTCGGCATTCTCCTTGATGTCGCGCTCGACCGCGTCGAAATATTCGAGGACATCGGGGAGGTCGGCATAGGCGGCGCGCAAATCGCCGATCAGCGCGCCGACCGCGAAACCCGTCGTGTCGCGCGCCAGTTCGCGCAGCGCGTCGCGATGCTCGCGCTCCCATTGCGGCACCTGCCGCATGATCGCCTCGAGCTCACCCTGCGCGGTTTCGAGATCGCCCTGGATGCGCTTGCGATCCTCCTCGGGCAGGGCCTCGAACTCCTCCCGCTCCATCACCTTGCCGTCGTGCTGCGGCGCCACGGCGAGCCCCATCGGGGTGCGGATGAGCGCGATGCCCTTTGGTGTGGCGCGTTGCTGCAACCCGCCGAAGGCCTCGTCGCTATGGGATTTGAACTGCTGGTCGACGACCTCGCGGCGGGCGCGGTATTCGTCGCGCTCGAAGGCAGCGGACAAGGCGATGCGCAACTCGTCGACGAGATGCTTCATCGCCGCCGCCAGCCCGCTGCCCTGACCCGCGGGCAGGTCGAGGCGACGCGGCTTTTGCGGGTCGGCGAAATTGTTGACGTAGCAGAGATCGGGCGGCGTCGACTCGGTCGCGGCGCGGCGGTGCAGCAGATCCTCGACCAGGCTGTGACGGCCGCTGCCGGACGGGCCGAGCGCGTAGACGTTGTAGCCCTTGCGCCGCAAGCGCAGCGCGAACTCGACCGCTTCGGCGGCACGGTCCTGGCCGATCATCGCCGGCGCGTCGGCGAGTTCGCTCGACAGTCCGAACGGCAGTTCCTCGGCGGTGCTGCGCCGGTGCAGCAGCGCCGGCGGCAGCGGCTCGCCGCTGGTGAACTCCGGGTCGGCCGATTTCGCCATCGCGCTTACGGCGCGCGCTTGTAGGGCCGGCATTCGAGCCGCAGATAGTCGCGGAAATGCGGCCGCATCTTTTCGGTCCACGGGGTGTTGGCGGCCTTCTTCCAGGCGTCGCTCTCGCGGATGTCGGGGGCGGCGAAGTGATACATCGCCAGATAGCGCTGGGTAGCGCCCTGGCCGCGATAGCGCCGGGCCTGGAGCACCCCCGGGACCGAGCCCAATGCCGGCAGATGCTCCTCGTTGTACCAGGCGTTGAATTCGGCCTCGGCCTCGGGGACCGGGTTCATCGAGATGACGAGAAGCTGCGCCGCACCGCGCGGGGCGAGCCCATCGCCGGGCAGGATCTGCTCGCCTTCGAGGCGGATGATGTGGTTGACCCGTCCGGTGACGCGCTTGGTCCAGGGCGAGCCGTTGGCGCCGCCGACCGCCTGGTAGGGCGGGCTGTGCAGCACGCCGACCTGGTCGAGATCGTAGGTCGCGACCGAGACCTTGGGGTTATCTATGCCGATCCAGCGGTCGGCGTTGATGAAGCCCGGTACGGCGAGCCGCTCGGGGATGTGCTCGGTGTCGTACCAGTCGTGGAACTCGTCCTCGGCGACATCGGAAAAATTCATCGCCGCGATCAGCAGCCCTTTCGCCATTGTCTCCTCCCGCATCTCAATCCTTTGCCGCCGAGATTAGCGCATTTCCCGCCGCCGCGGCGAAGCCGCAATGATTTTCACAACGAGACGGTGAGGCGGTGAGGTACCGAGCGTGTGTCAGCCTCACCGTCTCACTGCCTCATTTGTGATCTTAATTGGCGCTGCCGGCTCGATCAGTTGAGCTTGTAGAGCCGCTTCGCGGTGCCGCTGTAGAGCGCCCGCTTCTCGTCGGCCGAGCAGCCGGCGGTGATGCGCTTGAAGGCGTTCCACAGCGTGGCGTAGCCGGTGCCCATCTTGTCGACCGGGAAGTTGCTCTCGAAATTGCAGCGGCCGGCGCCGAAGAGCTCGATGCAGGGCTCGACATAGGGCCGCCAGGCCGCGGCCCAGGCTTGCGAATTCGGCGGCGCCGGGAGGCTGCGGAAATCGAGCGCGGCGCCGCGGTTCAGCATGCCGCCGATCTTGACCGAGACGTTGGGGCAAGTGGCCAATTCCGCCATGCCGGCCCGCCAGGCCGCGTAAACCTCGTCCTTCCGGCCGGCATAGGCGCCGTAGCCGAGCACCCCACCGATATGGCACATCACGATCGCCGCCTGCGGCACTGCCCGCGCCAGGGCGATGACATCGGCGAGCTGCGGATGATAGCACCAGGCGTCGAGCGCCAGGCCGCGTGCGGCGAGCCGCGCCACCCCGGCGCGGATTTCGGGCCTTGCGCACATATCGGCCGCCGAATCCGGCCGGCTGTTGCCGATGGTCGGATCGGCGTCGTAGCCGACCGAATAGCGCACCCCCGCGAGCCGGCCGCCGCCAGCGCGGATCAGCGCGTCGAGCACCGGTTCGACCCGGTCGCCGAGCGCGAGATCGGTGTAGCCGACGATGCCCTGCGCGACCTTGATCGACCCGTAGCCGCCGCTCGCGCTCATCGCGGCGATGCCGGCGACGAACTCCACCTCGCCCACCGGCCGCATCTCCGCCGGGCCGTCGGCGCGGTACATCGAGCGGCATTCCTCGAACACGGTGGCGACGATGTTGTGGCCGGTGCCGAGATCGGCGAGCAGCTCCGGGAGCAGATAGGTCCAGCCGCCGCGGCCGTCCCACAAATGATGGTGCGTGTCGATTATCGGCAGCTCGGGCTCGAGGATCGGTTCCCGTTCCTGCCGGGCCAGCCACGCATTGTCGGGCTTGGCGCTGTGGCCGAACCGGCCGGGCTGGACGGATTGCGCCATGACTTCCTCCCTCGGGCGATAAACCCCGGCCGCGCATTGCTGCCCGGCCGGGGTTTTGTTCCACCGCTCCCCGGCGAAAGCCGGGGTCTATTTATCCGCTTCGCGTGACCCTCCGGGTCATTTCGCCGCGTCGCGCAGGGTCGGGGCGGTGCCCTTCAACAACGCCGCTGCTTCCTTGGCGACCGAAGTGCCCTCGAAGAAGCGGGGGTTCTGCGTGCCCCACAGGCGGACCGCATTGGCGAAGGTGAAATCGCGGAAATCGTCTTGCGTGATGAACCCGTCTTCCACCAACTCGAACGCCTCCGGCAACGGGTCGCGCATGTCGACGACGTCGAAATGCCCGATGTCCGACGAGTAGATCGCGTTGATCCGGGCGCCGAGCGGCATGGTCTTGCCGAAGGCGACCGTGTTCATCCGGTCGTCGGCCTCGCAGCCGAAATAATAGGGCGTGGCGTAGAGGTCGAGCCAATCCTGCTTCTCGGTGATGTTGCAGTGGATGTAGTCGTCGGGCGGCATGCCGCCGGTGAGGAAATCCTCTTCGAGCGGCCAGCCGTCGCGCTTGTCGAGCTCAGCGGCGATGTCGCCATAACCGTATTTGTCGACCAGCTCGCGCAGCAGCGGGCGGTTGAGCTTGCTCGGATCCATGTTCTGCAAGCCCTTGGCGCCGCGCCGCTCCCAATGCTCGATCAGGTCGCAGAACAGCTGGCAGCCCCAGCCGACCCCGCCTTCGAGAAAGGCAAAACGCAGATCGGGGAAGCGCCGGGTGACGCCGCCGAGGAACAGCGCCTTGGCGACGTTATGGCCGGCCGCCGCGAAATGACCGATATGGTTGAAGGTGAAATTCGATGGCGAATTGCGCTCGCCATAGGAGCGGCCGCCGGTGTGGAAAGTCGGCGCGATACCGAGCTCGCGGCATTTCTGCCAGAGCGGGTCGTAATCGTATTCGCTGTCGATGCCGAGCTGGTCGAAGCCCTGGGCATAGCGCGCGAGATCGGCCGGAGCGCCCTTGGCGTGCGGGATTGGCCGGCGCACGCCGCTGCCGAACATGCAGACCTTGGAGCCCAATTGCGAGGTGACGAACTCCAGTTCCTCGATCGCCTCTTCCGGCGTATGCACCGGAATGACCGCGGCCGGGGTCAGCTTGTCGCTGAAATCCTTGAAATAATCGTGGGTGACGACGTTGAAGCCGCGGATCACGGCGCGGCGGGTCGCGTCGTCGGCGATGCGCGGGATGCCGAGCCCGGCGGTCGGATAGACGATGCCGAAATCGATGCCCAGCTCGTCGAGCCGGTCATAGAACATGCGCGGCATCATCGCGGTGGCGCGGTCGCGCGTGTTGGTCGATTGCCGGCCCCACTGGCCCTCCATGGCGACGCCGCGCTCGGTGCGCTGCTCGAGGGTCTGGCCCAGTGAATCCGGGATGCGCCGCTGCGACTGCAGGAACCCGTTGGCGCCGAGATCGCCGGTGACCTTGCGGATTTTCTCGGCGAAGACCGGGGTGTACTCGACCCAGTGCCCGTCGCCATCGACGACCGGGTGCTTCAGGCCCTTGCGGATTTCTTCGGGGCTGAGATGGGAACTCATTGGGGCCTCCAGGATGGCGGTTCGCTGCCAAAAAGCGTATGCCCGGCCGCTCATCAAGTCAAACCGCCGCACCCTGCGGCCCGCGCATGACCGGGGCGCATCGGAGGCCCGCGCCACGGTCGACTTGGTTTCAGGAATCTTTAAGCGTGACGAGCGTCAATAGGCCGGTCGCCCACGGTACGGAGCCAGCAATGGCTATTCGGCCGATCTGTCCCGGCGCGAAGCAATGCGCGAACAGGGATGCTCGAATGAGACTGCTGGAAAACGAGATCGCGCGGCTGCAAGGTCTCGACGCGATCCGCGAGGATGTCGCCAACCTCCTCCAGGAAGAGATCGCGCAATTGACCCGAAAGCTGGCCGTCAAGGACGAGGCGGCAAAGGGCGACCGGTTCCGCCGGGCGAAAATCGTCATCAGCAAGGCGCTGCATCCCAACAATTTCGAGGGCAACGAGGCCCAGCAGCGGATGCGGGGCGATATTTTCCGCGAAATCTGGCCACAGATAGAGCTCATCGAGCGGGGATAGCCGTCCCTCACATCCCGCCGCAACTGCTTCGTTCCCGAAAGCTTCGGTATGGCTATTGACACCCTATGGTGTTAAAGGCCATTTAGGCGAGTGCGCGCGAGAGCCGAGCTGCTGTTCCATCAGCGCATCGACTATGACGATGGCGGGATCGTGGAAATGGTGCTGTGGCGCGTGCCGTCGCCGGTGGCGCCGTCGACCCACGAGCTGAAGTACTCGTTGTTCTATGGCCGGCCCGGTATCCGTGAAGTTGGCTACGACAACGAACGCGGCAAAGGCGATCACCGGCACGTCGGGGGCGTCGAGATGGAATAGCCTTCACGACGGTCGAGCAGTTGATGGCCGATTTCTGGTCCGATGTGCGGGCCTTGCGAGGCGAGACATGAACGATATGAAGATCACGGTCGGCGGCGCTATCGAGGACGCGGCATCGCGGCGGTTCATCGATGCCTGGCACCGCGCCGAGAGCGGCGAGGCGGTCCACGAGCGCCACCTGGCGTTCGAAAGCTGGGACGCGCTCGCCCGCGTGCTGACCGGCAAGCGCATGGAACTGCTGCGCTATGTGCGCCGGCACGAGGTCGCGAGCATCCGCGCGCTGGCAAAGGCACTCGAACGCGACTACAGCAATGTCCATGCGGATGTGCAGGCCCTGACCGCCGCCGGGCTGCTCGATGTCTCGGGCGGCCGGGTGCGCACCGATTACGACGCGATCGAGACCAAAATCGCGATCTGAGCGCCGCTAGATCGTCATTGCGAGAAGCGGAGCGACGAAGCAATCCCCATCGGACTAGCTTCAAATGGGAGGAGATTGCTTCGCTACGCTCGCAATGACTGTATGTGTGGCTACTCCGCCGCCGCCCGCTCGGCCGGGAACGCGGCCTTCAACACGGCGGCGGCTTCCTTGGCGACGACCGTGCCGTCGAAGAAGGCCGGGTTCTGCTTGCCCCAGAGGCGCACCGAATTGGCGAAGACGAAGTCGCGGAAATTGTCTTGCGTGATGTGGCCGTCCTCGACCAGCTCATAGGCCTCGGGCAGCGGATCGCGGAAATCGATCACATCGAAATGGCCGATATCCGAGCTGTAGATGGCGTTGAGCTGCGCGCCGAAGGGAATGCCCTTTGAAAACGCGGTCGCGTTCATCCGGTCGTCCGCCTCGCAGCCGAAATAATACGGCTTGGCGTAGAGCTCGACCCAATCCTCCTTGCGGGTGAACTTGCACGCGGCGAAATCGTCGAGCTCCTCGCGATTGCCGGTCAGCGACTTGGCGTTGGGATCGGGCCAGCCGTCGCGCGATTTCAGCACCGCGGCGATGTCGTCGTAGCCGTGCTTCTCGACCAGATCGAGCAGCAGCTTGCGGTCGAGCTTGTCCGGGTCCATCCGCTTCAGCGCTGGGGCACCGCGCCGCTCCCAATGCTCGATCAGGTCGCCGAATAGCTGCGCGCCCCAGCCGACCCCGCCCTCGAGGAAGGCGAAGTTGAGTTCGGGGAAGCGCCGCGTCACGCCGCCGAGGAAGATGCCCTTGGCGACGGCATGGCCGGCGGCGGCGAAATGGCCGATATGGTTGTAGACGAAGTTCGACGGCGAATTGCGCAGGCCCTGGCCGCTGGCGCTCGAATGAAAGGTCGGCGCGATGCCGGCTTCCGCGCATTTCTTCCAGACCGGGTCGTAATTATACGGGCTGTCGATGCCGAGCACGTCGTACCAGACGGTGAATTTGGCCGAGTCGGGGTCGTTGGCCTTGGCCGCCGCGATCGGGCGCGGCATGCCGCTGCCGAACATGCCGACCTTGCTGCCGAGCTGCGAGGTGACGAACTCGAGTTCCTCGACCGCCTCGTCCGGCGTGTGCATCGGGATGATCGCCGCCGGGGTCATGCGGTCGGCGAAGGGGCGGAAATATTCGGCCGAGACGATGTTGTAGGCGCGGATCACGGCGCGGCGGGTTTCGTCGTCCTTGATGCGCGGCAGCCTGAGGCCGGCGGTCGGATAGACGATGGCGAAATCGGTGCCGATCTCGTCGAGGCGCTCATAGAGCAGCTTCGGCATCATCGCGGTGGCGCGGTCGAGCGTGTTCTCGGCCTGGCGGTTCCAGAAATTGGGCTGGGCGACCCGGCGCGCGTCGCGCTCCTCCTGGGTCATCTTCAAGGCGTCGGTGGTCGATTGCAGCGCCTTCAGAAACCCGTCGGCGGCCTTGTCGCCCCCGGCCTTCCGCATCTTCTCGCTGAACACGGGAGCGAATTCGAGCCAATGGCCGTCGCCGTCGACGACCGGATGCTTCAGCTTGGCGTGGACCTGCTCTGGGCTCTGATGGCGGCTCATGCTTTCCTCCCGGGATTGGTGCGACGGACCTCGCGCAACTGGTTTGAGGGAAGCGTAGGCCCGGCTTTTTGGGGTGTCAAACGCGCTTCCCGCATGGGTATCGGGCTTGCCATGTCATAGATGCGGGCTACGATAAGCCAACCTTATCGGAGGCAAGCGCCATGACGATCAGCAAGTTCGACAGCCTCTTTGCCGGTCACGTCGATATCGAGGATGTCGGCTATGGCGGCGTCCCGGTCAACAACCGCCGCTACTCGAACGCGCATTTGGCGACGGTGTTCGACAAGGCCCAGTCGATGGCGCAGCTGATGGACCGCACCGGCTACGACACGTTCTGGATGGCCGAGCACCATTTCCAGCATGAGGGCATGGAGTGCATCCCCAACGTGCTGATGATGGCGGTGCACCTGGCGCAGGCGACCAAGCGGATCAAGATCGGCTGCGGCTTCAACATCGTGCCAATGTGGCACCCGCTGCGCCTGGCTGAGGATTATGCGACCGCCGAGATCCTGACCGGCGGGCGGGTCACGTTCGGCGTCGGGCGCGGCTACCACACCCGCGAGGTCGAGACCTTCGGCTCGCCCTTGCAGGACCAGCCGGCCAACCGCGAGCTGTTCGAGGAGCAGGTCGACCTGATCTTCAAGGCGTTCAACAACGAAAGCTTCACGCACGAGGGTAAGCACTACACGATCCCGGCGCGGGTGCCCTATCGCGGCTACGATTTGAAGGAGCTGACCGTGGTGCCGCGGCCGCTGAAGCTGCCGGTCGAATGCTGGCAGCCGATCCAGGGCGGCTCGACGCGGGCGCTCGACTTCATGGCCAAGCACGGCATCCAGGGTCTCGTCGGCGGCGGCTCGGCCGAGGGCGGGGCGATGCACAATGTCGTGCTCGCCTGGCAGGAAGCGCACAAGAAGCGCGGCATCGAGCTCGAACTGGGCGAGCGGCTCGCCTTCGGCTTCCACTTCTTCATCGCCGACAGCCGCGAGGAGGGCATCAAGCTCGCCGGCAAGTACTAAGAAGAGAACATGAAGATGTTCGGCGAATTGCGCCTGGTGCGGGCGCTCAGCGACGAGCAGATCGCGATCATGCGCGACCCGGCCCGGGCACCCTCGGCCAAGCTGCCGCGCATCGAGGATGCGATCGACGCCGGCGGCGTCTTGTGCGGCTCGCCGGCGCAGATCGTCGAGCACCTGAAGGCGATCGAGAAACGCTATCCGGGGCTGGAGCGGGTGTCGGTCAGCCTTTCGGTCGGGGTGCCGAAAGCGGTGTGCCTCGAGCAACTGGAGCGCTTCGCCACCGAGATCATGCCGGAATTTACCAACAAGGCCGCCGCCGAGATGGCGATGGCGGTATAGGTTCTTCAGTCATCGCGGGATGATTCCTGCTCCCCGGCCGGCGAGGCGAGTTGCCTCGCCCGCTGCGAGATTCTCCCGGGCGACATACGAGAATAGGTAGTTTCCGAGCCTTGTTGCGACCGGCCGTCCCGGTTCATCCAGATAGATAGGTGAACGCAGGGAGGATTCTCGGTGAGCCTGGTGATTCATTATCGTCATCCACAACGGCCCGAAGAAGGCTGCATGGCCATGATCGCCGATCAAGCGCAGGCGGAAGCGATGCTAAAGCGGCTCGAGCGACAGGGCTTTCTCGTCGAGAAGATCACGTTCGCCGCCGCCACCCAATCCGCCATCAAATCCGCATCGGCGGATTGATGGCCTTATCGCGCGACAGCTGCCGCCGCAGTGCCCGCCCGATCGCGGCGATTGGGTAGATTCCGACCCTGAGCACACCCGGCGATTTCGGGTAAACGCTTAAACCAAGCTCCGTATGAGAGCTTGAATCCTGAGCCTTCTCCCCCGATAGCTCGGAATACTGGCCGGGCGGATGGTCCCCCTGACAGTTGCCGCCCGGCCATCTTTTCAAACCGGCATCGCCCGAGGGTAATCGCCTGTCGGTTGCGATGCGGGTGTGCGCGAGGCCGCCGGCTGCGAAAATAAACTCGCAATTGGGAGGCCCAGCCCATGACCGCCGACGCCGCCAATCCCGCCGTCTATGGCTACCACGCGCATGTCTATTACAGTGCCGAGACCAAGCCGGTCGCCGAGCGTCTGGCGCGCCGCCTCAACGAGGCGTTCGATGTCGAGATCGGCGCGTTCTCGGGCGAGCGGGTCGGCCCGCACCCGATCCCGCAATTCCAGATGATCTTCAAGAACGAGCAGTTCGCGATTGTCGTGCCGTGGCTGATGCTCAACCGCGAGGGGCTCGACATCCTGCTGCACCCGCTGACTGACGACATGGTCGACGACCACACCGTCTACGCGACCTGGCTCGGCAGGCCGGTCGGGCTGGTCCTCGACCACATGCAGCGGCGCGGTTACGCGAGGCGTTGCTGCCCAAGGCGGCTTGAGCCGTAACCTCGCGAAGCATCCCTTGGCCGGGTTTGACCCGGCCATCCACGTCTATTTCTGATAGTTTGGTCTTGAAGACGTGGGTGCCCAGATCAAGTCCGGGCAGGGGGAGCTGAACATGCCGCTGACCGCGATCGAGGCCGCGTCGCGCACGCCGGTGACCTTGCTGACCGGGTTTCTCGGCAGCGGCAAGACCACCGTGCTCAACCACATATTGAAGCGGCCGGAAATGGCCGCGACCGCGGTCATCGTCAACGAGTTCGGCGAAATCGGCATCGACCATCTGCTGGTCGAAAAGGCGACCGACGACGTCGTGCTGATGCAGAGCGGGTGCCTGTGCTGCACCATTCGCGGCGATATCGCCGAGACGCTGGTCAACGTCTTCGTCGATCGCGCCAAGGGGCGCATCCCCGGGTTCGAGCGGGTGGTGATCGAGACCACCGGTCTCGCCGACCCGGCGCCGATCCTCCACGCGCTGATGTCCGACCCGATCGTCGCCGAGCGCTATATGGTCGACGGGGTGGTGACGACAATTGACGCGGTCAACGGCGCGGGCACGCTCGACCGCCAGATCGAGGCGGTGAAGCAGGCCGCGGTCGCCGACCGGCTGCTGCTGACCAAGTGCGATCTGGCGTCGGCGAAAGCGCGGCGCGCGCTCGAAACGAGGCTGGCGGCGCTCAATCCGGGGGCGCCGATGATCGAGGTCACCGGCGGGGCGGTCGATCCCGCGTTCCTCTTCAATCTCGGCCTCTTCGATCCCGACACCAAGACGATCGAGGTACAGCGCTGGCTCGGCGAGGAAACCTTCGGCGACGATGAACACGGTCATCACCACCATCACGGACACGACGTCAACCGGCACGACGCGCATATCAGCTCGTTCTGCATCGTCCGCGAGAAGCCGGTGTCGTGGACCGCCCTCAGCGGCTGGCTCGACGCGCTGTCGTCGATGCGCGGGGCCGATCTGTTGCGGGTGAAGGCGATTGTGGCGATCGCGGAGCGGCCCGGGCAGCCGGTGGTGCTGCACGGGGTGCAGCATCTTTTCCATCCGCCGGTGCTGCTCCCCGAATGGCCGAGCGACGACCGCCGCACGCGCATCGTCTTCATCACCCGCGACCTGTCGCGCGAGCAGATCGAGCAGAGCCTCGCCACCTATGTCGACGCGGAGCCCGAAAGCACCGCGGCGTTGCCCTAATCGAAATCGAGCGGAAAGTTCGGCGTCACCACGCAGTGCTCGAGGATGCCGCGACCGCTATTGGGCAAGCGGCGCTCCTTGGCGAAGCGCTCGTGCACCCGGGTCAACGTTTCGAGGCGCTGCGCGTCGCCGGTCGGCACGTACTGGATCAGATTGTCGCGAAACCCGCGCCTTGTGACGTAGAAGCATTCGAGGCCGCGGGCGCGCGCCAGCTCGGCCTGGCTCTCGGCCATCGGCTTGACCTTGCGGTTGACCGCGAAATCGGCCCAGTTGGTGGCGAGGCACCCGCCCGGCGCCAGGGCGTCGAGGCAGCGCGACCAGAACGCGGCGTCGAACTCGGCCGGGCCGGCGGCATTGTAGAGGTCGACGAGGATCGCATCGAACTTCTGGGTCGCGCCGGCGATAAAGCGCTCGGCAGTGTCGATGACGACCGGCTGGTTCAAATAGAACCAGCGCTTGGCGATGGCGACGACGGTCTCGTCGCAATCGACCAGCGTCGCGGCGCATTCGGGCAGATAGGCACGGATGAAGCGCCACATCGCCGCGCCGCCAACCCCCAGCAGCAGCGCGTTGATCGGCTTGGCGACAAAGCCGAAGGCTAGCGACATCAGCCGCTCGTAGTGGAAGACGAGCTGCGCCGGGTAGAGCAGATCCATGCTCGACTGCTCGGTCACCTGATCGCCGTTGCCGAACCAGGTGGCGATGGTCTTCTCGAAGGCGGCGCCGAACGACCCCAAAGTGCGGTAATGCCGCGCGCCGCGGTCGAAATCGATGACGAACAGCGAGGCGCCGAAAATCGGCGACGGGCGCAACAGGCGGATGCGCGAATCCTGTCCGAAATAATCGCGGATGAGGCGCCGCTGGCGCTCGTCGTCGGCGGTGTTCGCCATCCGCGCGATCAAGCGCGATTCGGCGGCGTTAATCAAGGGGTTGTGTGCGTCCCCGCGGATTTATAGCAGGGCTATTGCCAGCCAATCGATGTTCCGGATTCGTTGTTTTACGGCGATTCGCAGAACGAATCGGAATTCATAAATTCGGCGGCGACGCGTGCTGGCAGCTTCTCCGGCGAGCCTGTATCGTCCCCCTCCGATGAGCACTTTCCGTTTCGACCCGGTCGACCTGCCGCCCGAATGCGAGGCGTTGCGCGGCGAGGTGCGCGGCTTCATCGCCGACGAATTGGGCGCCGGGCTGTGGCGGCCGAACAGCGATTTCGGCTCGCACCGCTCGGCCGCGTTCAGCCGGCGCCTCGGCGCGCGCGGCTGGATCGGCATGACCTGGCCGAGGCGCTACGGCGGCGGCGAGAAAAGCTTTCTCGAGCGCTATGTGATGACCGAGGAGCTGCTGGCGGCGGGGGCGCCAGTCGGCTCGCACTGGATCGCCGACCGGCAGAGCGGCCCGCTCCTGCTGCGCTTCGGCACCGAGGCGCAGCGCGAGGAGTTCCTCCCCGGCATCACCCGCGGCGAGATCTTCTTCTCGATCGGCATGAGCGAGCCCGACAGCGGTTCCGACCTCGCCTCGATCCGCACCCGCGCGGCCAAGGTCGCGGGCGGCTACGAGGTCACCGGCGCCAAGGTGTGGACGAGCTATGCACACGAATCGCACTACGCGATCACCCTGGTGCGCACTGGCCCGCCCGGCGACGACCGGCACCGCGGCCTCACCCAGCTGATCCTCGATTTGAAGGCGCCCGGAGTGACGATCCGGCCGATCGACAACCTCGCCGGCGAGTATGATTTCAACGAAGTCATCCTCGATCAGGTATTCATCCCCGAAGACCGCCGGGTCGGCCAGGAAGGCGACGGCTGGACCCAGGTCACCAGCGAACTCGCCTTCGAGCGCAGCGGGCCGGAGCGGTTTCTATCGGCACAGCAGGTGTTCCGCGGCCTCGTCGCCCGTGCCGGCAGCGACCCCGAGCCCCAGTTGGCCGAGGCGCTGGGCCGGCTCGGCGCCAATCTATGGACGTTGCGGCGGATGTCGCTGTCGGTCGCGGGGATGCTGCAGGCCGGCGAGGCGCCCAACCTCGAGGCGGCGCTGGTCAAGGATCTCGGCACCTGCTTCGAGCGCGACCTGCCCGAGATCGCGCGGCTGGTGATGCCGGGGCCGCGGCAGGGCGACCGCGACGGGTTCGAATTGTCGCTGGCCGAGGCGGTGCTGCACGCGCCATCCTGGACGGTCCGCGGCGGCACCCGCGAAATCCTGCGCGGCATCATCGCCCGCGGCCTGGGGTTGCGATAATGATCCGCTTGCGCGGATACGGCGCCGGCCCACTCCCCCTCCCGGCCACCCAAATCAGCATACTGTCGTTGGGCGGCCGGGAGGGGGAGTGGGCCGGTGCCGAAGGTCGGCCGGATGGCCGACCGCACTTGATAGAGCACCGCTAATGGCCGACACGATCCTCTACGACAGCGCGATGCGGCTCTTCGCCGACCACGCAACCCCGGAGGTGCTGGCCGAGGCCGGCGACGGGCTGTGGCCCGGGGCGCTGTGGCAGGCGGTCGCGGATGCGGGTTATCTCGACGTGCTGCTCGACGGGCCGGCGAACATGGAAGAGGCGGCGACGATCCTGCGCGCCGCCGGCCACCACGCCGCGCCGATCCCGCTGGCCGAGACGATGCTGGCGCGCTGGCTGTGCGCCGCCGTGCAGCTTGCGGCGCCCGACGGCGTGCTGACGATCGCCCCGGTCGAGCCGGGCGACCGGCTCATCGTCGGCACCGGCGCGGTCAGCGGCACCGCGCGGCACATTCCCTGGGGGCTCGAAGCGACGGCGATCGTCATCGTCGCCGAGCGCGACGTGGCGCTGTCGTCGAGCGGGGTCTTCAGTTGGGACGCTGGCGATAACCTCGCCAATGAGCCGCGCGACACGCTGAGCGCCGCCGGGGCGCGGGCCGACGCCCGGACGCTCCCCGACGGCATCGACGCGGCGTTGGTGCTGCGCTGGGGCGCCCTCTTGCGCGCGGCGCAGATGGCGGGCGCGATGGAGGCCGCGCTGGCGATCTCGACCCAATACGCCAACGAGCGCATCCAGTTCGGCCGGCCGATCGGCAAGTTCCAGGCGATCCAGCAGCAGATGGCGGTGCTGGCCGAGCACGCGGCCGCCTCGCTGGTGGCGGTCGAGAACGCGGCGCGCGCGGTCGCTGAAGGCCGACCGTCGGCCGGGTTCGCCTGCGCCGCGGCCAAGCTGCGCGCCGGCGAGGCCGCCGGCAAGGTCGCCGAGATCGCCCACCAGGTGCACGGCGCGATCGGCTTCACCCAGGAATACCGGCTGCATCACGCGACGCGGCGCCTGTGGTCGTGGCGCGACGAGTTCGGCAGCGAGACTTATTGGGCGCGCGAGCTGGGCCGGCAGATCGCCGAGGCCGGCGCCGACGGTCTATGGCCGCTGATCACGGCTGGATAACGCGCGTCGTAGCGGAAGCTGTCGATACGGTCTTCCCGCTTTGCCCTTTTTTCAGTTCGCTCAAGCCGGCGGGATCGCGATCGAGCAAGGTAAGCGCGCTACTGATCGCCCGGCTCGGCAGCAGGTCCCCCGCCTCGTATTTTTGAAAGGCGCGGGGGCCGCCGCCAATTGTAACCCCGGCTTCTTCCTGACTTAGATGGAGTTTCTTGCGGATACGCCGGATTTCCGCAGGTTCCAAAAGCCCTTCTGTTCGCGCTTTCAGCAGGTTCAGCTTCCGATCAGATATCCGAAGGTCTGTGCCTGTGTGGATGCTCTCGTCGGAAGCATCGGAATACCAGCCGGGCATATCGAAAGTGATGGTTTGACCTTTGAAGGTGAGTGTCATCGGCCGTACGTCGCGGCGCATCGGCACTCCCGTCTCCGGACAGACGGGCTCACTCATTGTCTTTCTCCTTAAACGATAGCAACAGAAACTCCGCAATTACATCGGCTGTGAATTTTATATAAAGCACTCAGACCTCAGACGGCACATGGTAGACGTCTTGCCAAACTCGATGGTCTCTGTAGGCGGTCATCGATTTGTAAAAGTGGCGCCGCTGCATGATTTGGATAGTTTCGACTATGTCGGCGCGACCAAATCCGAGCGATGCTGCGTCCTTCAAGGCACTCCCGGTAATTTTGAGCCGATCCGCAATCGAGAACGCCGCTTTGAAGGCGTCGAGGTCATAAGTCGGCTTTCGCTTTTCTGCCACGACAATATATTACACCATAGTGGTGTACCTTCAAGACTTAGCGACGAAGTAGGATCAAAATATGGCGACGGCACGAAAACCTGGCGTTCGGGTAAGATCGTCCGGAACCGTTAGGAGGGGTAAACCCATGTCTCATCATGTCGTGTCGTGCAAGCCGGAGCATTGCCATTGGGGGTTCTTCGACGCGGCGCTGAAGCCGGTCGTCACCGTTGCCTCGGGCGATAGCGTGCAGGTCGATTGCGTCTCGGGCGGGCCCGACATCCTGCCCAAGGGTGATAATTGGGAGATCCTCGCCGACCATTTGGCGATCCATGCCGGGCTGGACAAGGGCACGGGTGCGCACATCCTCACCGGCCCGATCGCGGTCGCCGGCGCCCAGCCGGGCGATGTGCTCGAAGTCGAAATCCTCAGCGTCTCGCCGCGGCAGAACTGGGGCTACACCCGCATCCGCCCGCATGCCGGGACGCTTCCCGAGGATTTCCCGATGCGCAAGGTGCTGCATAGCGGCATCGACCGGCAGCGCGGCGTCTGCACGCTGCCATGGGGCGCCGAGATCGATTTGGCGCCGTTTTTCGGGGTGATGGGGGTGGCGCCGCCGCCGGTCTACGGCATGTGCACCTCGATTGTGCCGCGCGAGTTCGGCGGCAACATGGACCTGAAGGAGCTGACCCAAGGCACGACGCTCTATCTGCCGGTGTTCGTGCCGGGGGCGAATTTCTCCTGCGGCGACGGGCACGGGGTGCAGGGCGACGGCGAGGTGTGCGTGACCGCGCTCGAAACCGCGCTCTCCGGCACGTTCCGTCTCACCGTGCGCAAGGACCTCAAATTCGATCTGCCGCGCGCCGAAACGCCGACCCACCACATCACGATGGCGTTCAACGAAGATCTCGACGACGCGGCCAAGGATGCGCTGCGCCAGATGATCAAGCTGATCGGCGAGCGCATGGGCCTCGACGCGGCCGAGGCCTATATGTTTTCGAGCCTTGCCGTCGACATGCGGGTGACCCAGCTGGTCGACGGCAACAAGGGCATCCACGCGATGCTGCCGAAGCGCTACGCTGAGCGCGTGAAGGCTGCATAGGTTGCGTTGTGTGGTTCGAAATGGCGCTTCGCGCCTGTTGCCGATCGCTTTCGCCGGGCTGGCGGGTGCGTTCTGCGGTTTCGCGATGGCGGAGGAACGCGAGCCGATCCCGACCTTCTCGGATCAGGAACGCCAGGAGCTGGCGCACTGCTCGGGTAAGATCAAGTCGTGGCCAAGGACAAATTCCAGCTGGTGTCGTTCAAGTGCCCCCCGAATTCGAGCAAGGCGATAACCGATTTCTATCCGCGGTTCATCCTCGAGCACACCGGCGAGATGCCATGGAAAGTTCCGCCGCCGGTCGGCACGATCCTCGATGTTGGCGGCATCAACGCGAAACCAGGATAACGGCAGCGGCGCGAATTAGAAAGCAAGCGCCGGATAGAGAGCGCGGGGCCGATGCCCCATCTTCTCACTCATGACGAGCTTGAGGAGAGAGACGATGTTGGATCGGGAAAAATGCTGGGCGGCGGTGTGCACCCACGATGCGAGCCAAGACGGACAGTGGGTCTATTCGGTCAAGACGACCGGGGTCTATTGCCGGCCGGGCTGCGCCTCGCGCCAGCCGTTGCGCAAGAACGTCGCGTTCTACGCGACTAACGAAGAGGCCGAGGCCGCCGGGTTCCGCCCGTGCAAGCGCTGCCGGCCGCACGAAGGCTCCCAGGCCGAGCGCCACGTTGCCGCGGTCGAGCGGGCCTGCGCGCTGATCCGTAAGAGCGACAGCCTGCCGAGCCTCGACGAACTGGCGAGCGCCGCCGGGATCAGCCGTTACCACTTCCACCGCGTGTTCAAGCAAATCACCGGCGCGACCCCGCGCGAATGGGGCAAGGCGCACCGGCTCGGCCGCTTTGGCGACCGGCTCGACGCCGGCGACAACGTCGCCGAGGCGGTCTACGCCGCCGGGTTCGGCGCCAGCTCGCGCGCCTACGAGGCGGCGCCCTCGGGGCTCGGCATGACCCCGGCGGCCAGGCGCCACGGTGGGCGCGGCGAGACGATCCGCTTCACTACCGTCAAGACGCCGCTCGGCTGGGCGCTGGTGGCGGCGACCGAGCGCGGCATCTGCATGACCGCGCTCGGCGACGACAAGGCGCCGCTCGAAGCCGATCTGCGGCGGCGCTTCCCGGCCGCGCTGATCTGGCCGGCCGACGCCAAGCTCGCCGGCTGGGCCGAGCGGATCGTGCGCTTCGTCACCGCGCCGGGCGAGCAGCCCGATTTGCCGCTCGACATTCGCGGCACCGCGTTCCAAGCGCTAGTGTGGCGCGCGCTGCAGAAGGTGCCGCCCGGCAAGACCGCGACCTATAGCGAGATCGCCGCGGCCCTCGGCCAGCCGAAAGCGGTGCGCGCGGTCGCCGCCGCCTGCGCCGCCAACAAGCTGGCGCTGCTGGTGCCGTGCCACCGCATCGTGCGGCGCGACGGCGACCTCGCCGGCTACCGCTGGGGGGTCGAGCGCAAGCGCGCGCTGCTGGCGGCCGAGCACGAGGCGGCCGCGACCGACGCGGCGGCGGAATAGGATCGGTCCGATCGTGCCCGCCCCTCACCCTCCCACGCTGCGCGCGGATCCCTCCCTCTCCCCGTGGCCACGGGGAGAGGGTTGGGGTGAGGGCCCGGCACGGCACATCGTCGAAACCGACCTCGCAACCCTCGACCGCGACGGGTACGCGGTGCTTCCGGGCTTGCTCAGCCCCGAAGAATGCCGCGCGCTGGCCGCGCTCTATGAAAACCGCGACGCCTTCCGCAGCCGGGTGGTGATGGCGCGGCACGGGTTCGGGCAGGGCGAGTATAAATACCTTGCCTACAAGCTGCCGCCGGTCGTCGAGGAATTGCGGCAGCTCCTCTATCCGCTCATCGCGCCGGTCGCCAATCGCTGGCAGCGTCAGCTCGGGCTGGCGGCGGACTTCCCCGGCGCGCTCGACGACTATCTCGCCCGCTGTCATGAAGCCGGGCAGACCCGCCCCACCCCGCTGATCCTCAAATACGGCCCCGGCGACTACAACTGCCTGCACCAAGACCTCTATGGCGAGTTGGTGTTTCCGATCCAGGCGACGGTGCTGCTGTCGCGGCCGGGCGAGGATTTCGCCGGCGGCGAGTTCCTGCTGGTCGAGCAGCGTCCGCGCCGCCAGTCGAAGGGCGAGGTCGTGCCGCTGCGCCAGGGCGGAGCGGTGGTCTTCCCGGTCAACCACCGCCCGGTCGCCGGCGCGCGCGGCCATTACCGGGTGACGATGCGCCACGGCGTCAGCCGGTTGCGCTCCGGCCAGCGCTTCACGCTCGGCATCATCTTCCACGACGCGGCTTAGCTCGCCGCCGCCTGCGGTTTACAATTCGGTCCCGCGGCCATATCAAGGTCGGGCATCATCAGGCCGCCGCCATGACAAAGCGCAAATCGGTCATCCACAGCGACCCGGAGATCCTGGGCGGGACACCGGTGTTCGTCGGCACCCGCGTACCACTGCGGAATCTGATCGACTATCTCGAAGGAGGCTACAGCCTCGACAAATTTCTCGACGCCTTCCCGTCAGTGTCGCGCGAGCAGGCCGTGGCTGCGCTCGAAGCAGCCAACGAGATGCTAACTACCCGTGCGCATTCTGCTGGATGAACAGCTGCCGAGACAGCTAGCCCGACATCTAACGGTCATCGCACCCGAACGGTCCAGAAGTGCGGCTGGACCGGGCTGAGGAACGGCGAGTTGCTGCAGCGTGCCGCGGCCGCTGACTTCGAGGTATTTCTAACGGCCGATCAGAACCTCAGATATCAGCAGAACCTTGCCGGGTCGCCGCTATGCGTGATCGTGCTGGCCGCTCGAAGCAATACTCTCGACGATCTGCTCCCGCTCGTCCCGGCATTGCTCCTTGCTATCCGAGACGCGCGGCCCGGTGAAATTCGGCAGATCGGATCGAGTTAGCCGTCTACCGCGCCTCGAACACCTCCTTCGCCAGGCCAGCCGCGGTCATCGCCGTCGGCCAGCCGGAATAGAAGGCGAGGTGGGTGATGAGCTCGGCGATCTCGTCTTGCGTCACGCCGTTGTCGAGCGCGCGGTCGAGATGGCCCCGTAATTGCTCGTAGCGCCCCATCGCCATCAGCGCGCCGCAGACGATGAGGCTGCGATCGCGCTTGGAGAGTTGCGGGCGTTCCCAGATCTCGCCGTAGATCAGCGTGTCGGCGATCTCGGCGAGTTTCGGCACGGTGCCGCGGATGCGCTCGCGCGCGGGTGAGCTTGCCGTCTTGGCCATGGTCTGCTCCTCTGTTGGTGGAGACCCCAAGCCTAGAGCACGGCGCAGGAGATCGGGAGAGGCACATGCGCATCGCAGTGATCGGCGCGGGCGGGATCGGCGGCATCTACGGCGCCTCGCTCGCCAAGGCCGGGGCGGAGGTGATTTTCGTCGCGCGCGGCAGCCACCTCGCCGCGATGCGCGAGCAGGGCCTCAAGATCGAGGGCGACCGCGGCGAGATGCATGTACATCCCGCGGCCGTGACCGACGACCCGGCGACGATCGGCATCGTCGATTACGTGATCTTCTGCGTCAAGCTATGGGATGTCGAAAGCGCCGGCGTGCAGATCAAGCCGCTCGTCGGCCCCGGCACCGCGGTCATTCCGCAGCAGAACGGGGTCGACGCGCATGAGCGGCTGATCCCGATCCTCGGGCGCGAGGCGGTGATGGCGGGCACCGCCTGGGTCACCGGCTCGATCGTCGCGCCCGGGGTGATCCGCCAGACCGGCACCTATCAGCGGCTGATCTTCGGCGAGCTCGACGGGACGATGAGCCAGCGCGGCAAGGCGCTGGCCGAGGCCTGCGCCGCCGCCGGGTTCGACGGCGAGTTCGAGCCTGATGTCCTGGTGCCGGTGTGGGAGAAGTTCCTCGGGATCGTGCCGCTCTCCAGCGTCAATTCGCTGACCCGGGTGCCGCTCGGAATCTACCGCGAAGACCCTGAATTGTGGGCGCTGTGCGAGGCGAGCCTCAAGGAGACCATCGCGGTCGGGCTCGCCGAGGGGATCGCGTTGCCGCCCGACAGCGTCGATAAGGTGCTGGGCCAGCTGCGCTCGATGCCGCCGCACCACATGACCTCGATGTGCAACGACCTGCTGCGCGGCAATCGGATCGAATTGCCGTGGTTTGCTGGCAAGGTGGTCGATTTGGGCCGCAAGCACTCCATCCCGACTCCATCCTGCAACCTGCTCTACGCGGCGCTGAAGCCGCACGTGAATGGCAAGGCGAGTTAGGCCTTACGATGGCGGCCGCCAGCTGACGACGTCGTCCAGCGGGATCACCGGGCGCGGCAGTCGACTCCACTCGAAATTCGCCAGCACCGGCGAGGTCAGGCCGGGCAGGTCGACCTCGATAATACGATCATGATCGAAGAATTCGTCGAACCCGCCGCGGAAATGGCCGCGCGACTTGAAGACTACGGCCCGCGCCTTGGCGATGTCGAGCCCCATCATCTCGAAGAACACCGGGTCGGCGCATTGCACCCGGCGCGAGATCACGACGACGGTAATCCCGCCGATCCACAATGCCGCGCAGGGGCCGAGCGCGAGGCGCTGGCCGGCATAGATACCGCGCCGGCCGACGCAATTGCCGTCGGTCAGCGCCGCGACCCGAGCCGGCGCGGTCCAGGGCTCGGAGAAGCGGGTGGTCTCGTCGCGGTTGAAGCGCGCATCGAAATTGTAGTGGAGGCCATAGCCGTGCGCCTCGGCGGCGAGCGGCGGGTCGTAGATGACCCCGACCAGCGCGCCCTTGACCCCGGCCTCGTGCAGCGCGCGCAGCAGGAACATCGTGTTGCCGCGCCCGCCCCCGCCCGGGTTGTCGGCGACATCGGCGAAGGCGAGTGACGGCAAATCGGGGTCGCGCGAGGCCGCGATCGCCTTCGCCACCGCATCGTCGAGCGAGGTCAGCTTGGGATAGAAGCGCGCGCGGTTGTCCCAGCCGAATTGCGCGATCTCGGCCGCGACGGCCTCGGCGGCACGGGAATTGCGCCGATTGTTCGACGAGCTGGCGCGCCGCGCGGTGACGACGACCGTCAGCCCGTTCGTCGCGGTGTCGGAAAAGGCGAAGCCGCCCATCACCGACACGTTCATGATCTCGGGCCCGATCTTGGTCTGGCCGAATTGGATCATGTCGGCATAGGGGCCGGCGGCGGTCAGCATCGTCACGGTCGGCGGCACGATTGGCAGGCGCACGAAGGCGCGCTCGGTCCTCGTGCCCGGTGTATCGCCACTTGGCAGCATTTCGCGGATCGCTCCGGCCGCCTCCTCGCCGCGCTCGCGCATGTCCATGTGCGGGTTGGTGCGGTAGCCGATAAAGGCGTCAATCGACTGGACCATGCGCTCGGAGATGTTGGCGTGGAGATCGAGGGTCGCGGCGACCGGCACGTCCGGGCCGACGATGCGCCGCACCAGCTCGAAGAGGGCGCCGTCGGGGTCGTCGTCCTCGGTGGTGATCGCCGCGCCGTGCGAACAGATATAGACCGCGTCAACCGGCAGCGCCGCCTTGAGCCGGGTCTCGATGGTGGCCATCAGCTCGACGAAGAAACCGTGATCGACCGGGCCGTTCGGCTCGGCCATCGCCAGCGCGATGCCGACTGGCTCCCAGGCGCCCGAGGCATCCATCGCCGCGACGAAGCCCGGCGTCTCCGGCAGCATCGTCGGCGTCGGCGCGCGCGCCTCGCGCACGATGTCGTCGCCTTCGAGATGGGTGCGCGCCTCGAAATGCGCCCTGACCGCTACGGGCGCGAAACGGTTGCACTCGATCGAGAAGCCCAGCAGGGCGACACGCGGCGGAGCGGGCATGGGAAAGGGCGCAGGGTTGTGAGTCCTGCGCCCTATCCTACCCTTCTTCGCCGTCATTGCGAGCGAAGCGAAGCAATCTCCCGCCGCGGAGGGTCAAGACGGAAGGAGATCGCTTCGTCGGCTCGCGCCGCCTCGCGATGACGCCGCGATCAGGCCCGGTGGTGCGGGTGGTCGAGCATCGCCTTCTGCTCGGGCGTCAACGCCTGGTAGAGCGCTTGGAACACCGGCGTCGTCTGCTGCATCGCCTGCAGCTGCGCCTGCATCATCTGCTGGCGGTGGTTGAGGCGATCGATCACCGTCTGCTTGGCCTTGTCGTCGGCCGAAGCGGGCAGCGCCGCGCAGACCTGACGCTCGCTGGCTTGCGCTGCCTGCGTCGCCGCCACCACCTTCTCCCAGAGCGGCTTTTGCGCGTCGGTCAGGTTGAGTTTGGCGCCGATGAAGGCGACAAAGCCCGCGCGCTTGGCGATCCGGTCGACGCAGGCCTGCTGCGGCGACACGTTGGCGGCCCAGCGGCCGTGGCCGCCATGCTCATGATGCTCCTGGCCCGGCGTCGGCGCGGGCGTGTCCGACCAGGCAATGACCGGGACGGCAACCGCTGCTGCCGCGATCATCGCGGCGCCGAACAACATCGATTTGTTCATCCGTGTTCTCCATGTGAAAGTCAAAAGCCATGTCCCACAGCCCGACAGGAGAACGCGGTCTAAACGGCTCGACGATCGTCAACGCCGCCGGTTCTGTCGGCGAATTCCTCAAGCGAGGCAATTCCGGATAGAATACGCAAGACGTCGGCGGCGCCTCCCCGGACGCCAGATTAATTCGCTGAAAGGTTCCCCCGATCATGCCAAGAATTGACGGAGCCCGCGTCGTCGCCGACTTGCGGCGGCTCGCCGAATTCGGCCGCTACGACACCGGGGTCGACCGCCCGACCTATTCGGAAGTCGACATGGCCTCGCGCCATTGGCTCGCCGAGAAATTCGCCGAGGCCGGACTGGTCCCCGAGATCGACGGGATCGGCAATGTCTTCGGCCGCAACCACGTCGCGCAGCGGCACTTGCTGGTCGGCTCGCACAGCGAGACGCAGCCCCGGGGCGGCTGGCTCGACGGCGCGCTCGGCGTCATCTACGCGCTGGAGCTGGCGCGCGCCTTCGCCGCCGACCCCGCTCTCGCCGGGCTTGGCATCGATTGCGTCGCCTGGGCCGACGAGGAAGGCCATTACGGCAACATGCTGGGCAGCCGCTCGTTTACCGGACGGCTCGACGAGGATGAGATCGACGCCGCCCAGAACCGCGACGGGGTCGCTCTGCGCGACGCGCTCGCCAAGGCCGGGCTCGCCGGCAGGCCCCGCCTCGGGGTCGAGCCGAACCGCTATCTCGGCTACCTCGAGGCCCACATCGAGCAGGGCGACACGCTCGACGCGAGCGGCTTGAGGATCGGCATCGTCGAGGGGATCGTCGGCATCTGGAACTACCGCGTCATCCTCGAGGGCCAGCAGAACCATGCCGGCACCACGCAGATGGCGCGGCGCAAGGATGCCGGGGTGGCGATGGTGCGCCTCGCCACCGCCATCCACGACCGCTTCGCCCAGATCGCCGGCCCGCGCACGGTGTGGACGATCGGCCGCATGCTGCTCGACCCCAATGCGCCGAGCGTCGTTCCCGGCCGGGCCGAGATGCAGGTGCAGTTCCGCGATCTGGACGAAACCATCCTCGCCCGCTTCGCCGCGGCGCTGAACGAGCTCTGCGTCGCTTCCGACCGGGCCGGCCCGTGCCGCTGCACGATCAAGGGGATGTCGCAGACCGAGCCCCGGCCGATGGACGAGGCGTTCGAGCGCGCGGTCGAGGTTGCGGCCGAGCAGCACGTGCCGGGCGGGCATTTGCGGCTGCCGAGCGGCGCCGGCCACGACGCGCAGGTGATCTCGCACGAATTGCGCGCCGGGATGATGTTCATCCCCAGTCTCAAGGGCGTCAGCCACCACTGGTCGGAAGACACGACGGAAGACGACATCGTGCTGGGCGCGCAGGTCTTCGCCGACGCCGCGGCGTCGATCCTCAGGGCGGGATAAGCCCGGCCGTCATTGCGAGCGAAGCGAAGCAATCTCCGAGACAAGAAGCCAAGGCGGAAAGAGATTGCCGCGGCGCCTCCGGCGCCTCGCGATGACGAGCGATCAGTAAGCCTGGAACGCCTTCTGAATTTCCGCCGGGTCGCTTGTCGTCGTCAGCATCAGCATCAACAGGATGCGCGCCTTTTGCGGCGAGAAATCCTCGCCGGCGACGATGCCGGCTTCCTTGAGCTTGCGGCGCGGCGCGACCCGGCCGCTGGCGGCGCGGCTGCACTGGACGACGACGATCCCCGCCTTCGCCGCCGCTGCGAGCGCCGCCTGCTGGCTCGGATTGGCGATGCCGGGCGCGAACCCGGCCGAGACGATGCCCTTGGCGCCGGCGCCGATCGCCGCATCGATCAGCGCTGTGTCGGCGCCGGCATAGCTGAGCACGATATCGACGCGCGGCAGGTCGGCGATATCCCGCTGGGCGAACGCCGTGTCCGGCATGTGCGCCGTCACTGGCGCGCGGTAGAAATGCACGCCGTCGCCATCGACATGGCCGAGCGCGCCGAAATCGAAGCTGCGGAAGGTTTGCACGCGGTATGTCGAGGTCTTGACCACGTCGCGGGCGGGATGGATCTCGTTGTTGAGGACGACGAGCACGCCCTTGCCGCGCGCCGCCTCCGATACGGCGACCTGCAGCGCGTTGACGAGGTTTGGGCCGGCATCGCTGCCGAGCGCGCTCGCCGGCCGCTGCGCCCCGACCAGCACCACCGGGTGCGGCGTCGCCAGCGTCAGGTTGAGGAAGAACGCGGTCTCCTCGAGCGTCGCGGTGCCGTGCGGGATGACGAAGCCGGCGATTTTGGGGTCGTCGCTGGCGATCCGGTGGATCATCCGGCGCAGTTCGAGCCAATCGTCGGGGCCGATCGCGGTGCTGCCGACCTGGCGGTAGGTGACCGGCACCGGCTCGGCGACGAGCCGCGTTTCGGGGAACTTGTCGAGCAGCGCCTCGCAGCTCAGCTTCTGGCCGAAATCGGGGTAGTCGAGCACGTCGAGGCTATTGGCGCCGAGCGAGGAGATCGTGCCGCCGGTGCCGATCACCGCGATGCGGGGCAGATTGGGCATGGAAACTCTCCGTACGTCATCCCGGGATGCCCCGCAGGGGCAGGCCCGGAACCCATGAACACGGAACCCTAAAGCTGTAGCGCGGTCCGCACCAGTTCGGTCGATCGCCGGTGCTCATGGGTTCCGGGTTCGCGACGTCGTCGCGCCCTGGAATGACGGCGAAAGGGACTACGCCAACCAGCGCTTGCGGCGCTTGTAGTGCTTGGCGTTGTGATAGGATCTCCGCGCCCCCGTCTCGTTGAGACCGAGATAGAACTCCTTGATGTCGGAGTTCTGGCGCAGCGTCTCGGCCGGGCCTTCGAGGACGATGCGGCCGTTTTCCATGACGTAGCCGTGGTCGGCGATGTCGAGCGCCAGCGCGGCGTTCTGCTCGACCAGCAGCACGGTCAGCTTCTGCTCGTCCTTGAGGCGCCGGATGACGCCGAAAATCTCCTCGATGATCAGCGGTGCGAGGCCGAGCGAGGGCTCGTCGAGGAGGATCACCTTGGGCTCCGACATCAAGGCGCGGCCGATGACCAGCATCTGCTGCTCGCCGCCCGAGAGGTAGCCGGCGCGCTGGTGGCGCCGCTCGCGCAGCACCTTGAACGAACCGTAGACCCGGTCGATGCCGCGGCGCACCGCGGTCAGGTCGTTGCGGCTGTGGGCGCCGACGATGAGGTTCTCGTCGACCGTCAGGTTCTCGAAGACGCGGCGGCCTTCGAAGACCTGGACAATGCCGCGCTTGACGACCTCGTGCGGCAGCAGCCGGTCGATGCGCGCCCCGTCCAATTCGACATTGCCTTTGGTCACCTGGCCGCGCTCGGTCTGCAAGAGGCCCGAGATCGCCTTCAAGGTCGTCGTCTTGCCGGCGCCGTTGGCGCCGAGGAGGGTGGTGATCTTGCCCTCCTCGGCGACCAGCGAGACACCGCGCAACACCAGGATCACGCCGTCATAGACGACTTCGACGTTGTTGACCGCCAGCATCGCGCGACCGCTATCGGAACGGCGCTAGACCGCTATTCCTGCTTCTCCGCGTCCTTGACCGCCGCCAGGACGACGTCGCGGTAGGCGCGGAACCAGTCGGTCTCGGGAACGAGCTTCTCGCCCTTGACCTGGAAGATCCGCACATAGCCGCCGCCCTCGTGGTCTTCGGGCGTGATCTGCAACGGCGGCACCAGCCCGCCCAGCGTGAAGTCGTGGATCTGCTCCATCCCCTTCTTTACGTCGGTGCCGGTCGGCTGCTTGTCGCCGGTCAGCTTGAGCGCGTTGTTGAGCGCCTCGATCTGGACCGCCGCCTGGAAGACGCCGCGGTTGTAATAGACGGTATCCTCCATCTCCTTCGGCGGCTCCTTGCCGTCCTTTTTGTACATCGCCTTGATGTCCTGGCGGATCTTGTAGTCGTCGCCGGCGCCGGCGAATTGCATCGTGTGGTAGCCCTGCGCCACGCCCCAGCCGCCGGCCTTAAGGATGTCGCCCTCGGCCGAGGCCCAGACCAACCCGAGCACCTTCGACAGCGGGTAGCCGGTGCGCTTGAACTCCTTGATCGACGCCGACGGCGCAGTGCCGAACAGGTGCGAGATCACGAAATCGGCCTGGTAGCGCTGGGCGATGTCGAGCACCTGCGTCGTCACGTCGATGCCCGGCGGCGGCACCGCGAAGGTGCGCAGCTCAAAGCCTTCCTGCTTTTGCAACGCCTCGAGCACCGGCAGCGGCTCCTTGCCGGCCGGATTGTCGTAATAAATGTAGGCGATCTTCTTGCCCTTGAGGTCGCCGCCGAGCTGTTTCTTGGCGAAATCGACCGCCGCGGCGCCCTGCGAGAAATAGCTGGCGGCGATCGGGAAGAGGTACGGGTATTTCTGGCCGTCGGCCGAGGCGGCGATGCCGAAGCCCGGCGTCGTCGACGGGATCTGGTCCTTTTCGATGCGCTCGTTGAGCGCATGGGCCTGCGGCGTGCCGTAGACCGACATCAGCACCGCGCCCTCGCCCTTCTGCTGCTCATAGGCCTCGACCGCCGGCGGCACCTTGTAGGCGGTGTCGATCTCGGGCGCGTCGACCGTATAGCCGTCGAGCAGATGGTTGGCGTTGACGAAGCTGAAGTAGTCGTGCATCCCCGGGCAGAGCGCGGTGCCGACGATCTGCGTCGGTCCCGTGCGATCGCACTGCACCCCGATGACGATCTTCTTTTCCTGCGCCGCCGCGCCGCCGGCAAGGCCGATTGCCAGTGCCGCGCCCGCGATGAGCGCCGGCGCCTCTCTCGATAAGCGGATCATCTGCGTCCTCCCTTTGCTGGTTGCTCTTCGGTTAATAGGAAAATGGCCACAAGCGGAAGTAATTTCGGACGTTGCGCCACAGCCTAGCCAACCCGTCCGGCTCGACAATCAGAAAGATGATGATCAGCGCGCCGAAGATGACGAGGCGCAGGCTGGGGATCATGTTGTCGAGATTGCCCTGCGAGAAGAATAGGCTGCCCCAGGATTGCAGCGCCCAGCGGGTGACGATCGGCAACAGGGTGACGAAGACCGCGCCGAACACCGAGCCCAGCACCGAGCCGAGCCCGCCGATGATCACCATCGCCAGGTAGTCGATCGAGACGTCGAGCTGGAACTGCTCGTAATTGGCGATGCCGAGATAGTAGCTCTCGAGCACGCCAGCCACCCCGGCATAGAACGACGAGATCGCGAAGGCGTAGAGCTTGTACTTGAAGATGTTGATGCCGATGATCTCGGCGGCGATGTCCTGGTCGCGGATGGCGATGAAGGCGCGGCCGATGCGGCTGCGCACCAGGTTCTGCGTCGCCACCAGCGCCAGGACGACGAAGAACATCAGGAAAAGATAAATTCCCGGCTCCGACGCGATCTTGTGGCCGAAGATCGAGGGGCGCGGGATCTCGATCGACGACTGTATGCCGCCCGAAATCCATTCGACGTGGTTGATCGTCCACTCGATGATGAGCTGCGCCGCCAGGGTCGCGATCGCCAGGTAGATGCCCTTGATGCGCAGCGACGGGATACCGACGACAATGCCGATGAGCGCCGCCATCAGCCCCCCGGCCGGGATGGTGATCCAGAACGGCATGCCCAGCCGCACGATCAGATTGGCCGCGGTATAGGCGCCGACCGACATGAAGGCGCCCTGACCGATCGAGATCTGCCCGGTGTAACCGAGGAGGATGTTGAGCCCGAGCGCGCCGACGATGGCGATCAGGCAGAGATTGAGCAGCGACAGGTAATAGACCGAGAGAACCAGCGGCGCGGCGGCGATGAAAAGCCCGGCGAAGGCCGCCGCCGCCCATTTGGCGATCGGCAGCGGGTAGAGCGCCATGTCGGCGGCGTAGCTGGTCTTGAAGACCCCGGATTCGCGATGAAACATCCCGGCCGCCCCTAGACGCGCTCGATCCGGCGGCGCCCGAAGATGCCTTCGGGGCGGATCATCAAGACGATGATCATCAGCAGATAGGGCACGAAATCCTTGGTGCCGCCGCCGACGATCGGGTCGAAATAGCCGGCCGCGAGGTTTTCGGCGATGCCGACGATGAGCCCGCCGACAACCGCGCCGACGACCGAGTCGAGCCCGCCGAGGATCACCACCGGGAAGACTTTGAGGCCGACCAGCGCCAATTGGTTGTCGACGCCGAGCTGGGCGCCCCAGACGATGCCGCCCAGCGCCGACACCACCCCGGCCATCGCCCAGGCGAAGGCGAAGTAGCGGCGCACGTTGATGCCCATCGCCATCGCCACCTGCTGGCTGTCGGCGACCGCGCGCATCGCGATGCCGACCCGGCTCTTTAGAAAGAACCAGCTGAAACCGGCGAGAAAAAGGATGCTGACCCCGGCGCCGACCAGTTGCACCGGCGGCAGCATCAGCGGCCCCAGATAAATCGGCGCGTCGCCGATCGGGATGTCGATCGACTGCGACCCGGCGCCGAACGCCAGCACCGCGCTGCCGCGCAGCACCGCCGCCAGCCCGATCGTCGCCATCACCACGGCGATGACCGGACGGCCGATCAGCGGGCGCAGCACCAGCCGCTCGAGGCCGAAGCCGAGCACCACCATGCCGGCGATCGCCAGCGCCGCCGCCAGCCAGAACGACACTCCGGCAATGGAGATGGCGCCGGCGGCGATGAAGGCGGCGAACATGACGAACTCGCCCTGGGCGAAATTGATCGCGTCGGTCGCCTTGTAGATCAGCACGAAACCGAGCGCGATCAGCGCGTACATCAGGCCGGTCAGCACCCCGTTGGTCAGCAGCACGAAGGTGAAGCGCAGGTCGAACTCGGGCATGCCGGCCTTCAGCGCGCCGCCGGTAGCGCCGGCTCGGCGTGAGGATGCGCGGCCGCGGGCTCCGGCGCGTCCGGCACCTCGACATCGGCGATCGCCAGGGTCGCGCGCATCACCGCCTTGCGCCCGTCCTCGTAGGTGATCTCGGCGGTCAGCTCGACCTCGCGCGCGCCGTCGTAGAGCGCGTCGACCGCGGCGGCATATTTCTCGGCGACGAAGCCGCGGCGGATTTTCCGCGTGCGGGTGACCTCGTCGTCGTCGGCGTCGAATTCCTTGTTGAGCACCAGGAAGCGGCGGATCTGCGTCGCCGCTGGCAGCATCGCGTTGCACTTGCGGATTTCGTCGCGCACCAGCCCGATCACCTCGGGCCGGGCGCACAAATCCTGGAACGAGGTATAGGCGAGGTTTTGCCGCTCGGCCCAGTTGCCGACCGTCGTCGGGTCGATCGCGACGATCGCGGCGACAAACGGGCGGGCGTCGCCGAACGCCACCGCCTCGCCGACATAGGGGCTGAACTTCAGCTTGTTCTCGATGAATTGCGGAGCGAAGGCGGTGCCGTCCGCCAGCTTGCCGACGTCACGCGCGCGATCGATGATGACGAGATGGCCGCGCCGGTCGATGAACCCGGCATCGCCGGTCTTTAGCCAGCCGTCCTCGGTCATCGCCGCGCGGGTCGCGTCGTCCTGCTTGTAATAGCCGCGGAAGATCGATTCCGAGCGGACCTGCACCTCGCCGTTCTCGGCGATGCGCAGTTCGGTGCCGGCGAAGGCGCGGCCGACCGTGTCGGGATCGACATCGTCATTGGCCTGGGCCGAGCAGAGGCCGGCCAGTTCGGTGGCGCCGTAGACCTGCTTCAAATTGACCCCGACGGCGCGAAAGAAACGGAACGTGTCGGCGCCGAGCGGCGCACCGCCGGTATAGACCCAGCGCGCGCGGCGCAGCCCCAGCTGGTCGCGCAGCGGCCCGTAGATCAAGAGCTCGCCCAGGGCAAGGCCGAGCCGCGCCGAGACCGGCACTTTCTCGCCGGCGCCGCGGCGCATCTCGGCGCGCTCGGCAATGCGGCGGAACAGGTTGAACAGGGCGCGCTTGGTGCGGCTCGCGTCGCCCGCGCGGACCTGCACCGCGGTCAGCGTGTTCTCCCAGAAGCGCGGCGGGGCCAGCGCGATCGTTGGCCCCAATTCGCGCAAGTCGCGCAGCAGGGTCTCCGGCTTTTCGGGATAATTGCAGGTGAAGCCGATGCGCAGATGCAGCGCCATCGACAGCAGCGAATTGCCGATCCACGCCATCGGCAGATAGGCGAGGTGATCGTCGCCGGGGCGGATGTCCTCGGCCGCGGTGAGCGCATCGGCGGCGCTCAGCAGGTTGGCGTGGGTCAGCATCACGCCCTTGGGCCGCGACGTGGTGCCGGAGGTGTAGGAGAAGAGGCAGAGGTCGCCGGGCTTGCCGGCGTCGACTGCGCTCTCGACATGGCCGGGATGGGCGGCGGAGAACTCGCGGCCTGCCGCCTGCACCGCCTCGAACGGCTTGAGGATCGGATCGTCGTAATCGCCGAGGCCGCGCGGATCGTCGTAGACGACGAGCTTCAGATGCGGCAGCCGGTCCCGCACCGCCAGCACCTTGTCGACCTGCTCCTGGTCCTCGGCGACGATGACCGAGACTTCGGCATGGTCGAGCACATAGGCGAGCTCGGCGGCGATCGCGTCCTGGTAGGCGGGCACCGCGATGCCGCCGAGGCACATCGCCGAGAGCTGGGCGAAATAGAGCCGCGGCCGGTTCTCGCCGATGACCGCCAGCTTGTCGCCGGCGCCGAAGCCGGACGCGGCGAGACCGGCGGCGAGGTCGCGCGTCTCGTCCCAATAGCGCTGCCAGCTATAGGGCTGCCAGATGCCGAGATCCTTTTCGCGCATCGCCGCGCGCGACCCCAGCGCCGCCGCGTTGCGGCGCAGGAGCTGGGGCAGGGTCGTGTCGATCGTCATGCCGCTCGCGTTCCCGCGGGGGCATGGCCGGCGCCGAGATAGGCCTCGATCACCGCGGGGTTGCCCTGGACCTCGGCGGGCGTGCCCTCGGCGATCTTGCGGCCGCGGTCGAACACGTTGACGTGCTGCGAGATGTCCATCACCACGGTCATGTCGTGCTCGATGAGGATGATCGTCGTGCCCCAATGCTGGTTCACGTCGAGGATGTAGCGCGCCATGTCCTCTTTTTCTTCCTGGTTCATCCCGCCCATCGGCTCGTCGAGCAGCAGAAGCTTGGGATCGAGCGCGAGGGCGCGGCCGAGCTCGACCCGCTTACGCAGGCCATAGGCGAGCCCGCTCGTCGGCTGCTTGCGCAGATCCTGCAGTTCGAGGAACTCGATCAGTTCCTCGCAGCGCGCCCGGTTGGCGATCTCCTCGCGCTGCGCCAGGCCCCAATAGATCAGCGAGGAGAGGATGCCGGATTTCATCCGCACATGACGACCGAGCATGATGTTGTCGAGCACGGTCATCCCGGCGAACAGGGCGATGTTCTGGAAGGTGCGGGCGATGCCGAGCGCCGCTATGTCGGCCGGGCGCTTATGGGTGATGTCGGCGCCGTCGAAGGTGATGGCGCCGGTGTCGGGCTTGTAGAAGCCGCTGATCATGTTGAGGAGCGAGGTCTTGCCGGCGCCGTTCGGGCCGATGATCGAGGCGATCTCGCCGCGCTTCACCGAGATCGACACGTCATCGACGGCGCGCACCCCGCCGAACCGCTTCGACGCGTGGTCGACGACGAGCTGAAAGTCCTCGTTCGCCTGCGCCGATCGCTCTGCCGCAGCAGCCATAAGGTTCGTCTTCCTCCCGTGCCGGCCTATGGCCTTTGTGGCCGGCATGATGGGGAGACGGTGGGGATAAAGCAACAAGCTCCGCCCGGCGCGCCATTGCTGCGGCTTGCCGTCGCAGAAATGTCGTGGAACGATGCCGCGATGGCGAGCGCGCCCTACGATACGCTGCCGACGACGGTGCTGACCGGGTTTCTCGGCAGCGGCAAGACGACGCTCCTGCGCCGCGCCCTCGCCAGTCCGGGTTTCACCGACACGGCGGTCATCGTCAACGAAATCGGCGCGATCGCGATCGATCACTATTTGGTCGATTTCGTCGAGGGCGGGGTCTTGGAGCTGCCGGGCGGTTGCCTGTGCTGCGCGGTGCGGGAGGATTTGGCGCGGACGCTGCGCGGCCTCCTCGACCGGCGCAATTCCGGCGCGGTTCGGCCGTTCCGGCGCATAGTCATCGAGACCAGCGGCCTCGCCGACCCGGCGCCCATTCTCTACACGCTCGGCGCCGACCCGATGCTCGACGCGTGTCTCAGGCTCGGCCGGGTGGTGACGGTGGTCGACGCGGAAAACGGCGTCGCGACGCTCGCCCGCTTCGCCGAGGCGGCACGCCAGGCGGCGTTGGCCGACGCGCTGGTGATTTCGAAAACCGACCTCGCGCCGGTTTCGGTCGAGCTCGATGCGGCGCTGGCCGCGCTCAATCCGCAGGCCGAGCGCATCGTCGGGCAGGCGGCGACCCGGCCGAGCGCGGTGCTGTTCGGCTATGCCCGCAACCCCCGCCCCGACCCTCCCCCGCTTGCGGGGGAGGGGGCGCGCCGTCGCGGCGGCATCTCTACTCCCTCCCCCGCAAGCGGGGGAGGGTTGGGGTGGGGGCTGCCGGCGGAAGCGGTTCATACCCACGGTATCGACACCTTCGCGGCGGTGCTCGGCGGCGACATCACCCGGCTCGATTTCGCCAAGGCGCTGGGCGCGCTCGCCGGCGCGTGGGGCAGCGATCTGCTGCGCGTCAAAGGCATCGTCGCGTTCGCCGACCGCGACGGCCGGCCGGCGCTGGTGCAGGCGGCGCAGCACACGATGTTCGCGCCGGAATGGCTCGACGATTGGCCGGACGCCGACCGGCGCAGCCGGCTCGTCTTTATCGTCCACGACATCCCGCGCGAGGAAATCCTGGCGCATTTCGCCTTCGCGTCGCCGCGACTGATCGCAGCGCACGTCTTGGACAGCCACGCGTGCACCGTGCGCGCTTAAGCTCTCGGTTACGCCCGTCGACCATGCTGCCGTCATGGATCGGACCGGCTTTTTCAAGCGGCGGGCTTGGCTGTGGATTTCGGCCATCGTCGGTGCGCTCGCGATCGCCGGCTTCATGCTGCTCGGAGGCGAAGGCGTCCATACCGTCTATGTCACGAGCAGTTGCGGCGAATTGAAAATCGCGGTCTGGGCCGCCTATTACCACCACCACATCGAGCGGGGCGACGAATACGGCTACGGCCTCACCCTCGCAGCGCCAGGCCACGGCCAGAGGTACCTCTATCTCGGCGGCCAATATCACGGCGACCTGAGCAATCTGGCCTTGTCCGATTTCGCGCCGCTTCCCCCCGACAGCATCGGTATGCCGAAGCGCATATTCGAGCTTCCGGACAAGACCTACGACCGCAATGCCGTGCCCTCCTCGCCACGGCCCCACGAACCGCCGGTGATGAACATCTTCCTCGACCCAAGGCGGTTCGACCGGCATGAGTTCGAGGGCATCGCCGACTGCCTTAAGAGCAACCGGGAGGAGATCAACAAGGTGCTGGCGCATCTGGGCACGGTCTATCCGACGCTCGACCAGAAGTATTACGACCCGCTGCGTCTCGGCGGTGTGGTCTACGGCAAACCGCCTTACGACGATCCCCGACACGTTGCGGCAATTCACACCGTCTGGGGAATTCCCGACCCGCCGCCGGCGGTTATCCCGCTACCGGAGGTCGGGCGAGTGACTGTACTGCCCGGACAGCGCGCCGAAGGCACTATCGACGGTTTCAAGGTAGCGATCTGGGTTCCGCCGGAAGGAGGAGAGCCGGTCAAGTCGATCGATCCGCCGCTGCAACCGAAACCGCCGTTCATCGTGAACTATATCAGCCGTCATTCCGATAAATCGGCGACGTTCAGCATCGCCCAGCGCGGAGCCGACGGGCTTTACCGCGAATGAAACTGGCTTTGCCCCTTCTCGCAGGGGGTTGGCTGAGTCATGATCGCCGATCGCCCAGAAATCGGGGACGCAGCCATGCTCGATGTCGTGATCACCGGCGGCACCGCCGTCCTACCATCAGGGGCGCAACAGGCTGATATCGGTATCGAGGGCGAGAAGATCGTCGCGCTCGGCGCGCCGGGCAGCCTCGCCGGGCTCGGCGCCAAGCGCACGGTCGACGCCAAGGGCCAGGTCGTCATTCCCGGCGGGATCGACCCGCACGTCCATTGCCGCTGGCCGATGCCGACCCCCGGCCAGACCCAGCACAACCTCACCGACGGGCCCGACCGTGTGAGCCAGGCGGCGCTCTTCGGCGGCACCACGACGATCCTCGATTTCGCCCTCGTCGACGGCGACAACACCGTGCAGCAGGCGATCGAGCGGCGGCAACAGGAATGGGCCGGCGACTGCCATTGCGACTATGCGTTCCACACGATGGTGCAGGGCAAGCTCGACTGGTCGATCCCCGGCCAGCTTGCCGAGGCGGTCGCCGCCGGGCACCCGACGGTCAAGATGTTCACCACCGACATCACCCCCTCGCGCAAGGGCCGCATGGTGCCGTTCGGCAGCATCATGGAGGTGCTGACGGTGCTGGCCAAATCGGGCGGGCTCGCGGCGATCCACGCCGAGGACAACGACCTCGTCATGCACATGTACGAGAAGCTGACGCGCGAGGGGCGCACCAGCTTTCACAACATGGCCGAGGTCCACACCACGCTCTCGGAAGATTTGGCGTTCAACCGGGTGATCCGGCTGGCCGCCAATATCGAGGGGTCGGCGCTCTACATGCTGCACACCTCGGCGGCGACCGGGGTGCGCGCGATCGCCGCGGCGCGCGCCGAGGGAGTGCCGATCTACGGCGAAACACTGCACCAGTACCTGATGTATTCGGCCGAGGACTACAAGCGCCCGAACGGGCAGATCTACCACACCTACCCGTCGCTCAAATTCGCCGAGGACCACGCCGCGCTGTGGGCGGGCACCAATCACGGCGCGATCCAGACCGTCGCCACCGACGAGATCTGCTGCCCGCTCAAATTCAAGCTGCAGGGCGACAAGATCGACGACACCACCGGCGGCAATGCCGGGGTCGAGCCGCGCGTGTCGCTGATCTATACCGAGACGGTCGAGAAGCGCGGCTACGACCTGACGCAGTTCGTCAACTTGATCTCGTCGAACGCCGCTAAGATCATGGGGCTCTACCCGCGTAAGGGCGCGCTGGCGATCGGTTCGGACGCCGATATCGTGCTGCTCGACACCCGCAAGCGCCATGCGGTGAAGGCCGCCGACATGCACGAGGCCGATTATTCGCCGTGGGAAGGGCGCGACCTCGCCTGTTGGCCGTCGATGACCCTGCTGCGCGGCAAGATCGTCGTCGAGGGCGGCGCATTGAACGGCGCGCTTAGCGACGGCAAGCACCTCAGCCGCAAGGTGGCAGACGAAATCCGCAACCGGCCGGCGGTCTAGCGACGCATCCGATCAGGTTGAATCGCTAGAGCACGAGCCGTTCAAGCACGATCGTCTTATTCATCGTCACCCCCGCGACGGCGGGGGTCCAGGGCGGGCGACGGAACGGTAGCCCTGGATCCCGCTTTCGCGGGAATGGGATACAGAATTTGGCAGTTTTGCACCGCGAACCGCTTGCCACTGGTCATCCCATTTTTGGCGTGTATGCAAACAAGTATACGTCAAGATTGGTCGCGTCAGGCATAGACCATAGCGAACAATAGCGTGGCTTGAAATAGGGAAGCTTCGGGCCAATCTAAGGGCCCGGTAAGGAAGCCCCGACAGGCTCCTAAGCCAACAGAAGGGCGGAACAAAGTTCTCTGCCCCCGGAGAGTACTTCCCCCACCGGGCGGGGAAGGCCAAGTCCAGCGACGAATGCCACGCCGCTGAGCACCTGTCAAACCTCAACGACAGGTGAGATATGCCCCAAGCATCCCCCAACACGACCGAGCGACGCGCCTACACGATTGTCGAGTTTTGTGACGCCTACCGCATAGGCCGCACGAAGCTATGGCAACTGGTCAAGGCTGGCGAGCTACTGACAAAGCTGGTAGGCCGCAGGGTACTGATTGACGCTGCCAGTGCTGAGACTTGGTATGCGGGTCTCCCGACTAGCCAGGGAAAAGCGGCATGACCGATAGGAATTAGTCGATTGGCTAACGCCTTGATATGCGCGCAAGATTGTTGCGTTAAGGGCCTAAAAGGCAGCTAGATCGTTGCCCATATACCGAAGGCCAAGCCAAGTAGAGAAAAACCGACCCCGAAGTATCGAGGCCGGTTTGGAAGACTTGGAGCGATTTTGAAACCCGCTGTGGTAGGTGGCAAAAACCTAGTCACAGCATTACAAGATAGGTGATAGGTGACAGAGCAGCATATAGACGCCAAGTCCTCCGATTTCAAGCCAGAACTAGCAGAAATACTCCGTAAAGAGCCACAGTCTGACGGCAAGCCCTCCGAGGATAGCTGCCCCTCCAAGATCGATATGGCCTTGGGGTACGGCAGGAAAGGCTGGCCGGTATTTCCGGTCACGCCGAACGGCAAAACGCCCATGACGCCGCATGGCTACAAGGATGCGACCAGCGATCTAGTGGTGATCGAGGCGCAGTGGACGCAGCATCCCGACGCCAATATCGGCTTCTGTCCTGAGAACGCGCGAATGTGTGTAGTGGACGTTGACGCTGGCGGCCAATACGAGCCGCAGGAAGCCACGGCGACCGTCAAGACGCCCCACGGTCGTCACTACTACTATTCCGGTTCCCTGCCGCCTACGGCCTCTCGGATCGCCCCTCACGTCGATACACGCGGTCATGGTGGCTATGTGCTGCTGCCCGGCTCGGTGATCGATGGCTTGACGTACGAATGGGAGGGTAGCGAGCCAGGGGATGATCTCGACTTGGAACAGGTGCCGCAATGGGTTGCCGATAAGTGTGCCTCCAGTAGCGAGCGCCGTGTTGCCGATCCTGGTTACGTTGAGGATAAGCCAGTTGCCATTGAGGCGTTCAAGCAATACCTGAAACGCCATCCTATCCCGCCAGAGGGGGACGGCTCAGACGAGGCTTGCTATAGAGCGGTTGCCAGGGGCCACGACCTTGGCCTCAGCGATCAAACTATCCATGACCTGATAGAACCCACAACCGGGTTCGACAGCGATTGGATATGGCAGAAGATCGGGAACGCAGGGGAGTATCAACAGAATGAACCCGGTTGCGATATACCCGAAAGCTCAGCCGAGAAGTTTGGCGAGTTCGCTGCCAGGGTAGCGGCCAACGATCCTCTAGGCGAGCCAGCGCCGAACGCTAGACAAAAGAGGGGTCGATTTGCTGGTTGGACGCCAACGCAAGGGGCTGAGCTACCGCCGCTGACTTATATCGACCGCCACCGAATGCTGCCCAAGGTGCCGGGCGGGTGTCATGGAACAATGGTCGGGCCGAAGGCTTCCAATAAGACCAACGTGGCGCTGAAACTTGGGCTAGACGCCGTGCAAGAGCAAAGAGCGCGGGTGCTTTATCTTGCGGGTGAGGGTGGGCACGGCCTTGCGAAGCAGCGGTTAGCGGCCTGCTGTAAAGAACGCGGGATCACGCTCGCCGATATCGAGGGCCAGTGGGTCACTGTTCCCAACTCGCCTAATATCACTGAGCCTGCCGACATTGCCGAGCTTGTGGAGGAATACAGCGATTTCGCCCCCTCCCTGGTGTTTGTAGATACGTTGACCCGCGCAACGGCGGGCGTCGATATCAATTCGCCTCAGGCTGGCAGCGCCGTAACCGAGGGCGCTATACGGATGGCCGAAGCCTTCAATGCAACTGTTGTATTGATCGGGCATCCCCCGCTGGCCGGGGGCGAACGGACGCTAGGCTCTGTGTTAATCCCCGACCACGCGTTTTTTAACCTGGGAGTGCAGTTCGACAAGGGCAGCGGCATTGCTACCCTCCACCTAATTCACATGAAGGAAGGCCCTGACGATTTCAGCGTGCATTTTAAGCGCGTGATGGTTGATGACGTGCCAGTGCTTACGGATTGCGCCGCTGGCGAGAAGCCGCTACACGCGAAAGCTAAGTTGACGGAAACGGAATTGAAAAGGCAGAACTTCCGGCGCCAGGTAGCCGATGCGATCCGCAGTCATGTAGAGAGGGAAGGCGACAGTCGGGTAAATACCGTGACCCTAGCCGCGTACATGACGGAGGGTGAACCCCAAGACACGCGGGGCAACGCTGAGGAAAGCCTTGTGCGTAGGATGCAACGCCAAGCGGGTAAGGCTCTGCGCCAGCTTGTGGTGTGTGACCGCCGTGGCGAGCCAGTTACCAATCCTATCCTATTCAAGGCGTGGAGCGAGATTGCGGGCCTCAGCCTTACGACGCCAGAGTTATCCTAGCCGTGGTCTGCTGGCGTCCATTTTCTCCATCCAGGTGATAAGCGCCGCAACGACGAAGCCCAAGAGCGCCCCAGCCGAAACCAGCACCGCCGTATCGATAGGGCCAAAGCCCATTATCGTGCTGCATCCCATTTCCTGCTCCCTCCGATAGCGGACAGCCAACATATCCCGACGACACAGTGCCCCAATATAAGGATTGGGGGCATATGTCGTCTTGTCGCCGACAGTTTTTGAATGTGTCGTCAGAGGTGTCGTCAGATGGCTTTAACCTATTGATTTTGGCCAAGACGACAGTTTTTGAATGTGTCGTCAGAGGTGTCGTCACTTTGCGTCGCAAAGGTGTCGTCGGCGACAGTATTTTTAGGGCTCGCTGTCGTCGGATTTGAGATCATGAAGGCATGTAACTTTTCCAGCGAATACCCGCCAGGCGGTCAAGTGTGCATTCCTGGCGAAAGCGGTGCGTTCCTGCGAAATAGCGGCTCGGCACCCTTATCCCGGCCCCTGTTTGCTTACCTGAAAACCCCTGGCTCGCTCCACCGCGCATCCAAAATAGGCTACTTGCCATATTCGTTTATCTGAGCCGGTTCTTCCTTCAACCACGGGTCAAAGGGTGGAATGTCGAACAGCGCTCGGCTAGCCAGTGCCGCGATCAAGGTTACTACAATGACCGCAATCAGTACGTAGTCAAAACGCTTCATGCTAGCGCAAGTTGTACTACCGGGATTATGAAAGCCTTAAAGGGAGAAAGAGGGAGGCCAATCGCAATGACTGACCCTCCCCAAATTGATTGGCCTTACAAGTCGCCGAGCTTTTGCCCGGTGTCATCGTAAACCACGATCACGAACCATTGGCCGCGTTGCTCGACTGCGTATCGCCATCCCTCATCGTCATCTGTGTTGCACTGGTCGGCTATCGTCTGAGCCTTCCAGCGGTCGGAATGATAGGTGGCTGGCGCTGTCGCGATTGTGACTGGCATGGCTACCTCCCTTAGTCCGCAGCCAGGGCCACTGCTGGCCTAATGCTAATCGCCTTACATGCCGCGAGGAACCGCTTGCGGTCGAACCTGGGGTTATCCATTCCCAGCCTGTCAGCAAGGCTAGAGGCGAACAGATTGCGTGCCATGTCGTCAGTTGTGGCAAACGAGCCAGTCGCAAGCCAGCGGGCGAGGTATTCGTAGTGGCGTCGTGAAAACATCATGGCCTCCAATAGGTGCGTTGGTGCACCCGCAAGCCATCGCGGCAGAGTTTGAACGGGGGTTAGGCGCATCGCGTGTTCTGGCGATGGCTTGCGGGTGCATCAATGCGGTCATTCCCGCTCCCGAAACGATCCCCGTTTGCATACGCTGATCCGGCCCTTCGATTTTCGCTAGGCTGACGCTTGCGTTCCTAGGATCAATTCATTCGCGGTAATGACGCATCGTCGTTTTCGACCTATCTGCCTCCCGGCTTCCTGGTGCTTATCCCGGCCTCGTTCGGCGCGTCTCGGGAAAGGCTTGGCGATCACTCTGGCTGGCTGTGCGTCGTTGGCTGGCCTCATATGCAAGTATCGGATCGCCCATCATCGCTCCCTCTGTGGTCTTGTCAAAGTACATCATGGTTAATGTAAAGCATTAGAGTGTATATGCGCGCGCCAATGCCCATTTGTGCGCAGTCGTGCCCGGAGACCCGGGGGTATGCCGCCCGCGCCAGCGCCCACGAGCCGTTCAAGGTGTGATACCTATGCTTAGATATACGCGATGACTTTAAGCATATATGCACACATGGCGGAACTGTTCTCTACAAATACCTCACACTTGGCATCATGAACATAAGGAGACAGTACCGGACGATAGCGTACACAGCATATCTACCTGCGCCGCAAGCACTGGCTCCTGACTATACCTATTGAAACCTGTACAATAGCTCCCATTTAACATTCAATGTACAATAGGAAGGTATATTAGACGGATGACCGAGCTTAAGGTGCCCGACTATTTCAGCAAGGCGAGAGCTTGTGCCTTGTCAGGACATGCGCGCGGAACTATCGACAGGTGGATCGCGGCTGGTCATCTGCGCCTTCATGGCGACTTCAACCAGATAAGCCGGGCAGAGCTTGAGGTGTGCTTGAGACGACCAATTGATATGGCTGCGTGGGACGCCGCTACTGTTCTCATGTCACACAAGGCCATGCGCCAGGACGCCGCTTGATGCCATCGATCCGCGACAAGTTTACGAATATGTGGACTAGCGCCGATAAGGCGGACAAGGAGCGGGTGCAAACCAAGCTCGCCGACGCTCGCGAGGAACTAGGCAAGCTTCGGGCAGAAGCTAAAGCGATCCCGCTAGAACAGGCGCGCAATGGTACCGATGACTTAGCCCCGATCATCGCGGCTCATGCCAAGGTGCGCGCCCAAGAGGATATTGTCGCAGCCTATGAGAGCATGGTTGTCGAGGAAGGCCGGATTGAGGCTGAGCGCCAGAACAAAGCCCAAGAGGCGGCAAAGCGCAGTCAGATAACCGCCGTCAACCGGCTCGCTACGTCACTGGACGCCGAATTTGAGGGGATCGCCAAGTGTTTGGCGTCGGAGCGCGATCACTGGATTAATATCCATGACAAGTTGAAGCGCCTTGAACCGCTGGCCCCCGGCTCCTTCCTAATCGATCATTGGCATGGAACACGCCCTAGCGCTATCCGCCGATTAGTTGAGCGCGAGCTTTGTAGGGTCGGTCTATTCCATCAAAACATGAGCGGCCCCCAGCCATACGAGAACCTGCCAGGGGTTGACGCCGTTCGGGCGCACGCAATCGGTAGCTACGGGCAGAGTGACTTGACGCACGAAATGCCCGGCATCTTGACGGAGTGGAAGGCTGCTCGTGCCTTCATGGTGCAAGAGTTAGAAACTGCCCTTGCCACTGGCGGCACCCCCGCTCCCCCGTCAACTGGCTCAACTAATCCAGTTGCTCCACCCCCTGTTCTACAACCCCACCCCTACGCTGGTCAGATACCAGTCGATCCCAATCGCGCGGATATTGAGGCGCAGCTAAACAAGCGAGACGGGCAGCCACCCTCCCCAGCCGAATTAGATGCGGCCGCTACCCGTACCCTGGACGCCATGACCGAGGGGAAGTCCCTACCTGCATCCCCTGCGGATATTGATGCTGCTGCCGAGGCTACGTTGGCTTCCGTACAAGGTGCCCCGGTCAATCCTCATCCCGAGGGATCGGAGGCTTGGCAGGAAACCGAGCGCGTCCTAGCGAAAATCCGTGGAGGTACAAATGTCTGATTACAACGTCGATTTAACCGGCAAGAGCCGCGCCGAAATCGTGGCTATCCGTGCCCGCCTGATGGGCGACGGGGCCTTCGGGAAAGCCCTGATGGCCGGTGAAGCCGATGCCCGTCTCGCTCTACAAGCTATCTCCAAAGCCTTGGTGGACGATGGTGGCGGGGCGCTTAGCCAGAGTGAGCTTGGTGTCCGTGGCTTCGACGTGCAGGACAAATAGCCAGTGCCGAAGATCGCCAATCCACATGGCAAGTTCGCCCTAGGCAGCCACCATGAATTTGTCGTGCCTCGGAAGGCCGCCGATCAATTGCTGTCTCGCGCTCTGGCTTATTATGAAACGGGTTTCACCGCTAAGGCTATGGAAGCGGTAATTCAGTTGAAGGATTTGTTGACCGATCTTCACAAGAGGGTTGTCAGGGACGTGATTGCTCAGAGACAAAGGAAGCCGCTGTGAGAGTTACAGAAATTTGTACCGCGCCCGATGGTACTCCCTATGCCATAGCTGACGGCGAATTGTATTGCCGCTCGCCGATCACTGGCACCAAGCACCAACACCTACCGCCGGGCCTGCGCCCGCTACATGAATGGCGCAAGGTCGAGTGTCCCTATGGCCCCACCCGAGTAATGGTAGGCAATCAAGATGCCTTGTGGGTACGGGCGCTAGGTACGTTATGGGAGAGAACGCGCAACCCTGACTACCTTGGCCCGCAGCAAGTCCAGTGGCTCTGGAAAGAAGTGACAATTGGAGAACCAAATGAATAAACGCCTTATCCACAGTTGGTCAAGAGCGCCACAGGAACACGTTACCGACGTTGGCAGTGGTGGCCCTGAGTTTCGTTTACCTCTCGGTGACTATCAGCTTCTCAGTGACCTACCTTTCGATCTTGAACTTCGGTATAAGAACGGTGGCTCGATGGGGATGGTCACTTTGGAGGATGGCTGCTTTAGTGTCACCGACAAGGCTAAGTCTCGTTTCGCTATCTCCTTTGGCCCTGGGAAGGGACACCTCTTTCTGATGGAGCTTACCGACGCTGGCGATATCTTCCCCGAGTTCTCCGTGTCCAGTCTCACCGCTCAGCATGGGGTGACTGTCAACCTAGAGGCGGGGGCCTACGCCCTGGACTGCCTTGGCACTGGCCCCAGCAACAAACTGGCGGTGAGCATTCAGAACCACAATGGCCGGGCAGTAGCTCCGATGGCCGAATACACTGGCCCCGGCACCTTGATCGTATCGTGCCGCCCCTACGGTAAGGTGACCTTGCTTTGTGAGCAGGGCGCTTTCGACACTATCTCGCTAACCCCCAAAACCGATGGAGAACAAATAGATGCAGCCCGGTAAATTTCCCGCGTCGTCAGGCGTTGGTATCAGCAAAAGCAATTTCATTCCTGGTGCCACTTTCAGCGGGGTACTGGAAAAGGGAAGGTACGAGGTTACGTCGGAGCTTGACCCTAACAGCCCTACTCAAAACATTGCTGGCCAGTTTAGTGTTAAGCTGGTGGACAGCAACGGCAACACGCTCTGGACTAACACCTACACCGCTCCCGGCGCCTTTTTCTTTGTAGTTAATACGGGTGCGCCCTATCCAACCGCCACGATCACCAACACTGGCGCTGCCATGCTTGGCCGGGTGTCCGTTATTCGTCTGTATCCAGATCGTAGCTAATGGCAATGGCACTGGATAAGTTGAAGCCTGAGGATAGGGCGGAGTACGAAAAGCTCCTTGCCCTACCTCCGGGCAACATACAGGTGGAATGCTTGAATGCCTTTTATGACCGCTTCGATTTCGAGGCAGTCAAGTTTACCGATGTTGCTGGTACTCTCTGGAGGGTCAAGTGACCGCAGTAGTGAATGACGCGAAAGATGGAGTGTCATTCACCGCAGCAAAGACGGCTGACACCATTGGCCCCTTTGTGTTGCTCGGCGGTAAATATGTTTGGGGAACCTCGGCACCCTCTACCAGCACGACGCTGGATATCCTCATGCCGGATGGTTCAACTTGGCAACCGTTTATCGCTGCTGTGACTGCGGCTGCCATGACCATGTTGGATTTGCCCGCTGGCACCTACAAGATCATTTTCACGGACACCACTGGCACCCAGGGCTTTGTCGCTCGCGTGCCGTATATTCAGTGATGCCGTATCACAAGCCCTATAACGTCCCAACGAAGCGGGATAAGGAACGGATCAGGCAAGAGCGCCAGGGGCAGAAGCTTCAACGGAAAGCCGCTCGCAAATCCCCGCCGCCAGTAGACGAGAGGTTCCCTAGTGTCTTCCCCAACACCTCGCCGGAAGTCGATGGCGTGGGTCGCACCCTGTCTCGCGGGCTGCCCTGATGGCGAAAGCGGATTACCATTTTCAATGGGATTCGGCGGAACAGACCTTCCCCATACCCAAGGGAAAAGCGCTGCGGATGCCCCGGAAGCTTCTCAGGAACAGGATGAAGGTGACCCAGCACTACCTCGACCGTCTCAAAGCTATTCGCCGTCGCGAGAATGACCGTGGCGATAACTGAAATCGAGATTGAAACTGCCCGATTGGCGGCGGCCATTGAACTACTCAATCCCACGCAACGGGTGGCCCTGGCCCGCCGTGCATTGGCCGCGCTACAGCCCGAGGATCGTCAACTGCTACGGGAGGGTCTGCGGCAGGATACTACAGTCCCTCGCCCTTGCGGGCCTCATAACCCCCTACAGGCGCCAACTAACAGTCAGAAAAACCGCAAGCGGCATCGCCATGCTTGACGTTAAAACCCCTCAGGAGGTAGCGATCCACTTGGCGTCGAGTGCCGAGCGTATCTTGATCGTCTGCCCTGCCGGGTGCCGTGAACGCTGGGGAATGATCGTACGCTGTACGATGCCCGGCATCATGGCTCAAATCGTCAGAGGCATTGGAGAGGGAGGCGTTAGCAGCGCTGCCAGGGTCACGATCACGACATGGGAGATAGCCGAGTTCAACGAAGGTATCCACCGGGCCTTGCTCAACTGTCGCTTCGATGCATTGATTTGTGATTGCGTCCCCCTGCTGCCCGATATCATGGCCCTGGCTAACAGAACCTATTACATAGCTGACAGAACCGATGGCATCGTCCAGCGCTATGGCCGCTTGAACCGCCTTGCAAATGGTTGACGATATCCCGCAACTGACGCCACCGAAGATCAAACGGCTTATCGCCAGCTATGACCGAGCCGAGGCGATGGCAGCCCAACGCGCTAGGGAACGGCGAGCCAACGCATTGTTCAAGGCGACTGCCCATGAGGATACCAAGGCTATCGAGAAAATCCTTGGCGTCATCGATCCCGAACGTATCGAGCAGATACAGGGCACCGGGTTGAAGAAGCCAGCCGCCAAGCTGGTAGCTAAAATTGAGCGGGCCGATGACATTCTCCGCCATCGGGTAGATCGCTCAAAAGCTTCTACAGCGTTGAGGCAGCGCCATCTTGTCGAACTGCTGACAACCCCCGGCACCCGATGCAGCTTGTCGAGGGCTTGGAAGCTCAGTTATGGCTCAACCCATCATCCAAGCCTCGCCAGTCTGCTCAAAAGCCCTGCGATCCTCGATTTGTTTAAACAAGCCATCGATACTGGCCGCAGTCTGCCGAGTGGAACCGGCTTGGCTAAACAGGTTCTCCGCGCCTTGGAGCTACCGGATGACTTCATGAGCTACAGGGACGAGGATATCAGCGAGTTGCTGTAGGACGACGCTCCGTAACTTCACTATCACGGCTTAGAGCCGATGATGACGTGGACAGCGTTGCCAGTGATTGCATTGACCGGAATATTATTGTACGGCGGTGGAAAATCAGGGTCGGCTGACAATGAGAATTTATTTAGCTCATGCATTAATGCATCAGACGCATCCCGCAGCCTTTCGTCAGATACCCAAACCAATTTGATCCCTACGACATTGGAAATCTGTCCAATTCTTATCCTCGGAATGGTAACGGGTATTCCAGACGCAATGACCGAGTTTGGTAACGTTATGAATACGATCCGCTGCGGCAAGTCAGCTTTTGAAACGTCCCCCTCCACAGACTGCAATTTCCATCCGGCCGTATTCAGAACCGCGACTATATTTTCGACTAGACTTGATCCTGGCTCAAGCATGTTAACAATTGGACTTCGGTCGGTAGTCGGCGGGACGCTTATATCGTATGGCGTGCCCCGGAATGCCGATAACACTCCCTCCATGGCCGCTCTGTCGTCGGTTCGGATTTTCCGTGGCCCAGCTTCGCGCTGTAGAGAAATGATGGTGGCTTGCTGCAATTTTATCGTGGATTGCTGTGAGCCACTAATACCTTCATCAAATTCAAATAATAAAATAGTGCATATCGCTTCAAGTACCACGCCAACTATTACCAGCAGCGTCGGAATAGAGCATTTCCGTTCTGCCTCTAATACAATACCTACCCCCACTGCAACCGAGGCCAAAACGCCAAACGTAATCAAAATCAGATGCGGCCAACGCGGATCGACTGATCCCGAGAAGAAGGCGTTAATCATCGCACCTGTTACCGTACCTCCATGGTTTTCGTAATGCGCTAACGTGCCTCATAGGACATGGCTGAAAGCCTACCATTGACCGCCCGGCGCATACAAGCGATTATGAGAACAGGTAGGGAACACGGAGCGGGCCAATGCGCCCCCTTTACGATGCACGCCTATCAGACCTTGGCCCCGGCGATTTCGTGCAAGTTGAGTGCGCCTGCGGCCATGTAGAGCAGCTAACCGCCGCCATGCTGGCAACGGCAGGGGTTGCCCCTCACCGGAGGGTGCTAGACCTACGGCGCAGCCTCAAATGCAGCGAATGCCGCTGGCGGGGCCGTGCGGACGTGACGGTTAGGTGGGCGGGGTAGGCTCGGCGCGCGGGCGGGACGATTAAGTGGGGCGGGGATCATGCCTAGAATTCCATCCGAATACCTCAATGGAGTTTTTTACCTCTACAACACGAGGGAGGACGCCCTCAAAGGTCGAAAGTGCGGTGGAACCGGATTTCTTGTCGGCCTGCCTTCGGAAGCATTGCCGCAATACACGGCGTTTGTGTATGCCGTGACAAACTGGCATGTCGCCAAAAAGCAGGGTGCGTCAGTAATCAGAATGAATAAAAAAGATGGAACGCCGGATATACTGGAATATGGGCGCAAGGATTGGTTTTTCTTACCTAAATACGACATAGCGGTATTGGAAATTAATCAGATCAACCGCAGAGTTCACGAAACTACTGTACTCGAAAGAGCGGCCTTTGGTACCCGCGATTGGATAACCCGAGCCGATATCGGTACGGGTGACGATGTGTTTATGGTCGGGCGCTTCATAGATCACGATGGTGGCCCAACCAACCGCCCTGCCGCGCGATTTGGCAAAATAAGTATCATGCCATCGCCGATAAGGCAGGAAAATAAAGAGGTGACAGACTCCTACTGCCTCGATATGAACTCAAGAACCGGATATTCGGGTTCTCCAGTTTTTGTCTATAGAGTAGTTGGCGGAGATTTGAGAGTTACGAATAAAACACTGTCAGGTTTTAAGCCAGTCGATAACTTCATCATGTTTTTGGGAGTACATTGGGGGCAATTCCCCGAAGAAGTGGAGCTTAAGGGCGCGACCCCTGGCCCCCAATATGTAAAAGGTATGAGCGGAATGACGTGCGTTTTGCCCGCGTGGACGCTTGACGAGGTGTTGAACATGCCGGAACTTCGTGAAGCACGGCGTAAAGACGACGAGGTTACGACAGAGCGATTTCGTCGGGAGGGTTTTCCCCCATTACCGAAGGGGTGACCGGCTAGGCGCGACGCGCGGCCATTGCGTAGGCTGGCGTTATCTGTCGCTCTAGCCCGCGCTCAATTGCCTGAACGGTTCCTAGGTCGTTTGACAAGTCAGCCGTTTCATCCTCGCCAAGGCCGGGCGTATCAAGCCGCGCTTGCAATTTGCCTTCAAAATTTTGCAGCGCGCTTAACGCCACGCGAACTACCGGCTCGGGCAAGTCTTTAGAGGTATCCCGGTCAGCGGCTTTCCAAATCGCCCGGTCACGCTCAGGCGCATATTCCATCGCAAAGGCGACGTATTGAGCGGCTTTAGGGGAAAGAACGGCCATATAGATACCTTACTGCTAGCTGGTCATTTTCGCAAGAATTGCAAGCCGACTTGGCGTAACAGTGCCTTGTAGGCGTCGAGCGTCATATCCGTGTCAGGCTCCCATGTGTAGTGCCCCGGTTCGTTGGGATCGCCCCGAAGATAGAGGCCAGCGGGGTAACCCGTGTCTTTCGGCAGATACCATTCTGTGCCATTTCCAGGGCAAGGCGAGGTATCGAAGCAAGACACACCGCCTGAACGCGCAATGACAGACAGAACGCCACCTTGGCTAATGATGGCCAAGTCGGGAGGGTGCAACGGGTCGGGAGGGTTAGGGTTTCTCACATTGTCTATCCGAGGCCCGCTAGCATTACCCCGCCGATAGAGAATAACGGGTGTCTGCGGCATTCCAATCCCCGGCTTTTTCTTTCCGCTACGCCCCTTTGGTTAGCATTCTCGTAAGATTTCCGCAAAGGTGGCCTCCCACCTTTGACCATCAAATCACGAGGTGTCGATACACCACGGCACACGAAGCCCTGACGGGGCAGATGCTGTTGCGCTGATCCTACCCCGCCACCATGTAAAGAGCTGGCGCCGGGGCGGGGGTTTTCATGGTCAACCACATTTGCATGGGTGTCGGCTGCATGATCTGTGCGGCGATCTTGGTCGGCAAGGTCGTTGTCAGCGAGCCGCCGATGCCGTTGCCCGAGCATTCTAAACTTGCGGTAACGGCACCGGAAATGCTCGCGGTGCCTCCCCACGACCCTGCGCCATCCGCCCCCGATTGGCACGCCGAGCCGCAGACAGCCGAAATTCGCCCTGCGGCTGATTTGCCGCCGGGGCGGCAGTTACTCTCGATGCCAGAATGGCCGGTGCAGCAATACTATGGCTTCATGCGTCCGGGCATCATTGGCTGAGCCTGGGCCGACGCTGTAGCACAGTAGGAGGACGGAACTAGCGGCGGCGCATCCTCGGCTCGCTCCGCTTACGGTAAACGCCCCGCTGCATCTGTCAGTACCTCCCCAGCACGAGCGACGGCTGGCCGTACGTATGGAACCCATACGTATGCCGATAGGAATATGCCCAATAGCAGCGCGACTATAGCAAACACGACGGGGCCGCCATCAGTCCATTTCATCGTCCACCAACCTAGCGTAACCGAGACGATCAGGGCCGAAATGGCAAAGCTCGCATGAAGAACTACCACAACTAGCAGGAGCCAAAACTCGGCGATCTTCGCACCGATTTTGAGCAGCACAGCGCCAACTCGATGAAGAAAACCTCTCATGGGAAAAGCTCCTGACCGAACCGGCATGCCTGGGCGTCCTTCAGATATGCTCTAGCCGGTTCCTGTCCTAGGGGGCTGACACTTCCTAGGCGGGTGGAGAGGGCCGCAGACTAAAGCCCATTGCGGGTATCTGCGGCCCTTTTCCCTGCGTGCTCCGCTTGCCAATAGCCCGGATCGGGCATAAGAGGCGCACCGTATAGCTAGAGGGCAAACCACAGTGAGTGTTGCCAATATACCAATATTTGCCTATTGGGAGGCGCAAGATCAAACCGCAATCAGCGGAATGATCCAAGAGTGGCGCGGTGAATTTTCGGATTTTCGAGTGCTAGATGATAATAAGGTGATCCCGTTATTAAAAAAATACTTTCCACAATACCTCGATTTGTATGTGATGCTGCGAATTCCTGCCGCTAAAGCCGATGTCGCCCGCCTACTGGCGCTGTGCGAATGGGGCGGGCTGTACGTCGATTGTCATGTCGGTATCAAGGATGCCTCCGGTCTCAGGAAGCTACTCAAGAAGCTAACCGAGTTTGAGGCGATATTTGTTGACCGCATGCTGAGCTTCGCCCCTCGGCCTCCCGGGGAGCATTTCCTGATAAATAGCATCATGGCTGGCCGTGCGAGCCTAGAGTTGTTTATCGGCATTGCCCGGGCCGCGCTGACCAATTTAGCCCGGCAGAGGGAGATCGAAAGGGAGAAGGGGTTCACTCCCTACCATGTCGGAGATTTGTCGGGGCCAGGAGTAGTAACATCTGCTGTCCTGCAACCCGGCAACCGTGAAATCAGAGGGGATTTAGCCGGTCGCGTTCTTATCGTGCGCGAGGAAGCGCTGCCAATTGAGCGTAACCGCCATCAAAGCTACTTCATCCCGGGCAGCCATTGGAGCCACCGTCAAAATAGCGAGTTGCTATTTTGGTTGCCGATCTAAGCTGGCCCGGCGTGGCGATAGGGAGGGGCCTAAGTCGGTGGGCTGGCATCCCCTGGCCCTCCCCTGCTTGCCAACGGACCGGATCGGGCATAAAGGGCAGCAATGGCCCAGGTATCCATTGACGGGAAACCGCTGACCCCCGAAGAACAACTATTCCTTGTCGTGGCGGTAATGGACACCAGTATCCGCCAATCCCAAGACGTGATCCGCTTTGGGCCGAGGGGGGCTGACCCGCACCCAGAGAACGCCGCCCGTGCTCAACAGCACCACGATATGGCAACCGACCTAATAAACCGAATGACCCGCAAGGAACCTAAGCCGCCACGGCAATCGGCTCGCCGCCGCAACAGTAGTCAGCCCACTTCGCCATAACTGGCCGCCGCAATTCCAATAGGTCATCCCGATCATAGGCTTTGTCGGTCTTAGAGCCTTCATAGTGGGCGATGCACTTGTCCCGCACGTCCTTATCGCCAATTCGGTTGACCGTCGCCCACCCGGTAAGGGACGTGCGGAAGCCGTGAAGCGTGATCCCTTGGCGCAGGCTCGGCAGCCACTTCTTGAGGCTGTCGTAGCCAATCGGAAACACCCGCTCGCCCGTACGCACGGCTTCCATATCGCGCAAGATCGCCACAGCGCGGTCGCTCAGCGGTACACGGTGCCGAACTGGCCCCTTCATGCGCTCCTTGGGGATCGTCCACGTTGCCGTCGCCCAATCAATCTCCGACCACTGCATCCCGATATTGCCAGCAGTCTCGACAACCCCACCGGCCCGCGTCGCTGTCAGGATCAAAAGTTCCATCGCCTTGGCCTTGACGCCGCCGATAGCCTGCAACTCGCCAACGAATGCCGGAACCTCTTGCCAGGGGAGCGCCGGGCGGTTCTCCACTTCCCTGGCCTCTGGCGTGACTACTAGCACCTTATCGAGATAGCCCTTCCACTGAGCCGGGTTTCTGCCCGAACGATGCCCTTCCACCGTCGCGACAGAGAACACCGTTTCAATCCGGTATTGCAGCGTCCGCGCCAGCTTATAGCGATCCTCCCAAAGAGGTTCCAGAACGTCGAGAACCTGCCGCGTTTCGGGCTTGTCTACCTGCATTAGCCACAGGGAGGCAGCGTGCTTCCTGAGCATGGCCCGCCACTTGCCGCCCTCGGCGCGATCCTTCCAGGCTTTTTCCTTGCTGGTGATATATTTCTCGGCAACTTCGCCAAAGGTGGGGATCACGCGCACTACTGAGGCCACGGCATTGGCGATGAGCGCGGCGCGATGCTGTTCAATCGGATCGTGCTTATCGCTCTTGGCGAGCCGCCATTGCCGGGCACGTTCGCGAGCCTCGTCTAGCGTAATCGTATGCGTCGCGCCTAAGCCCATGTTATGAGGCTTGCCATTGAGCATGTAGCGAAACACCCAGGACTTAGAGCCGCCCTGTGCAACGCGCATATAGAGGCCGCCGCCATCGGCATAGACACCGGGCGCGCTCTTGCTGGAAACTTCCTTGACCGACAGCCGATGGATACCCTTGTGGCCCTTGGTTCTACCGCTGCCCTCGATTTTCCCGCTGCCCTTTGGCCTAGCCATAACCGTTGCCCCGAAACAATCCGGTATACAAACTCGCACGGTTTTGAGCGAATGTCAACAGACAAGCGCGAACATGGAATGCTAGGGATACTCAGGCATTCCGAACAGTGGCGAACAACCCCAACACCCATTACCGGGTATCCCGCTTTCGCGGGAACGACGAAAGCGATTCAACCTGATCGAACGGTGCTCTAGCGGCCGAGAGTCTCAGCTCCAGCGGCCGTCGACCCAGACCCAGGCGCGCGGCGTCTGCTCCCAATGACCGCCGACCCACTGCGCGCCGGGATGTGGCGGCTGGGCGTATTCGCCGGCGAGCCAGACGTAGTTCTGGCTGTTGGGGTGGCCGGTAATCCAGACCGCGCCCGGCGGCACCGGGGTCGGCTGTGCCATTTCCGGCGCCATCGGTGCGACGCCGAACTGGTCGGTGCCGTTGTAGTCGGCGAATTCGCCGGCGCCGGGCTGCGGCTGCCCGGCGATCGTGCCGGTGGCCGATGCGCCGGTGGCCATCGGGTTGGCCATCATTCCCGACGGAACCGGCGGGGCGGCATAGGGCTGAGCCTCGACCGCGGCCGGCGCAATCAGCGCAAGCGCCGCGAGCGCGGCAGGTAAACCGTACTTGATCGTTGTTGTCTCCTTGGGCCCCCGTCGTTGGGGCGCTCGGAGGTTCAACACCCGCGAGGCGCGATCACTCCCGCCATTCGTCAAATGCGCTGCGGCGCGATCAAGACCGGCGCGTGGGTTCGATCGGCATCGTCGCGATCTCGGTCCAGGCGACCGGCGCGCCGGCTTTCGCCGCCGCCTCCGCGGGCGGCAGGCCCGGGTCCCAATGCACCCCGAGGAAGCGGCGCCCGGTCACCCCCGCCGCGTCATCCGATACCAGCCAGTTGAGCGGCGGCGTCATGACATCCGGCTGGATCAGGTCGGCGCGCTCGTAGCCCGCCTCCGTCGGGATCATGCCGGTATTGGTCATGCCGCCCGGCACCAGCACATTGACGGTGACCCCCGTGCCGGCGAGGTCCTTCGCCATGATCGCCGAGAACGCTTCGAGCGCCGCCTTCGACGGCCCATAGGTCGGCGAGCCGTCGCGGATCATCGTGCCGAGGCTCGTCGTGACGTTGACGATGCGGCCCCATTTCTGCCGCATCATGTCGTGGACGAGCGCGCGCGACAGCGCCATCGGGGCGTTGTTGTGGACCGCGACGAAGAGCTTCCACTGCTCGGGCGTTACCTCCCAGAACTTGATCGGGCGCGAGCGGTTGTCGGTGCGGATCGTCGCCTGCCCGACCCCGGCATTGTTGACGAGGATGTCGATGGTGCCGAAGCGGGCACGCGCCTGGGCAACGATTTTGTCGATCGACGCGTCGTCGGCGAGATCGGCCTCAATGGTCAGGAGGTTGGCTCCCTGCTGGCGCTCCTGCGCGGCCTGCGCTAGCTCGGCCAGGCCCTGCGCGGTGCGGTCGACCGCGGCGACTTTCAATCCCTCGCCCAGGAGACCGCCGACCAGCCCCCGGCCGATGCCGCCCGCCGCACCGGTAACGATCGCAACGCGTTGCTTTGCGCTCATGGTTTCCTCCCTCGTTCGACCCGGTGCCGCGCCGCTCGAGCTCGTCGACGATTTCGCGCACCGGGGTCCGGTCTTCTGCGCCATGGCGGACGAGAAGGACCAAATCGGAGGCGGCCGCTATTGAAAACGGAAAACAAATATTTATTGGCAAAGGCACCGGATTATCCGAAATCGTGATCGAGACCGCTAGGTGTTTAGTCCCGGTATTTGATGGGTCGGGTCGAAGATGAATCGGTCTGGCTGTTTTGTCCATGCCTGACAGATGTGTTCGTAGGGTGTGAGCCCCTTCAGGGTCTTGAGCCTACGGCC
>Ga0182024_10001443_pt1 | contig 61371 bp, 57 predicted proteins | sample P32metaG_FD_120480 | JGI IMG/M metagenome (GOLD analysis project Ga0182024, IMG submission 120480) | Permafrost microbial communities from Stordalen Mire, Sweden - P3-2 metaG (Illumina Assembly) | ecosystem: Environmental > Terrestrial > Soil > Wetlands > Permafrost | place: Sweden: Stordalen...
CTCAGTCTAAGGGTGCACTTCAAACTGCCCCCTTCCCCTGCACCCCATCCCCTCGGGACAGAGGGAGAAAAACTGTCAGAGATCCGCCCGGTCTAAAATGTCAGGGATGTCCCCGGCCATTCATGGGAGCGATTCAAGAGCTTTAAGGAACGTGGGGAATGGGTGGAGTTGCAGTTCATGGCGGAGGCGGCACGGCGGCGTTTTGCGGTTTGCAAGCCTTGGGGAGATACCAGGGCGTTTGATGTGGGAATCGAATATCATCCGAACTTTTTGCGGGTGCAGGTTAAGTCCACGAGCTACCGGCGTGGGGATGGCTATTGCTGTGAGTTGACGCCCAACCATGGGAAGAAGCAAGACTACTCTTTGGATCAAATTGACCTGTTCGCCGCGTACGTGATTCCGGCAAACGCGTGGTATCTGATCCCAGCATCGCTCGTGCTGGGCGTCCGGCGGATCGGCTGCGTCGTGCTTAGCCCGGTCGGGGCGCCGACTAAGAAAAAGAGCTACTGTTACGAGTGCTACAGGGAGGCTTGGCAGGTGCTCACCCGCAGCCGGAGGGAACTTGCTAAGTACAGTCGATAGCGTTTCCGACGGCGGTTGCTCTGGAGGCTCGCTCCGCTCGCCGGACAGCCGAGGGCGGCTGTCCCCACATGGGCGTTTTCGATTCCCCACACGTTTATGAGATTCGTTTTGATGATTTGCGGAATAGCGACTCGACCGTGAGTCCTAGCGCGAGCAATGTGATTAGCGAGATATCGGCCAGGGAGATGGCGCAGTAGATGCACCAGACTCCTAGAACGTGGGCTTCGATGTGGGCGAGGTAGAGGGAGAAGGCCAGGCCGGCGAGGGCTGCTGCCAGCACGATGCGATAGGCGCGACGCCAGGCTAGTGCGCCCATTAGGAGGTATCCGGCGATGCCTAGGGCGGCTACGGGAATGCCCGTCCCTTTCAGCACAGCGTAAGGGCTGTGATTGACAATGCCGCAGTCCCAACGCTCGTTGATGCTGCAGGGCGAGTCGCCTTCGGTGCGGTAATGCTCACGCAGGGCTAGTGCGGAAGCTACGAGTCCGACGGCGGCCAACAGAACCAGAACGTACCTCATTGTTTCTCCTGTTTGAATTTCTATTATCTCCGATTACGCTCTTGCGGTCAGTGGTGGGCTGCCTCGCTTCGCTCGGTGGACAGCCGAGGCGGCTATCCCCACATGAGCATTTTCGGTCCATCCGACTTCAGTAGTGGAAGTGGTAGCGAACCTCTACGTAGATTTCCCGCGGGTTGTTCCAGTGGAAGCCGCCGAAGGTGAAGCTGTTGTCATATTCGACGCGGTGGTTGGCTACGTTTAACGCGGTTAGGGAGGCGGAGAAGCGCTCGCCAAAATCTTTGCCGAGAGAAAGATCGAAGGTGGTGTGTTGCGGCAGATAGTTGCCGGGATAGGGTTGGCCGGGGAAAGCATTGCTGAAGCCCGAGCCGTAGTAAACATTGGTGGAAGCGTAGGCGCGCCAGGGAAGAGTGACATCGCCGCCGACATTGAGTGTGTTGCGCTGGTCGTGGTCGAGCGGGGATAGTCCGGGAGAGAAAGTGAAATCGGTGAGCCCTCCCGTGATGGTGCCGGCGCCTTCGGCGATCTGGTTGGAGTAGGCGAGGTGCAGTTGGCCGCGGTGAGCGAAGCGCGGAGAGCGGAGCGTGAGTTCCCAGCCGCGGATCACAGCTTGCGAGACCGTGATGGGGAAGAAGATGTTGGATGCGCCGATATTGTTGTGGTCGAGAAAATTCTGGACGTTGGTTTTGAAGTTATCGGCATCGACGACCCATCCGTGGTAAGGGATGGTCACGCCGAACTGATGTTCTTCGTCGCGCTCGCCGGGGAGGGTGGCGTATCCCAGGCCCTGCTGCCCGGTGTAGTTGATAAGCGCGGGACCGGAGACGGTTTCGATGGGCGGGGCTTGATAGTAGTGTCCGTAGAAGGCGCGGAAGGTCCAACTTAGCTTAGGAATGGGGGCGGTGACGCCGAAACGCGGGCTGATCGCCGACTCGTCGACAGGCGGAGCAGCTGCGGTGACCGCAAAGTTGCCTTCGGAGAAGTGGGTGGGGCGCATTCCGGCGGAAAGCGTGAGCCAGGGAAAAGGTTTGAATTTGTCGTCGATGAAGAAGGCCTGGAGATTGGCGGTCGGATGCTCGGAATCGGCGATGACCGGGTTTCCGCTGCCGTCATTAAAGATGGCGCCGAAGAACTGGTTATCTTTTTCGTAGAAGGAGAGAAATCCAACCTGCAGATCGTTCTTCTTGTAGTTGGCGGCGAGGCTGGCCTGGCCTCCGACATAGGTGGAGCTGCGATCTAACGTGCTGGCCACGGGGGTGTCGTCGGGCTTACTGCCATAGTCGCCGCTGTTGTAATGATAGAAGGGCGAAACCGTGGTCAGTAGATGGGAGTTGAAGGTGTGAAGCCAGGTGAAGAGGACACCGGCATCGGCTTCGTGTTCGCCGTCACGCAGGCCGATGCTCGGGTACTGCGGGCTGAAGCCGTTGGCCGCGATCGATCCGTTTTCGATGTCATTGGGAAAAGGATCGTAAGGCACCTGGAAGTAGTCGCGGCGAAGGGAAGTGATGATGCGAAGCTGGTTGGAAGGGTCCACGTTGAAGATGAAGGAGCCGAAACCTCCGGCGCCGTTCACAGCGTCGTGTACAACCTGCGGAACCGGCGGCTGCAGGCCGAGATTGCTGCGGTTGCCGTTCAGGCTGGCGTAGTAGGCGAAGCGTTGGGTGTGGCTTCCGAAGCTGAGGGCGTCGTTGGTCTGGAAGAAGTTGCCGGCACTGAGCACGAGTTCGGCCTCATTGTTGCGTTCGAAGCCGGTGCGCGGGACTACGTTGAAAACGCCGTAGGTGCGATCTCCGAATTCGGCACCGTAGCTGCCGCGATTGACTTCCACATATTCCAAGTCTTTGGGATCGAACTGTGGACCCACGTTTTGCGCGATTGCGGTGTTGATGACTGGGATGCCATCGAGCAGCCACTGCGTCTGGTGTCCGCCGCGGATGTGGAGCATGTCGTGAGTGACGTAGGCGCCGGGAGTGTAGTCGGTGATCATGGCGAGACTATTCGAGCGGTCGGCGCCGGGAGTGCGTGTGATGTCCTGCTGGTCGATAAGCGTGATCGGCGTTGCGGAGTCGGTGGGCGCAACTTCGGGCGCGGCTGAAACCGTGACCCTCGCATTGGCCGCGGCTATTTGCAGTTGAAAGTGAATGACCGGCACGGTGCCCGAGATGATGGTGACGTCCTGCGCGGTTTGTGCGAAGCCTTGACTGGCGACCGCGATGGAATAGTCGCCGAGGGGGACGGCATTGATCTGAAATTCTCCGTTGGCGTCAGTGGTGGCGGTCTTGGTCCAGTCGGACGATTTTGCTTTCAGCATGATCATGGCGCCCTGCACCGGGCGATGCTGCGGGTCGTGCACGACTCCGCGAATAGCGCCGTAGACGTTGGCGAAAGCGTAAATGCTGGTCATCACCAATGCCATCAACAGTGCCAGGGTGATGATGAAGTTCATGCTGCGAGTCATTTCTGCTCCCTATGGATCTGGGTAGGGCGGTTCGCCGGGGCCGCGGCCGATCTTGAATTCGGCTGCGTGCCGCGGGGAAAGCACGGCGACAAACGCATTGTTTAGCAAACGATACTAAGCGAGGCTTGGAGGCGGCTTCAGCAGGCGGGCGGGGCGCGTGAAGGTCCGAATTCGGCGGAAGGGTTTGCGGGCGAGTTGAGTTGCGTTCCGGCATGGCTCGCCGTGATGGTTTGCAGGAAGAAGGCAGCCGCTCGCGACTGAGGATGAGCCCACAGGGTGGTGAGAACGGCGCGGCGACAATTTTGGTTGCAGCAACTGGCGTCGCGGATCACAAGGTGTTGGGATTCCGAGGTCAGCGAATCCGGGCAGTGACGGACTCCCTTGCGCAGACAGCATGCACGGGGCGGGGCAGACACGGACGCGAGCGCTATGGGGACTAGATTTCCCACGAGCGCGAATAACAACGCGAATGTGGCCGTAAGGCGACGCATGGGTTGTTGGAAGCTTACCAACTTGCGGAGGCCGAAGGCAAGAAAGAGGCTGCGGGGGCAGTTCCGCTCAGGATGACAGAGCGGGCTGCACTGTCGCATCGGCACCATAGGCGCCGCCGTTGACTTCAGGCTTTGCCCTGGATTTTGGCCCACCACCAGCGGACGCCGATGAACAGGAAACGCCAGTCGGAAAAGAACTCCGGCGGCTTGCCTTCGAAGGCGTGACCGATGAATTGGAGAATCCATCCGAGGACAGACAGCCCCAGCGCGTAGGGCCACAGACCATGAAGAAAGATGCTGACTAGAAAAACTATGAGGGAGAGGACGATGGTTGGGATACCGAGCGTGTGGCAAGCGCGGTTCACGGGATGCTGATGACTGGAGGCGTATTGCGAGATCCACTGTTCGTTGGTGCGGTTGCCCAGCATGCGGAAGGAATCATACACCGGCGGAGAACCTTTCTCCGCGGATTCACGGGAATTAGCGCGGCTGTCTCCCAATTAAACTCGCTGGTTGAGAGGGGTACTTCCCACGTGGTAGCATCCTTAGTTTTGGCGGGTGATGTTGGGCTGGCCTGTCTGCTGCACTCTTCATTCTGACTCGGGGCCTTCTCTCTTTTTCCACGCCTGCGAAGGAGCCTGCTTGTGAAAGTTTATACCGGTGAAAACATTCGTAATGTAGCGATCGTGGGGCATGGTCACGCGGGAAAGACGACGCTGCTGTCGGCCATGCTGTATACGGCGGGGGCCACGCAAAGGCTGGGACGCGTGGACGACGGTTCGGCAACCACCGATTATGACGAAGAAGAGATTGCGCGCAAGATGTCGATTGCGGCATCCGCAGCGCACGTGGAGTGGGGCAAGACGAAGATCAATGTGATCGACACGCCTGGGTTCAACATGTTTGTGCATGAAGCCAGGATGGTGCTGCCGGTGGTGGAGGCGGCGATCGTGGTGGTGGATGGCGTGGCTGGCGTGGAAGTGGTGACGCAGCGGGTGTGGAACGATTGCGAGGAATATAAGACTCCGCGGCTGGTTGTGGTGAATCGCATGGACCGCGACCGGGCGAATGCGGAGCGCGTGCTGGAGTCACTGGTCGGCGCGTTTGGCCGGAATGTGGTTCCGATTGAGCTGCCCATCGGCAGCGAGAAGAGTTTAACTGGTGTGGTCGACCTGGTTCGCATGAAGGCCTACACGTATGAGCTGGGAGGGAATGGAAAAGGCAAAGAGACGGAAATCCCGGCCAATATGAGAGCGCAGGTGCAGGAGGCTCATGAGCAACTGGTCGAACTGATCGCAGAGGGCGACGACAAGCTGATGGAGGAGTTCTTCGAGAAAGGGACGATTCCGGAAGAGGATTTGATTCCAGCGCTGCACAACGCGATTCGCGAGGACAAACTTTTCCCCGTTGTCTTTGCTTCGGGACTGGGCAACATCGGCGCGGATCGGGTGATGGATTTCATTGTGGACTACACTCCAGCGCCTTCCGAGCATGAGTGGGTGCAGGGAGAACCGGCGGCGTCCGGCAATGGAGACGCGCCGAAACGGCATGAGACCGATGCGGAGCCGATGTCGCTCTACATTTTCAAAACCATATCGGACGCGTTTGCGGGCCGGATCTCGTACTTCAAAGTTTTCTCCGGCGTGCTGAAGAACGAGTCCACGGTGCAGAATTTCTCGCGCGGATCGACGGAGAAGCTGTCGCATATTTCCATCATGCAGGGCAAGACGGCCGTGCCGGTAGCCGAGTTGCACGCGGGAGATATCGGAGCGGTCGCGAAGCTGAAAGACACGCTGACCGGCGACACATTGGGAGATAAGGCGGCGCCGATTCTGTATCCGCGGGTGAAGCTGCCGGAGCCGGCGATTACATTTGCGATTGAGCCGAAGAGCCGCGCCGATGAAGACAAGCTGGGGCCGGGGATCCACAAGCTGATGGAAGAAGATGCGATGTTGCGATTCTTCCGGGATGCGCAGACTCAGGAATTTTTGATCGCGGGGACTGGGCAGCAGCACATTGAGGTCATCGTTTCAAAGCTGAAGAGGCGATATCACACGGAAGTAGTTTTGAAAGCGCCCAAGGTGCCTTACCGGGAGACGATCCGCGGCAAAGCGGATGTGCAGGGCCGGCACAAGAAACAGACCGGCGGACACGGGCAATACGGCGATTGCAAGATCAAAATGGAGCCCATGCCGCGGGGCGGCGTCTTCGAATTTGTGAACGATATCTTCGGCGGTGCGATTCCGAAGAACTATATTCCCGCCATCGAAAAGGGAATTAAAGATGCGGCGTCACGCGGGTATCTGGCGGGATTTCCGGTGGTGGATTTCCGTGTGATTTTGTACGACGGGTCGTATCACGATGTGGATTCGAACGACATGTCGTTCCAGATGGCGGGGCGCATCGCGTTCAGAAAAGCGATGGAGCAGGCCAAGCCCACGATTCTGGAGCCAGTGATGCATGTCGAGATCACGATCCCGGACGACTTTGCGGGCTCGATCATGGGGGACTTGAACAGCCGGCGGGGACGCATCCAGGGCATGGACAATAAGGGCGGCAACACTGTGGTGAAAGCCGAAGTGCCCATGGCCGAGATGCTCACCTACGGTGTGGATTTGACCTCGATGACGCAGGGCCGTGGCAGCTTCAACATGGAAATGCATCACTACGACACCGTGCCGGGCGCGTTGCAGGAGAAGATTATTGAGAAGGCCAAGGCGGCGCGGGGGGATGTGGAGGAAGAGGAAGAGTAGCAGGCCCACTGCGGAGGGAAAGCCCAATGCGGCAGGGCTCCGGCTAGCTTATAGAGATCCCCTTCGGCTTCGCTCAGGATGACAGGATCAATACCAGGTTCAATACGTAGGAGATGTTAATAATGAAACTTGCATCTATTCTGCTCTGCTCTCTTATTGCCATGGTGCCGTTGGCGCGTGCCGCTGAGACGCAGGTCTTTCCCACCTCCGCCGGGCCGGTCAAGATTACTCCGCTGTATCACGCCAGCACGCTGATCGAGGCGGGCGGGAAGACCATCTACCTTGATCCCGCGAAGCCTGCGAAATTGGCGGGGCTCCCGAAGGCGGACCTCATTCTGATTACCGACATTCACGGCGATCACATGGATCCGGATTCGATTAAGGAGATCAGCAAGCCGGAAACGGAAATTATCGCCGCGCCTGCCGTGGTCGTAACTGTCACCAGCGCCAAGCCCTTTGGCAATGGAGAGACGAAGACCTGGCAGGGATGGACGATTGAGGCGATCCCCGCGTACAACCTGAAGCGCGGTCCGGCTCCGGGGAAACTTTTTCACGATAAGGGACGTGGGAATGGATACGTTCTTACTTACGGGGGGAAGCGCTTCTACTTTTCGGGCGACACCGAAGGAGTGCCTGAGATGCGGGCGCTCAAGAACATTGACGTAGCTTTCGTGTGCATGAATCTGCCTTACACCATGCCCCCGGAAGAGGCGGCTGACGCGGTGAAAGCCTTCCATCCTAAGATTGTTATTCCCTACCACTACCACGGATCGGATCTGGCTGTGTTTCAGAAGGCGCTCGAAGGGACGGGGATTGAGGTGCGGGTGCTGGACTGGTATCCGAAGTAGGTAAGGCTAGAAACAGGCCTCGCTGCGCTTGGCCGGACAGCCGAGGCGGCTGTCCCCACATGGTTCTTGGTCGTCCGTCTCTATATGGGTTGTCTACGTGGGTCGTGGTAATATCCGGCCAGTGGCTACCGCCAGGAACAATCCCAATCTGAACTACAGCGGCGACCGGCTGGTGTCTGCTGCGCCGGTCGAGGACGATTCCTCGTTTGAGTTGAAGCTGCGGCCGCAGCGGCTCAACGAGTTTATCGGGCAGGCTAAGGTTAAAGAAAATCTGGCGGTGGCGATTGAGGCGGCGCGGTCGCGCGGCGAGGCCATGGATCACGTTTTGCTGTATGGGCCTCCGGGGCTGGGTAAGACTACGCTCGCCAACATTATCGCCAACGAATTGGGCGCGCACTTTCAGTCGACCGCGGCTCCGTTGCTGCAGATCAAGGGCGATCTTACTGCGATTATCACGAACATGCAGGACAAGCAAGTCCTGTTCATTGACGAGATTCACCGGCTGCAGCCGGTGCTCGAAGAGTTGCTGTACTCGGCTCTGGAGGATTACAAGCTGGACATTATTATCGGGCAAGGGCCTTCGGCGCGCACGCACACGCTGGAAGTGAAGCCGTTTACATTTGTCGGCGCGACCACGCGGGCGGGATTGATTTCAGCGCCGTTGCGGTCGCGGTTTGGCATTGTGTTACGGCTGGAGTTTTATACTCCCGAGGATTTGCGGGTGATCGTGGAGCGGTCGGCCGAGATTTTGGGAGTGGAAGTCGATGGCGCGGGAGCGATTGAGATTGCCAGCCGCTCGCGGGGAACGCCGCGAATCGCGAACCGGTTGTTGCGGCGGGTGCGCGACTATGCGCAGGTGCGCGGCGCGGGAAAGATCGACTTGCCCACGGCGCAGGCCGCGCTACAGATGCTCGAAGTGGATAAATACGGGTTCGACGAAGTGGACCGGCGGCTGCTGCTGACGATTATCGAGAAGTATCAGGGCGGACCCGTAGGGGTGAATACGCTGGCGGCGGTCCTGGCCGAAGAACCGGATGCGATTGAAGAAATTTATGAGCCGTTCCTGATGCAGATTGGATTTTTGAACCGCACTCCGCGCGGGCGCGTGGCGACGCAGTTGGCCTATGATCATTTTGGAATCACGCCGAGTCGACGGCAGAGTTCATTGTTCTAACTTTGCCAGTTCTGGGTCCGTCGCACGGCGACAAAATCCGGGAGGCGTTCCGCGCTGTTCTCCTTCTCGCTGTTCCCGAGTCTCGAAACCCCCTGCATAATCGTGTTCGGTAAACCTAATAGATCACGCTTTCCTGTTTTGTGAGACGCGCTCATGGTGTATCTTGCTGGATTCCTCTCGAGGCGTGAAACGTGAGACGTAGGGACGCTTTGGCTTTGGGACGAACTCGAGATTTTGCAAGCAGACGGCTACTGGGATTCCTGCTGGTGGGCTTGTGCGCGCTGGCTGGAGCGGTGGAGTATGCACAGGGCGTGCCCACGCCACAGGCAGCGGCCGCTGTACAGGGTTCTACAGCGGCGGCGCTGGGCGTAGTTTCGTCGACAAGCTCGCCCGGACAGAATTCGCAAACCACTTCGCAGAATCCTCCTGCGCCAGAGACGAATCCTTCTTCGCCGGGGCAGAGCCGTGAAGCGTCGCAGCAGAATCCTCCGCCATCGGCGCAACTGCCGGAGCCTCCAATCCAGAAGTCAGAAGTGAGGCCGGCGCCGAAACCAGCCTTGGCCCCCCCGGCGCTGACCATTCCTCGCTTGAGCCGCGCACCTGCTCTGGAAGACTTCCTGAGCATGAAGCCCGAGGGCGAGATCGCGCTGCAGATGGCGAAGGTGACAGGCTTTGTGCAACGCACCCCGCACGATGGGGAAAAGGTTTCGGAGGAAACGGCCGCCTATCTCGGTTACGACCAGAAGAATCTGTACATCGTGTTCGTGTGTTCCGACGATCCGAAGAAAGTGCGGGCGCGCATGTCGCGGCGGGAAGACATTGCCGACGACGATGAAGTCGCAGTCATGTTCGATACGTTTCATGACCGGCGGCGAGCCTACGAGTTTCAGACCACGCCACTGGGCGTGCAGTGGGATGCGATCTACACCGAAGCCTCAAGGGACGAGACCAACGGCAACTGGGATACCTCCTTCGACACGGTCTGGGATTCCCGGGGCAAGGTAACCGGTAGCGGCTTTGTCGTCGAGATGGCGATCCCATTCAAGAGTTTGCGGTTTCCGGCGAAGCAAGATCAGGAGTGGGGCATCATTTTGTATCGCGGAATCGTCCGCAAGAACGAGGACTCATTCTGGCCGCAGATTTCGTCCAAGGTAGAAGGGCGGCTGGGACAAGCGGCGACGCTGTATGGGCTGGAGGGAATTTCTCCGGGGCGCGACATCGAGCTGATTCCTTATGGAATCATGCGCGGTTTCCGGGCGCTGGACACGCGCGACCCTTACAACCCTTATTTTCAGGGCGCGACGGCACAGGGGCAGGCGGGCATGGACGCGAAATTTGTGATCCATGACCACTTCGTGCTGGATGTGACCGCGAATCCCGACTTCAGCCAGGTGGAATCGGAGGATCCGCAGATCACTGTGAACCAGAGATTTGAGGTGTATTTTCCGGAGAAGCGGCCGTTCTTTCTGGAGAACGAAGACTTCTTTCGCACGCCGTTCGATTTGTTTTTCACACGCAGTATCCAAGACCCTTCGGCGGGAATACGGCTGACGGGAAAAGAGGGGCCTTATTCGGTGGGATTGATGTCCACCGATGACCGCGCGCCGGGGATGGCTGTGCCAAGCTATTGCCCGGCTACATCCCCGATTTGTTCAAGCAGTCTCTCTGGCATTCGGTCGTACTTCACGATTGCACGGGTGAGCCGCGACATCTTCAAGCAGTCTAGTGTGGGAGTGGTCTACACGGACTGGGAATGTCCAACGACGGGGGAGTCTAACCGTTTGGGCGGAGTGGACACGCGCCTGAAGTTCAATGCAAATTGGACTTTGGAAGGTCAGGCGGTAGTAGCTTCGAGCAGTTTGCAGGGCCTCACCGCCAGCAACCTGGAGACGACGTGCGAATACGGGCTCTATCCTTTCAGCTCAGGCAACGTTGGCAACGGCAACCATTATGCGGGCCCAGCGGACAAGCTAGATCTAAAACGCGATGGACTGCACTTTGACTACGAGGGAATTTACGACGACATCAGCCCGGGTTTTGTGTCGGTGCCGGGATTCGTAAACCGCGTAGACATTCGCGAACTCTATCAGGCAGCCAATTACCGGTTCCGTCCGAAGAAGGGCTGGATTGTGGACTGGGGCCCGTCCTTGAAACAGCGCTATGTGTTCGATCATGAAGGCAACCGGCTGGATACGTACTATGACCCGTATCTGGCGATTCAAGGACGAGCGCAGACGGTTTTCTTTCTACTTCCATATCAAGAGTTGCGGGAGCGGTTGCGGCCACAGGATTTTTCGTTTCTTGGTTTGTCCACAAGCCAGAACCAGGACTACCACGAACACCGCAGCGGAGCTGCATTCCAGACAGGGTACTTTCCAAAAGTCTTGATAGGAGTTCGCTACTCCTGGGGTGACGGAGTGAACTTTGTGCCTGCGGCGACTGCAGCGCCGCAGTCTCTTCTGTCCCGGTCGAACAGGGGTTCAGTGACCCTAACCTTCCGTCCCGTGAAGCCTTTGAAGATCGAAAATACTTATTTGTTTGAGCGGTTGCGCGCGACGCAGAATGAATATCTTTTTGCGCTCGCGGAAGCGCCCGCCGGCATCCCCATCGGAAAAGGAATCTTCAACAACCACATCGTACGGAGCAAGTGGAACTGGCAATTTACTCCGCAGCTATCGCTGCGCGTGATTCTGCAGTACAACTCAGTTCTGGCGAATACGCCGGGAACGACGTTCTATCCGTATACGTATCTGCCCACGGAGAAAGAGTTCAACGCCGACATTCTGCTCACCTACCTGGTGCATCCGGGCACGGCGATTTATGTGGGGTATAACAGCGATCTGCAGAACCTGGACCATTCGCTGATGGAAGATCCGCTGGCGGGACTGTTCGCGGCGAAAGGCTATATGAACGACAGCCGGCAATTTTTTGTGAAAGTGTCATACCAGTTCCGCTTCTGAAAAGCTGTCTGCTCTCAGCTCTCGGCTTTCTGTTTCCCCCGTCAGTGCACTTGGTGACAGCTGATAGCTGACGGCTGAGAGGTCTGGGATTGCTGAATCCTGGGGCATTCCGGTAGAATCTAAGGATTCGTACCGATGTCAGAAAGCCAAGGTCTAATCCTAATTATGAAGCCTGCCATTCATCCCGCTTATAACGAAGTGCGCGTGCACTGCGCTTGCGGCAATGCGTTTGTTACCCGGTCCACCCATAAGGGAGACATCAGCGTTGAAATCTGCTCTGCCTGCCATCCCTTCTTTACCGGCAAGCAGAAGCTCATGGATACAGCCGGCCGCGTGGAGCGCTTCCGCCGCAAGTACGCGAAGAACGCACCGGCGTCTGTGCCAGCCAAGCCAGCCGAGGCGTCGAAGACCTAAGCTCTCTGCCACGGATTTGCGTGGATTACCACGGATATACCTGAAAATTAAGCCCTCGCTTCGCGGCGGGGGCTTTCGTTTGGACGGCCAAGTAGAATAGACCTGTGCGCAAGTCCTGGGACAACTCGGCAGGCAACGGCTCGGGTGGCAGCAACTCTTGTGGGGACGGGCGCATTCGCCCGTCCGGTGAGCGCAGCGAGCCAGTCCCCCCGACCCTGTCCATCGGAAGCGTGACCATCGCCCCAGCCACAGTGCTAGCCCCTATGGCCGGTGTTACTGACACAGTCTTCCGGCGCTTCATACGCAACCTGGGCGGATGTGGGCTGATCATGACCGAGTTCACCTCTGCCGACGGCGTGCTGCGCAAGAAAGATCAGAAAGCCAAGCGCTATCTCCATTTTTATGAAGATGAGCATCCGATTTCGGCGCAGCTTTTTGGAAGTAATCCGGAAGTCATGGCCGAGGCGGCGCGCATGGTCGAGGGCCTCGGCTTCGACCTCGTGGACCTGAACCTGGGCTGCCCGGCAAAGAAAGTCGTGAAGTGCAACGGAGGCTCAGGCCTGCTGCGCGATCTACCGGCGATCGGCCGCATCTTTGAGGCGGTGCGAGCCGCGGTGAAGATTCCATTTACAGTGAAGTTCCGCGCGGGCTGGAGTGATGACGAAATCGTCTGCGTGGAACTGGCGCGCATGGCGGAATCTTGTGGACTGGGTGCGGTCGCGCTACACGCCCGCACTCGCGAGCAGGGGTATAGCGGGAACGCCCGCTGGGAGTGGATTGCCGCGGTCAAGGCGGCAGTGAAGATTCCGGTGATCGGCAACGGCGATATCCGGTCGCCCGAGGACGCCTGCGCCATGGTGACGCAGACTGGCTGCGATGCGGTGATGATTGGGCGGACCGCGCCGTCGAATCCGTGGATCTTTCGGCAGATTCAGCAGTATTGCGCGGGTGACAACAGCTCGTCGGACTCGCTTCCCTATGACAACCCCACCGAGGCCGACCGTTACCAGATGATCCGCACCTACTTCCAGATGCTGATCGAAGAGGAACTCCCGGACGCTGTTGGCAAGATGAAGCAGTTCGCTTCCTGGTTCACGCACGGCGTGCCTGGCGGAGCGGGGCTACGCAAGGCGATCTACGAGTCGAAGAATGCGATGGAGATTCCGGGGCGGGTCGAGGAATTCTTCGAAGCGAGATTGTGTGAGGCGGCCGCTCTCGTCCGCGAGGCTTGAGAGTCGCCCGCACTAATCGTGCTAGCTCTGGAAACGTCAGGGCAGCACGGTAACTGCGACCCGAACGCCAGGATGCCTTAGGTTGAACAGAAAATATCCGCCATCAACGAAGTCGATGTAGGTATTGTCTGTGTAAGCCCAACCCGCTGGCCACGGCTGGACGATTTCAAAGTTGTAGCCGCCGTAGGCAAAATGCGGTCTGCCTCCAACAATAGTTACGTGGCGGATGGCGAAGTGATGCCCCGGACCAAAGTGCGCCCGGAAGTGATCGTCCTGAATGCGGCGGACTTCCTCGCGCTTCTCCACATGCTCATCGTACCTTTCTTCCTGTCGAACTTCTTTTTTTTCTTCCTCCCTGTGCTCGTCCTGGGCAAGAGCGGAAATTACTCCTCCCAATAGGAACGCTGCACAAACAGCGCCTACTGCTGCGAATCGCTTCACGATGAACCTCGTTTGGAATTTGACTCCGAACGTCGCGGGCGCACCTGACAGGGCCCTTGCCGCAATCTGGTGACTTAATCAAGATGCGGACGGGCAGGCTAGCGTTGCCGTTGTCTTAGACTTTTGTTGCAACCATTTTACCAATTTCGTCTTTCTCGACAAACGCCCAAGGCATCTTCGCGTCATGCGTGAAGACGGTCAGCCATTTTTCCGGAATCGCCTTCGCGTAGTACTGCTTCTTGCTCTCGATGGTCTGCAGCGGGTAGAGGTCGAAGGCCATGCCCCAGGTGATGTCGATGTGCGCGGTAGTGGGGATGAGGTCGGAAATGTAGCAGGCAGTGCGGCCTCCGCTCTCAACCATCACGGCTTGCATGTGCGCGGTGTGGCCGGGGAAAGTTTGCACTGAGATGCCGGGGACGATTTCCTCGCCGCCTTTGAGCAGCCTCATCTGGCCGCTCCGCACCAGCGGGTCGTAGTTGTCGGGGATGTAACTGATGGCGTCACGTTCGCTGGGACGTCGGGCGTATTGCCACTCGCCTTCTGGCGCGTAGTATTTGGCGCGCGGAAACGTTGGGACAATCTTGCCGTCTTTCTGCACTGTGTTCCATCCGCAGTGGTCGAAGTGCAGGTGCGTGTTGATTACGATATCAATGTCTTCGGGAGCGATTCCGCCGCCGGCGAGATTTGCGAGCAACTCCGCGGGCTGGCCGTAGAACTTGACCATTCGTTCGGAGAGCTTGTTGCCCATGCCAGTTTCGACCAGAACATTTTGCTTACCAGTGCGGATGAGCAGGGAGTTGAGTCCGGCCTGGACGTAATTTCTTTCGTCGGCAGAAGCTTTGCGCGACCACATGATCTTGGGGATGACGCCGAAAAATGCTCCGCCGTCGAGCGGGTAAGTTCCATCGGAAAAAACACTCAGTTCAAAGTCGCCGAGAGTGAGGCTGGGCATTAATCTAGTGTGCCACAGACCGAACTGCATTTCTCCTGCGAAACTGCGGTACTCTCATCGGATGGAACGCCCGCTCAGCGTTACGGTGATTGCGGTTCTATTTTTTCTGATCGCGGGATATTTGCTCGCGATCGGGATCGCTGACCTCGTTGCGCCGGGCACGCTTTCGATGACGATGAGAACGGGCATCACGTATGGGAGAGAACTAAGCAGTCCACAAACCGCTTTGTCTGTCGGTGCCGGATGGGCGTTGGTTGGCTCGGGCCTTTACCGGATGCGTAATTGGGCACGCTGGTGCGCGATGATCCTCATGGTGATCGGAGTCGCGGGGTCGGTGCCCGCAGTTTCCGCGGCTGCCCGAGATCTAACCTGGCGCTTCTGTTTTTACGGCGCGCAGATCATGGTTCGGGTCGTGATCGCTTGGCTCTTAGCCGCATCGCCCGAGGTGGTCGATGCTTTCGTAAAGAAGTAGACAACGATTAAAGACGAAAGTGCCGCCAGAAAAAAGCTGTATTATTCCTCACGGCGTGACCGCCGTTCGGAATGACAAAATTCGTCCCGGAGTTATCTAGCTTTTGCTTTTTCTTTCGCTCCCACACGCTTGCTGACTTCGAGTTTCATCGTGCCAGATTTCTTGTCGGCATCGACGATCACGTGATCGCCGTGGAGAATCTCTCCATCCAAGATTTTCAACGCGAGTGGATCCTGGATCAGCTTTTGAATGGCGCGCTTTAGTGGGCGAGCTCCGAAGTTCGGGTCGTAGCCCTGCGTGAACAGCCGATCTTTGGCCGCGTCGGTTAGTTCGATCGAGATCTTGCGGTCGGCGAGCAGGCGGCGCACGTCTTCCAGTCGAAGCTCGATGATCTTGACCAACTGTTCCTTGCCGAGCGGGCCGAAGACGATGATGTCGTCGACGCGATTCAGGAACTCGGGACGGAAGTGGCCGTGCAGCGCGTTCAAAACCTGTTCGCTGGCTTTCTCAAACTCTTCCGGAGTCTGCACGTGGTCGGCTTGTAGATAACTCGATCCGATGTTCGAGGTCATGATCAGGATTGTGTTTTTGAAATCCACAACCCGCCCCTTGCCGTCGGTGAGGCGGCCGTCGTCTATCACCTGGAGCAGGACATTGAACACGTCCGGATGCGCCTTCTCGATCTCGTCGAACAGCACGACGGCGTAAGGGCGGCGACGCACCTGTTCCGTGAGCTGGCCTCCTTCTTCATAGCCGACGTAGCCCGGAGGTGCACCGATCAGGCGGGCGACCGAGTGCTTCTCCATATATTCGGACATGTCGATGCGCAGCAGAGCGCGCTCGTCGTCGAAGAGGAACTCAGCAAGAGCGCGAGCGAGTTCGGTTTTGCCCACGCCAGTCGGACCGAGAAAAATGAACGAACCAATCGGGCGCTTGGGATCGCTGAGACCGGCGCGGGAGCGGCGAATGGCGTTGGCGACGCGCTCGAGAGCCTGGTCCTGACCGACGACGCGCTGGCGCAGGCGATCTTCCATGGTGACCAGCTTCTTCACTTCGCCTTCGAGCATTTTCGAGACGGGAATGCCGGTCCATTTGGAAACTACGCGGGCGATGTCTTCTTCGTCCACTTCTTCCCTGAGCATGCGTGGAGCGCCGGCGCGTTTGCCGTCGATTTTGGCGGTCAATTGGCTTAACTCTTCTTCGGCCTGGCGCAACAACCCATAGCGGATTTCGGCCACACGCTGCAAGTTGCCCTTGCGCTCTTCCGATTGCTCTTCGATCTTGAGCTTCTCGATCTTTTCTTTTAATTCGCGGGAGCGGGCGATCAAGTCTTTTTCTTTTTTCCAGTTCGCCTTAAGGGCGTTGGATTTCTCGCGGATGCCGGCAAGCTCTTTCTCGATGACGGACAAACGCTCTCTGGAGTTGGCATCGTCTTCTTTCTTCAGAGCCTGCTTTTCGATCTCGAGCTGTGTTGCCCGGCGCTCTAGCTGATCGATATCCGTGGGAAGCGAATCGATCTGGATGCGAATCGAGGCGGCGGCTTCGTCGATGAGGTCGATGGCCTTGTCGGGCAGGAAGCGGTCCGAGATATAGCGATGTGAAAGCGTTGCGGCGGCGACGATAGCGGAATCTTTGATTCGCACGCCATGGTGCACCTCATAGCGCTCTTTCAGGCCACGCAGAATCGCGATAGTGTCCTCGACATTGGGCTCGCCGACAAAAACGATCTGGAAGCGGCGCTCGAGGGCAGCATCTTTTTCGATATATTTGCGATATTCATTGAGGGTGGTGGCGCCGATGGCTCGCAGTTCTCCGCGAGCCAGGGCTGGCTTTAACATGTTGGAGGCATCGATGGCGCCTTCGGCTGCTCCGGCGCCGACCAGCGTGTGCAGTTCGTCAATGAAAAGGACAACCTGCCCCTGCGAGGCTTCGATTTCCTTTAAGACGGCCTTCAGGCGGTCTTCAAATTCACCGCGGAACTTTGCCCCGGCCAGCATGGCGCCGAGATCGAGCGCGACTACGCGCTTATTCTTCAGCACCTCGGGCACGTCGCCGGAAATGATGCGCTGGGCGAGGCCTTCGACGATGGCGGTCTTGCCCACGCCGGGTTCGCCGATGAGTACGGGATTATTTTTCGTGCGGCGGGAAAGAACCTGGACCACACGACGGATTTCTTCATCACGTCCGATGACCGGGTCGAGCTTGCCGCGCCGGGCCTGCTCGGTTAAGTCGCGAGCATAGCGTTCAAGCGCCTGGTATTTCGCTTCGGGATTTTGGTCGGTAACCTTCTGGGAGCCGCGGATGGCGATCAGAGCCTTCAGAATCGCATCACTGGCGGCTCCGTGACGGGCGAGGATCTGCTGCGCCGCGTCCTGTTTGAGGTGCGTGATGGCGAGCAGCAGGTGCTCCGTGGAGACGTATTCATCCTTGAAATTGGCGGCTTCCTTGAAGGCTTGCTCGAGCAGCTTATTAGCGGCGTTTGAGAGCACAGCCTGCGCCGCTTGTCCGGAAACTTTGGGAAGTTTCTCAATCTCGCGGTAGAGATCGCTGAGAACCGCTTGCGGGCCGATGCCGATCTTGTCGAGCACGGGCGGAACGATACCTTCTTTATCTTCGAGAAGGGCGGCGAGCAGATGGACAGGCAGCAGTTCGGGGTTGCCGTGCTCCGAGGCGAGGTCATTCGCTCGCTGGACGGCTTCCTGCGCTTTTACGGTAAATTTGTCCCAGCGGATGGGCATGGGGGAACTCCACTTGGTAATTTTTGTAATTGGGTAATCGGGTAATTCTAAAACCAGCGCTGCGCAATTGCCGAATACCAAAATAACGGGAGGCGGTTGTGTCAGCCGCCTCCCGTGAGTCTACAGCTTATCGAGCTTCGCTCGATGGACGGGCGAGTCGCCCATCCCCCCCGAGCATTGCCGGCTTACGCGGCTTTGCTGGGGCCTTTGGCTTCGAGGGTCTTTTCGTTTTCGATTTTGGCGCCGCCCACGTTGACTTTGATCTGCTTGGGCTTTGCTTCAGCCTTCTTGGGCAGAGCGATCTTGAGTACGCCCTTGTCGTAGGTTGCCGAGACATTCTCGGAATCCACGGTGGTGGGCAGAGTGAAGGTGCGGGTAAAGCTGCCGTACTGGCGCTCCACACGACGGTAGTTTTCTTCTTTCTCTTCCTTCTCGATCTTGCGCTCGCCGTGCACGGTGAGAGTGTTGTTCTCGAGGCGGACATCGATGTCCTTCTCTTCGATCCCCGGAACTTCAATCTTCAATGTGACGTTGTGCTCGTCCTCGTAGACGTCGACCGCAGGAGCGAAGCTCGATGTGGTCAAGGATTCGTCCTGGCCAGCGGGGGCGTAGGACTCGCGGAACACGCGGTTGATGCGGTCCTGCAGGGTGGAAAACTCACGGAAAGGTTCAAAACGCGTAAGTACGGTCATGGTACGGATCTCCTTGCATGTGCTGATTTCTCAGGAATTTCGGCAATCGCCGTTCAAATGCTTAGATGCTTATTAAGCGTAATAGAATCAGAAAATATGAGTATAACATTATCAATGTACTCATATTGCTTATTTTCATTAACTTACGATCGCTATGACGCACTTCAGGTAGGCAGTTTCTGCCACATTCAGGAGGATGGGGTGGTCCTTCGCCTGCCCCCGAACCTCGGGCAGGCGCAAGGAGCGGTGAGCATCACTGGAGGCGGCGGCGAGCATTTCGAGGAAATCTGCCTGGCTAACGTGGTAAGAGCATGAGCACGTGACCAAGACGCCACCGGGGCGAAGCATCTTCAGGGCACGCAGGTTAAGTTCTTTATAGCCGCGGAGGGCGGCATCGAGGTCGCGCTTGGTCTTGGCGAAGGCGGGCGGGTCGAGGACGATGGTGTCGTAGCGTTGGCCGGACACAGAATAATCCTTGAGGAGATCAAAGGCGTTGCCTTCGATCCATTCGATCTCAGGCTGATTCTGGCCTTGGAGGTTCAGGGCGGCGTTCTGGTCAGCTACTTCTAACGCGGTCCGTGAGCTGTCGACGCCGGTGACGCGCGAGCAGCGTGGGGCGAGGTGGAGCGCAAAGCCTCCCTGGTAGCAAAAAACGTCGAGGGCTTCGCCGTGAGCGTATTGGGCGGCGGCGGCGTAGTTTTCGCGCTGGTCGAGGAAGGCTCCGGTTTTCTGGCCTTCGAGCGCATCGAAGTGGAACTGGATGCCGTTCATGGCGAAGATCGTGGAGCGTTTTTTACCGCTCACCAAGCCGGACGCGCGCGGCGGCAGATCTTCGAGCTGTCGTACACGCGGGTCCACGCGCTCGATGATGGCGGCCGGTTGCAAGCGTTCGGTCAGCTCGGAAATCAACGCTTCACGCACACTCTCAGCATCCATGGCCTGGGTGAGGATTTGCATCGAGAGTATATCGTTGTAGCGGTCGACGATCAGTCCGGGGAGGAAATCGGCCTCACTGAAGATCACGCGGTAGGCGTTGGTATCGTGGATGATCGGCTTGCGATAGGCGATGGCGTCGGTGATGCGCTGCCGGAGCAGCGCCGGGAGGTCGGCGACGGGATCATGCGAGATTAGGCGGATAGCTATTTGCGAGGAACTTGAATACAGCGCGCTCCCGAGCGGTCGGCCGCGATGGTCGGTAACGCCGACCAGCGAACCTGGCGGAACACCATCGGCGGAAACGATGTCAGAGCGGTAGACCCAGACGTGGCCGTCCTTGAGGCGGGCCGCGCCGCGTGGCGAAACTTTGACGGTGAAGCTGGAGTCGGGTGCTGCAGATTTTCGGACCATGGTTCCGATGTTAACTGACAAGGCCGGCTAGAACATCTAGATACTTGCGAAGCTTTAAGCGCGGATTGTCGCAGACTTGCGGAGCAAAAAGATCATCTGTTCCGATCGGTGTCCAGAGGATCCTTCGCGAACGAGCCATATTCCGCGACTGGCTCCAGACCCGCCAACAGGAACAGAGCCCGCAGGTGCGGGTAGGTAAAGTAGCTCAACTTGAAACCTTCCATATCCTCGAGCATTACCTCGCCGCCACGAAATGTGCGATAGATGAAGGTGAAGTAAAAGATCTGGTTGATCTTGTCGACGGAATCCTTTCTGAAGTAGCGACGCACGACTTCTGTGGGATCGGCGCGCGAACTCCATTCGAACTTCATCACTTCCTCACCAATTCTCGTGTTGATCAAGTCAAATTTCGGATAGAAGACATCAAACGCGAGGATTCCGCCGTCGCTGAGGTGAGATGCGACGGTGGCGAGCGCACTGACCTGGTCCTCAACTGTATGCATGTGCTGCATGGGCCGGAAGGGAATGATGACCAGCGGAAATCGCGCGCCAAGCCGGAAATCGCGCATATCGCCTTCGTGCAGGGTTACTCTCTGGCGAACATCATGCGCTTCATGAGCCAGATGGTTCTTGAGAATCTCAAGCATGGGCCGGGAGTTATCCACGCCGTGGATTTCGATTCCTTTGCGTGCGATGGGAAGCAGAACGCGACCGGTGCCACAGGCCGACTCAAGGATCGGGCCACCGGCTTGATTCGCGAGGTCGAGGTAGAAGGGCAAGTCCAACAGGTCCTGTTTTGCGGCGTAGGCGCTGTCGTAGTACTTGGCGGTCACACTGTAGGAATCGACTGCTGGACGCATCGTGCTCTCCAAAGATGTTTAGAAATCTTAAACCAGAGCAGAGAGTTTCGATCGGCCAGACTTGGCCGGGGGTTAACTGGCGGCTTGCTCGGTGGGAACGGCAACGGGCTTATCGGCCTTGGCAGATGTGCGGGATTTCATCTCGTACTGTGCCGCTTCGAGATCGACGTGGAGCGAATCCAGCGCCGTCATGGGCATCTCGGTCCCCCATGTTTCGATCTCGTGTTCCGACCAGCTTCCGTTCAGCCGGATGGCGCCGGGGATGTCTTCCGGGAAAGCGTGGCGGAAATCGCCTTCGCGAATGAGGATGTCGCCGACGAGCCGGCCGGTATGCATCTCGAAGACGCGGCGGCTGGCTTGCCCCGCAGCATTGGCGAAACACAAGAAAACTTCGCCTGCATCGGCGAATTCCTGACGGTAGTACCAAGCCTGGGGCGCATCGATCTTGGGATGATGGCGGCGTGAGCGCTTGTGTTCCGGTTCGAGAGCCTGCATTTCGTTGGCCGGATTGAAGTAGAGAACGCGCTGGCAGGAATCGCAGACTACGGTTTGCTGCCCAGTGCGGACATCGTTGTAGATCTGCGGTCGCAGCATGACCTGGCAACCCATGCATTTGTGATCGCGCACTTCAGAGATGCCGCTGCCGCGAAACTTGGAGACCCGCTCGTAGTGGCGCAGAAGATCCTCGCCAACGCCGGCCCGCATCTGATCGCGTTTGGCGCGCCACTCGGCCAGCTGTTTTTCGTCATCAGCCGTGCGCTGGCGAGCCTCAATTTTTTCTTTTTCGATCTCTGCGGCTTCCGCCTTGAGTTCGGCCTGCGCGGCTTTCACTTCTTTGTCGCGCGCGTCCGCATTCACCATCAACTCAAGGATCTTGTCTTCGGTAGCGGCGATCTCTTTTTCGGCAAACTGGATCTCGTGCAACAGCGCTTTGTATTGCTCGTTGGTCTTTACGTCAAGAGACTGGTCGCGGTACTTGGAAATTTTGCCGCGAAGGTCGGCGATTGTAGTGTCGTACTTGCGGCGCGAAGCTTCGTCGGCTTTGACGGCAGCCTGTGCTTTTTCCAACCCCGCCTTGGTGTCAGCCAGTTTATGTTCGATCGCAGCGACGCGTTTGGGGAGTTCGGCGACTTCATCCTGCAGGCGGCGGATTTCCTTGTCCGCATCTTGCAGGCGCAACAGGTTTTCTATTTCTGGAAGCATCCCGGGACGGCTCAGATTTGATTCTACCACGCGGAAACGCGGGCTTCTTCCCGACCGGCGATCTAAGGCAGCTGACACAGGTGGTCATTGCGGGTGTAAACTCACTCTTTCGTGCGTGCCGCGTCTTTAAAGTCTTTGAGTCTTATATTCCTGGAGTCTTATCGTGAAAAGACAGCTCTTGTTGTCAGTTATTGTTTGTGTTCTTGCGGTTACTTCTGCCCTGCCGGCATCTCTTTGGGCACAATCGTCGCCCGTGAAACCGCTCACCATTGAAGCAATTTTTGCGCCCGGCGGTCTGAACGGGCGCGGTCCTGAGAACACCGAGTGGAGTCCTGACGGGACCAAGCTTTCGTTTGTGCAGCGCGACGATGCGGGAGAACATGGCGAACTGTGGTACGTGGACGCAGCCACGGGCGAGAAGAAGGTTTTGGTCAGCGCTGCCAAGCTGGCCTCGCTCGCGCCCGACACCACCAAAGTGAAGGACGAACGGGAAAGAGAGCGCCTGACGCGCTATCACGTGGCGGCCTATCTGTGGGCGCCGGATTCGAAGCACTTGATTTTCGATTCTCAAGGACAGCTCTGGCTTTACGACCTGGGCACGGAGACGGCGGTGCAGTTCACGTCGGCGCCCGACGCTAGCGGAGATCCGAAGTTCTCGCCCGATGGCAGCCGCGTTGCCTATACTCGCAAGCACAACTTATTCGTGCAGCCGATCGGCGGCAAGGGCGAGAAGCAGCTCACCAGGGACGAAGGCGACAATCTGTTCAACGGAGACATCGATTGGGTTTACAGCGAGGAGTTGGGCGTGCGCAGCAACTATTTCTGGTCGCCCGACAGTAAGCAGATTGTCTTCCTGCACATGGACGAAACCAAAGTACCGACGTACCCACTCGTCAACTTGATCCCGACACACCCGACGGTGGACAACGAAAAGTATCCCAAAGTGGGCGATCCAAACCCCGAAGTGAAGTTGGGCGTGGTGGAGGCCGAGAAGGGCAAAAGTAAAGTCCGCTGGATTTCGCTTACCGCAGATGCGGAGGCTTACATCCCGCGTTTTGGCTGGGTCCGCGATGGAGTGATCTGGGCGGAGGTACTGAATCGCACCGAAGACAAGTTGGATTTGTATTTTGTCGATGCGAAGTCGGGGAAGTCACGGATCGTTCTGACTGAGACCACTCCCGGCGCCTGGATCGACTTCGAGCATGTGGACGTTCGTTTCCTGAAGTCCGGTGGCGGATTCCTGTGGCCAAGCTGGCGTGATGGGAACATGCATCTCTACTTCTACAGCTTCGACAAGCAGAACCCGATGGGAGCGGACGCAAAGCTGGAGCGGCAGCTTACGCATGGTGATTTTGAGGTGCTGGGCATCGAGGGGGTGGATGAAGCGGCCGGCACGGTCTTCTTCTCTTCCAACCAGGATGACACCAGGCAACGGCATATTTTCTCAGTCAAGCTGGATGGAACAAGCCTGCAGCAGCTGACGCATGGTGAAGGGCTTAACTTCGGCAAATTCTCCGAGGATGGCAAGCATTACGAGCAGACGTCCATGGGCCCCACGACCGCGCCGCGGTCGACGCTGTGCGCAGTGAGCGGCGCTTGCTCTCCGGTGTGGCAGGCGCGCGATGACATCGCGGAATATGGATTGCGGGCTCCGAAGTATCTGGAGTTTAAGGCCGAGGACGGCACGACGCTCTATGGACGTTTGCTGCTGCCTCCGGACGCGTCGGCCAGCGGCAAGATTCCACTGATCGTGAATATCTACGGTGGACCCGCGGCGCAGATGGTTCTGAAAGAACCGGGGAGCGCGTTCGATGAGATCCTGGCGCGCAAGGGTTTTGCTGTCTTCGCTGTCGACAATCGCGGAACTCCCGGCCGCGACCGCAAGTTCCAAACCGCAATTCGCCATGAATTCGGGGCGATCGAGTTGAAGGATCAGCTTACCGCGCTCGATCAGCTTTTCGCCCAGTACCCGCAACTCGACAAGAACCGCATGGCGATCTGGGGATGGTCCAATGGCGGTTCCATGACGGTTTACGCCATGACGCACTCAGACCGGTTCCGGGCTGGAGTTGCCGTGGCGCCCGTGACCAACCAGATTGACTACGACAGCATTTATACCGAGCGTTACATGGGTCTTCTGAAGGAGGATCCGACGGGTTATTCTGAGTCCGACGTGACCAAGTCGGTTGCCAATCTGCATGGCGCTCTAATGCTGGCCCATGGCACCGGCGACGACAACGTACACTTCCAGAACAGCATGCAGATGATCGACGCGCTGATCAAGGCGGGCAAACAGTTCCGGCTGATGATCTATCCCAACAAGACTCACAGCATCTCGGGAAGCGATGCGCGCGACCACCTGTTCCACATGATTGAAGACCACTTCGAGCGGGAGTTGAAGTAGAAAAGAGCTACTTGCGCTTGTCGGGCTTCCGGGAAGAACTTACCGTGGTGTTTTCTCGCGTCGCGCTTTCCCTGGTCGAGCTTTCTTTCGAAGCCCGTTCCTTGTTAGAACTCTCTTTTGAGGAACTTTCGGCGGACGAATTTACCTTGGCGGAGCTTTCAACCGGTGAGCCGTCCGACTTGGACTTGTCATCTTTCTTCACGTCTTTACCGCCGCCGTCGGAAGAGGGTGCGGTGGACTTGTTCGCGTAGTCGGTCACGTACCAGCCCGATCCCTTGAACTGCACTGCGGGCGCGGAAATCATTTGCTCAACTTTGCCGCCGCACTCCGGACACTTTTTGACCATTCTGTCGGAGAATTTCTGGATTTTCTCGAAGCGGTGACCGCACTTCTCGCACTCATATTCGTAAAGAGGCATGGATTCTGAGACGGTTGTGAGGAAAAAGAACTTTCACATTGATTCTAGGGGCGCGGGTTCGATGGCGTCAATTGCCGCAGATATCAATGCCCGTGTGGGGACAGCCACCTCGGCTGTCCGTCGAGCGAAGCGACGGCCTTGCTCAAACGCCTTCTGGAAGTTGTCCCGCAAGGCGCTTGGGAGCGGTGTTGCGCCAGGCCGCGGCGATTGCCCTGTGTAGCGTTTCTTCGTTGACTGTCTTGAGGTGCACGCTGGTTGCGCCTCGGCGACCCCAGGCGCCCGCCACCGGGACGAACACATCGGGATAGTTCTTCGAGTAGTAGTGCTGCTGCTCCGGCGTCAGCTTGACCATGCCCCATTCTTTGGCGGGATAACCGAGCGTGGCGAAGATCTTTCCGCCGACGCGAAAATCGGGATGATCCATGTGAGCCTTCTCTGCGGTCTCAGGAAGAGCAAGCGCTAAGCCGCGAAAATCATTTGCGGTCACGGGGAAATATCTCCAGGAGGATATGCCTACGCTACCATAACGGCAGATGAGCGATTCAGGTTACGGTAGCCGTAGTGGTAGACTCCGCGCATGAAAGACCCCGGCCACAAGCCCGCCCAGAGTGCTGACGTGGCGGAGAATCTCTCCCACGCTGCGGGGCCCGCTCTTTATCTTGTAGCCACGCCCATCGGCAACCTGGAAGACATCACGCTGCGGGCGGTGCGTGTGTTGAAGGAAGTGGACGTCATCGCCTGCGAGGATACGCGTCAGACGCAGAAACTGCTCAACCACTACGGCATCACGACCCGCACCATCAGCTACCACGAGCACAACGAAATGACGCGCGCGGCGGAGTTGGTGAAAGAGATGCAAGAGGGCGCGACCGTCGCACTGGTGACTGATGCGGGCATGCCGGGGATTTCCGATCCGGGATTTCGCCTGATTTCACTGGCCATCCAGCATCATCTGGCGGTGGTGCCGATTCCCGGTGCGTCGGCGTTTCTGGCTGCGCTGGTAGCGAGCGGTCTGCCAACGGATTCATTCCGCTTCAGCGGATTTCTGCCCGCAAAGCGTGGCGAGCGACGAGCGGCGCTCGAGGCGATCAGGACTTCACCGCGCACCCAGGTGTTCTACGAAGCTCCGCACCGGATCGTCGAGGCGCTTTCCGATGTAGTCGAGGTTCTGGGAAACGCCCGGCATGTGGTGATTGCGCGCGAAGTGACCAAGCTGCACGAAGAGTTTCTGCGGGGAAGCGCCGGCGAGGTGCTGGAAACGGTGAAAGTGCGCGATGGAGTAAAGGGCGAGATCACGCTGCTGATTGGGAAAGCCGAAGAAGCAATTCATGGAGCGGCGGACGCTTCGTCCCCCCGATTGTCCATTCGGCAAAGAGTGGAGCAGATCATGGCCCAGGAGAAAGTCGACGAAAAAGCGGCGCTAAAGAAGGTGGCGAAGGAGCGGGGGATCTCGAAGAGCGAGGCGTACCGGGAACTGCAGAGGAGCAAGTGATCCTCGGGCGGAGCTTATTTCCCCGCCAACTCCCGCTTCACCGCTTCGCTGACTATCTTCCCATCCACCCGCATGCCGGCGGCGGAGAAGCGGCCCATGGCCTGCTTCATCACCGTGCCCATGTCTTTCATGGTGGGAGCTCCCATTTCGGCGATCACCGCTCTCACTCCGGCGACCACCTCGTCCTCGCCTGCGGATTTTGGCAAATAGGTTTCAATCAGCACGATCTCGGCGGCTTCTTTGTCGGCCATCTCCTGGCGTCCGCCTTTGGTGAATTGCTCGACGGATTCCTTACGCTGCTTGATCAGCGTGGTCAGCACGGCCTGAGACTCTTTGTCATCGAGCGGCGCCATCTTCTCGATCTGGCGATTCTGCAGCGCGCTCTTGACCATGCGCAGCGTGGAGAGGCGCTGCTCCTCGCGCGCCTTCATGGCGGCTGTAATGTCTTTCTGGATTTGTTCGACGAGGCTCATAGCCCCAATTATATGGGAGAAAATCAACGTAACGGCGACTGGAGAAATTCTTCGATCAAGTCCGCACCAAACGACCCTGACGCGCATCTGATGCTCAGGAGGAAACAACCATGAGCAGGGTTGCCATTTGGGCACAACTGGAAGCGAAGCCGGGAAAAGAAAAAGAGGTGGAAGCATTTCTGAAGTCTGCGCAGCCCCTGGCTGAGCGCGAACCGCTCACACTTAGCTGGTACGCAATTAAGATGGGACCAGGAAAGTACGGCATCTTCGATACCCTTGCTGACGAAAATGGCCGCAATGCCCACCTCAACGGTGAAATTGCCAAGGCGCTCTTCGCAAAAGCTGCGGATCTTTTCTCCAAACCGCCGGATGTTGCCAAGCCGGAGGTTCTCGCTGTGAAATCGACGACGGCCTGACCCCACGTTTCCGATAGACTACTGAGGCACCATATTTGCGTAACCTTCAGGGCTCTATCGAAATGCTGCACAAGAACCGTCTTTTTACTCCCGGGCCAACACCGCTGCTGCCGGCGGCGCAAACGGCTATGGCTTCGTTTACGGCGCATCACCGCACCGCCGATTTCCGTGCGCTGTTTCAGCGGGTGCTCGTGGATATGAAGCAATTTATCGGCACGCAGAATGATGTTCTAGTGCTGGCTTGCTCGGGTACGGGCATGATGGAAGCGTCGGTCTCGAACCTGACATCGCCGGGCGACAAAGTTTTGGTCCTCACGGCGGGCAAGTTTGGCGAGCGCTGGACCGCGCTGGCCAAGGCGTTCGGCTGCACGGTGGACGTGCTGGCCGCGCCTTACGGAGAAACATTTGCCTTGGACGACATTCGCGCGAAGATCACTCCCGACGTGCGCGTCGTGTTTGTGCAGGCGACGGAAAGCTCGACCGGCGCGCGGCATGATGTGGAAGGAATCGCGAAGATTGTGCGCGCGGCAGGCGATGACACGCTGCTGGTGGTGGATGCGATCACCGGTTTGGGCACGACTCACCTCAACGTCGATGGCTGGGGCGTGGATGTGATTATTGGCGGATCGCAGAAGGCGCTGATGATTCCTCCCGGCCTCGCGTATTGCGCCGTGAGTGAGCGGGCGTGGCGGCGGATGGAGACGACTACATCTCCGCGCTTCTACTTCGATTTGCGCAAAGAACGCAAGGCGGCAGCGAAGGGAGAATCTTCCTACACGCCGGCAACATCGCTGTTCGCGGCTCTGGGAGCGGCGATGGAATTTATCCGGGGAATGGGGAACGGCGACCTGGCCAGGGGCCGCGAAGCACTGGTCGACAATGCTGAATTGTGCGCGGCGATGACCCGAGCAGGCGCCCAGGCCCTGGGATTGAACCTCTTTGCCACGCCGCCGGCGGCCGCACTCACCGCGATCTGTTCGCCCGAAGGGGTTGATTCCGGCAAGCTCATCAAAGAGTTCCGTGAGTCCTTCGATGCCGTGGTGGCGAATGGCCAAGGCGAAATGAAGGGTCAGCTCTTCCGCATTGCGCACATCGGCTACTACGATTACCTGGACACGATCGGCATTCTGGGCGCGCTCGAGCACGTTCTCGCCAGCGTAACCGGGAGAGCCGTCGAGTATGGCTCGGCAGTGCGTGCGGCGCAAGAAGCATATGCGCGCGATCTGTCCAACAAACCGCAACTGGCAAGAACTTGAGGACCGCGTAAGACGGTCCTATATCCTGGTTAACGTGGATGAACGGACAGTGAAAATCGTCATTGCGGAAAAGATCTCTGTCACGGCGGTAGACCAGTTAAGAGAGCCGGGCTGGATTGTGCTCACTTCGGACCAGCTTGAGGGCAAGCTGGCGGAGCAACTGGAGTCGGCCGACGCGCTGATCGTGCGCTCGGCCGTGCAGGTGGACGCAGCGCTGCTCGCGCATGCCAAAAAGCTGCGCGTCATTGGTAGAGCCGGCGTGGGCGTGGACAACATCGATCTGGACGCGGCCACGCGCCAGGGCATTGCCGTGATGAACACGCCAGGGGCGAATGCTGTAGCTGTGGCCGAACACGCGCTTGGCATGATGCTCGCCATGGCTCGCCATCTTTGCCGCGCCGACGCGCTCATGCACGCCGGCCAGTGGGAAAAGAAATCGCTGCAAGGTACGGAATTGCGGGGCAAGACGCTGGGAATTGCCGGCCTCGGCCGCATCGGCATGGAAGTAGCCAAGCGAGCGCGTTCCTTCGGAATGGACCTGGTGGCGCATGATCCGTTTGTTTCGGTAGGCGTAGCCAAGGAACAAGGCATCCGCCTCGCGAGCCTGGACGAACTCTACGCCGCGGCCGACTACATCACCTTGCACGTCGGCCTGACCCCGCAGACCGTGGGAATGATTAATGAGGCCGCCATCAAAAAGATGAAAGAGGGTGTTCGCTTGGTGAATTGTGCGCGCGGAGAACTGGTGGACGAGGCCGATTTGGCCGAGGCGCTGATCCAAGGTCAGGTGGCCGCGGCCGCGCTCGACGTTTTTACCGAGGAACCCCTGAAGAACTCGCCGCTGCAGGCCATGGAGAATGTTATTCTCACGCCTCACATCGGCGGGGCGACGCGCGAGGCGCAGGAAGCCGTGGGCGTACAGATTGCCCAGCAGGTGCGGGAATACCTGAAGCATGGCGTTATACAGAACGCGGTGAATGTGCCTTCAGTTTCGGCGGAAGAGTATGCCGAGATGCAGCCCTACATCATTCTGGCGGAACGCATGGGAGCGTTTCTGGCGCAGATCTCCGAAGGCTCGATCGAAGAAATCTCGCTGCGCTACAGTGGCCACATCGCGGAGTGGAAGACGGAACTGATTCGCAATGGGGCGATCAAAGGCATCCTCAACCAGGCCCTGGAGGAGAAAGCCAATCTGGTGAATGCGGCGTCCCTGGCCGATCTTCGCGGCCTCCGCGTCCATGAGGCACATGCGGCGAAAACCTCAACCGGCGGCTTCGGCAGCATGCTCTCCATCTTTCTGAAGAGTTCGACCGAAGAGCACATGGTGAAGGGCGCCATTCTGCACGGAACAGAACCGCGACTGGTGCACATCGATGACATCGATATAGAAGCGCCCCTCGGGCGCGACTTGATCTACCTGAGGAATCGCGATGTCCCGGGTGTAATCGGTAAAGTGGGCACGATTCTGGGTGAAGGCGAGATTAATATCGCCGCCTTCTCGCTGGGTCGGCGCAGCGCGGAACTATCCGCGCACACGCGGGAGGCCATTGCCATAGTCCATGTGGATGGCCCTGTGCCGGACGATGTGCTGACGAAGTTGGAGGAGATTCCTGCCGTGCGGCAGGCGAAAGCGGTGCGGCTGTTCTAGCTAAGTCCAGGAGCAACTTATGATGACACCTCGCATCTGGTCTTCGACGGCCGTGCTGGCCTTGGTCGCCGCTGTATGGTCAGTGGGTTTTCAGACGATCGATAGCCGCTCGCCGGAGCCTGGTCACATGCCGACGCTGGACCACGCGTGCGTGATTACAAATGACGTGAGACGCCTTGTGGATTTCTACGAGCCCATCCTCGCGCAGAAAGCGAAGTGGTCCGGCAAAGACTATGCCGAGTTTCCGACTGGCGCAGGAATACTGGCTGTTTTCTCGACGGAAGCTCAGGAAAAGTACATTCCCGGCTCGGCTGAAGCAGCGAAGAACAGGAGCATGATCCCGGAGTTCAGGGTCGCCAGCGTCGATCGGGAGTACTTGAGACTACAGAATCTTGTGAAAATCTGGGTCAAGCCACCTACCACGCAGCTGTGGGGAACTCGTTCTATTTACTTCCGTGACCCGGATGGAAATCTTGTCGATTTTTATACGCCGCCCAAAGCTCAATGACGAATAAAGGAGCTCATGACTCCGCGCCATCCCGCCGCAACTTGCGGCTCTCCGCCAGCAAAGCCATCGAGTGCATCAGATTCTGCAGCGTGACAATGCCCACCAGTCGCTGATCCTCGACCACCGGAATGATGCTGAGATTGCGCGACGTCAGTTTTCGAAAAGCGGAAGCCAGCGACTCCTGCCGCGCGGAAACTTCGAAAAGTTTGTTCATTACGGCCTGCACGTAGCCGTTGCCTTCCAGTCGCAGCGCCTCCAGAATGCGCTGCCGCGAAATCACACCCACCATGTCGCTGCCCCGGACCACCGGGAAATCATCTTGCAGGGAATGCACTGCCTTATCCAGCGCGTCTTCGAGCGTGTCCGCGGGCGAGAGCGTCGCGAAGTCGGTCAGCATTACCTCTTCCAGGCGCACATTGTCCAACACTGACTGGAAGATGATCGCCCGTTCCTCCAGTTGCGCCGCGGAAAAGATAATGAGACCCACCATGGTGAGCCAGGTATCACTGAACAAACCGGCAACCATCAGGATCATCGCGATGGCATGGCTGATGGAGACAGCGCGGCGTGTGGCTCCAGCGGCTTCGGCGGGATTCAAGCTGCGCCCGAAAAAGGCCCGCAGAATGCGCCCCCCGTCGAGGGGGTAGGCAGGCAATAGGTTTATGCCAGCCAGATAAATGTTGGCCCAAACCAGGCTGCGTGGCAGGTTGCTCGGCTGCAAAAAAGGCCACTGCCGCAGATGCGCTCCCACACCAGTGAGCACAATCACTCCGGCCGCGAGCAGGGCAAACCCAAGATTCACCAGCGGCCCGGTGAGTGCGATGCGGACTTCGCGCTTCCAGACCGCGTCCGGGGATGCCGCCTTCTCCGCCCGCGATTCATCAAAAACGGTTACGCCGCCGAGGGGCAGAAGAATCACCGCCTTGGGAATCAATCCGGCGCGCCGGGCCACGAGCATGTGTCCGATTTCGTGTGCCGCGACACAAGCCAGCACGATCCCGACCAACGCCAGATCCCGCGGCCCGTTGGCTGATCCGTGTGAGTTGTATTCCGTCCAGAAGACAAACAGCGGCAGGATCAGGAACGTCAGGTGAAGGCGAACCTCGACTCCGAACAAACGCCCGACGTGAATGGACCAGCTTCTCATATCCCGCCTACTGCTCTTGGCTACTACAGTTATTTTACATGGTCGGCTATATTGACTCCGGCACTCGAGGGTACTGCGCCATGCGCGTCATCGCCGGCAAATATCGAGGGCGTCCTCTGCGATCGTTGCGGGGGATGGATATCCGCCCTACGTCTGACCGGCTGCGCGAGACGCTGTTCAACGTGCTTACGGCCGGCAACCCTGAGGCGCTCGAGGGCACGGTGTGGTTGGATCTGTTCGCCGGCACAGGCGCAGTCGGGATTGAAGCCCTCAGCCGGGGCGCCAGGCACGTCTACTTCGTGGAGACCTCGACACCTGCGGCGAAATTGATTGAGCAGAACGTGCAAAGCCTGGGAATCGCACAGGGATACAGAATTCTACGGGATGACCTTGCTGGAGCTCTCTGGCGCCTGCAGCGGGAGCATGTTGCCGCCGACGTGGTGTTCCTCGATCCGCCTTACCGGATGCAGCACGCCTACGAAGAGACCCTTACCTCCTTGGCCGATTCGTCATTGGTGTGGGCGATGTCGCTGGTGATCGCAGAGCACGAGAAGAAGTTCGATCCTGGCAAGGAATTCGGTTCTCTTCTGAGAGTTCGCAAGCTGATCCAGGGAAACGCCGCTCTCAGTTTTTACCGTATCGGAGGGCAACCAGACTTGAACGCGTGACCTAGTCGGCTTTGCGACTACATGAGCAGTTCGCCTGCGCGGCGCACGATCGGGTGCTGCATTTCCTGCAGATCGTTCTTCACCATGTTGAGGCCATAAACGCAGCCTTCGAACTCGCGCGAAAGATGAGCAAACAGCGGCGCCACCTTGGCGTATTCGAAGTGCTCGACCTTCGACACGATGTAATAGCTTTCCTTCCCCGCCTTCATCCACTCCACAAAATTCTCAAGGCGGTGACGGCGCAACCGGAAGTGGTTAATGCTCTCGGGAAACATTCCAGCGAAGAATAGCGCGTAGTCGCCAATGTGTTTGCGCACCTGGCGTTCGCGGTCAAACGAGGGAGCGGGGCCGTAGACGGGGTCGGACTCCAGCAGCATCTCACCCAAGTCGGTGAGTGGACGATCGGTCACGTCGTGAATCTTGAACAGCTGATCAGTCTCGCAGAACTCCGCCAGCAAGTGCGAGACGTAGGCAACTACTTCTGGATTGCGGATACCGATCTCCTCAGCGTAGCGGCGTCCAACCAATTCCTGGAACAGCTGTCGCAGCGGATGAGACTCCGGAATCATGCCTCTTGGTCCCCTGAAAGTCTGTGCAGCAGCACGGACTTTCGAATGTGATGAGTAACTAGTTATCCCAGTTACGGCGCGAATGCAAGTGACTTTTGTTTATCGTGCGCATCATTTTTCCTAATCACTTGGAGGTGTGCAAGTGCTTGCAAGGTTGCCGGGCGTTTTTGTTAGCACACGCACGTCGCGACTGCTAATTACAACACCTTGGCCGCGAACGGCGTGATCTGCAAGATTCAGGATCATGATCCTGCGAGATAATGATCCCGATTGGAGGAATCGAGCATATGAAAAGAATGAACATTTCCAGTGGCACACCTTGGGAAGCTGTCGTGGGTTACTCCCGCGCAGTGAGGGTTGGACCCCATATCCATGTGTCCGGCACAACGGCGACCGGGCCGGACGGCAAGATTGTTGGCGTGGGAGACCCCTACGCCCAGGCCGTCCAAGTTTTGAAAAACATTGAGAGTGCTTTGCAGAAAGCGGGCGGCGGTATGAAGAATGTCGTCCGCACGCGTATGTTTGTGACGAATATCGCGGAGTGGCAGAAAATCGCCAAGGCGCATGGAGAGTTCCTCGGCGACATCCGCCCGGCAACCTCGATGGTCCAGGTGAGCGCGTTGATTGCTCCTGAGATGCTGGTCGAGATCGAGGCGGACGCTTATCTGGAAGCGAGGTAGCGGTTACCACGATTCCAAGTCTGGGTGGCGGGGGGTGCAATTTCCGCGTTTTGCCCAAGCTGAACTAAAGATTGCTCATAATCGTTTCAATTCACTTGACATCGGCTTCGGCGCGAGCATAATTCATCAATCCCAATTCCTGCTTTGGACTGGGACCCGGTTGCGGTGGTAGCGAACAGCCGGAGGAGGTATCTATGAGCGTGCTGGAACTTTGTGACCGGGAAATCGCAGCGGTTCCGCTCGAAGCCAGCGTAGCCGACGCCATCAATAAAATGCTCGACCACCACGTCGGTGCCGTAGCCGTGGTCGACTCCGAATACCGGGTCGCCGGAATTTTCACGGAGCGCGACGTTCTGCGCAAGATGGCGCTCAGCCGCACCGACCCGCAGAACACTCCCGTCCGCGAACTGATGACAACACCGGTCGAGATGGCAACGCGGCGCACCGGACCGGGCGAAGCGCTCACCACCATGCTGGAGCGGCACTTCCGCCATCTACCAGTGGCGGAAGACAACGGCAGACTGCTGGGGATTCTCTCCATCCGCAATCTGCTGGAGTGGCGCGTCGAAGATCTAAGTCACGAATTGGATGCGCTCGAGCAGTATGTCTCCAACGACGGGCCCGGAGGCTAGAGTCGTTCCCAACGACTCCTTACCCCCACTGATGGCGACCACTTCATCCGCCGCGGCAAGGACGATTGCTGTCGTGCGCATCGCCACGTCAGTTTTCTTTCTGCTGTTTGGGGAATACAAGCTGGCTGGGTCTGGCTTTGTTCACGGCGGGTTCCAGGGATATCTTCAGGATTTCATTGCCAACGGAGCTGTGAGTTTTTACCGGCCGGCACTCTCCGGTCTGTTATTGCCGCACGCTGTAGTTTTGGGATACGCGGTCGGCGCGGTCGAAACCTTTATCGGACTGAGCCTGCTATTCGGCTTCTGGGTGCGGCCGGCTTCTGTTTTAGGCGGGCTGTATATGCTGAATCTCACTCTTGCCACCTGGTGGGGGCCGGGCCACGGCGCTCCGTTCTGGCGCTATTTCGGCGCGGAGCTTGATCACCTGCCGCTGCTGCTGCTATTCATCATTTTCTTTGCCGCTGACGCCGGGAGCGTGTGAGGCTTGGATAGGCGGCGAGGGTCATGGAGAACGCTTACGGTAAGTTCCAACGATCCGGCTCAGCACCGATAGCTAGAAGACAAAGATCGCAAAAAACGAAAGGCCGGCCTAAAGCCGGCCTTCGGAATCGTCTCAATACAAACCCTACGGCTTTTTGGGAGCGATCGCATCCTTAGCAGCCTTGGCCACGCGGAACTTGACCACGGTCTTGGCCTTGATCTGAATCGGCTCGCCCGTCTGCGGATTGCGTCCAATGCGGGCTTTGCGGTGCGCCTTCACCAACCGGCCCAGGCCGGGCACAACGAACACTCCGTTCTTCTTGGTTTCTTTCACAGCGACATCGGCCAGTTGCTCGAGAAATCCTGCGACCGTCTTGTTGGGAAGTTCAGTTTTCTCGGCCAGATGGCGGACGAGTTGAGTCTTGGTTAAACCTGAAGCCATTTTTCCTCCTTGGGGAAAGACTTGAATTTTGATTCCAGTGGGTGATCTTACATCACCGCCCTGTGGAAAACACCCTTATTCTACGCGGGTTCCGCACATATGGTCCTCTAGAATGGCCATTTTTACAAGCTCATTCGCAGACAGCAGTCCCAAAATGGCCCAAACAGGCGTACCTGAGCAGTAACCATAATTCGCGCACCGGGATCGAGAGCGCTCAACCCACTCAATCGTCCGTATGTCGCGGGCCCGCATACGGTGCCATAATGCTGGACAGGAGAATTTCGAATTGAGCTGTCCGATCTGCGACATTCGCAAAGAAAAACGTTTCTGTCCTGCCGTTCACGGCCGCATCTGCCCGCAGTGCTGCGGCGAACAGCGCGAGGTAACACTAGATTGCCCGAGCGACTGTGCGTATCTGCAGCAGGCGCGGGAGCACGAGAAGCCGCGGTCCGCGGACCAGTTCGACCCCGCAGCGCTATTCCTGCAGATTGAGATTTCCGAGCAGTTCACCTACGAGCGCGAGCATCTGCTCATGGGTCTGAGCTACGCGCTGAACAAGGCGGGTCAAGTGGACCGCACCCTGAATGATCGCGATCTGATCGCGGCGCTTTCGGCCCTGTGCACCCGTTATGAGCGGCTGGTGAACTCCGGACTGCACTACGAGCAGCCCATGACCAGCGCAGCCCAGCAGGCCGTCGCGGCTCAAGTAGAAGAGATGCTGAAGCAGTACCGCGAGGCCGAGCAGAAGCAACTCGGATACTCCACGTTGCGCGATTCCGACGTGCTAAAGGCCCTCGCATTCCTGGTTCGGCTGGGCCACGGACGTACGTCGGGCCGGCCCAAGTCAAGGGCTTTCATCGATTTTCTAGTCGCTCAATTCCCCGAGAAAGAATCAGCCGTCGTCACGCCGCAGGAAACGGGCAGCCGGATTATTGTGCCGTAGGCGAAAACTTTGCCACGGATTCGACGGATAAGCCTGGGAAGAAACTAAAACCTCTCGGAAGCCGGATCTGTTCGTTCTGATCCGTGTTAATCCGTGAAATTCGTGGCTCGGTCTTTCTGCTTTCGCACGGCCTGCCCTTCCGGTAGCGCATCGCGTAACTCACGAATCGTCTTCTTGAATATTGGGTGCAGCAATTCCGGAGCAATCTCCGCCAGAGGTTCCAGGACAAACCGGCGCTGGTGCATTGTGGGATGAGGGATGGTGAGTTCCTTCGAATCCTTAATCGTGACCTCCCCTTCGCTGTTCACGAAGATCAGAATATCGATGTCAATGGATCTCGGGCCCTTTTTCTGCATGCGCCGCCGGCCCATCTCCTCTTCGATGCGGAGAATCATGGTTATAAGTTGCAGCGGGGTTCGGCTGGTTTCGAGCGCGACGGCACAATTCAGAAACCACGGCTGCCGCGTGAACTCCACGGGCTCGGTTTCATAAAAGGACGATACTGCAACCACGCGTCCGCCTGCGGCTAGGCGCGCCAGGGCATCCCGAAGATGCGCTTCGCGGTCGCCCACATTTGATCCGAGAGAAAGATATGCGAGGTTGAACACAGTACCGGAGCTAGTATCTGGCTTTGTTGGGCTGGTTTCCACTGAACAGTTCTCGTGAAGTTGCTTCGATCCAGATGGCGGACTACCGCGCTGTCCCCCATTCAACCCTACACCTTGGTCACTTTTGGCAGTTGCAGCCGAACATTAGAATTAGATCATGGCCTTGGAGTCTCTTCTTTTGAGCCGGGATGCCGAAGTGGTCCGCGTGCTGCGCCCGGCGCTGGAAAAGCTATCGATCGAGGTCGAAATCTGCCAGGAGGCCAAGAAGGCCAGCGAGATCCTCATCGCAGAAAAGTTCGACGCTGTGATTGTGGACTGCGATGATCTGCAAGGTGGCCGGGAGGTGCTGGAGTGCCTGCGGGCCACTCCCAGCAACAAGAACTCGGTCGCCTTTGCCGTGCTGAACGGCAAGAAAACGACCACGCAAGAAGCCTTCAGCATGGGCGTGAATTTTGTTCTGCAAAAGCCCATCAGCGCCTTGAATGCATCACGCTGCTTCCATGCGGCGCTGAGTTTTATGGAACGCGAGCGACGCCGCTATTTCCGGCATCCCGTAAAGATGCTGGTCAGGGTGTTCCTGGACGAAAAAGAATGGAAAGCCACCAGCACGAATGTAAGCGAGCGCGGCATTGCCCTCCTGTTGCATCAGGCGCTCCCGAAGAATGCCACTCCCCTTTTGCATTTTACGCTGCCCGAAACTGGAACGCAGCTGGAGATGGAAGCGGAAGTGGCTTGGGCCGACCTGAAAGGACATGCCGGGTTGCGTTTTCTCGAAGTGCCCCAGAGTTCTCAGGAAGTGCTTGAAAAATGGCTCAACGAGCGGATGGAAAAACAGCCGCCCGCCGGCGTGGAAAAGCCTGTAAGCCCAAGTCCGCAAGCCGTCCAATAAGCGTCCCTGCTTTCTTTGCCATATCCCACAAGACTCCGCAATGCTCCCACAAGACTTTGTCATTCCAAGCAAAGCGAGGAACCCGCCGTTCGCCGGCACCACCGCGATTCTCCGCGCCGCCTCACCGCCAACATGCAATGCCAGGTATTCACTTTGCAACTTTGTGCCGATGCTTGGGCATGGCAATCTGGTCGGATACTGGAGAACCATTGCCATGCTACCTGCCGCTTACCGCATTACCCGCGTACAGAAAACGCTGCGCTGGTTTGAAGAAGATATCCTGTTGCTGAACATGCGTGTGAAGGATCTGTCGGCGGAGCAGCAGCGTTCCGCGCGGCAGTTTGCCGCGGCCGTTGTCAGCCAGACCCGCACCGAACTCGATCGACTGCTCAAGGAGCAGGTTGCGGTTGGCTATGAAGCTGGCGAGGTCCCCTGCGAACCGGCTGACTGATTAGGCTTTCGACTTAAAAAGCTCAGAGTGCGGATCCGGCGGCGGCTTGAGAGCTGTAAGGACTTGCGGTCTCGTTGTCTTCTTCCGACAGCGTTACTTCTTCCCAGAGAGTCTTGTCGCGCAGGATGCGGGAAACCAGCGCCGTATGCATGGCGTGACCGGCGCGATCGGCAACGATCCTACCCAGGATGGGCTTGCCCAGCAGGGCGAGATCCCCCACCAAATCCAGGACTTTGTGCCTTACAAATTCGTCGGCAAAGCGGAGCGGGCCGTTTTCGATTCCGTCGCGAGTGAGCACGATACAGTTCTCACGGGAAGCGCCGCGGATCAATCCCATATTGCGCATGGCTTTCTCGTCTTCGCGTGAGCCGAAGGTGCGTGCGCCCGCGATCTTGCGCAGATAGCTGCCGTTGGAGAGCTCCACCTGGAATGTCTCTTTTCCGATCAGCGGGTGGGGAAAATTGATCGAGTAAGAGACGGAATAGCTGTCGGCCGGGGACACCGAGATAAACTTGTTGCCCTCGCGCATCTCTACTTCGCGAAGAATCTTGAGATACTTCCGGGGGCGGCGCTGTTTGCGGAGGCCCGCCTCCTGGATCAACTCGACGAACGGGAGAGCGCTGCCGTCCAGAATGGGGAGTTCGAGGTTGTCGATTTCCACAATTGCGTTGTCCACGCCGAGGCCGATGAACGCCGAGAGCAGGTGCTCGGTGGTGGAGATGAGCACGCCCTTTTTCATGAGGCTGGTGGCGTAGCTGACGCGGGCGACGTTGCGGCTTATGGCTTCGATTTCAAAGCCGTCCAGATCGATGCGGCGAAAAACAATTCCCGTTCCGGGGGGAGCGGGGATAATCCGCATCGACACCGGCGCGCCGCTGTGAAGTCCTACTCCACTGCATCCCACAGCCGAGCGGACTGTCTGCTCTTGAATCAAAGTCTCTTAAGTATGTCCCGATTAATGAACAGATTACAGCCAGCGCGCCAACCTCGACTGTGGTAAAAAAGCCACAGTGCGTGGCATAATGCCGATTTGGAACCTCCTTGGTTAAGGTAGGCTGCCCTTAAGCAGCGATTTATCAGTGAGTTATGTTGGGAATTCGGGAATCTTGGAACTTCAATACCGACACTATGCTTAGTGTTTCCGGGATGCCTTCATGGGATTGTAGCCTGAGTTTGGTTCGAACATCGCGGGGTCGAGTCCCTGATTGAATTGAATTGAATTTATAAAGCGCTGGGATTGCATGTCTCCGTTGAAGTAGCGCGTGAAGCTGTAGTATGCCATCACACCGTGTGTCGGCTTGTAATTGTCGAAGACCTCTTCCTCGACGTTGCGCTCTTTGTCCACCGGATCGCGCCATCGATAGCTCTTCTTGAGAGGAAGATGCGAGTCCACGTCGAAGTAAAGACTCACCGCTTCGTTTTTCGCATTGATCAGTGTGACCCGCTCCGCCGCCAGGTTGCCGGCCAGAGAGTTGCCGTCGTAGAAAAGCGCCACGCTGGGATCGTTGACCCAGAATCGCAGGACATTCTCCAGGGACAATCTGCGGCGCCGCAAATAATCCTCGAGATCTTTCTTCTCCACGGTGTGCGGGCCCTTGAAGGTGACTTCGTAACCCTTGTCGGCGGTGTATATGTAAGCCACGTCCCGCTCTTTGGTGACCTCGATGCGCTCCTTGTCCGGATATTCCACGAATCGCCAGAACAGCGCTCCTGTGCCGGACGGGCGCCCGTGATAAAAGCTGTAGGTGCGCCCTTCCTGCTGCATGTCGCGAATGTTCAAGAACGTGGTGCCGCCTAATGCCTGGATGGCCTGGTCGAGCAGGGCCCGCGCCTTGCGGGCATTTTCCTGGTCCGTGGGAACTGACGGATGGGCTGCAGATTCTGAAGAAACTTGTGCGCCCGCCTGGGCCGTCGCGCTGGGCACTCCCCGACCAGAGGTGGCCAGCGTGAATGCCAGCACAGATATTAGAAAGAAATGCTTCATTCAATCGGTGAGATGCCTGAATAGGAAATTGTAGCTGCTTGCGGCGCTGCTTGTATGGCCGGGCACCCCTCGGCAGGCTCAGGCAAGCTTTTGTCCGCCAGCTTTTCGACACTGCTGGCAAGCGGACAGGCCCGCCCTGAGCTTGCCGAAGGGAGTGTCCGCTCCACACTGGCAGTGCGGAGTTCCGCCATTTTATTAGATGCAAAAACAACGAATGGCGTCCTGCTGGGGAAGAATTTCGCGGGCAGCTTACCCCACGAGCACGGCTCCGCCGTTCACGTTGAAGATTTCACCCGAGATGAACCCGGCGTGTTCGGTACATAGGAAGAGCACGGGAGCGGCAATCTCGTCCGGCTTGCCCACTCGCCCCAGCGGAATCGTTCGTCGAACCTTGTCGCCGGTTGTCGGGTCGGCGAGTGTGGCTTTCGACATATCGGTATCGACCCAGCCGGGGGCAACGCAATTTACGTAGATTCCAATCGGCGCCAGTTCCGAGGAAAGGCTCTTCGTCATGCTGATGATCGCACCCTTGGTCGAGGAGTAATCGACGTGAAACGCCTCGCCTCGCTGGCCGCTGGTGGAGCTGATGAGGACGATGTGTCCGGTGGCAGAACCCGTCCGCGGCTGCGCCTTCATCTGCGCAACCGTGTATTTGACCAGACCGAAGACCGCGTCGAGGTTGATGGAAAGAGTGGAGCGCCATTGCTCATCGGGCATCTTGTCGATAGCTACGTCATCCCCCGGCCAGACGCCGTGATTGGCGACTAGAATGTCGATCCTGCCGAATTGCTTGACTGCCTCGGCAACCAGCGCGCGCGCGGAGTTTGGGCTGTCGAGGTTGCTGGCTATGGCACGACAGTTTGCCTCGCCGCATTCCTTCGCCAGAGCGTCAGCCTGCGACCGCGCCTTCTGATAGCTGAAGACTACTTTCGCGCCCGCTGCCGTGAACATGCGAACCGTGGCTGCGCCGATGCCGCGCGAGCCGCCGGTGATTAAAGCAACTTTGCCGGAGAGAGATAGATGCATAGATTCTAGTTTCCAGTTTCTGGTTTCCAGTTGCAAGTCGGAGCGGGACGGAAGGGTCGTTTATTACGACGAAAGTGCAGCGACCGGGCCAGCCCCCAGGGCTAAATCCATGTGGACGTCGGATACTTTATGCGGCGCTGAAGCGCTGCTCTTCCACGGTGCTGCACACATTGGAAGCTAGAAACCGTCTTTTGCCGAGGATGCCCGCTCCGATTTCAACTCCCGCAGAAGCAGCCGCACTAACATGCCGTCGAAGCCGGTGCCGCTCATCTTGGATAGCTCATCGAGGGCCTGGTCGGGAGTGCGGGCGGCGGCAATCGAGTGTTCGGTTAGCATGTTGGCGTAGGCGTCGGCAAGGGCGATGATGCGCGCCCACAAAGGGATCTGCTCCCCTTTCGCGCCATCCGGATAACCTGTGCCATCGAAGCGCTGATGATGATGCTCGATGGCTTGGCGCATCATGGCGCTGTGCGGGAGGACGCCGGCGATCTCCGATCCGACGCGCGCATGCATCCTTATCAGGAAAAACTCGTCGTCGGTGAGCGGCCCCGGTTTGTTCAAAATGCGCTCCGGCACGAATATCTTACCGACGTCGTGGATGCGCGCCGCATAGACCAGATCGGCGGTTTCTTCCGGAGGCAACTGGAGCGCCCGCGCCAGAATCTCTGTATAACGCGCCACTAGGTCGCCGTGGCCTGAGGTGTGCATTTCGCGAGATTCGGCGGCACGGCTGAGAATCTCAATGGACTCCTTCAGCAGCGGCACGTTGCAATCTTCTTCGCCGCCACAGAGTTTCACCAGCATCGAAGCCAGTTCTTCGAGATGCTCCGGCCCATTATGCTCGCGCTGCAAGAAGCCCTCTATGTAAGAAGAAATCTGCTGACGCTGTGCGGCGAACTCTTCGCCCGCGGCAAACTCCTCAGCCGCCGACACCAGATTGCCGCCGGAACGTTTCGAGACATACATGCCCGCGTCGGCCACGCGAATGATGTCTTCGATGGAAAAGCCGTGAGTTGGGAAACTGGCTACGCCGAAACTGCCGGTGATGTGGTGCTCGCTTAGCATGGGGTCGCTGGTAATCCACTGCCGCAAGCGCTCAGCCAGCACCTGGGCCTGCTCCGGGCCGGTTTCGGGCATGAGGATGATGAATTCGTCTCCGCCATAACGCGCCACGACGTTCGACTGGCGCGATTTTTGCTCGAGCAGTCTTCCTACGCGAGCCAGCACCAGGTCGCCTTCGAAGTGGCCCATGGTGTCGTTGACTGCCTTGAACTTATCCAGGTCGATCAGCACAACGGAGAAAGGCCGTCCGGAGCGGGAAGCGCGCTTCCACTCCGCGGACAATGCCTCCCAGAAGAAGCGCCGGGTCTTGATTCCCGTCAGGCCGTCCGTAATCGATTGTTGTTGCAACTTCTGGAACACGAAGGCATTGTGCAGCGCCGTAGCCAGAAGGTCAGCCAGGGTATTGAGAATAAGAACGTCCTGCGGCAGGAAAGCGTTCTCGCCGCGGCTTTCGATGTTCAACACGCCCAGCAGACCCTCGCCATAGGTGATGGGAATGCACAGCACCGAACGTGATTCCGGCAGAATTGCGCCCATCTGACCTTCCAGGCCGTTATGCACCAGCGCTCGCTCACCGGTACGCGCTACCCGCCCCAAAATGCCGATCCCCAGCGGAATCCGCTTGCCCATGGCATGCGCCGTGGCTCCGGCTTCGGCTTTGATTTCTATTTCCTTGGTTCCGTAGTCGAGCAGACCGATACCGATGTGATCGAAGCTGAAGTTCTTTTGGATCTCCCCGACAATCTGCCCCAGCATATGTACGGGATCGTCACTCGAAATTGCAGTGCGCGAGATGTTGTTGAGGAATGCCAGTTGACGCGAACGCCGTTGTTCGTCGGCGAACAGGCGCGCATTCTCCACCGCAACCGATACCTGTCCGGCGGCCGTCATTAGGACGTCAAGATCGCGCTGTTCGAACACAAATTCCCGCTCCGTACTCATGGCGACCATCACTCCCGCCGGCTTATTGCCTAGCAAAATAGGCGCCGCGCACAAGCACTTGGCGGGATGCTCCGGCCGGTAAGTGACTCCTAATCGCGCCCGCGTCTTCTCCAGGTCGGAGCGGATGAGTAGCGGCTGCCCGGTCCGGATCACATACTCGGTGAAGGCGTTTTCCAGCTTGCGCGAACGCTTGGGCAGAGTTCGATCGTTCTCCACTTCAAATTCGAAGCGGATTTCGTCACCTTCCTGAAAAGCGATGTAGAAGTCGCTGGTTTTGAAAATCTGCCCGAGCTCGGCGTGGATGGTGCGCAACACTTCATCCTGATCGAGGCGTGAACTGATTGCCTGACCGATTTCGGTGAGTAACTCGTATTCTTGCGTGCGGCGGTGGGCATCGTGAGCGATCAGGTAATTGTCGAGCGTGAGCCCGAGTTGCAGCGCGAGTCCCACCATCAAACGCGGACCGGACGTGCCGAACGCCTTGCGCTGGGCATGAGGAAATAAAATCACACCGAATGCATATTCACGGGTTTGCAGGCTGACGGCCGTGAGATTGTGAATTCCGGCATCGGTGAGGACCTTCTTGAAATCGGCGAACGTCCCGGATGAGCCTATCGGCAGCGGCTCCGTCATGTGGGCAAGATCATGCGCCGTGAAGAGCCCGCCTTGGCGGTAGGCAAGTTCGCAGATGTATTCCCCGGCGCCGGTCCCGGTCAGAGCGTCGAGGAATTCCGAAGAGAATCCGCGCTCGACCGAGGGCAGCAGCCCGCGCCAGCGTTCCGAGATATAGATGACCGCCTGCCGCGCGGACAACGCGCCCGCCAGCCGGTCCAATGCGGACTGCATGCTGGGCAGCAAATCATCGGCCGTGAGCAAGCTCCGCGGGTCCGCTCCCAGGGTAGAGAGAGCTAGGGTATTCTCCTGCACGGCGTTGCGCTCGTTCTCAAACAGCACCATCACCATCGCGATGCCCAGCAGCATCTGCGGCACCGGGCCGAGGACATGACCGACACTTCCAAACATTTCCATCCAGGGATTGTTGGACTGAATGGCGCCCAACAGCACCGCCCACAGCGCCAGCGATAAGGCCAGCAACTGGAAGGCGACCGAGCCTTTGCGGTGAGCATGCAGGTAGAAAACTGCTGAGCAATACAGCAGGACCGCGCTTAGGAAAATGACTCCCAGGCTAAGCGGACGCCCCGTCCCGAGCGTGTTTCCTAACATATGAGTGCGCAGATCCACGCAGGCCGCCGCCGTTCCGGCCAAAGCCAGCACCCAGTCAGACCAGCGGACGCGGAAAATGCCGCGAGTAAGGCGTGTCGAGACGAAGATGCTCACTCCCATTGCAGCTGAAAACAACGAGCTGAAAAAGAACGCCACCGTCGCCGGTGGGTAGTAGTAGCGGAAGGCATCGAGCGCGTAGTGAATGGAATAGCAAGCCCAGGCGATCTGCCAGGCGCGGAAATACGCCTGGCGGCTCTGCTGGTAGAGGTAGGTAAACAGCAGGCACAGCAGTAATGCAACAACTCCGGGGATAATGACGATACTAGTGGCGATACTATTCATGGGCCCGGCAAGAGCTTCCAGCGAAGGTCTGAGCAAGCAGCGCGGGAGCAGGCCGATCACCAATGCTTTCACAGGCGGGGGTGCGAGCACAACAGGATTTAAGTACAGTGTCCTGACCCCAGTCACTTGGAATTAATTACTCAAAGCGACGGACCGTTTTTCGGGTTCGCTTGACGATACTTTTCCCGGGCCCATACCATCAGACTTTGGCCAACCATGCCTGAATCCACATCATTTTCGAAGCCACGGGTGCGCTTTGCGCCGTCCCCTACTGGATTTCTCCACGTAGGCAGCGCGCGTACTTTCATCTTCAACTGGTTGTACGCTCGCCACAACGGAGGCACAATGATCCTCCGGCTCGATGACACTGATGTTGAGCGCAACACACAGGCCTCGGTCGATTCCATTTTCGACGGACTGAAGTGGCTGAGCTTGGGTTGGGACGAGGAATACAAACAGTCGGAGCGCATCGACCTGCACCGCAAGACTGCATGGGCAATCTTCGAGAAAGGCTTCGCCTATCGCGACTTCACTCCCGCTCACACCGGGGATGCTGAAAAATCCGGCGCGCAGGGGACGTGGCTGTTCAATCCGGGGGCGCGCGAAGTTTCGCGTGATGAGAGTGACCGCCGCGCCGCAGCGGGAGAGCCGTTTGCCTTGCGTTTTCGCGTGCCCCGCGAGGGTGGGCAGTCGGTGCGATTTGCGGACGAGGTCTACGGCGAGCAGGTCAAGTCTGCAGCCGACATCGAAGACTTCGCACTACTGCGATCCGATGGCATGCCGACTTACCACCTCGCGTCCTGCGCCGACGATGCCGACCTGCGCATTTCCCACGTTATTCGGGGCCAGGACCATCTCACAAATACTTTCAAGCACGTCCTGATCTTCGAAGCGGCCGGCTCTGTGCCGCCGCAGTTCGCTCATCTGCCGTTGCTGGTAGCGCCCGATGGCACAAAGCTCTCCAAGCGGCGGCATGGTCCGGTCGTAAGCGTCACCACCTACCGCGACGCCGGATTTCTTTCCGAGGCCTTCATCAATTTCCTCTGCCTGCTGGGCTGGTCGCCAAAGGATGATCGCGAAAAAATGTCATTGCAGGAACTGATTGAGATCTTTTCTCTGGAAGGCATCAACCGTTCGAATGCCGTGGTGAACTTCAAGGAACCGGCTGCAACTCTGGAGGAGACTTTCGATCCGAAAGCGGTGTGGCTTAACGCGGAGCACATTCGCGGGTTGCCGGTCGAGGAGTTGAGCTTCCGCCTACTGCCGGTTGTGCAGGGCGCGGGATTCAACGTTACGTCCGAGAAGATGTTGCGCGTTACACCGCTGATCCGCGAGCGCATCAAGTTGCTGCGCGACGTGCTCACCGCCGCCGACTTCTTCTTCGTGGAGCAACTGCCGCCCTACGATCCGGCCGAACTCATCCCGCAGAAGGGGGACGCCGCTATGGCGTTGAAAGTCCTCGCGCGAGCGCGTGAAGTGCTGGCGAACGTCGAGTTCAAACACGACCCGCTGGATCAGGCTCTTCGCGCCGCCGCGCAGGAACTGGGAGTGAAGGCGGGACAGATGTTCCAGCCCATCCGGGTCGCGGTGTGTGGACGGAAGAATGCTCCGCCGCTGTTTGAGACTCTGGAAGTGTTGGGGCGGGAGACGACGCTCGCGCGAATCGGGCAGGCGACAAGGTTGAACATCGGTTAGCAGTTTTCTGGGCAGCACACGGTCCGCTGCTGCTCAGCTTTGCGATAAGATCAAAGAGTAATGAATTCATCCCTTCCCCCTGCTAAAGCTGGAGAAAAAGCCGTGGCTGCCTCGCCGGCGCCCGCTTCGTCGAACTTCGTCCGCGACATTATTCTTGAGGACCTCAAGGGCAACAAGTACGATGGCCCCGTGCAGACCCGCTTTCCTCCGGAGCCTAACGGCTATCTGCACATCGGTCACGCTAAGGCGATCTGCCTCGACTTCGGACTGGCCGACGAATTTGGCGGACATACCAATCTCCGCTTCGACGACACCAACCCTGAAAAGGAAGAAACCGAATACGTCGAGTCGATCAAGGCTGACGTGAAATGGCTGGGCTTCCACTGGGATGGGCTTTTCTACGCGTCCGATTATTTTGATCAGCTCTACGAGTGGGCTATCAGACTTATCAAGGATGGCAAGGCTTACGTTGACGATTTAACGGCCAATGAAATTCGCAAGTGTCGCGGCACGCTGACCGAACCGGGCAAGAACAGCCCTTACCGCAACCGGTCCGTCGAAGAGAATCTGAACTTGTTTGAGCGCATGCGCGCGGGCGAATTTCCCGATGGCTCGCGCGTTTTGCGGGCGAAGATCGATATGGCTTCGCCTAACGTCAACTTCCGCGATCCAGTGATGTACCGCATTCTGCACGCCGAACATCACCGCACCGGCAACAAGTGGTGCATCTATCCGTTGTATGACTACGCGCACGGCCAGTCGGATTCCATCGAGCGTGTTACCCATTCCCTTTGTACGCTTGAGTTCGAAGATCACCGTCCGCTTTATAACTGGTTCATCCAGCAACTGGGCATTTTCCCGTCGCGGCAGATCGAGTTCGATCGCCTGAATCTTACCTATACGCTGTTGAGCAAACGCAAGCTTCTGCAGTTCGTGCAGGAAGGACGCGTGCGCGGCTGGGACGACCCGCGCATGCCCACGCTGGGCGGCATTCGGCGGCGCGGCTATACCCCGGAGGCGATCCGCAATTTCATTGCATCGATTGGCGTGTCGAAGACTACGGGATCGATCGAGCTGGCGATGCTGGAACATTTCGTCCGCGAGGATCTGAACAAACGTGTGCCGCGAGTGATGGCGGTGCTGCGCCCGCTGAAAGTTGTGATCGACAACTATCCGGAGAATCAGGTTGAAGAGATGGACGCGGTGAATAATCCCGAGGACGCGACCTCCGGCACGCGGAAGGTGCCCTTCTCTCGCGTGCTCTATATCGAGCAGGATGATTTCCGCGAAGTTCCGCCGCCCAAATATTTTCGCCTTACGCCAGGGCGCGAGGTGCGTCTGCGCTATGGCTATCTTGTCACTTGCAACAGCATTGTGAAGAACGATCAAGGCGAAGTGATGGAAATACATTGCAGCTACGATCCCGCAACACGCGGCGGCAACACCCCCGACGGCCGCAAAGTTAAGGCGACGATCCACTGGGTCTCGGCCGCGCATTCGATCGACGCCGAGGTGCGCGTCTACGAGAATTTGTTCCTAAAGGAAGACCCAAGCGATATCGAAGAAGGCCAGGACGTCCTCGACAATCTCAATCCCAATTCGCTGGAGATCATTGCGGAAGCCAAGGTCGAGCCCTCACTGGCCAACGCCACGGCGGGCACTCGCTATCAATTTGAGCGCCTGGGATATTTCTGCGTCGATCCGGATTCGAACCCGGGCAAGCCGGTGTTCAATCGCACGGTGGCGCTGAAGGATACGTGGGCGAAGGTGGAGAAGAAACAAGCTGGGAAGCATTGATGTCATAAGCCAGATAGGGTACACTCCCGCGCACTTATGAAACCTACGGTTGCTCATCTTCTGCTGCTTCTTTCGACAATCGCCGCCGCGCAGAGTGTAACTGTTCAGAAGTCAGCTCCTGCCGATCAGGACCTCACGGCAGAGCAAAAGGAGAGAGTGGTGAAGTTGGCCAATCTTCAGAAGAATTTTGGAACGAAAATGAACAGTCCTGGGGTCGGTCTTTCTCTGAAAGAGATTGATCGGACCCCGACGACGGATCGCACGTTGGTAAGGTACGCACTTTACGCAAAGGGATTGTCTACGGACTTGACCTATACGCTTTTCAAGGTTCAAATCAGCGGCAAAATCCTTAAGCAGCTTGATGGCGTGACGCTCGATTCGAAGGGAAGGGCAATATCCGCCTCTAAGAGCCCAATTGATTTGCTATTCTTTGCCGGAAAGGCCGAGCCAATCCGTCTGTCGCTGGCCTCAAATGATGATTCCCATCTGAAGGGTTTTGTTTCCGTGATCCCTTTCCCGAACTCGGCGACGGATAAAGGTTGTAGGCTGGAATCCGTTCTGGGGACTCCAAAGGGAGAGGTGACTTATGTTCAGGGAAGCGGATTCGAGCCGAACGAAGAACTGACAGTGGATGGCGAAAGCTACGGCGAAAAGAATCACGGCGTTGCAAAAGCAGAAGCGGATGGTTCCTATTTTGCGGCGGCAATGCCCAATGTTCTCGGGAAAACGTCCGGCACCACCACTTGGTCGGTAAGAGGTAAGAATTGCAATCCCACTCTCACTTTCACGTGGGGTACGTATCGCCTCGAATGAAGCACGCCTGACTGCTAACAGAGCCCCTGGCGTTTTCCTAGGATCGGCCGAGAAAAGCAAAACCCCAAGCGTGTCTTCCACTCGGGGCCGTAAGCCTGTCCAGCTTCGAATACAATTATCAGCAACGCTGGAGTCGGAAGTCAAGTTACTTGAGGAGCCTCCCTGTCCCGAGACTCCTCATCAGATTCCCTACCATTGAAAGGGAAACTGTGGACCCGACGGGATTCGAACCCGCACCTTTAAGCTGGACAGGCTTACGTGCTACCAGTTACACCACGGGCCCCAGAACAGGCTAACCGTCCAACTGAGGTTTGCAGCCCCTCCTGACCTATATTTTTCGAGTGTTAGGCCCGATTCGGGACCTATGCCTGGCTCTTCGTCGTACAATTTGAAGCGCTGTAGTGACCTGCGAAAAACGTGTCCTGGATAACGCACGTGAGCCGCTTGGCATCCATATGCATACAACCATGCTGGCTACATTTTTCGCGATCTCCGGACCCGTGGTCTCGATGTGCAGCGCCGGCATCCTCCTTTTCGTGATTGCCCTGTGGGCTGCCAGGGCCGACATCGCGCGCGCCCGCGGCCTTGACAAGATCGTGGCCTTGAGCAATTTGTGTTTCGCCGCGCCCTTGGCGGTCTTTGGTGCGCTGCATCTCGCCGCTGCGCGGGGCCTCATGACCATGGTACCCTCGTATATGCCTTGGCCGCTGTTTTGGGCCTATTTCTTCGGCTTTGCGCTACTGGCTGCGTCTCTGAGCATTGCCACAAAGATTCAGGTCCGCTGGCCCGGTCTGCTGTTCGGGATCGCGATGTTTCTTTTTGTGGCGATGTTGGACATCCCGGGCTCTCTCGCCAGCCCCAGAGACCGATTTGGATGGACATTGACCCTCCGTGAAATGTTGTTCGGTGGGGGAGCCTGGATTCTTGCTGGAAACGCCATGCGCGGGCAAGGTCAGGGGCAAGTCGGAAGCAAGCTCATAACCGTGGGCCGCGTGATAATCGGGATTGCCGCCATATTTTATGGCGTTGAGAATTCTCTGCACACAGCGAACGTTCCCGGAGTGCCGCTCGAAAAACTGATGCCCGCGTGGATTCCGGCGCACCTGCTCATTGGCTATCTGACGGGCGCAATTCTTGTGGTTGCCGGGGTATGCATACTGCTGAACAAGAAGACGCGAATGGCGGCAACTTATCTCGGTACCTGGATTGTGCTGCTGGTGGTATTCATCTACGGACCGATCCTGATTGCGGCGCTGTCTAATCCGAGCACCGACGTCAAAGTTGAAGGAATCAACTACTTTTTCGACACGCTGCTGTTTGCCGGAGCGATTCTCGCGCTCGCCAGCGCAACGCCACGCACCGATTAAAATCAAGCTTCGGCTTTCGGGCCTCGGCAAGCTGATAGTCCTTCAGGCGTTTATTGTTGAAGCTCGAAGCCCTGTCCCGATGGCCGAAGCCCTGTGCTAGTTATGCACGTGGGGGCTCTGCGCGGGGTTGGCGTGGTGCTCCGCCGGTTCTTTGGTGACCTTCACTTCGAAACTCACGGGCAAGCTTTTCGGCGGATAGCAGGCTGCGTTGTCACAGGCTTGATAACGGAGAACTCCGCGCATTTGATATTTTCCCGGCACCACGGAGTGCAGCGGATGCACCGCGACGGCAATCGTGAAATCTCCGCTATAGACGCTCAGCTTTTCGTCGGGAGAGAAGGGAAAACTCTTGTCCTCGCCGGCAGGATATTCAATCTTCCCCAGGATGATGTCGGTGGGCAGATCCATCTTCAAGGCAGTCGGGATGAGGAACTCCGACTTGGGCATATTGGAGTTAATGTGGTAGCCGGGAGGGACGCGAAAATTCAGGTTTACCATGGTCTGCTGCGTGCGTTGGGCCGTCACCAACGGAACGGCAGCCACCGTAAGGGTCGGAGCTTTGCCTAGGGTTTGCGCGAACAAAGGGCTGGCGGTCGCTAGAAAGAGGAACGTAAGGGAAACGCACAGCCGCGTTGTGAGATTTTGTGGTTTTCTACGGTCGAGCGTCATTGGGCTGGACTCTTTTCTGAACTCTTTTCAGGCACCGACGCGTGGCTTGCGGCCGGGCGGGTTTCGAGCGCCTTCTTGATCGAGTGCTCGATTTCGCTCTTGCCCCTCAGGCCCACAATCTTGTCCACGATTTTGCCATCGCGCGCAATCAGGAAGCTCTCGGGCAATGCGGGGACGCCGCCGTATTCATCGCCCACCGATTCTTTTCCGATCAGGATTGGATAGTTTACGCCCATATCCTGGGCGAACTTGGCGATGTCTTGTTTGCTGCCGTCATCCATGGCGACGCCGACGATCTGCAATCCTTGTGACCCGTACTGATTCTGCAGGTCGACAAACCAGGGCATCTCGATTTTGCAAGGACCGCACCAGGTCGCCCAGAAGTTCAGCAGCACGGCTTTGCCGCGAAGGTCGGAGAGGCGCATGGTCTTGCCGTCGAGCGTGTCGAGAGAAAAATCGGGAGCGATGGTGGATTGGGTAAGCCGCTGCGGCGAACCCGCGCCCGTGCGCCTCGCCTTGTGATAGCCGATGTACAGCATGAGCGCGACTACGAATGCGACGACGATTAGAGCAAGAGGACTGCGTTTCACAGAGAACACTCCATTCCCAGTCGTTTTTCAGAACGACCCGGCTTACAAAGCAAAGCGGTTCAGGAACGAAAGCCAATTCGATATCAAAGTAAAGCGGCCGATCACGAGCAACACACCGAGAGCGATCAGCAGGCCCCCGCTAGCTATTTCAAGCGCATGCATGTGCGAGCGGAAGCGGCTGTAGAACTTCAGAAAACGCTCCATCAACAGCGACGTCAGGAGAAAGGGCACGGCCAATCCCAACGAATATACCGCTAGCAGCAAGATCCCCTTCACCAGCGTATCTTGTTCGCCGGCGATGGTCAGAATCGCCGTGAGAATCGGACCCAGGCACGGAGTCCAGCCGAAAGCAAATGCGAAACCGATCACGAACGCGCCGACCGGCGTGCTGCTGCCTTTCATACTGTGCAGGCGAGCGTCCGTATAAAGAGCTTTGATCTTGAAGATGCCAGTCAGGTGCAATCCGAAGAGAATGATGATGACGCCGGCTACTCTGGCCAGCAGATGTTTGTACATCCCGAGCACCTGGCCGATTTCCGTCGCCGCCGCGCCCAGCGCGATAAACACGACGCTGAATCCCAGGATGAAACCAATGGAGTTCACCATCACCCGCCGCAAGAGGTGAGCCTGTGGCGCCTTGAGCTCTTCCAGGCCGGCGCCGGAAATTAAAGATAGATATCCCGGCACCAGCGGCAGCACGCAGGGCGAGAGAAAGGAAATCAGGCCAGCGAAAAACGCGGCGATTGGAAGAGGGAGGCTCGACATGCGTATTTATTGTACCTGTATCGCTTTTGCCCTTGTCAGATAAGACGCGCGGTAGAGGAATTAGTTTCACTGCTTTGAGTTTCGCGGTTCCACCTCCCCGATCTCCGAATCAGAGGCTTGGTTTTGTTCGTTTTTTGGAACAACAACAAATCGTCTCTAAAATCGCATCTTCGGAGGAATAGAATCCTCGCGCATTTAAGGAGGAAGTCTATGCCCAGTACCTCGAAGGAAAAGAAAGCAAAAAGCAAAACCAGCACTGGGGATCTCTGCCGATGGGAAGGCGATTGCCGCGGGTAGCGATAACTCCAAAGTCTACTATTTCGCCGTGACGTAGTACTGGAGGGAACCGCAGGTCATTTTGTGGCCGGCACGAGTTCGGGTGATGCTTCGGCAACTGCTTTGTGTAAGAACCCGGGGGGCACGGTTGCGTTCAGGATGACGCGGTCGCTGTCCAGCTTCACCTGCACGCTTTCGAAAAGCGCTTTCACGTCGGCATCGGCGCCGTGGGTTCCCACGGAAGTCTCGGCGGCGTGGCTCAACGCGACGAAGACGTTGGCCTTGTCGGCGATGGCGCGCGCCGCATCGGGCGACTGCGTGAAAGCCTCGGCGCGAATGTGAACCGCTTGCGCCATTGGATGAAGCGGGTTGAGAGCGCTACCGGAAACAACGAGCGTCGCCGGCATGGTGAAAAGCGTATTCCAGCCGCCGGCTTCCCGCGAGTCAGGATCGATGCGCGCCACTACCCATACCAGACTGGCCAACTGTACGTGCTTGTAGTATTGCCGCAAGAGCGATGGGCCTCCGAAGGGAGAAGCCAGCCGCTTGGACCGGTCGATCATTCCTCGAATGACTGCGGGGTCGTCATGGTTGGAGGCGGCCACAGAGTCGGCGCTCAGCACCGCGACCCGCAATGATCTCCCTTCCAGAAGAATCGTGAAGATGTCGACCGATTGATAGTTCTCGACCGATTGGGCGATCTGTCGCAGATAGGTGGTAACCCGCTCGCCGTGAAATTTTCCCACCAGCACTTCGGAGAATCGTACTTCGGGAGCGGAGCCGCCGGTTCCGCCGCCGGGCCACTTTGCCGGGTAGTGGATGGCGAAAGCAGCTTCATCAAGATCGCGCTCGAACTGAAAGCCGGTGTTGCTGATGAAGCGCTCATACTCAGGATCGTGGCTGACGGCGGGCAGATCCTTGCCTGCGTTCGCCCTGCGCGCCGCGCTCAGGTTCAGATAGAAAAATGCGTCGCCCCCAGGCAGCAGGCGCGCGGCCTCGGGCGGAGCATGCTTTCGGAGTTGGACGGCGAGGGTCACCGCCGCGGCGATAACTACGACCGCCACAACGAGAGGGAGGGTGCGCCTAATTCGCATGGAATGCGGTCAGGAGGGAAATGATAACACTGTGGGGTGTGTCTCAGAAGTCGTAGCCGCCAATCCTGGAGCTGTTACACTCGCCGGATGGACAGAATGCTCACCGCTCTTTTCCTGGCCGGGCTCGCAACGTTTTCAACCGCGCAGACTTCTGGATCCGCGCAGGCCGTGGTGCTCGCGTCCGTGCATGGGTTTGTGGACGGCTTCAACAAGGGCGACACAAAAATGATGTTGGCGACTTGCGCCGATCAAACTTCCATCCTCGATGAATTTCCGCCCCACGAGTGGCACGGTAAGGGGGCTTGCGCGAAGTGGGCCAGCGACTTCGAAGCCGATTCCAAGAAGAACGGAATCACCGATGGAGCCGTCACGCTTGGCAACCCATCGCATCTGGATATCACCTCAGACCGCGCCTATGTTGTCATTCCTGCGGACTACAGCTTCAAGCAGAAGGGGAAGCCGGTTAGCGAAGCTGGCTCGATCATTACGCTCACTCTGCAAAGGGGAGGGGCGGGTTGGCGAATCACGGGATGGGCGTGGGCGAAGCATTAGGCGCTGCGAGCAGATTGCTCCACCAAGATTCATTTCTTCAACTCCGTAGGCCAGTTGGTGACCAACTGGAGCGGCACCTGGCCCTCTTCCTCGGAGTGGTTCACCAGCAGACGCTTGCCGTTGGAGGAGACGTCGAACGATAGGCCGATGCCGGGCGAAGCGGCGTGGAACAGACGCTGGGGCGTGCCGACTTCGATCTCCGATCCCTTCGGGGTCACCGTGCAGACGAAGATATTGTCGGTAAGATCCTTGAAGAAAAGTTCCCTCCCATTTTCACTCCACGCGGGAAAGGCTCCGCTGTTCGTAGAGACTCTCCATTTGCCTTTTCCCTGCGGGAAAGTCGTGATGTAAATGTCCTGTTGTCCGGATTCGTCAGAAGCATAGGCCACCCAGTGGCTGTCGGGAGAAATTCGATAGGAGATAAGATTGGATTGCGCGGAGGGCGGCTGCACGGCCGCTACCGGCTTGGTGTCTCCGCTAACGGGTCTTATCCAGAGGGAAACCACTCTCTCGCCCTCGCCCCAAAGATAGGTGAGATATTTTCCGTCAGGCGACCAGCCGGGGCTGTGGTAGTTGTTTTGCTCGGCAACCAAGGTTTTCTCGGAACCGCTGCCGTCGGCGGCTTTGGAGCGGATTTCAACGTTGCCGCCGCCTGTAGTGACCAGCGCTGTGAAGATCAGCTCTTTTCCGTCTGGAGACCACGCGGGTTCCTGAATCACTTGCTCGTCGAAGGTGATCCGCGTCTTGGTCTTGCGCTCGAGGTCAAGTGTCCAAATGCCGGCCCCGCTGGCAAAGGCCACTCGCTTGTTATCGGGCGAGAGCCGCACATCCCGCACGCCCAGCAGGGCGCGCAGATTCGTGGCCGTAGGCTCCTGAGGATCGTAGTCCGCGATCGTCTTACCCGCGCGGTCGAACACCACCAGGTGGCTTTTTGCAGAGTCCGTACTGCCTCGCTGGTAAATCATGAGTCCGTTCTGTGAGACGGCGAAAATATTACGCCATACGCCCACGTCGTCGCGGAGGTTGTTGACCACCAGGATGGCCGAACCCGACAAGGTTCCGTTTTTCGGATCGAAGGGCTGTGCCACTAACGCGGTGTTGGCGCGGTAGAGAAGATATCCGGATGCATACTGTGCCGCCGAATCGGTCGCCAGCACCAGGTGAGTTTCCGTGCTGTCGACAGACCCAAAGTAGATTCCGTTTTGTTTGGGGTCGCCTCCGGTATGACTGGTGGCGAGAAAAATAAAATGTTTGCCGTCGGGCAGAAACCAGGGCCAGCGCTGGGTGGTGTGCTTGGTTCTATCAAGCACCGTCGCCGGTTCCGCGGCGCCACCCTGCGCGCTCACTTTCGTCAGCCCACCCGTGAAATCCGGGGCAAACACAATTACATCGTTAGCGCTCCAGCTTCCTCCGCGAGAATTTGGCGCATCGGCAATAGTGGCGGCCGGGCCACCGGTAGCAGCGATCTTCATCAACTTACCTCCGGCGAAGAAGCCGATGGAGCGGCTATCCGGCGACCAGAAAGGATGCGCGGCGCCCGCGGTGCCGTCGAGTGCTTGCGCCGCGTCACTGCTCAGCGAACGGACCCATAGCAGCTTGGTTTCACCGGAATGAGCGACGAAGGCGATCTTATCGCCTTGCGGAGAAAGAACAGGCATGCCGCCGGCATCACCCGTGGCGTCCAGGGAAAACTTGTCTGGCGGAGGGATTTCGGCATGGATCGATAACGGCGCGTCGGAAGATTTCGCCCAACGATATCCGCCGAATCCGGCGAGTGCAACGAAGACAAGCAGGAGCGCGGCTGCCCAAAATGCCCCGGACTTCGTGAGCTGCGAAGGCTTTGCGGCGTCGGCCGGTGTCGATTCGGCGGACGTCGATTCCGCAATCCAGCGCAGGTCCATAGCGACGTCGTGCGCGGATTGGATCCGGTCGGCGGGATCTTTAGCGAGGCACGCACGTACCACGCGATCGAGCATGGGCGGAGCCAGGGGCTGGCTGACGCCGATGGGCTCGGGGTCCATTTCCAGAATGGCAGTGAATACGCTGAGTTGGGATTTGCCATCGAACGCGCGGCGCCCTGTGATCATTTCGTAAAGAACGCAGCCGAAGCTGAAGAGGTCGCTGCGCGCATCGGCTTCCGCGCCTTGCAGAAGTTCGGGCGCCAGGTATTGAAACGTTCCGACAATCGAACCCTTCTGCGTCAGCGGCGACACAGCCGCAGTGAGCGACGCAAGATTCATCGTCGGTGTGGAAGGAGTGAACGGACCGACGGCCTGCGGTGCGATCGACAGCTCCGGCTTCGCCAGGCCGAAATCCATCAGCTTTGCGCCCGCTTTGGTCAGCATGATGTTCGCCGGCTTCAGATCGCGGTGAATGATGCCTCGTTGATGCGCCTTCTCGAGGGCCTGCGCGATTTCTGTTGCAATCTTCAAAACTTGATCGAGCGGCAGCGCGCCTTTCGCCAGGCGCTCGGCCAGAGTCTGGCCTTCGAGGTACTCCATGACCAGGAAGTCGGTGCCATCCTGGCTGCCGATGTCGTGAAGCGTGCAGATGTTCGCATGCTGAAGCGCGGAAATGGCTTTGGCCTCGCGCTCCATCCGCTGTTTCAATTCCGGGTTGGAGGAAAGATGCGACGGCAGAACCTTGATGGCAACAGTGCGGTCGAGGCGCGTGTCCTTGGCGCGATAGACTTCGCCCATGCCTCCCGCGCCGAGGGGAGCAAGAATTTCATACGGACCGAGTCTGGTGCCGGAAGTGAGGGCCATGGGCTCGGGCAATTATAGCGTTAGCGCAATCAAAAGCCGTGCTGAACGCTATCTTTCAGGGGATCATCGCCAGGACACGGGACTAGGGTTAATGATTCGAGGCTTCTCAAAGGCACTGCAATCGATGGCACGACCACGACAGTCACGTCACCGGAGGGTTGACGGTCTGTAACTGCGAAAGAACGTGCCGTACCCCGAAGGTCCCTGCCTAGGCGGGCCATCCCGCGCGTGGCCTCACGGTGACATTCGAGATCAAGCGCAACAAATCGCCGCGATCGCAGCGACGCAATTCACGGCTGCGTCGCAGGCTTCGCGCTGAAGATGCTTTTGAAGCTTTCGCGGTACTGCAGGAAGACCAGCACCCACAGTACAGAGGCCACCAGAGCCGGAGCGATGGTCGCCGGCGAAAGCGTCAGGTGAAACGCAAGGATGTTGTAGAGTTCCGCCGCCAACGCCGTGAGCGCAAGAGGTACGAAGTATCCGGATAGCAGCAGCAGTCCCCCAAGAACCTGCACGGCGAAAAAGAACGCAGCAAAGTGCGATGCGCTGACGGCGACAAAGAACTGGATCGCCAGCGGATTCGTCGGAGGAGGCTGGTGGATGAAGTGGAGAAATCCATTCAACCCAAAGACCATAAAGATCAGCCCCAAGAGATAGCGAGCAACAATTGAAGTAATTTTCATACGTATCCTCTCTTAAATGTGAACTCAGACGGTCTGCGCGTGCGTCTGCACGGAATGAAGGTGCGGAGCGAGAAACGCGTTCCGGTCATGCCCCTGGTTCAGCGCGCTGGTCCCCCCTGCGGTGAGGAAGGTCGCGTCCGTCACGCCAAGAAAACCAAATACGGACCGCAGATACGGCTCCACGAAATTGAACGAAGCCATCTGCGTCTGGGCGTCGTAAATTCCGCCGGTAGCGATGATGAAAGTCGCCTTCTTGCCGACAATCAAGCCCTTCGGGCCTCCCTGACCGTAGGAAAAGGTTCTGCCGACTCGCGCAATCTGGTCGATCCATAGCTTGAGCACGGAGGGCACGCCAAAGTTGTGCATCGGCACTCCGATGACGTACTCATCGGCCTGCTCCAATTCGGCGAGCAGGGAGTCGGAGAGCGAAAGCAATTCCTTCTGCTGCGGAGTGCGGGCCTGTTCCGGCGTGTAGACGGCACCCACCCATTCCGCATTGACGGGCGGCATAGCTGTTGCGTTGAGATCGCGGTCTATGACCGTTCCATCCGGGTGCGAAGCCTTCCATTGGGTGACGAACGCAGCGGTCAGCTCGCGGGAGACTGACCGACCGTAGAGTGGGCTGGAATCGATATGGAGAAGCGTTGACATCGAGAAGTCCTCATACAAGACATTTGACGCTTAATAAACACATGTCGATTCACAAAAATAAACAAGTGTCGATTTGGTCCGGAAGGAGGTATGCTTTCATCAAATTGGCAATGGCCCAGCTTCTCCAACCCGAGTCGGAAACGACGGATCCGCGCATCTTGCGCAGTCGCCGCATGTTCATGGACGCACTAGCCAGGTTGCTGATGAAAAAGGAGTTCGAGGAGATTTCGGTCCAGGAGATCGCCGACGAAGCTACGCTGAACCGGGCCACCTTTTACCTGCACTATCCAGACAAGAATGCGCTACTCCAGGCCATGACGGAATCCCGCTTCCGCGATCTGATAGAGCGCCGTAGCATCACCTTTACGGACTGCAATGGAGCACTGCGCGCCATTGCACTCGGAGTCTGCGACTATCTTGCTGAGAGCGCCGGCTGTCCTAGTCAGTTGGCTCGGATGTCGCTCGAAGGCTCCATCATCCCCGTCGTCGAGGGCATGTTCGAGGAAGGCCTTGCCCTTCATGGGACAGCGCCCGGCGTAGACGCCGCACTGCTGGCGGCCACTGCGGCGTGGGCCGTTTTTGGAGCCGCGCGCCGCTGGTTTCAAATCCCCAACCGTATCCCCGCCGAGGAGATGGCAGCCAGGATTGAAACCATAGTCAGTCCGATGCTTTTCGGCGCCTCTCAATAGCCGAAGAGTGGCAACACTAAAAGTTCTTCTTGGATGGTAAATCGATAGCGAAACAGTTGCCGTAATATGCCTTTTCACTCATTGCCCCGTGCTTCACGACTTGAATTGCGATTCGTCAAGACAGGGCTGTTGCGCGAAATTTACCCATTGTGATAACTTAACTAATTGTCCCGGACATGAGGAAGGGATCAAGGGTCTACTTGTGCCCGTAAAGGGTGCATGGCCCCGTTATGCTGGCGTAGCTCAGTCGGTAGAGCACCTGATTTGTAATCAGGGGGTCGGGGGTTCAAATCCCTTCGCCAGCTCCAGCATATGAAGCTCAGGAAGCGAAATTCGAAATTCCGGCAGGCAGCGGAACTCTAGGTGGCGCAACAGGTTTTTCCAACGCACTTCATTCAGGACTCTATTCGGAAAGATTCCGGCGTGCAGTGATCTTCGCGCGGTGATTTCGTAGGCGCGATTCTTGGTTTCCCTTGTTTGGAAAATCAGGTTTGCGAAAATCAGGTTTGCGAAGTCTGATTTGCGAAAGTCCGGATTGCTGGATCAGAAGCAGAGGTGTGCTGCTTCGGGATTGCCTGCTGGCGATTTCTGCAGAATGAAGCGAAACGGCTGCATCGCCCCGCAGTTTTGCACAGGTGGGTGAGTGGTTAAAGCCAACAGACTGTAAATCTGTCCCTCCTAGCGAGGTACGAAGGTTCGAATCCTTCCCTGTGCACCATGATTTATGTTGCACCAGATTTGTAGGCGGCGGGAATTATGAGTCGCTTGGCAATGGCGTTGATTGCATACCTGGCTTTGGGTGTGCTGGCGTTCGCCACGCTGAGTGATCAGCGGATCCGGTTGCTGACGCTGCTGATTCTGGCGATGTTCGCGTTCAAGAGTTGGGTTCGCCGCAAGGATGTAATACATCCGGATGGCGAGAGCGATTCAGGGTGAGGGGTTTTAGCGGCGAGCTGAAAGCTGATAGCTGACAGAGCCGGTTTTGGCCGATGTAGCTCAGTTGGTAGAGCACTCCCTTGGTAAGGGAGAGGTCATCAGTTCAATCCTGATCATCGGCTCCAGAGTTTGTAGGCGAGCGAAGAAGCAGTAAGGGCGGGAGTAACTCAGTGGTAGAGTCACAGCCTTCCAAGCTGTTGGTCGCGGGTTCGATTCCCGTCTCCCGCTCCAGATTCTTGGTTCAGGTGTGATGATGGGCTTTGAGCAGGCTGCGATTAAGATTGAGAAGCAGCAAGAGTTCGCGAAACTGCAAGCCGCGGTGGAGCAGGCGTTCTTGCCCGAGAAGGTTGAGCGGTTCCTGAAGCAGTTGGATCGCAAAGGAATTCGCGTGCGGGAGTTTGATGGCGTGCTTTCCGCCAGATTGCTGGAAGAAGTCACTGGCGCGAAAGGTGGGTCGGCGCCGGGAAAAGAGTTGAGCGCGTGGCAGTTGTATCAGGAGCTGCCGCTCTCCGATCAGGCGCAGATGCGGGAGTTTTATCTGTCGAAGCTGGAGACGATCGACATCGCACTGCGGCACAAATTTAAGAAGCTTTACCAGTATTACTGAATTGAGTTATTGAAAACCAAGCGAGGCACGGCAATTTTATGGCGAAAGAGAAATTTGATCGGAATAAGCCGCACTGCAACGTAGGGACGATTGGTCACATCGACCATGGCAAGACGACGTTGACGGCGGCGATCACGAAAGTGTTGTCGAAACACAATCCGAAGAATACGTTCCGGTCGTTTGATTCGATCGATAACGCGCCGGAAGAGAAGGCGCGCGGGATCACGATCGCGACGGCGCACGTGGAATATGAGACGCCGAACCGGCACTACGCGCACGTCGACTGCCCGGGGCACGCGGACTACATCAAGAACATGATCACGGGCGCGGCGCAGATGGACGGCGGGATCCTGGTGGTTGCTGCGACGGATGGTCCGATGCCGCAGACGCGCGAGCACGTGCTTTTGGCGCGGCAGGTGGGTGTGCCGTATTTGGTGGTCGCGCTGAATAAGGTTGACGCAGTCGACGACCCGGAGTTGCTGGATCTGGTTGAACTCGAAGTGCGCGAGTTGCTGAAGACCTACAAGTTTCCGGGCGACGATGTGCCGGTCATTCGCTTGTCGGCTTTAGGGGCTTTGAATGGC
>Ga0182024_10001444_pt1 | contig 61353 bp, 57 predicted proteins | sample P32metaG_FD_120480 | JGI IMG/M metagenome (GOLD analysis project Ga0182024, IMG submission 120480) | Permafrost microbial communities from Stordalen Mire, Sweden - P3-2 metaG (Illumina Assembly) | ecosystem: Environmental > Terrestrial > Soil > Wetlands > Permafrost | place: Sweden: Stordalen...
ACCTCGGTGCTGCTCAAGCAATTCGCGCTGGCGGGACATGCGGTCGTAGCGATGACCGCGAATCTCGGTGAGTCGGATCTGGTCGCCGGCGACGGTGCGCAGGACGCGCTCGACGCAGCGCGCCGCAAAGCGCTCGCCCTCGGCGCGATCGACGCCGTATTGGTCGACGCGCGCGAGCGTTTCATCGACGACTACGCGTACAAGGCGCTGGCGGCCAACGCGCTCTACGAGGGCGTCTATCCGCTCAGCGCGGCGCTATCGCGTCCGCTGATCGCCGATCTACTGGTCGAGACGGCAGCCGAGTACGGCGCCGACGCGGTCGCGCACGGCTGCACGGGCAAGGGCAACGATCAGGTCCGCATCGAGGTCGGCGTGCGCGCGAAGGCACCCCATCTGCGCACGCTCGCGCCGCTGCGCGACAAGCCGCTCTCGCGCCCCGACGCGATCGCCTACGCGCAAGCCAACGGCGTGCCGATTTCGCACACGACGGCCAAGCCGTACTCGGTCGACGCGAATCTGTGGGGCCGTTCGATCGAAGCCGGCGTACTCGAGAATCCGTGGAACGCGCCGCCCGAGGACGCCTACGCCTGGACCGTCGCGCCTGCGACGGCGCCCGCCGAAGGCGAAGAGATCGTTGTGGCATTCCGCCATGGAATCCCATCGGTCGACGGCGCGCACGGCGCGCAGATGGTCTTCGAACTGAACAAAACCGCCGGCGCGAACGGCGTAGGGCGGATCGATCTGATCGAGGACCGCGTCGTCGGTCTCAAGTCGCGCGAAGTCTACGAATGCCCGGCGAGCGTGACGCTGATCGAAGCGCACAAAGCGCTCGAACGCCTCGTCCTCACCCGCGACGAACTGCGTTTGAAGGCGACGCTCGATCAGAAGTACGCCGAGCTGATCTACGACGCCCAGTGGTCATCGCCGCTGCGCGCTGCGCTCGACGCGTTCAACGCAAAGATCGCCGAGCGGCTCACCGGTGAGGTGCGCGTACGCCTGCAGCGCGGCCGCGCGGTGGTGACCGGCTCGCGCTCGCCGTTCGCGCTCTACGACGAATCGTTGGCGACCTATGGCGCGGGCGACCGGTTCCGTCACGATGCCGCCGGCGGTTTCATCGAGATCCACGGTCTGCCCGTCGCAGCCGGCGCGGCCAAAGCCGCGGCGGCCGCCGAAGCAGCGACCCCGCAACCGGTCTGATACGGTGAGCTCGCTGCAATGGGGCGGGCGTTTCGCATCCGCTCCGGATGCGACCCTGCTCGCCTTCGGCTCCAGCCTGGCGGACGATCTCGTGCTCGCACCGTTCGACGTGCGCTGCTCGCGTGCGCACGTTGCCGCGCTGGCGAACGTGCTCGCACCGCACGACGCCGCGGCGCTGCGCGACGCGCTCGACCGCGTCGCCGGCGAGGTCGACGACGGAACGTTCGCCGCGTGGGCGACGACGCGCGACTTCGAGGACGTGCACGGTGCGGTGGACGCGCGGGTTCGCGAGCTGGCCGGGGCGGCCGGCGAACGGCTGCACGCCGGACGTTCGCGCAACGATCAGGTCGCGACGACGCTACTGCTCTACGCGCGCGACCGCGCCGGCCGCGGCGTGCGCAGCGCGCTCGACGTCGCGGCGCTGTTCGAGGATCGCGCCGGCGGCGCGCTCGAGCGCGGCACGCTGCTCGCCGCGACGACGCACTGGCAACCGGCCCAGCCGGTCTTACTCGCGTTCTGGCTCGACGCGGCAGCGCAGGGGTTCGTGCGCGCCGCGGAACGATTTGCGCGCGTCGCGCAGGACGCGGCGCGTTTCTGCCCGCTCGGCAGCGCCGCGCTGGCCGGCTCGTCGCTCCCGCTCGACCGCATCGCGGCCGCACGCGAGCTCGGTTTCACCGCGCCCTCGCGCAATGCGCTCGATAGTGTCGGCGACCGCGACGTCGCGCTCGATCTATTGCACGCAGCGGTCCGGGCCGCCGTCGCAGCCTCACGGCCGAGTGAGGAGCTCGTCATCTGGGCGACGCCGGCCTTCGGCTACGTTCAGCTCGACGACGCCGCCTCGACCGGTTCGAGCCTCATGCCCCAGAAGCGCAATCCCGATCCGTTCGAGCTGGTGCGCGCGGCCGGCGCGCGCGCGATCGGCGTGTATGCCGGCGCGCTCGCGTCGACGAACGGCGTCGCGCTGTCGTACCACCGCGACCTGCAGCAGACCAAGGCGCTGGTGATCGAGGGCACTGAAGCGGCCCTCGCGGCTCTCGACGCCTTCCGGCGCGCATTCGCCCACGTGCGCTTCAACGAGACGGCGACCGGAGCGCACGCCGGTGACGGCTACGCGGTCGCGACCGACCTGGCGGACAGCCTGATCCTGGGCGGCGCGAGCGCGCGCGAGGCGCATCGCGCGGTCGGCGAACGGGTCGTCGTCGCCGAGGAAGAACGCCGCGCGCTGGACGTCCGCGACGCTGCCGCGCTCGGAGTCCCGGACGCGCCGGTCGAGCCGCGCGAATCGGTACTCGGCAAACGAACCGCGGGCTCGACCGCTCCCGGCGCGGTCGCGGCCTCGATCGCCGCAACGCGTGACGCGATGGCGGCGTTATCGGAATCGTTCCCATGATCACCGCCCACGTCGTCGGCGCCAGCGGGTACGCCGCCGCCGAGCTCATCCGCCTCATCGATCGGCACCCCGCCGTCGCCCTGGGCGTGCTGGAGAGCCGCTCGCAGCCGGGGATGCCGGTGGCCGACGTCTTTCCGTGGTTGCCGCACGTGCACGTCGAGCTCGAGGAGAGCGGGACGACGCTCGCTCGAGTGCGCGCGGACGACGTCGTGTTTCTCGCCGGCGGCCACGATCTCGCCCGCGAACAAGCGCCGTTGCTCCTCGCGAAGGGTGCGCGCGTCATCGATCTGTCCGATGCGTTTCGGCTCGAAGCCAATGCCGGTGAGGCCGTCTACGGTTTCCCCGAACGCTATCGCGCGCAGATCGCCGGCGCGCGCTTTATCGCGAATCCCGGCTGTTACGTGACCGCGTCGCTGCTCGCGCTCGTCCCGCTCGAGCCGCTGGCGGATCGTATCGCGCAGATCGTGATCGACGCGAAGAGCGGCGTCACCGGCGCCGGTCGCACACCGGCCGTGTCGTCAATGTTCGCCGAGCTCGACGGCGACGTGCGCGCGTACGGGCTGAACGGTCATCGCCACGGCGTCGAGATCGTGCAGGAGGCACGGGCCGCAGGGATCGGCGCACCGATCGTCTTTTCACCCCACGTCGTGCCGCTCAAGCGCGGTATCCTCGCCGACGTCTATCTCATCGGGCGCGGACCGCTCTCGCGCGGCGAGGTGCTCGCGCAGTACGAGCGCTTCTACGCCGCTAATCCGTTCGTGACGGTGTTCCGCGACGCGCGCTCGCCGCACTTGCCCGCGTTGCAAGGAACCAACGACGCGCACCTCGCCGTCGCCGAACGCGACGGCGTCGTGCAGGTGCTCGTGGCGATCGACAACCTCGGCAAGGGTGCCGCGGGTCAGGCGATCCAGAACATGAACCTCGTGCTCGGCCTCCCGGAGGAACAGGGTCTCGATGCTCGTACAACCGTCGGCTGAACGTCCGTCGAAATCGGGCCACAACGGCGACGCGCTGCGCCTCATTCAGGTGCGCGGCGGCCTCGGTGCGGTTCCCGGCCTGCGCATGACCGGCGTGCACGCGGGGATCAAGAAGCGCAAGACCGACCTCGCGCTGATCGCGTTACCGGGAGCACACGTCTGCGCGCAAGTCATCACGACCAACGAGATCAAAGCCGCACCGCTGCTCGCGACGAGTTCGCACCTCGACATCGACGGTAACCAGATCGGTGCGATCGTGTGCAACTCCGGTTGCGCCAACGCGTGCACCGGCGAGCGCGGCTTGCGCGACGCCGAGAACACGGCGCGCCACGCCGCCACGCTGCTCGGCTTGCGCGCGACGCAGGTCGTCGTCGCGTCGACCGGCGTCATCGGCGTCACGCTGCCGATGGACCGGCTCTCGAAAGGACTCGATCGCGCGTTCAAGTCGCTGTCCGAAGGGCCGGAAGCCGCGTACGATGCGGCCGAAGCGATCATGACGACCGATCACGTTCCCAAGCTCGCGGCGTACGCATGGCACGAGAACGGCGAACGGCGCGTGATCGGCGGGATCGCCAAAGGCTCGGGAATGATCGCGCCCAACATGGCGACGATGCTCGCGTTCCTGGTGACCGACGCCGCGGTGTCGCGCGCTTCGCTCACCAGCGCGCTGCGCGAGGCGGCCGACGGCACGTTCAACATGATCTCGGTCGACGGCGACATGTCGACCAACGACGCGGTGTACTGCTGCGCCAAACCCGGCGACGGCGAAGCGACGCCGGGTCTGCGCGCCGCGCTCGCGGCCGTGTGTCACGATCTCGCCGTCGGGATGGTGAAGGACGGCGAAGGCGCGACCAAGACGCTGACGTTTACCGTCAGCGGCGCGCGGGACGAGCAACAGGCGCGCATCGTCGCGCGCGCGGTGATCAACTCGAGCCTGGTGAAGACCGCGCTCTACGGCGAGGACCCGAACTGGGGACGCATCATTGCGGCGGCCGGTTCGGCCGGCGCCGGTCTGGACCCCGACACCTGGTCACTCTATCTCGGCGGCCACACCTGGGTCGAGCGCGGCGCGATCGAAGCGATGAGCGAAGCGGAAGCGCATCATTTTCTCGAAGAGCAAACCGTCGAAGCGACGCTCGACCTCGGCCTGGGCGAGGCGAGCGCAACCGCGTGGGGCTGCGATCTCACCGGCGACTACGTGCGCATCAACGCACATTATCGCACATGAGCTGGCAGAGCCAACTCATGTGCTGTGGCTTCGCTTCGCGAAGCCTTCGCGGTCCTCGCTACGCTGCGGTCCGCCAAAGGAGTTGTTCAAACAGCACGATGGTAGCGAAATGATTCAAGCCTCGCGCGGTGCGCGGCTGGTGACGCAGCACCCGCACCTCATGCAGAACTACGGCCGGCTCGAGATCAACATCGTGCGCGGCGAAGGGTGCTGGTTGTTCGACGAATCGGGCAACGCTTATCTCGATCTCGTCGCAGGGTTGGCGGTCTGCGCGCTGGGTCACGCGCATCCGCGCATCGCGCGCGCCGTCGCCGAGCAGGCCGCAACGCTCGTACACGTCAGCAACCTCGTGCACCACGAGCCGGCCGGAATGCTGGCCGACCGGCTCGGCGAGTTGTCCGGCTTCGACGCGGTGTTTTTCTGCAATAGCGGTACCGAAGCGAACGAGGCCGCGATCAAGCTCGCGCGCAAGCACGCTTGGCGCCGCGGCGAGCCGAACCGCAACGTCATTCTCGCGGCGCGCGACTCGTTCCACGGCCGCACGCTCGGCGCGCTTGCCGCGACCGACAAGCCCGACTACCACGAAGGCTTCGGCCCGCTGCCGCTCGGCTTCGCGCACGTGCCGTTCAACGACGTGGCGGCGCTCGAAGCGGCGATCGATGAGACGACCGCGTGCTTTCTGGTCGAGCCGGTGCAGGGCGAGAGCGGCGTCATGCCGGCGACGCGCGAGTATCTGCGCGAGGCGCGCCGGCTGTGCGACGAGCGCGGCGCGCTGTTGATCTTCGACGAGGTGCAATGCGGCATGGGCCGGCTCGGACGACTCTTCGCGCACCAGCTCTACGAGGTGACGCCCGACGCGTTCACCTTGGCCAAGTCGCTGGCGAACGGTTTGCCGATCGGCGCGCTGATCGCGCGCGGCGAAGCGGCGTCGTCACTGCGCCCGGGCGATCACGGTTCGACGTTCGGGGGCTCGCCGGTGCCGGCCGCCGCGGCGCTCGAGCATCTCGCGATCCGCGACGTCGTCGATCTCGATGCGCAGGTCACCAGTGCCGGTCAGCTGCTGCAGGGTGAACTCGCCGCCGTCGCACGCGACTATCCCGATACGTTCGACGCGCCGCGCGGCATCGGCCTGATGCTCGGGCTGCCCGTGCGCGAAGGGCGTGAAGCAAAGTCGTTCATCGCGCACGGGCTCGACCACGGCGTCTTTCTCAACGCGGCCGGACGCAACACGCTGCGCTTCGTTCCACCGCTCATCATCTCGAACGACGAGATCCGCGAAGCGGCTACCCGCCTCCGCGCGACGATCGATGCGACGCTGCGCGGCTAAGCCGCTCAGAGCGCGTCAATGGCCCCAGCGCGGCTGATGGCGGGCGCGATCGTCGGCGACAATGACATCGATCAGCAACGCGTCGGGATCGGCGTGGTAGATCTCGTCGAGCATCGCGCGCACGTCGGGCGGCGCATCGGCGACGCGCATTGCCTTCATCGTCGCATTGAGCGCTTCGCACTTCTCGGGTGAGAGGCGCTCGCTGATCACCGCGGTGATCTCGACTTCGTTCGCGGCGCGCCGAACGAGCTCGAGAAACTCGTCTTGGGTGAAACCGAGTTCGGCCAGCAGCCACGCGCTCCAGCCCGGCTCGATCACGTAGTCGCCGGGATCGCCACCGGGCAAGAGACCGCGCGCTTTGTCGATCGTGCGCGGCAGCAGCATCAACCCGGCGATGCGCGCGCGAGGATCGCGAGGCGGCCGCTGGCGCAGGCTGGCCGGCCGCACGTTATTTCGCCTTGAGCGCCTGCAGTGCGTTCAGCGTGTTCTGCACGTGCAGGCTCGGATCGAGGTCGCTGTATGCGTAAACGATCTTGCCGCTCGGAGCGATGACATAGGATATCCGGTTGGCGTACTGCGGCGCCTCTTTGATGATGGCGTCGTACTGCTTCGCAATAACCAAGCCCGGGTCGCTCGCGACGAGGAAGGCCGAACGGCACTCTTCGGTCGAGAACTTCTTCTGGTCGGCGATCGGATCGCCGCTGACGCCAATGACCGTCGCGCCGAGCTTCTGATAGTCGGCGATGTGCTCGGAGAAGAGGTGCGCTTCGACCGTGCAGCCCTCGCTGAACGACTTCGGAAAGAAGTACAGGACGACCGGACCCTTCGCCAGCGCGGCTTTGAGGTCGACGGTCTTGACGTCGCCGCCGAGCGCGGCTTGGGCGGTGAACTCCGGTGCCTGGCTTCCAGGAGTAAGCTCGGCGAACGCGGCCCGCGGCACGACGGCCAGTCCGAGCGACGCGGCAAGAACGAGGACAGGCAGAGCGAGCGAACGCGGCATCAATATCTCCGATACGTGTTCATTTTCGTGTACGAAAGATGTATGAGAACTTTCTGAAATCCACGGGAAGACCGTTCACGTGCACTGCTCGCGTTCACACAGCCAGCCGGTGATCGCAGCGCTGAACCGTTCGTCGTAAGGTGCCGAGCCGCGCGCGGCGAGACGGTCGTACGAAGCGCGCTGCGAGCCGGCCGCGCAACACGCCGAGCGCGATACTGTGGCCCGCCGGTTGGCGCAGCTTGGGCAGGAAGTCGCGGTTCGCCGTCACGGGTGCGCCGTCGACGCTGATCAGGACGTCGCCGGTGCGCAGGCCCGCGGCACCGCCGGCCGAGCCCGGCAGAATCGCCGTAACGGCCACGCCGTCTTTCGTGTCCGCCGTCGCTACGCCCAACGTGCCGCGCCGAGGCAGGCCGCCATACAGCCCAGCGCCGGGCGCAGACGAAGGCGTCACCCCGAGCAGAATCACGAATGCCGCCAATCCGGCGACCAAACGAACGGCGACAGGCCGCATCCCGTCAGCTACTCGCCGGATCGAAAGGGTTCCTCCTAACGAATGCGGAGATGTCGATTTCGGCGCGTGCCGTTCGTCTCGATGACGGATGCGCAGGTCATCCACGCCGACGAAGGGACCGCCCAAAGTGAAATACATGCTGCTGATCTACTCTGAACCCCAAGACCGGGAACCTACGCCCGAAGAGTGGGCCGCTTCCATGCCGGCATGGGAAGCGTTCGGCAACGAGTTGCGCGCACGCAACGCATGGGTCGACGCCGCGCCGCTGGCCGGGGTCGCGAGCGCGACGACGGTGCGGATTCGGGACGGCAAGCGCGTCGTGACCGACGGCCCGTTCGCCGAGACGAAGGAATGGCTGGGCGGTTATTACATCATCGACGCTCCGTCGCTCGATGGTGCCCTCGAAGCGGCCGCGATGTGCCCGGGCGCGAAGGACGGATCGGTGGAGGTCCGTCCGATTGTCGATCTCGGCTGAAGCCGCGAAACAGGTCGCACGGTGCTTCCGCGACGACGCGGGACGCACCGTCGCGGCCCTCTCGCGCGCGCTCGGCGACATCGATCTGGCCGAGGACGCACTTCAAGATGCCTATCTTGCCGCACTCGAGCGGTGGCCGCGCGACGGGTTTCCGGCGCAGGCGTCGGCGTGGATCTTCACCACCGCGCGCAATCGCGCCGTCGACCGGCTGCGGCGCGAACGCAGCGGTCGAGAGAAGCTCCGCCGATTGGTCGCGCTCGAACCGGCGCAGCGCGTTGCACCCGTTGGCGAGAATGACGCGATGGATGTCATTCCGGACGACCGGCTGAGCTTGATCTTCGCGTGTTGCCACCCGGCACTCGGCCTCGAAGCACGCATCGCGCTCACGCTGCGCACGTTGGCCGGCTTGACGGTCGAAGAGGTCGCCGACGCGTTCCTCGTTCCGCACGCGACGATGGCGCAGCGGCTGGTGCGCGTCAAACGCAAGATCCGCGAGTCGGTGATTCCGTTCGACGTACCGCCGGCCGGGCAGCTTCCCGAACGGCTCGAGGACGTCTGCACCGTTTTGTATTTGATCTTCAACGAAGGCTACGCGGCGCGCGCCGGCGACCGGCTGGTACGGCGCGAGCTGTGCGACGAAGCGATTCGCTTGGGCCGCGTGCTGAACGCGCTGATGCCGCAAGAGCCCGAAGTGATGGGGCTGCTCGGGCTCATGCTCTATCACGACTCGCGGCGCGACGCGCGCACTGCCGCCGACGGTTCGCTCATCACGCTCGCTAGACAAGACCGCTCGGCTTGGGATCGAGCGAAAATCGACCAGGCGAACGCATTGCTGGCGCGCGCATCGCTGCACCGAACCGCCGGCCCGTATCAGTTGCAGGCGGCGATTGCCTTCGCACACGCGCGGGCCGAGACGGCAGATGAGGTCGATTGGCCGGCGATCGCCGAGCTGTACGCCCATCTCGAACGCATCGCACCCTCGCCGGTCGTCGCTTTGAACCACGCGGTTGCGGTCGGCTTCGCGCGCGGAGCGCAAGCGGGGCTGGGCGCGCTCGATCGATTGCGGACCGACGAGTTGACCGAGTATCACTTCTATCACGTCGCGCGCGCCGACGCGCTCTCCCGGCTCGGCCGCACCGCCGAGGCGCGGTCGGCCTACGAAGCCGCCATCGAGCGAACCCAGAACGACGCCGAGCGCTCGCACCTGCGCGCGCAGATGCTCGCGCTCAGCCGCCGGTAAGAGCGAACAGCGCGCCGAAGCCCGCGCGATGGAGTTCGCCGCGTTCTACGAGCAGCTCGACGAGGACACGTTCGCACCGACCACCGCGACCAGCAGTCCGTGGGACGAGCGGTTGCAACACGGCGGACCTCCGACCGCCCTGATGGCGCACGTCATTGCCGCACGGTATCCGCGCGACGACGTGCGGATCGCGCGCATCGCCTCGGAGTTTCTCGGACCGATCCCGCGCGCGCCGATGCGGATCAGCACGCGCGTCGCGCGCCCCGGGCGGCGCATCGAGATGATCGAGGCTGCGACCGAGATCGGTGGGCGCGAGGTGCTCGCGGCGCGCTTTTGGCGCATCGCGGTTCAACCTGAAGGGAGCGTCCTGCCCGGCGTCACGCCGCCCGATCCGGTCCCCGCGCTGCCCGAACCGCATGCACCGGTGGCCTGGCTCAACTTCGGTTATGGGAGCGCGATCGAATGGCGCTACCTCTACGGGGCTGACGCGCCCGGACCGGCAGCGGTCTGGTCGCGGCTGCGCGTTCCGCTGGTCGCGGGCAAACCGCTCGCGCCGATCGAGCGCGCCGTCGTCGTCGCCGATTCAGCCAACGGGATCAGCGGCGAGCTCCCCATGGACCAATGGCTGTTCGTGCCGCCCTCGCTCTCGCTCGCGTTCATGCGCTATCCGCGCGGCGAGTGGGTGCTGCTCGAAGCGCGCACCGCGCTCACCTCCGACGGTGCCGGCGTCACCAGCTCGCGTTTGGCCGACGCCGAGGGCTACATCGGTATCGGTAGCCAGCCGTTATATGTCGAACAACGCACGCCGTCTGAGACGAAGGGATGAAGGTGCGTGGTTGGTTCATCAGCGCGGCGGGCGCATGCGCGTTGTGTTGCGAACCGCGCGTTGCGCAAGCCGCCACGACCTGCGTCCCGACGACGATCTCGTCGGTCGCGACGCCCGAGGTTCTGGTGCACGTGCGCATCAACGGCTTGGGACCGTACGTGTTCTTCGTCGACACGGGCGCCACGGTCAGCATCGTGAGCTCGAGGTTGGCGCGCAAACTGCACCTGGCCGCGTCCGAGGTCGTGCACGGCGTGGGCGCCGGCGGATCGTTCAGCACGCGGGCGGCGCGCGTCGATCTGACCGTCGGTGAGGTCACGCAAAAGGGCGTCGTCGTCTCGATCTTCGACGTATCGCAACTCGAAGCGGCGCTCGGTCCGGTCGACGGCGCGCTCGGTTACAACTTTCTCAAGGCCTACCGCGCGACGATCGACTTCCCGGGGCATCGCTTGTGCCTCGAGGAGCCGCTCTAGTACCGCTTCACGTATCGGCGGTTGCGTCTACGACTTGCGACGCCCGGTGGAGCCGGCGGGTGCGTAGATCGGGTCGGTTATCAAGACAACGCGGGTGAGGCTCCGACCGTTCTTGGGGTTCCATGAGAGATACGCCGCACGGGGTCCCGCGGTTTCCCCGCGAAGCCCGGCTCGTGTTCGAGCGCATCGTCTGGACCGTGGTGGGTTTCATCATCGGGATCGCCCTCGCGGCAGCGGTCGGTCAATCGCTGATCCAGGAACACGGTCGCCAGCGCGTCCTTCCGTACGTGCTGTTCAGCGCGATCGTGCTCGGCGCCATCTTGGCCTGGGCACTCAACGCCTGGATCAGCTACGTGCACCTCTCGCAGAGCGGCGCCGTGTAGGGAGGCTCTGAAGAAGTCCCGTGCCACAAAGCCGACGAGGATTTTTCGTCGGATCGAGGAGTGAGGAAGGAGCAATGCCTAGCATTGTGACTGACGCAGCGACGAAGAGTCCGGCGGAAAAGACCGTCGGCGACTGGCGCGCGGACTTCTTCAGAGCCTCCCTTAGGGTTGACGCAACCGAGCGCGCGTGGTAAAGTCGCCGAATCGTGACGCGCGCGAACCGCTGTCTCATCTCGATGTGCATGTGCTGCTCCCAGCTCGGGGGTTGGCCGGTCTCGGCATGAGCTAGCGCGCACGCGCTGCCAACGCAGAGTCCCCGCCGGCTTCCGGCGGGGACTTTTTTTTCATCCGCTTTCCCTTCGCACCAGGAGGCGCTTTCCGATGACGAGCACGACCCGATCCCGATTCCTCATCACCGCCGGCGCAACGGCACTGGCAGCGACGCTGCCGCGTAGCGCGCGCGCTGCCGCGCCCGACCGAATCGGTGTCGACTGGGCGTACTACAATCCGCCCAGCCTCGTCCTCAAACAGAAAGGTTGGCTCGAAGAAGCGCTCGCCAAGCGCGGCACCGCGGTCGACTGGGTGCTCTCGCTCGGCTCGAACAAGGCGAATGGTTTTCTCGCTGCCGGTGCGGTGCAGTTCGGCTCGACCGCGGGGAGCGCGGCGCTGCTCGCGCGAGCGAACGGAACGCCGATCAAGACCGTCTTTCTCTACTCGCGGCCCGAGTGGACCGCGTTGGTGGTCGGCAAAGACTCATCGCTGCGCACGCTGCGCGATCTGCGCGGCAAGAAAGTCGCCGCAACGCGCGGTACCGATCCGTGGTTCTTCTTGCTCCGCTCGCTGCAGAGCGCGGGGCTGCAACCGGGCGACGTCGAGCTCGTCGATCTGCAGCATCCGGACGGGCGCGTCGCGCTCGAGCGCGGCCAGGTCGACGCTTGGGCCGGACTCGACCCGCACATGGCCGCCTCGCAGCTCGACGCCGGATCGCGGTTGTTGTACCGTAACGTCGCGTTCAACACGTGGGGCGCGCTCAACGTGCGCGAGGATTTTCTCGCTCAGCATCCCGACGTCGCGCGGATCGTGCTGCGCGCCTACGACCGCGCAAGGCGCTACGCGGCGTCGCACGTCGACGAAACGGCCGCCTTGCTCGCCGACGCCTCGCACGTCGAACGGCGCGTTGCCGACCTGCAACTGCGCGAACGCACGACGTACCCCGGCGACGGAACCCCGGGGAGCGACTATCACGAAGCAATCGCCGCCGTCGTGCCGTTGATCCGCAGCGACAAGCTGGCCAAACCCGATGCCGATCTCGATCTGGCGCTCGGCTCGCTGATCGATCCAGGTCCGTCCGCGACCGCCCTGCGTGGGTAGGTTCATCGTTCCGCTCGTGCTGTTCGCCGCGTGGTGGACGGCCACGGCGAGCGGTGCGATCAAATCCTATCAGCTCGCGTCGCCGCGCGACGTCGTGCGCGAAGTGATCGAGCTCGCCCAGACGGGCCTGTTGTGGCGCGATCTCGGCGCGAGCATCGAACGCGTAGCGCTGGGCTTCGCGATCGCGCTCATTTTCGCGCTGGTCGTCGGATCGCTCGTCGGCGGATCGCGCGCCGCAGAACGCGCGCTCGATCCGACGCTGCAGGCGATCCGAGCGGTTCCCTCGCTGGCCTGGGTGCCGCTCATTCTGTTGTGGCTGGGAATCGGCGAAGCCGCCAAGGTCACGCTGGTCGCGATCGGCGCGTTCTTTCCAATCTATGTCGCGCTGGTCAGCGGAATCCATGGCGTCGATCGCAAGCTGGTCGAGGTAGGGACGATCTTCGGCCTATCGCGCTCCGCGCTCATCACGCGCGTGCTCGTCCCGGCCACGTTGCCGCAACTTCTGGTCGGAGCGCGCATCGGTCTCACCCAAGCCTGGCTGTTCTTGGTTGCCGCCGAGCTGCTCGCCGCAACGAACGGTCTCGGCTTTCTGCTCACCGATGGACAACAAACGTCGCGCACTGATGAGATTCTGGTCGCGATTCTCTTGTTCGCCGTGTGCGGCAAACTGTCCGAGACGGGGATGCGCGCGCTCGAGCGCCGGCTCGCCGGTTGGACCGACACCGTGCCGGCATGACGTCGGCGCGCATTCGCGGGCTGCGCAAAGCTTATGGCTCGCAGCTCGTGTTCGACGGTCTCGATCTCGACGTTGCGCGCGGCGAGCGCGTCGCGGTACTCGGTGCGAGCGGCTGCGGCAAGTCGACGCTCCTGCGCTGCGTCGCCGGGCTCGAGCGGAGCGACGGCGGAACGATCTCGACCACGGGCGAGGTCGGCGTGATGTTCCAGGAACCGCGACTGTTTCCGTGGCTGGACGTGGAGCGCAACGTCGCGTTTCCCGCCCGCGACGATACCGAACGCGGGCGCATTCCTAACGTGCTCGCGCTGGTGGGGCTCACGCATGCGGCACGGAGGTTGCCCAAAGAGCTTTCGGGCGGCATGGCGCAACGCGCGGCCCTAGCACGCGCGCTGGTGCGGGATCCGCACCTGCTGCTGCTCGACGAACCGTTTGCGGCGCTCGACGCGCTGCGCCGCATCGAGTTGCGGACGGCGCTGCACGAGATCCTCAAGCTGACGCGCGCGTCGGCGATCCTGGTCACGCACGACGTCGACGATGCGCTGGCAATCGCCGACCGTGTCATCGTGCTCGCCGGCGCGCCGGCGGAAATCGCGTTCAGCGGCACCGTCGGCGAAACGGCCGGCCGGCAAGCGATCCTCGATGCGCTCGGCGTACACGAACCAGCCGGCGTCAGGGCTGCTTTCCGGGCCTCATCGTGAGCGAGAAAGTATAGTCGGTCGCAACCGGCTTGCAATCGCGAATCTCGGTTTGAAAGCGCGACATCTGAACGGTCTGCAGCACGTAGTCGTTCAGCGCCGGCGCCGGGGTCTGCGCAATGTGCGTGCCGATGACCTGCGACTGCGCGTTCAAGTTGACGACGATGACGACTGTTCCGCCGCGGGTTTCCCACGAGACGGACGGCGCGGGCGGCGTGCCCATCGCGATCGTGAACGCCGGAAAGTTCTCGGCGACACATGCGTCGGCGGCCGGCGGCGCATCGCCGTGCGTGCAGAGCTCGGCGCTGGTCGGGCGCCAGGTACCGGGCGAAGCGCGCTCAGGTTGCGCGGTACTGCGCCGAATACTGCCGTCGGCGAGCAACTCGAAGTGAACCCGTGAGTCGATTCCCTGCGCACCGCGCACGGCAATGTCCCAGGTCGCGTCCGTCCACGGCGGCGCCGTGCCTTCGGTCGCCGCCGCGGACCCCGCATTGAGCCGCACGTGCCACATGCGCGTGCCGCGATCGAACGTGTACCGATCGTCGACGGCGAACGGCCTGCCGCTCGCGGTCTGCACGTCGCCCGCGACGTCGAGCAAGTCGCCGTCCCGGCGCCCGATGCGGTGGAGCGTGGTGCCCGCGAAAGTCCGGCACGTCCACGAGCCGGCGAGCATCAGCACGTGATCGGTCGCGGGCTCGAGCGGCGGCGGCGTAGGCGCCGCAGCGATCAGGTACAGCGACAGCAGTGCGGCGGTGAGGGGACGGCGCGACATTGGTGCCCGTCTACGGCGTATGCCGCGACCCTCCTCGCAAGGCGGGCGGGGGTCGCGCGGTCCGGCCCGAATCCCTCGGGCCCCATGCTCCGCGAGGAAAAGAACGAGATGAACGTTACCGGCATCGACGCGACCTACTACGTCGTCACCGACATCGACGGCACCACGAAGTTCTACACGCAACTGCTCGGCGCCGAACCGGCAATGCGGGGCGGTCCGGTCAGCGAATGGACGTTCTCCGACGGGTCGAGCTTCGGGCTCTATCAGAGCGAACAGGCCGAGAAGGGTTCGAACGGCAGCGCGATGTTTGCCGTGCCGGACATCAACGCGGCGATAGCCAAGGCCAAGGCCGACGGCATCCACTTCCACGGCGACGGTGAAGTCACCGACACGCCGGTCTGCTACATGGCGTTCGGCGAAGATTCAGAAGGCAACCAGTTCATCCTCCACACGCGCAAAAGCGGGTAACGGCGCGGAATGAGCGACCGGCAGTTCGGCTTTTCTACGCGCGCACTGCACGCGGGAACGCCGCCCGACGCAGAGACGGGAGCGCGCGCGCTGCCGCTCCATCTCTCGACGGCGTTCGTGTTCGATTCGACCGAGCACGCCGCCGAACTGTTCGCATTGCGCACCTATGGAAACATCTACACGCGGATCGGCAACCCGACGGTCGCCGCGTTCGAAGAGAAGATCGCCAGCCTCGAAGGCGGGCTGGGCGCGATTGCGACTGCCAGCGGACTAGCCGCGCAGCTCGTCACCATCCTGAGCGTCGCGCAACAGGGCGATCACATCGTCGCCTCGGCCAGCATCTACGGTGGCACGGTCACGCAGTTCTCGGTAACCCTGCAGCGCATGGGGATCGAGACGACGTTCGTTCCACCCGGTGATGCCGCTGCCGTGCGCGGCGCGATCCGCGAGACGACGCGCGCGGTGTTCGTCGAGACGATCGGCAATCCGAACGGCGACGTCGCCGATATCGGAGCGCTCGCCACGATCGCGCACGAAGCCGGCGTTCCGTTGATCGTCGACAACACGTTCGCCTCGCCGTACTTGTGCCGTCCGATCGAGCACGGCGCCGACATCGTCGTCCATTCGGCGACCAAGTTCATCGGCGGACACGGCACGGTAATGGGCGGGGCGATCGTCGAGTCGGGGATGTTTCCGTGGGGCCTGGGCCGGCATCCCTTGCTCAGCACGGCCAGTCCCGGCTACCACGGTTTGAACTTCGCCGAGACGTTCGGCGAGTACGCGTTCCTCCAGCGCGCGCGGGTCGAAGTACTGCGCGACGTCGGCGCGTCGATCTCGCCGATGAACGCATGGCTGCTCGTGCAGGGGCTCGAGACGCTGGCGGTGCGCATGCGACAGCACGTCGCGAACGCGGTCGTGATCGCCGAGTTCTTGCGCGGCCGCGAAGAAGTCTCGTGGGTGGCGTACGCCGGTTTACCCGACAGCCCCGAGCGCGCGCTGGTCGAACGCTATCTCCCGCTCGGCGCCGGCTCGGTGTTCGCGTTCGGTCTGCGCGGCGGCCGCGAAGCGGGCCGCGCGTTCATCGATGCGCTCGAGCTGTGGAGTCACTTGGCGAATCTCGGTGACGCCAAGAGCTTGGTGATCCAACCGGCATCGACGACGCATCAACAGCTCACCGACGAGCAGATGCGCGCGGCCGGAGTCCTACCCGAGATGGTGCGGCTTTCGGTCGGGCTCGAAGACGTCGACGATCTGATCTGGGACCTCGAACGTGGTCTGGCCGCTGCTGCGCTCGTCGCGCAAGTCGGCGTATGATCCTCGAAACGGTCGGCGAACGGCGCGCGCTGCTCGATCGCTCGCGCACGGTCGCCATGGTCGGCGCATCGGCGAATCACAACCGGCCGAGTTATTTCGTCTTCTCGTACCTTCGCACGCGCGGCAAGCTCGACGTCACGCCGATCAACCCGACGCTGACCGAGATCGACGGTGTCCGCGCGTATCCGTCATTGGCCGCCTACGCCGCCGAGCGCGGCGCGCCCGACATCGTCGACGTCTTCCGCCGGTCCGACGAAGCACCACAGGTCACGCGCGAGGCGATTGCCGCCGGCGCCAAAGCGATCTGGTTCCAATACGGCGTCATCAATGCGGAAGCGATTCAGATCGCCGACGACGCCGGCCTCGACGTCGTCGTCGACCGCTGCATCAAAGTCGAGTCCGCCCGCTTCGACGGCGGCCTCGCGATCGGCGGCATGAACACCGGCTTGGTCACGGCACGGCGCCGTTTGCATTGACCTGCGGTCAGCAGGTCATGACGTACGGCACGACGCGCACGGTGTAGACCGTCGTTTTGGTCGGGGTGGATCTGCCCGGTGCGAGCAGCGCAAACGTCAGCTTCACTTCGCCGGCTGCACGAGCGGTGAACAGAAAGAACTCCGTCGCTTGTCCGCCCATCATCGGCGGCGAACCCGCGGGGCGGGCGAGATTGGTAAACGCGGTGTCCCAGGCGCTCGCTTCGCCGTCGGCTTGGACCGTCGCGGCACTTTCCGCCGGGTTCTGCAATCGCCAATGGTAACCGCCGTCCTCCGTCGCTCGCAGTGCGATCGCGAACTGCCGCGTCGACGGAATCAGCACGACCGCCGCCGGGTCGATCGCGATCGTCGCAAAGACCGGCCGTGGCGACGGGCACGCCGGCATCGGGGAGACGGCGAGGGCTGCAGCCGCATAGAGTCCGATCATCATGCGAGGTTCCGCGAGCGGGCGTGCCGCGCCTTGAACGGCGCGCCGGGACCGGGCGCAGGAGTTGCGCGGACCGTCCGCCGACGAAGCGGAATGACGGAAGGCGAACTGCTGTGGACGCCGGATCCGGCGGACGCTTCGGCGACCGCGGTGGTGCGGTTCATGCGTTGGCTCGGCGACGAACGCGGGCTGCAGTTCGAGACCTACGAGCAGCTCCGCCGCTGGTCGGTAACCGATCTCGAGGGGTTCTGGGCAGCGGTTTGGGATTTCTTCGAGGTAAGGTCGTCGCAACCGTACGAACGCGTGTTGAGCTCGCGCGAGATGCCGGGCGCCGTGTGGTTTCGCGGTTCGCGAGTGAACTATGCCGAGCACCTGCTGCGCCACGAAGCCGCCGCGGCGCCCGACGAAGCGGCGCTCGTGCACAGCTCCGAGCTGCGCGCGCTCGCGCGCATGTCGTGGCAAGAGCTCGGCGGCGCGGTGCGCATCTTGGCGACGCAACTGCGCGCGCTCGGCGTAACGCCCGGCGATCGTGTGGTCGCGTACATGCCGAACATCGCCGAGACGGTCGTCGCGATGCTCGCCACCACCGCGATCGGTGCCGTGTGGGCCTCGGCCGCGCCGGAGTTCGGCGCGCGCACCGTCATCGATCGCTTCGCGCAGATCGCCCCGAAGGTCGTGTTCGTCGCCGACGGATACCGGTTCGGCGGCAAGGACTTCGACCGTGCCGACGAGATCCGCGCGATTTTGGCCGAGTTGCCGACAGCCGAACACATCGTTTGGCTGTCGTATCTGCGTCCGGATACACCGAGTCCGCTCGCCGGCGCGATTGCGTGGCGGACGCTGCTGGACCGTCCGCCGGTCGACGCTGCGTCGTTCGCGTTCGAACGGGTCGCCGAAGACCATCCGCTCTGGGTGCTGTTCTCATCCGGCACGACCGGTTTGCCCAAGCCGATCGTACACGGACACGTCGGCACGCTCGTCGAGCACCTCAAAGGCACGGGGCTCGGACAGAATCTCGGTCCGCAGTCGCGCATGTTCTTCTACACGACGACCGGCTGGATGATGTTCAACGCGCTGGTCTCGGCGCTGATCCAAGGGTCGTCGATCGTGCTGTACGACGGTCATCCGGCGCATCCGACACCGGCGCTGCTGTGGCAACTCGCCGCCGACGCGCAGGCGACATGTTTCGGGGCGAGTCCCGCATTCGTCCAGATCATGCAAAAAGTCGGCATCGTTCCGCGCGAGCGGTTCGATCTGTCGCACCTGACCGGCGTACTGCTGACCGGTTCGCCGGTGACGCCGGAGTCGACGGCGTGGTTCTACCGCGCCGTCAAGGACGATCTGTGGGTCACCTCACCGTCGGGCGGAACGGAGCTCTGCGCCGGACTGGTCGGAGGCTCACCGCTGCTGCCGGTGTATGCCGGCGAGATTCAGACCCGTTTGCTCGGGATGGACGTGCACGCGTGGAACGAGGATGGGGAAGACGTCGTCGACGAGGTCGGCGAGCTGGTCGTCACGAGTCCGGCGCCGTCGATGCCGCTGCGCTTCATGAACGATCCGGGTGACGTGCGCTACCGCGAGACGTACTTCGAGCGCTTTCCCGGCGTGTGGCGGCACGGTGACTTCATCAAGATCAATGAACGCGGCGGCTGCTATATCTACGGCCGCTCCGATTCGACGTTGAACCGTCACGGCGTGCGCATCGGTTCCTCGGAAGTGTATCGCGCGGTCGACCAACTCGACGACGTCGCCGACAGCCTCGTCGTATGCCTCGAACTTGCCGGCGGAGGCTTCTACATGCCGCTGTTCGTGCGGCTCACCGACGGCACGGCACTCGACGATGCGTTGCGGGAGCGGATCGTTGCGAAGCTGCGTACCGACTGCAGCCCGAGGCACGTTCCCGATGAGATTCACGCCGTGCGCGCGATTCCGTACACGCTGACCGGCAAGAAAATGGAGATTCCGGTGCGGCGCATTCTGGCCGGTACCTCACCGGAGAAGGCCGCCAGCCGCGAAGCGATGATGGATCCTACCGCACTCGACTGGTTCGTCGCGTTCGCGCGCGAGCGCAGCCTGGTTCCGGCGGGCGGTTAGAGCGGCGGACGGCGCAAGCCGGCCTGCGTGCGCTGCTCGAACGCGCGCGCGAACTGCAACAGCCCGCGTTCGTCGCGGTAACGGCCGATGATCTGCACGCCGACCGGCAGCCCGCCGGCGGTGAAGCCGCACGGCACCGAGATCGCGGGGTGCCCGGTCACCGTTATCCACGAACACGAACGCATCCAATCGAGGTAGCTCTCCATCGCGACGCCCTCGATCTCGGTCGGGTACGGCTGCTCGACCGGGAACGGCACAACCTGATTGACGGGCGCGATGATGAACTCGTAACGTTCCATGAAGGTGTGCATCCGCGCGAAGATCTGCGAGCGGATTCCCGCCGCGCGCCCGACCTGCGCGCCGGTCAACGCGCGGCCGTACTCGGTATTCCACACGATCGTGTCTTTGAGCGAGGCCGGATCGCGATCGAGCAGGTCGGCAAAGGTGTTGACGAAGCCGATGCCCCGCAGCGTCTGAAACACCTCGTCGGCACCGGCCAGGTTCGGCGATGCGTCCTCGACGCTGCAGCCGATCGCCTCGAACGTCCCGCGCTGCGATGCGAGCACTTCCGCGACCGCGCGCTCGACCGGCAGTCCGCCGAGATCCTTGCTCCACGCGACGCGCGTATCGGCGAAGTCGCGCCGCCCGATCGTCGCGAAGGTGTCGCCCGACCCGTCGAGCGCGATCGGATCGCGCACATCGGGCCCGGCGAGAACGCTCAGGAAGAGCGCGACGTCCTCGACCGTGCGCGCCATCGGGCCGGCGACGCCCAACAGGTTCCAGGCATCCTGCGAGGGCCAGTGAGCGACCCGCCCGATCGACGGACGCAAGCCGACGACGTTGCAGAAGTTGGCCGGATTGCGCAGCGAGCCGCCGACATCGGTGCCGTCGGCGAGCGCGACCATGCCGGTCGCCAAGGCGACCGCCGCCCCGCCGGTGCTGCCGCCGCAAGTCTTCGACAGGTCGTACGGATTGCGCGTCGCTCCGAAGACCGCATTGAACGTTTGCGAGCCCGCCCCGAACTCGGGCATGTTCGTCTTGCCGAGCGAGATCGCGCCGGCGCGGCGTTGCCGTTCGACGATCAGACTGTCCTGATCCGGAATGAAGTCGCGAAAGATCGGCGAGCCGAACGTGGTGCGCATCCCGCGGGTGAGGAAGAGATCCTTGTGGGCGACGGGTAGCCCGTGCAGCGGCCCCAGCCGTTCACCCCGCGCTTGCGCCTCGTCGGCGCGGTGCGCCGCCGCCAGCGCGCCCTCGGCGTCGAGGGTCACGACGGCATTCAGCGACGGGTTAACGTCCTCGATGCGCTCGAGGTGCGCGAGGACGACCTCGGTGGCCGACAGTTCCCGGCGGCGGATCTTCCCCGCAAGCTCGGTCGCCGAAAGAAAACAAAGATCGGCCCCCGAGATCATAGGGGGCGCTCTTGGACAGGGGAACTGCATCGTCATCCAGCTTCGTTTCCGAGGCAGACGACGTAGCCGCTGATTGCTCGCCCTTCAGACGCGGTACACAAGCAACGAATGCTGCACTCCCAACCCTCGCCGGGCGCCCCGGAGGCCGAACGGCTCGCTCGAGTCCTCGACGCCCTCGATGAGGGGGTGATCCTGACCGAAGCCGGCGCCATCCGGGATGCCAACGCCGCGGCATTGACCATCTTGGGGCTCACCGCCGGGCAAGTCGCCGGTCGCGAGCCGGTGGCGTCGGGCTGGATGATCATGTGGGATCACGGCGCTCCGATCGACGAGCCCCGCCGGGCCCTTCGGCTCGCCTTCCAACACGCTCGCGAGCGTGGCCCGGTCACCGTCGCGCTGCGTCGCCACGACGGTTCACGCGGCTGGATCGCCATCTCGAGTCGCATCGTCCGCAACGAGCGCGACGACGAGCAGCAACTGTTCGTCTACGCGCTGAACGATCTGACCGCGCAGCGCGAACTCGAACAAGAGAACGCGCACTACCGCCAGATCGTCGAGACGCTGCACGCGTCGTACAGCATCCTCGAGCAAAGCCCGATCGCCATGTGCAGCATCGACGTCGAGGGCCAGGTCGTGCGCGGGAACATGGCGTTTCTCGCGCTGGCCGGCGCCGAGACGACCTCGATTCTCTCGCTTGTCCCCGAGGACGAACGCGATGCGATGCGCGACGGGTTCGTGCGCCTGGTACACGGTGCGGCGCCGCCGGTGCGGCTCGAGACGCGGATTCGGCGCCCGAGCGGTGGTTCGATTTGGTGCGAGATCACGGCCGTCTCAATGCATCATGACCTGCCGGATGCGGCGATCTTGTTGTTGATCAACGACGTCACCGAGCGCCGCCGCCGTGAGGCGCGATTGCGTCAGCTCGCCGAGCGCGACCCCCTGACCGGGTTGCACAACCGGCGCAGCTTCCTGCACGTGTTGCGCGAACATCTCGCCTCGCTCGAACGGCCGGAGCGCCGGAGCGACGCCGAATGGACCTTGATGCTGCTCGACCTCGACGGCTTCAAGGAAGTGAACGACACCTGCGGTCACGCCGACGGCGACGCGGTGCTCCTTGCGGTCGCGGCCGGGATCCGCGAGCGCACCCGACTCGACGACATTGTCGCGCGGCTCGGCGGCGATGAGTTCGCCGTGCTCATGCAGTCGCGCACCCCGTTTGACGCGCTCGCGATCGGCGACACGATCATCGCGCGCATCGCGGAAGCCGCACGCACGGTCGCCGGCGCGCCACCGGTGACCGCCAGCATCGGAATCGTTCGGCTGCGCGCCGGGCTCGGCGCCGATGCGACGCTCGCCGCCGCCGATGCTGCGATGTACGAAGCCAAACGCGCCGGCAAGGGACGCTGCGTCGAAGCCGCATCGAGCGACGGTTGAGCTTCTCTCTCCGCGCATTCGCCGCCGGACTCGGGGTCGCCGCGATCAGCGTGAGTTTGGCCGCACCGCTGCCCGCACAGACGCCGGCAGCCGTACCGGCCGACACGCGGCCCTATTGCGTCCACGGGTTGATCGCGGTCGATGACACGATCGATTCCTCACACGCGCATTCCGGCGACGTCTTTCGCTTCCAGATCGTCGACGCAATGACCGCGCCCGACGGCACCGCGATCCCCGCCGGGACGGCCGGCTACGGATTGGTCGCGAACGCCGCGCACGCCGAGCGCGGCGGACGCGGCGGCTACCTCGCGCTCGAAGCGCGGTTCGTCGTTCTGTCCGACGGCAAGCACGTCCAAGCGATCATCGACCGCGTCAACGACGAACTCTCCACCGCCGCCGGGGGTTCGGGCAATGCACCGGGGCTGTTGGGCTTGATTCCCATCGTCGGCTACGCGGTCGGCGGCTACGACTCACTGCACCACGGGAAGGACGCGACGATTCCGCGCGGTACGCGCATCGGTATCTTTGTGGGTGACGATGCAGCACTCGGAACGTGCCGGGCGCCGACGCCGAGCCCGGCGCCGACGCCGAGCCCGGCGCCCCAACCGAGCTGAACTCAGTACGCGCCGAATCGCGGCGCTACTCCAAACCGCGGTAGAAACAACTACCGCATAATTGGACGTAGCGCGTCTCGCCTTCGATCGCGATCTGCTCGCCGGTCGTGATGCGGTTTCCCTGATCGTCGATCCGCACGTTCATCGTCGCCTTGCGGCCGCACGGGCAAATCGTCTTGATCTCCTCGATGCTGTCGGCCAGCGTGAGGAGCGTCGCCGAACCCGGAAACGCCTCACCCTGAAAATCACTGCGAATGCCGTAGCAGATCACCGGAATGTCGCCGACATGCGCGATACGATGCAGTTGGCGCACTTGGGCCGGCGTGAGAAACTGCGCCTCGTCGACCAGGACGCACGAAACATTGCCTGCATCCGAAAGGTGGCGCGAGAAATCGACGTCGGTATCGTACGTCAACGATTTGCGCTGCGGCCCCAGCCGAGACGTGACGAAACCGACGCCGTGCCGGTCGTCGAGCTCGGCCGTGAACATCACGACGCGCCGCCCGTGCTCTTCATAGTTGTGCGCGACTTGCAGGAGCGCGGTCGATTTCCCGGCGTTCATCGCCGAGTATCGAAAGTACAGCTTGGCCATTGCGGTCGGAGTTCGCGAAAGAGCGCGCCGTAGACCCGCCGGAGCAAGGGTTGAGCAAGCGGGCACCGGGAAAGAGGCAGTCCATGGACAGCTATGGCCTCGAATACGCGTTCGTCCGATCGACCGAAGCCGCCGCCATTGCGGCCGGACGGCTCGTCGGGCTCGGCGACAAGAACGCGGTCGACGGTGCCGCGGTCGAAGCCATGCGCCGAGCACTCAGCGATGCCGCGCTCGCCGGCGTCGTGGTCATCGGCGAAGGCGAAAAAGACGAAGCGCCGATGCTCTACCATGGCGAGGAAATCGGCAACGGCAGCGATCCATCGCTCGATGTTGCGGTCGACCCCATCGACGGCACGACGCTCGCGAGCCGCGGGGGTCCCGGTGCGATCTCGGTCATCGCGGCCGCGCCGCGCGGTGCGCTGTTCCGCACTCGCGTGCCGTACATGGACAAGCTGGTGACCGGCCCCGCCGGACGCGGCATCGTCTCGATCGATCTTCCGCTGGAAGAAAACCTGCGCGCGCTCGCGCAAGCCAAAGGTCGCGAAGTGTCGGACCTCACGGTCGCGCTCCTCGAACGCCCGCGCAACGAACACCTGATGAAGCACGTCCGTGCCGCCGGTGCGCGCGTGCGCGTCTTCGGCGACGGCGACGTAGCGAATTCGGTCTACGCCGTGCTCGAAGACCGCGCCAACGTCGACGTGTTGGCCGGCATCGGCGGTTCGCCCGAAGGCGTGATCGCCGCCTGCGCGGTCCGCGCGCTCGGCGGTGAAATGCAAGGCCGTCTGTGGCCCCGCGACGAGGCCGACGAAGCAATCGCCTTCAGCGAAGGCCACGACATCCGCAAGACGTTGACGCTCGACGATCTGTGCGCAAGCGAGGACGCACTGTTCGCGGCGACCGGCGTCACCGCCGGCGAGTTCCTCGACGGCGTCCGCTACCGCCGAGGCTCAGCCTTCACCCAATCGATCGTGATCTCAACCTATACCAGATCCGTGCGAACCATCGATGCAAGACACGATCTGCGCCCGCGCGACCTGCGCCTCAGCGGCATGCCCAGAGCACGCTCCAAGAGCTAACCGGCACCCAGCGGAACGCTGGGGATTAGGGCTGTTCGAACTGCCCCGCCAGATACAGTGTTCGCCCGCTGACCGACGTTGGTGACATGAGTGCAATGCCGCCGCGCGTGAAATGGCCGATGAAACGCTCGCCATCGATCGAGATCCACAACTCGTCGCGGCTCGTACGGCCGCCCGAGATCAGCTGGAAGTTCCCGTCGTCGGGCTTGTACGTGCCGTCGATGATTCCGTCGGAATTGAACGTCAGCTTCAACGTCCCGAAGCCCCCATCGAGCGGACCCGACTGCCGATCCGGTCCGATACTGTCTTCGTTGACCGTCGTCTTATAGCTCAGCGTAACGCGCTGCGAGAGCGGCGGAATCGGCGCCGGCGCACCGACGGTGACCGCGGCAACCGACGGGATGGCTACAGCAAGCGGCGCGATGCTTGCGAGTGCGAGTCCAATTATGGCAAGAATGGGCAGTTTCATCAAAGTTCCTCGTGAAGATCCACCGAGTAAACGCGTTAAGTCTGCCGGAAGTTACCGCGCAAGTGGAGCGTCGCTCCGGAGATCGACGGAGACGAGGTCATGACCAGTCCGTTGCGCGCGAAGTGTCCGGTAAAGCGGCGACCGTGGATCAAGAGCCAGAGGTCGTCGTCAGCGGTGCGGGCACCGCGGATGAGCTCGAAGTTGCCGTTATCGGGCTTGTAGGTGCCGGTGATGCTGCCGTCCGTGTTGAACGTCAAATGCAAGATCCCGACCCCGGAATTGATCTCGCCGTCCATGCGGTTCGGACCGATCGTTTCTTGCCGGATATCGCTCGCGTAGTTGTATGTTACGCGCTCATTGAGCGACGGCACCGGCGCGACCTGATCCGATGGTGTCGTGGCAGCCCCTACCGGCGCCGCGAGCATGAGCGATGCGACGCCGGCCAATAGCGCACTCGAGGCGCGAAGCTTCATCATGTTTTTCCCTCCCCGCCGTCAACCGTATGCCGCCAGCCTGGCAGCGGGCTTAGGGTGCCGGATCTGCGATCTGATGTCTCATGCTCTTGCCCTCCCCCAGGCAATGACCTCAGTGAACGATGACGACGGAGCTCGCGCTGCGCCCGAACTCTTCGGGCCGATCGGCCAGATGCGCGTTCGCACCCGGCCAAGCGAACGTCCCCGGCGTTACGCCGCGCGCGAGGTAGTGCAAGTGATAAATGCCGGCTGAAAGGTGATCGGCATACGCATCGATGCGGTCCGCGCGGATCTGCTGATCGCCGATCGCCCATGAGCTCGCCGGTGCCGCGATTGCCGGCGAGCTGGTTGCGAACGACGTATCGACGGCTTCGAGGCCGGCCGGCAGCGGATCGGTGATCAACACGCGATCGACGTCGTGATCGGTGATGATCTGCAGCTCGATGTCGTAGACCTGCGCGGCCGCGAGCGTCAAGGACGTTGCGGGCAACGAGAGTCCCATCGTCGCCAATGCGTCCTTCGCGTTCGCCGCGTGCACGACGCGCGTAATGCGCAGTCCGCTCAGCGTACCCGGCGACGCGCCGGCAACGCGATAGGTATACGTCACCGCATAGTGCAGCGTTCCGCTGCCGGTCTTGGCCAAGTCGACGCTGCTCTTGCCGTCGGCAAGCGCGCGTAGCGGGACGTTCGTGCGCCGGTCCGGGGCGCGCGCGCCGCTGAAACGCTCAGTTGCGACCGTCTTCCCGCCGACCGCGGCAGTCGCGGTAAAGTTCGCCGGCGTTTCGCGCACCGCGACCTCCACCAGCGCGTCGAGCGCGGCGGCGTTCTGGCACGCGCAGCCGAACGAACCGTTGCGGCGCATGCCGAGCAGCGAGCGCGTGAGGCGATCGATCACATCTGCGCCGGCGCCCCGCACGAGTTCGAGCCGCAAGGCTTCGGATTGCGCGACGACCGGCTCGTCGAACCACCGGTAGCGGCCAGGTAAGGTCACGGCAGCGCCACGCGCCGTCACGTAGAGCTGATCGGTGATCGTTTTGGCGAGCGCTTCGGCCCGGTCGCCGTATCCTGGCGCAACGGAGAGCAGCCGCGCGAGCCGCGCTTGATCGGCGAACGCGAGCTTGTCGCGCTGCGCGAAGATGTCGTCGAAGAACGTTGTACGGCGGTCGCCCGCGGCGGAGAGCGCGACCAGCGCGTGCAGCCGCAGCTCCGCCTTGCAGACGTCGCTCGTACACCACTTCACGCGCGCCGTCGGATCGGCCAGCGTCCCGGCAGCGTACGCGCGCGCGCCGGTGAGCAGCCCGGCGTCGACCGGAATTCCGGCATCGCGCGCTCGCGCCAGCGCCTCGAGCGCGACCAGCGAATCCCACGGATCGGCGGCGTCCGCATGCACATAAGCGGCGAATCCGCCGTTCGCGCGGTACAGCGTGCGTAGCGTCGCGAGCTCGGTCATAGCGCGGGAGCGCGTCGCCGACACGTCACTGCCGCTACGCTTGCCGAGCACGACCAGATCGCCCGCGACATCCAACCGGCTTGCCGCCGAGAGCGCGAGGCGATCGTCGCCGAGCAGCGCGCTCTGCGCCGCAACCGTGAGCTCGGGCAGTAACGACGACGCCAAGTCGAGATCGATGCCGCCGATATCGCGCGGCGTACCGGTCGCAACGTCGATCGGAATCGATGCTTTGCTTTGTGTCGTACCGGTTTGCGCGACGCTCTCGATGACGTCGGTATCCTGCACCGGTACGGGGATCGCGAACGCGTCACCGGTTCCGGCCCCACGGACGCGAACGGTCGCGGTTGCCGTTCCGGTACCCTGCGCGATCATCGAGAACCGGTACGCCTTGGTGATGCTGTCGAGCGGCGTTTCGAGTGTCGTCGACGGAACCGGCTTGTCGTTGACCAGAAAGGCCAGCGGTCCGGCCAGAGTCGCGTCGATGTGCAGCGTTCCGGTCGCACCGGTACCGTTCGTCACCGCAACGCCCGCGTCGAAGCGATCGCCCGGACGCGCGAACTGCGGCATCACCGGGTTCGCGACCAGCGGCTTGGTCGTCTTGAACGTCGCTTCGCCGTTGCCGAACCGCCCGTCGGCGCTCGTTGCGACGACCATTACGCGCCAGGTGGTGAGATCGTCCGGCAGCGTGAATGTCGCGGTCGCCACGCCGTTCGGATCGGTGCGCAACGCGCCGGCGTAGTACGCCAGCGGGCTGAATGTATGCCGCACGCGCGGATCGGACTCGTCACCCGACAAGCCGCCGCCGAAGCCCCAGCCCTTTTCCAACGGCTTGGTCGGCGTGTTGAGCGCCAGCGCCGCGCGGTTGTCGGAGAAGCGCGTCGAGATCGGCTGATCGGCGTAGACGGTCTTCACCAGATCCGGCGGACGATAGCCGGTCAACTGCAATACCGCGTCGTTGGCGACGATCAACGTCAACTCGCCGGCGACCGGATGGTGCGCGCGGTCGGCCACGTGCACGGTGACCGTTTGCCGCGCACCGGGTTGCAGCGTGCCGGACTTCGGCGCGATCGTTGCGGTGAGATACTTCGTATCGAGCGCGACCTCGAAGGCGGTCAACCCGGTGCGCGCGAGCGCGTTGCCGCCGTCGGTCGGCTGTTGCTTGGGCGGTGCGCCATGCCGCACGACGAACGCTTGCACCGCAGCATTGGGCAGCATCTGCGGCGTCACGGTGAAGCGCACGGTCGGCGCGGCGCTGGTCGTGTGCTGCGTCGTCTCCCACAGCACGCCGTGCCGTATGACGGCGACGTGCAATTCTGCGTCGGCGAACGGCGACTGCACCAGGACGGTCGCGGTATCGCCGGGCTTGTACGTCGTCTTGTCGAGCTTGACGGTGAGCGTGTTCGGATCGTGCCCGTACCAGGTCGTGTCGCCGCTGCCCCCGACGTACACTTCGACGTCGCTCTCGGCCGCGTCTGCGCTCGCGCCGGCGGGCGTCGCGCGCACCCGGTACGTTCCCGGCTTGGACGGCGTCACGGACGCATTCACTGCCGCCTCGCCGCTGGTGACGTCGGCGGCGGCAACGGTGGCGTACGCCACCGATTGCACGGATTGTTCGGAACCTTCGACGATCTGCGTCGCGTTCGTATAGGTCGCGCTCTGTAGCTCGACATGGACGTTCGTTCCGGTTCGCGTCTTACCGGCCGGATCGGTCACCAGCACGCGCACGGTCAGCGGCTGTCCGGCGGTTCCGACGTCGTCGGTCGCTAGACCAATGAGCGTATCGGACGGCAGTCCGGTGAACAGCTTGCTGTCGGCGACCGCAATGTTCGACGCGTCGGTCGTCTCAGCGTCGACTTCATAGGCCATCGGATACGGAAGGTCGGAGGCGACCGGAACGCTGACCGCGCTCTTTCCGGTCGCATCGTCGGTCGTCGTCGTTTCGAGGACGTCGGTCGACGCATCGGGCTGCTGCTCGGGCCAAAACCACTTGCGGCCGAACGAAAACGCATCGCGACCTTGCGGCGTAAAGTCGACCGGACTGCGCGTCACGGTGTACTTGGTCGACGCGCCGGCCAGCGGGGCCCCGAACAGGTACGCGCTCGTCGCAGTTCCCGCGACGGTGCCGCCGCGCTGCGCGGTCGTGCGATCGAGGACGAGATCGACCTTGAAGTTCGGCGGCTTGAACGCGGCGACGCGGAACCCTCCGGCGATCGTCTCGCCATTCCCGGCTTGCGCGGTCAGGTTGTAGTAACCCAGCGGCGCGGCGGCATCGAGCTTGACCGGAATCGCGAACGTGCCGAAGGCATCGAGCGAGCGGCGCCCGAGCTCACGTTTCTCGCCGTTGGGCAGCGCGAGGGTCAGCGTGTACGAGGGCGCGACGCCGCGGCGCAGTACGCCGTCGACCAGGAACCAGCCCGCTGCGGTGAGCTGCGCGGTTTCGCCCGGCTGATAGAGCTCCCGGTCCGAGAACATCGTACCGTACGCGATCGGTGTCGCCGACGACCAGCCGTTATAGATGCCGCCGACCCACGCGCCGCTGTACGGATCGGTCCGTACGTAGCTCCAATCAGAACCGTGCCGCACGATCGTGACGAAGGCCGGTGCGTCGTTCTGGCCTTGATCCGTCTGCGCACAGCGCGTGAACGCCGAACCGCCGAACGTCGCGACACCGTTCGCGCCCGTCGTGGCGGTCGCGCACGCAACCGGCGTCGTCTTCGTGCTCGCGTCGGCCTGCGCGGGATAGATCGCCACCTGCGCCCCGCCCACCGGCGTGCCGTCGGTGATCCGGTGGACCCGCACCGTTCCACCGTCGGGGAAAAATTGCGCGAACGCGCCCAGGTCGGTGAGCAGGACGACGCCGGCCGCGACATACGGCTGCTCGTAACGGCTCCTCAGCTTCGCTTGGACGCCGTAGGCGAGCACGCCGGCCGGGGCACCGAGCCGTTCGCGCAGCGGCACCGCGATCGTGCGCTCGACGTTGTGCGGCGCTTGCACCGCGAAGAGCGGCCAGCTGTCCGGCGCACCCAAGACGTCGCCGGTTCCGACACCGGTGGGATCGCCGTACTTGACGACGTCGAACGGCTGGAGCGCGCGGAACGTCGCGCGCGTCGGCGGGGCGTTGACCGCAATGACGTTCAACCGGACGTCGCGCGAGGCCGGAAAGAGGTTCGTCCCGCTCGGCGCCCACACGTCGGACGCGTAATCGCCGGTATGGAAGGTTGCGCGCTTCTCGCTCGCCGGCTGCTGTCCGAACGTGTCGCGCAGGCCGGTGCCGATGGTGACGGTATAGCTCGTGTTCGGCGCCAACAGCGAGGTGTTGAGCGACACCTCGTCGTTGACGACGGCGAACGGCGTCGAACCGGCCGGCGGTGCCGGTGAGAGCGCGAGCGCGCCGAGCGACTTCGGATCGATCGGGGTGGTGAACGCGAGCATCGGATCGCCGCTCGCGAAACGCACCCCCTGCGAGGTGTCCACCCGGTCGAAGCGCAGGGCGTCGAAGGTGTGGAACTTCCCGGTAAAGGTCTGGTCGCTGGGCAGGTTGCCGTCGCGCGGAACCACGCCGGGCCCGATCTCGACATTGTATTGTGTGCCGCGCGCCAGTTCGGTCGCCGGGACGAGCACGTAGTTCCAGTCGTTGTTGGAAGCATCGTACTCGGTGTCCGGACCGGCAGCCATGGTCGCGCCCGGAGCGGGAGTGGCGGTGTCGGGCGGAACGATCAGCGCGATCTCGGTCGGGTTCGGACCGCCGCTTTTCACGTGCGCGTGCGCTTGGAGCGACGCGCGGTCGAGCGCGACGTTCGAGGTGAAGCTGATCTTGGGGTGGAGATCGCGCGGTTCGTCGTCACCGTACTTGCCCGGCAGCTGATCGAGCGCGACCGCCGCGGTCTGGAACGTCCACGACAGATCGCCGGCCAGCGCGTGGCCGTGAAGATCGCGCAACCCTTGGGCGATCGTGACCCGCACGCGCGTCGCGACCGGCCACGCCCGGTCGGCTTCGAAACCGATCATCCGCGGTGTCAGAAAGCGGAACTGGCCGGGCAGCGCCGGCGAGATCGAAAAGTGCGCCAGGATCGCCGCCTCGTCGGGCGATTCCAACCGCTCGAGCGGGATCAGGTCGTCGCTGAAGACGACGCGGATCTGGGCCAGCGTATCGACGGTACCGACCGGTGCGACCGACTGGATCGGTGCCTGAGCCGACGGCGATGGCAGCGGCGACACCGCCGGCAACGGCTCCTGACTCGGCGCAGGCACGCGTTGATTGCAACCGGCACTCATCAACGCGACGGCCAGACCGACGAAGACAAAGGCGCGATGCATCAGCACGTCATCTGCGCAGTTCGTTCGCGCGGGGATGCTCCCTTGTCGCGACGGCGAAGAACACGTGCGGAGGCCGTTCTTTGCCGCGAATTGCCGCACTCGCCGTCGTTGCCGGCCTGGGAATCCTCGCCGTCGCCGGCCGCCCGATCGGACCGCACGCCTTCGACGGCGGGGCGAACGCGGTCGCGTTCGAGGATCGCGCGGGCGTGCCGCTCGGGACGGTTCTCGCGCGCGATACCGAACATGCAGTGCGCGTCCCGCTCACCCGCGTTTCGCCGCGCTTCGTGGCGGCAATCGTTGCGGCTGAAGACGCGCGGTTCGGCGTGCACCACGGCGTCGATCCGATCGCGCTCGCACGCGCCGCGTGGCAAATCGCGCGCACGCGCGCCGTCGTCTCGGGAGGATCGACGATCACGATGCAGCTGGCGCGGCTGCGCTTCGGTCTGCCGCGCACTCTGGCCGGCAAGCTCGAAGAGCTCGCGCTCGCGCTGCGCATCGAAGCCGGAACCAGTAAGGCCGCGATCGTCGAAGCCTATGTCAACCGCTTACCGATGGGTGGCGACCTGGTCGGTGTCGAGGCCGGCGCGGAGACATACTTCGGCGGCCCCGCCGCCGATCTCGACCTCGCGCACGCCGCGTTTCTGGCCGCGATCCCCAACGATCCCGTGCGACTCGATCCCTACGATCATCCGGCCGCATTGGAGCAGCGGCGGCGCTGGGTGCTCGCGAGCATGGTCGCGACGGGCGCCGCTTCGCCGTACGAGGTCGCCGACGCCGTGCGCGAGCGCGTCGACGTCCTTCCCCGCAGCAGCGGCATCAGCGCCGCACCGCAGCTGCTGCTTAGGTTGGCCGGTAGCGTGCCGCCGGCGGCGACGCACGTGCGCACGACGATCGATCGCGACCTACAAGCGTTTGCCGAGAACGCGGCGCAGCAGGTCGTCGGTGATCTGAGCGCGCGCAACGTTCGCGATGCAGCGGCGATCGTGATCGACAACCGCGACGGCTCCATCCTCGCGTACGTCGGCTCGGCGGACTATTTCGCGCATTCACGTACCGCCAAGAACGACGGCGTCGTCGCGTTGCGCCAACCCGGCTCGACGCTCAAACCGTTCTTGTACGAGCTGGCCTTCGAGCGCCGCACCGCGCGTCCGACGACGATCCTGGCCGACGTGCCGACGACCTACGCGATTCCGGGCTTGCGTTCGTACAGCCCCGGTGACTACAGCCAGCGTTTCGCGGGGCCGGTGCGCGCGCGGATCGCGCTCGCCGATTCGCTCAACGTTCCGGCGGTGCGCGTCCTGAGCGCCGTCGGCGTCGCCTCGTTCTTGGATCGGCTGCGCGCGCTGGGTTTTCGCCATCTGACCGCCGACGCCGATCATTACGGCTTGGGCTTGGCGCTCGGCGACGGTGAGGTCACCCTCGAAGAGCTGGCCGGCGCATATGCGACGATCGCGAACGGCGGACAACCGGTCCGCGTTCACGCGCTCGCCGGTGCCGCGGCCGTTCCCGCCGCGCCGATCGGCGCCGGCTCGGAATGGGCGCTGGTCACCGACATGCTGGCCGATGCGCACGCCCGGGCTCGCGCGTTCGGCGTCGCGTCATTGTTGCGGACATCGTTTCCGAGCGCGGTCAAGACCGGGACCTCGTCGGATTTCCGCGACACCTGGACCGTCGGTTTCACCCGCGATTACACCGTCGCGACCTGGGTGGGAAACTTCGACGGCGCGCCCATGCAGCGGGTCAGCGGCGTGACCGGCGCGGCGCCGCTTTGGAACCGCATCATTCGCCATCTCGCCGAGCACGCGCCCCCAGTAGCGTTCGCACCCCCGCGTGGTTACGTGCGCCGGCCGATGTGCGCGGAGAGCGGCGCGCGTCCGACGGCGTCGTGCTCGAGCGCCGTCGCCGAGTGGCTCGATGCGCGCGATCTCATCGCGTGGAACGCGCCGCCGAAACCACTGGACCGAACGTTCGACGGCTGGCTCGCGAACCAACCGGCACGCAGCGGCGACCCCCTGCGCATCGTCGAGCCGCACGACGGCGACGTCTTCGTCGCCGAGCCGGGCGCGCGCATCGCCGTCGTGGCGCGCGGCGCGGCGCGGCCGGCCTGGGACCTCAACGGGAGAGCGCTCGCATCGAGCGGCGCGCGTTGGACGTTGCCGCTGGCGCGCGGCAGGTGGACCCTGCGGGCGCGCGCCCGCGGCCATACCGACGCGGTCACGTTCACCGTCGGCGACGGTCCGGCGCGATCACACCGCGCCGGATTTACCGTCCGCTAGCACTCCGGACTGCGTTTCCGCTCGCTCGTGCCGATACTACGAGCATGGAGCCGGTGTTCAAGCTCCCGCGGGAGCTGCGCAAGCCCTTCGATGTCCGCCGCTGCGACGCAGCGGACCGCCTCGCGATGTGGAACCGGTGGGAGCTCGCCCAGTGGGTGGAAGCGACGCGCTTACGCGGCCTCGCGTTCCCCGAGCTCGACGTCGAGATCCAACGCCGGCTCGTCGCCGCGATCAACGAACGTCCGGCGCTCTCCTACGTCCCTATCCTCGCATAGCGTGCGGCTCGGGTCCGAGCTCGTCGAAGGGCCGAACAACCTGTCCTGAGCGAAGGGCACACTCACGTACCCTTCGGCGCTCCGATGTAGCGGATCCACTTGACGAACAGGGCGGGGGTGGTTGCCAAGCTGTTCGGATCGCCGTACACGATGTAGAACTCGTTGCGCCGGTTGAGCAAGTGGAACGCGAGCGACACGTTGCCGGCGTTGACCGCGCCGAACGGCGGTAGCGCGAACGAATTGGGCAAGAAACCGCCGAAGATTCGGCGCGCACCGATATCGAACGAGGCGTCGCGCGTGATCTGCCAATCCAAGCTCACACGCTCCAGCCATTCGGTCGTGTTCCTCTCGCCCGGAAAGTTGGTGTGGTACGTGTCCTGGTCTGCTTCGAGCGTGAGGTTCAGGCGCTTGCGCAGCGGCTGAACCGTGATGTAGTTATTCGCGTCGAGCTTACCGTGGTAGTACGAGCCCCACGTATGGCGCACGTAGGTCGGAGTCGTCGTGTTGACCTTGTAGCCGAGAAAGACCGCGTTGCCGTCGAAAGGAAGAAACTCGCGATCGGCGACCTGCACGCCGTTGGCCGACCAGTTGAGCCGAAACTGCATCAGGTTGCGGAAGTCGAGCTGGATGTTCTCATTCGTGTCGGTCTGGTCGAGCTCGCCGAACCGATTGTGAAATCGAGCGTAGAAGTCGCTGACCTGAATGTCGTGCAAGAAAAACGTCGGTGAGAAGTTGATCGTCTTGCGCGCGAACCACTCGTATCCGGTCAGATCGTTTTGCGAGACGAAGCTGTCGAGCGGTGCGAACTGCGCGCCAATTCGCTGCGCGTTCAAGACCGCGACCGTCGTCGCGCTGGCGTAACCGAAACCGTATTCCTGGTACTCGGCAAGTCCGGGCGTCGTCACCTGGCTGCCGGTTTCAAACGCCGCGTTGCCGTACAGGAAAAAGTGGGTCTTCTGGTTGCCGATCCCGCCTTGAAACGAGTTGAGCTCGTCGTGAACGCCCGTCGCCGTATCGACCGCCACACGCTGGAGGTTGGCGGAATAAAAGTTCGCGCCCGCGGTCTTGTTATAGTCGTACGCCTCGCCCTGATCGACCCGGCCGTTGCCGATCGCGTCGAAAGCGCCGAACGTCACCGGTCCCTGCGTCCCCTCGAGCGCGTACCCTTCGCGGAACGTCGGAATCGCCGGCGTATAGAGCAACGTCACGCAGTCCGAGCACGACACGGAAAAGTTGAACGCCTGCGCCGCCTGGGTGAAGAACGGCCGCACCTCGGCGAACTGCACGGCGAACGCCGACGGTGCGATTGTCTGCTGATCGATTTCGACGTTGGAAAAGTCCGGATGCAAGGTCGCCACGAACGACGCGGTCGGCGTCACCGGCAGCGAGAAGTCGGCGCCGACGCGCGAGGTGTTGCCGCCGTTGGCCGGCGTCGTCGCCTCACCGAGACGCGTAGATCTGGGCTCGCGGCTTCGGCCGCGAGGCCGCGGTGCTCGTGAGACCGACGCCGGTGAGCGTCCCGGCGTAGTTCGGATCGCCGACGTTGTTCGCGCGGAGCGAAAACGTCCAGGCCGCGAGGCCGCCGGTCGCAACCGTCGCGCGCACGAACTGCGCGCGCCACGTCGTCGACCCGCCGCTCCGAATCGCCTCGAGCGGGATGCGCATCGTGACGACGTAGCCGGTCGGCGTCTCGTGACCGACGGCCTGCCACTGCGGCGTATAAGCGCTGTTCTCGCTCGACGTCTGATAGCGCGTCCCGACCGGATTGGCGAAGAACGAGTACTGAAAGCCGACAGTGCCGTGCGGATACAGGTATACGCCGACGTAGTCGTCGCTGGTGACGCTGGAGCCGTTCGTCTGCTGCCGCTGCGTGCGCGCTTCGCTTTGCGTGACGATGAACGCGATGTAGAGCGACGTGGAATCCTGGGCGACGCGCACTTCGGTGGCCTCGGCGGTCGGCCGCCGGTAGGTGAAATCTTGGCCGAGGGTCAGTTTGGCTGCGGGGTCCCAGCTGACGTCGATCGAGCCTTGCAATGAGGGCGGCGCGGTCAACGTCGGAACCGTTATCGTATTCGGATCCGGTTCGTCGGCTGCACCGGCGGGCACGGCGAGGCATAGCAACAGCGAGCTCAGTGCGAGGAGCACCGGCAGAAATGTGCGGATTCGGGACACCGATTGGCTCCGGCGAGTCGTGAGTTGGGACGATGCTAATGCGTGAAACGGGAATTGTCAACTAAATCCTTAGGACATTTCTTGCCCCGCGCACTCCCCTCATCTACGCGCGTGGAACGCGACGGTTTCAGAGTCGTTCGGCGAGATAGTCCGCCAGCGCGCTTTGCGCGACGCGGTCCTGCAGCATCGAGTCGCGGTCGCGCACGGTTACGGTCGCATCGCCGAGTGAGTCGTAGTCGACCATGATGCAGAACGGCGTGCCGATCTCGTCCTGCCGCCGGTAGAGCTGCCCGACGTTGCCCTCGTCGTACTGCGTGCGAAACCGCGGCCGCAGCGCGGACTCGATCGCACGCGCGCGCTCGACGAGCTCGGGCTTGTTGCGCGCAAGCGGAAAGACACCAACTTGCACCGGCGCGATCTTCGGGTGGAATCGTAGCACGGTGCGTTCACTCTGCTTCTCGCCTTCGACGACGGCCTCACGCTGGTAGGCGTCGACGAGCATCGTGAGCGTCGTGCGATCCATGCCGGCCGACGACTCGATGAGGATCGGCGTGTACTTCTGTTTGGTCGCCTCGTCGAAGAACTGTAGGTCCTTACCCGAGTACTCGATGTGCCGGTCGAGGTCGTAGGTGCCGCGGTGGGCGATCGACTCGAGCTCGCCCCATCCCCACGGGAACAAGTACTCGACGTCGATTCCCGCTTTGGCGTAGAACGGGCGCTCCTCGGGCGTGAGCTCGTAGAAGCGCAGCCGTTCCGCGCGCACGCCGTAGTCGCTGTACCATTGCTTGCGCGCGCTGACCCACTGCTCGAACCACGCTAAGTCGTTGCCGTCTTGCGGTACGAAGAACTCGAGCTCGGCCTGCTCGAACTCACGCACGCGAAAGGTGAAGTTTCCCGGCGTGATCTCGTTGCGAAACGATTTGCCGATCTGCGCGATCCCGAACGGCGGCTTCTTGCGCGCGCTCTGATAGATGTTCTTGAAGTTGACGAAAATGCCCTGAGCCGTTTCCGGGCGCAGGTACGCCTGCGACGACGTATCCTCCATCGGCCCGATCGCGGTCTTCATCATCAGGTTGAAGTTGCGCGGCTCGGTGAGCGTGCCGCTCATCCCGCAATCCGGACACTTCTCGAGCGAGGGCAGATGGTCGGCGCGAAAGCGGTGCTTGCAGTTGCGGCAATCGACCAGCTTGTCGTGAAACGCCGCAACGTGACCGGAGGCCTCCCAGGTGCGCGGGTGCATGATGATCGAGCTGTCGAATGCGACGACGTCGTCGCGCAGCTCGACCATCTCGCGCCACCAGGCGTCTTTGACGTTGCGCTTGAGCACCGCGCCGAGCGGACCGTAATCGAAGAATCCGCCGATTCCGCCGTAGATCTCGGATGATTGGAAGATAAACCCGCGGCGCTTGGCCAGCGCGGTGATCTCCTCCATCGTAACGCGGGGTCGTTCTTCTTCGGTCGTACTCACGGAACGGGCGAGATTCCGCGTGGGCCGCCGAAGCTCCTCAGTCCCGTCGCCTACGGTGCCAACCGTATAGATCGGCTTCAGCGCGATGGTCGATCCGAGCGTAGTCACGGAATCGCGCGCCATCCGTGCGGCTCGCGCGCGACGAACGCGCGGTGAATCTCGTCCAGCACACGCCGCTGGGCGGCGAACTCGAGCAGCGCCTCGGCCTGCTCGAAGGTGATCCAGCGGTACGCATCGTGCGCGGCGTCGAGCACGATCTCGCCCGCCTCGAGGTACGCGACGAAAAACGGCACGTGAACGATGCGATCGCGCACCGGATCGTAGAACGCATCCAGCTCGCCAGCGGTGTAGAGCGCAGAAGCGGACAGGCCGGTCTCTTCGCTCAGCTCGCGGCGCGCGGTGTCGGTCGCGCGCTCGCCGTCCTCGACCGTTCCCATCACAACGGTCCACGCGCCCGCGAACACTCCCGTCGCCCGCCGAATGACGAGCACGCGCGCGTCATCGCCTTGCCCGCACAAGACGACGACTGCAACGGCATCCGGACGTTCCCCCGGCTTCATCTCCGGGAACTACAATCAAGGCGTTATTGGGAATGTCCTTGCATGACGGTACGAAGAACCGACCGTGGACGCGTTGTTATTGGTACTCGCGGTCAGGCTGAAAACCGAGGCTGGCGACGATGCCTTCCGGCGTGAGGCTGTACGTAATGATTGCTGCCCGATCGCCCTTGGTGAGCCGGAAGAACGAAAGGGTGCGGTGGGTCGGATCCGCCGGAGCAGGGATGCGCCTGAGCAGCGTCAGCGTTCCGCCCGGCCACAGCGGCGTAACGAATTCTTGGACCGAGCTCACCGCCTCGGGCGTCATGATCTTCGCGAATTCTGGCGTGACTTGGCCTCGGATGTCCTGGCCCGCGACGATGCGGTCGAGGATGGACCGGAGCGACAGAGCGATGGCGGGCTGCCCGTCGTCGATCGCGGAAAGTTTGGGCGGCAGCAGCGGCGCATCGGCGAGACCGGCGATGACGTGCGCGAACAGCGCGGGGCGGGCGTGGCCGGCGTCAAGGTTGGTGAGAACGACCACAGTGAGCGAGTCATCGGGATAGCGTGAGATATCGCAGGTGAAGCCTTGCCACGCACCGCCATGCTCGATGCGCTTGTGGCCATTCTGCTCGCCCATTTCCCAACCGAAGCCGTAGCCGGCGGGGTTGGGCTTCCCGTCGTTGAGCGGGAAAACGCTCCAGATGCGGTCGAGGCTCGACTGTTTGAGAAGCGTTGTGGTATAAAGCGCTGCATCCCATTTCGCGAGGTCGAGGACGTTGAAGTACAATGTGCCGTCGGCGGTCGAGTTGAAGGTCGGCGAAACCCACTCCTGATTCTTGAGCTCAGCGCCGTGCATCTCGTAGCCTGCAGCACGATTAGGGATGATGTCTGCGTCGCTAATGAGTCGCGTGGACGACATGCTGAGCGGCTTGAAGATTCGTTGGTTGAGCAAATCCGCGTACGGCGTTCCGGTAACGCGGTGAATGAGGATGCCGAGCAAGAGATAGTTTGTGTTCCGGTAGTTCCACTTGTCGCCCGGCGGGTTCTCAATGGGCATGGCTTCGACGTTCTTCGCCAACGCATCTTCGGTGAAGTCTTTGCGTATGTCAAATGGGCCGCCCGCGATCGTACGCTCAGGGGTCTCATACTCCGCCAAGCCGGAGGTGTGCGAAAGCAAGTTCTTGAGCAGGATGGGCTTCCAGGTAGCGGGCGCGTCTGGGAAATACTTCGTGACGCTGTCGTCGAGCGAGACCTTGCCCTCTTCGACGAGCATCATGATGGCAGCCGAGACGAACTGCTTGCCGACGGAGCCGGACTGAAAGATGGTCTGCGGCTTGGCGGAAACGGAAAGCTCAACATTGGCCATGCCGTAGCCCTTGGCAAGCAGAACCGTGCCGCGACTATAGACGCCGACGCTCAGACCCGGAATGTGCTCGCGCCGCATCTCCGCCGTCACGAAGGCGTCGACGGTCGTTATTTGTCCGGCCGTGAGCGCGGGCCGCGACTGCGCGTAGGCAGGGGTCGGGATCGACATTGCCGCCAGCAGCGTCACGGCAAGCAGGTGGCGAAGTCGATGCGGCTGAGACGTAGTCACGGCGAAACCGCTAATGTCCTTGCGTCGACGGTGTACTTGCGCGGCTCGCCCCGCGCTTGCAACGGAATCGTCCAAATCGAGTACCTGCTCGCGTTCGGCTGGTAGAAGAGCACTTCACAGCCGCACCCGCTCGCACCCTTCGTGCGGAATCGCAACACGGTGCCGATAGCTCGCACGCCGTCGGCGGAGACGGCGATGCCGTCGGCCTTCGTCATCGACGCGGCGCTGATGTCCCCGTTGCGGTACGTGATACTGCTCAGGTGCCACACCCGCCGGTCGAGCAACGGCTGCGCGTGCGTGACCAAGCCCGGGATGGACTCCACGCCTTGTTTGCCGATCAAGACGCTGCGACCGCCGGCCGGTCGAAGCTGTTCGGCAATGCTCAACCGAACGTCACCGCCGACGACGACCACCTTCGGCAGCAGCGCTTCGGTGGCGGCAAGACTCGCTGATGGAGAGGAAGCGGCCATCGCGGCTCTGATCTGGTCGAGATCGCGGGCCAGAATGCTGCCGCGGCGCACGATCACCACCTCGCCGCCGATGCGCCAGTGCTCGGCGTCCTTCACCACGGGCCCGGTACCGCCGGGACCGATTGCGTCGCCCGTGTCCACCACGGCCGGGTCGACGATCGTCAAGCCGGACTTGAAGTGCGGCCCCTGGTACGAAATCGACACCACGCTCGGGTGCCCGAGCGGCGTCAGCGTAACCATCTGCACGCGCGCTCCGGCCGGAAGCCCGATCGGGAACACCACCGGAAAGGTCGCGTGCGCGATCTCGCGTCGCAAGAGCGCGGCATCGGGCTCTCGCATGATGACACCCGAGTGGATGGACATCTCGATTTTGCTTCCCGTCAACCAGACGCGCACGCCGTCGTACAGCTTCGCGCCGACGCCGGTTCCCGCAACGACGAGCGCTATGGCGACTGAGGCGCACGCAGCAAGAATTCCGAATCGCCCGTTGTTGGCGGCGGCACGCGAACGGCGGCGGATCGATTGCAACGGCAGCTCGGGAACGGGGATCAGCTCGCGGGCGGTCCGTCCGGCGGCGGAAAAATCAGACGACATGGTGTTTCACCTCCAGACGCGCAGGCAACGACTCGCCACCGTAGTCACCGAGCAGGCCGCGTAAACGTTCACGTGCTCGCGCCAGACGCGTTCGCACGGTCGGATGCGCGACCCGTAGAATGGCGGCGATCTCTTCGGTTCGCAGATCGTCGAAATAGAACAGGACGACGACCTCCCGCTGCTCGGGCGAGAGCGTATCCAAGGCGCGCCACACGTCGAGTGACGTTGTACCGTCGCTTTGCGTCGAGAGCTCGGAGTTCTGCTCATCGCGCGGCGCGTGCCGCCGGCGAACGCGAGCCGCCTCGCGCATGACGATGCGATAGAGCCACGCGTCGAAGGCGTCGGCGCTGCGCAGCGTTCGAATCCTTCGTAACACGATCGCGCAGGCTTCCTGCGCGGCATCCTGCGCCAAGATCCGGTCGCCGATCACCGACGCCGCGAGCCGAAAACACCCCGGCCAGACCGTCGAGACGAGCTGCTCGACCGCGACCGCTTCACCCGTCAGCGCGGCGGTAACGATCTCCGGCGGCGCCCAGCGTCCCAAATTGGCCTCTCTCCGTGCGTCTACGCGTTTCCTTAGAGAGCCGCGGACAGACCCGAAATGTTCCCGACCTGCGTTTCGATCAGAACAGGCCGCCGAGTTGGACGTTGATGCTGATCGCGCTGACGTGCCCGTTTTCTACCACGACCGTGACGCGCTCCGGCAGCGGGACCAACGGATGCCCGGTCGTCACCGCGTGGCCGTACGTGGTCGCGGTGTACCCGAGAACGCAGCGACGTGCGCACGCGCTCGTCGTCGCCTTGCCGTAGGCTGCCCGAAGCTCCGCGACGCTGCTGCCGATGCGGAGCCGGCGCGCCGTGCTGTACTGCGAGAGGTCGGCGCTCGGCACGGCGATCGGCGGTTTCGAGGCGACGAACAGTGCCGAGCTGCACTGATCGGTGGTCGCGCCCGCCAGTGCGATGTGATGCACCGGGTCGTACTTTACCATCTGCCAAAAGCCGGCAAAGATCCGCGGCTCGGGGCCCTTGCCGTTCCACCCCGGACACGGCATCTTGTCCCAGGCGATACCGCCGAGAAAGTCGGGCTTGGCCATCGGCACGTAGGTCGGCGCCGTATTGAACGAGGTCGCCTTGAGAAACCAACTCGTCAGATCGGGCGTTGCGGCGTGTGCCGCCGCCCCTATGACAGAGAGCATCGGAACGACGACGATGAGCCCAAGCAGACGACGCATGGTGGCGACCTCCTCGACTCATGCTTCTTTTGAGGAACGGGATGGAACCCTGTTGAAACCCGGCCCCGATGGGCCGAGAACTTCACGTTCGTTCGCATCCATCTGTGGTCGAGCACTGGCGGCATCTCGTTGAGATCGTCGCCCTGCTTGCCGCGGCAGCATGGGGCCTGTACGTCTTCGTTTATCAAGAGCGGATCAAGCCGGCCAATGCGGCGCCCGACGTGCAGCGCGTCGCTACGGTCACGCACGAGGCCCTTCCGCAAAATAAGGAGTTCGTCAAAGTCAACGTCGACATGAGGAATTTGGGGCAGACTACGGCGGAGCTCGGCGGCCTCGTCGTCAACGTGTACGGCTCGCGCTACACGCAGCGCAACGGCAACACGGTCAACAATCCGGTTCAAGGACTTGCCACGCGGAATCTAACGCTGAGCAAGACGAAACCCGTATTGCTCTACTCGTTCTTCGACGTTTGGCGACCGCTCGGAGACTCCCGAACATTCTTGATCGAGCCTGGGCAGGTCATCGAGGAACCGTTCGACTTTGCAGTTCACGCCGGCGCCTACGACGTGGTTGCTGTGGAGATGTTCTTCTGCTACGCGCGACCGGGAAGTCGGGTCTGGCCCTCGCCGCGGGTCACCCGGCCGGACGGGTCGTATTGGGTCCTCATGGCGGGTGGATCGCGAGCCCCCAATTCGGGGCTCATGTGCCGAAAACAGACCCACGACTATCGGATATAGGTCACTCGCGGGCGCAGCGTTTGCGCCATTAGCCGAGCGAGGCGGCCGCCGTCGAGCTGTGCGCTCTGGGCTGCGTCTCCGCGCGTAGTTGTCCGCAGGCCGCCGTAATGTCGCGGCCCATCGGCGTGCGCACCGTGACGGCGACGCCGAGTTGCTCGACGATCTTGGCGAAAGCCCAGATGCGCGCGTCGTCGCTGCCGCGCAGCGCCGCGTCCGGCGTGCTGTTGTACGGAATCAGATTGACGTGATACAGCGGGCCGCGCATCAACCGTGCCAGATCGCGCGCGTGCTGGTCGGTGTCGTTGACGCCCGCCAGCATGACGTACTCGAAGAAGACCTTGCGGTTCGTCGTGCGGATGTAGCGCTCGACCGCGGCCATCAGCTCGGCCGTCGACCACTTGCGGTTGACCGGCATGATGGCGGAACGCGTCGCGTCGGTCGGCGCATGCAGCGAGATCGCCAGGTTGACCTGCGTCTGCGCTTCGGCGAAGCGGTCGATCTTGTCGACCAGGCCGACGGTGGAGATCGTGATGTGCCGGTGGCCCAGGCCGAAGCCGTGCGCGTCGTTGAGCAGCGCGACGGACGCCATGACGTTGTCGAGGTTGGCGAACGGTTCGCCCATCCCCATGTAGACGACGTTGGTGATCTTGCGGCCGTGTTGCGCGAGCCCGCGCGCGAAGTACCGCGCTTGGTCGAAGATCTCGGTTGCGCTCAGATTGCGGGTGAACCCGGCCTGGCCGGTCGCGCAGAACGAGCAGGCGTACGCGCAGCCGGCCTGCGACGAGATGCAGACGGTGTTGCGGCCGCCGTGGTGCTCCATCAGCACCGCTTCGACGTCGTTGCCGTCACGCAGACGAAAGAGTCCCTTCGTCGTTTGCCCGTCGTTCGAGCGCTGGATGACGACCGGCTCGATCGCGTCGAGCGCGAACCCTTCGGCTGCGAGCGTCGCGCGCAACTCTTTGGGCAGCGTCGTGACGGCGTCGAGATCGGCCACGAGCTCTTTGGTCGCGGCGCGGTAGAGCTGCTCGATGCGGTACGGTTTGAGACCGTGCGCAGAAGCGAGCGCCGCGCCGTTTTCGTATCCGGCGCGGAGCGCTTTTTCGTCGAACCAGTCCTCTCGAGCGCCGGGCATGACGGGCTATTCTACCACGTCACGCCCGACGCTATGACTACTGAAGGAGGACCTTGTCGATCGTCGTGACCGCGCCGTTGCCGGCGCGCATGTCGGCCGAGACGACGTGCGCCGTGCCGATCATCGGATGGTCCATGTCGCCGCCGAAGCTCAACTCGCGGCCGCCGGCGGTCGCCACCGAGCCGCCGGTCATGGTCGAGTCCCCGTTGTGCACGAGGATCACGTCGTTGACCGTCAGGCCGAGCAGCAGGGCCTTGAGCCGCGCCGGATCGGACAAGAGCGCGTCACGCTCGGCGGGGGGCAGTTTTTCGAACGCGGCGTTGGTGGGGGCATAGATCGTGAGCGGACCCGAGCCCCGGAGCATGTCGTCGAGCCCCGCGGTGTGCACCGCGGCAACGAAGGTACTGAGATTCTTTTGCTGGGCGGCCAGATCGAGGACGGTCATCGGCGGCCGGGCCAGCGCGGGCCCAGTCAGCGTCAGGGCGAGGAGGCAGCCGACGAGCGATCGGCATGCAGCAACACGGGTAAGGCGCATGAGCCCTTCCTCCGGGAAAGCAGCAAGTTGGGGAGTCGATCGATCGCTCAACCCATTCTACTATTTCTCTAAGAGGTTTGTGTCAAAGGGAAGATTAAATTTATAGTAGGTCGACCGGCGGACCTCAGTCGAACAGGGAGTGCTGCTGTGGCGGCGGTTCGGCGGCGCTCGGCGGCGGCTCGTCGAGCCGGGTGCGAACGGCCTTGAGGTCGTTCCAGACCAGCTTCTTCACCTCGGCCATCGCGCCGCCGGTCATGCGCAGAATGTAGGCGGGATGGAAGGTCGCCATGATCGGCGTCGCCATCGGACCCTCGAACCATTGTCCGCGCTGGCGCGAGATCGAAAACTTCTCGCCCATGAACGACTTCGCGGCGGGCGCGCCGAGCGCGAGGATCACGCGCGGGCGAATGATCGCGATCTGCTGTTCCAAGTAGGGCCGGCAATTGCGCATCTCGTCCGGCGTCGGCGGCCGGTTTCCGAGACGATTGCCGAGATCGAGCGTCGGCCGGCACTTGACGGTATTGCAGATGTACACGTCCTCGCGCGGCAAGCCGATCGCGAGCAGCATGCGATCGAGCAGCTCGCCGGCGCGACCGACGAACGGCCGGCCGAGCCTGTCCTCGGTTTCGCCCGGTCCTTCCCCCACGACCATCAGCGCCGCGCACGCATCGCCTTCGCCGTAGACACTGTTGGTGCGCGTTGCGCCGATTGCGCACTTGCGACAACGCGCGACGATCGCCGACGCTTCGCCCAACTCGCGTTCGTGACGCGCCCGTTCTTGTAGGCTCACGGACCGCCCCCAGTGTTCGGAGACAGCGCCTCCGGCTCGGCGGGCGCCGGCTCGAGCAGCACCGCTTCACCGAAAGCGAGCACGCGGGTTGCGCCGTCGGGACCTTCGGAGGCTTGGAACTGCAAACCCATCACGCCGTTCGCACCGACCGTCTCGGCTTTGCGCAGCAGCGCTTCGAGCGACTCGCCGCGCGCGCGTTCCGCGTCGGTCAGATATTCGACCGGGGCAAGACCGATCAGCGCACCGATCGTGCGAAACGTTTGTTTGAGCACGTTGCGCGGCCGGCTAGCCTGACCGTACACGTAACCGAACGAACGCACCACGCGAAAACCTTCGACGCGTTCGAACGTGGTGACGACCTCCGGCGTCAGCCCCATCAACCTAACGCAACAGCCGCCGGCCGAGCACGACCACACCGGCGAGGATTCCCACGTACAGCGCGTAACGCCCGGCCAGCGCGCCGGCCAAGCTGTAGTACCATGCGTGACCGTGATGCTTGATCCAATACTTGCGCCGCGACGATTGTTTGCGCTTCTCGACGTTGTACTGACCACGGGCGCTGCCCATCCCTTCGTGCACGGCTTCGCTCGACGGAACGAACCACGTTTCCCACCCCGCGTCGGCGGCGCGCTTCGCGTAGTCGACCTCTTCGTGATACAAGAAGAAGCGTTCGTCGAAGGGACCGATCGCCTCGATCATCGCACGCCGAATCGCCAAGGCGGCGCCGATCGCCACGTCGACGCGCTGCTCGCGTGCGTCGTCGAAGTCACGCAGCGCCGCACCATTCGCGTAGCGCCGCAGCAACGGAATCTCACCCCAAGCGCTCGAGCGCAAGAACGCACCGGTCCAGGTGTCGAACTCCCCGACCGAACGTTGCACGGTCCCGTCGTAGTTATAGATTCGCGATCCCGAGATTCCGCAGCGCGGGTGCGCATCCATGAACGCGAGGATCTCGGCCAACGCGCGATCCCGCAGCTCGGCATCGGGATTCAACAGGAACACATACTCCGAAGACGTCGCCGCGAACGCACGGTTGCAGGCCGCGGCAAAGCCGAGATTCGCCCCGTTCTGGACGATCCGCACGCGGTCGCCATAACGCTCGCCGATGAACTCGCGTGAGCCGTCGGTCGAGCCGTTGTCGGAGACGACGACGTTCGCAAAGGCCGGATCGGCGCGGACCTCGCTCAGCGTGAAGACGGAGTCGAGCGCGGTCGCGATCTTGTCCTTGTCGTTCCAGCAAACGACGACGACGTCGACGCGGCTCATGCCGCATCGCCGCCGCGGACCGGCGAGAACGTATTGCGGTTCTGGAGATATGGCCAGATGAAGCCGTCGAGGTCGCCTTCGAGGACCGCCTGCGCGCTGCCGGTCTCGACGTTGGTGCGCACGTCCTTGACCAGCTGATACGGATGCAGCACGTAGTTGCGGATCTGCGAGCCCCACTCGTTGGCCATGCGCTCACCGCGCAACTCGGTGAGTTTCGCCTCTTGCTCCTCGCGCACGCGCTGCACGATCTTCGCCCGCAAAATGTTTAGCGCGACGTCGCGGTTCTGCATCTGGGAGCGTTCCTGCTGTGAGGCTACGACGAGCCCGGTCGGCAGATGGTAGATGCGAACCGCGGACTCGGTCTTGTTGACGTACTGTCCGCCCGCACCGCTGGCCTTGAAGGTCTCGACCTTGAGATCTTCGGGCTTGATCTCGACCTCGCCGGCGTCGCCTTCTTCCATCTCCGGCACGACGTCGACTTCGGCGAAGGACGTCTGGCGGCGCCCTTGGTTGTCGAACGGCGAGATGCGCACCAGCCGGTGGACGCCGCGTTCGCTTTCGAGCATGCCATACGCGTTCTTACCGCGCACGATAAAGGTGATCGAGCGCAGTCCGGCTTCGTCGCCGGGCGACTCTTCCACCACGTGTGTCTCGAAGCCGTGATTCTCGGCCCAGCGAAGGTACATCCGGCCGAGCATCTGCGTCCAATCGGCGGCATCCGTTCCGCCGGCACCGGCGCGAATCGTGACGATCGCACCGTGCGAGTCGTACGGGCGATCGAAGGTCGCCGCCATCTCGAGCTCGTCGAGCGCCTTGGTCGCGCGCGCGATCATCGCGTCGGCCTCGGCCTCGGCGCCCTCCTCGTCGCCGAGGACCTCAATGATCTCGGTCGCGTCGCGAAGCGCGGCGTCCACCGCATCGACGGCGTCTATGTCTGAGCGCAGGTCGGCGATGCGCTTCATCACCCCTCGCGCGTTGTCCGGGTCGCTCCAGAAGTCGTCGGCGTTCGACCGCGCTTCGAGCTCGGCTATGCTGCGGCGTTTCCCCGCGTCGTCAAAGACGCACCGCAAGCGTGGTGAGGCGTTCGCGGGCGCGATCGATGGCGGCAAGTTGTGCGTCGGACACGGGAATTCGGGCTTCTCCGGTCAGGCGCGGCGCCCTACCAGGCCGGCCGGCGCGCCGTCCTGGCCGCCTCGTCCGGCCGAAAATCCCCGGGTTTTCGCGGAATCGGCCGAATGACGCGGACGTGGCCAGCACGATCCTTCATCCCGATGCTGTGTTCGACGGCGAGCAGCTGCACGCGGGTTGGCGCGTGCTCGTCGACGGCGACCGCATCAGCGCAGCCGGGCCGGACGTCGTCGCGCCCGCCGACGCGCGCACGCTCCACCTGACCGGCGCCACGCTGCTGCCGGGGCTGATCGACCTGCACACGCACTTGCTGTTGCATCCGTATGCGGAACGGTCGTGGGCCGATCAAGTTCTCCGGGATCCGGAATCGTTGCGCGTGGCGCGCGCCGTCGTCGCAGCGCAGCGCACGCTCGCCGCAGGTTTTACCACCGTGCGCGATCTCGGTACCGAAGGCGCGGGCGAAGCCGACGTCGGATTGCGCCGCGCGATAGAGGAAGGGGTGATCGCGGGCCCGCGACTCGTCTGCGTCACGCGCGCGATCGTCGCGTGCGGAACCTACGGTCCGACTGGTTTTCATTCCGGCTGCTGCGTTCCGCAAGGAGCGGAAGAAGTCGACGGCCCGGAATCGATCCTGCGCGTCACGCGCATGCAGATCGCGCGCGGCGCCGATTGGATCAAGGTGTACGCCGACTACCGTTTCGGACCGGCGGGCGACGCGCGTCCGACGTTCTCGACCGACGAGCTTGCGCTGATCGTGCGCGTGGCGACCGATGCAAACGTCCCCGTCGCCGCGCACGCCACGACCGCCGAGGGGATGCACCGCGCAGCGCTCGCCGGCGTCGCGACGATCGAACACGGCAACGACGGCACGCGCGCGGTCTTCGATCTGATGGCCGAGCGCGGCGTTGCATACGTGCCGACGCTGGCGGCGTACGAGGCGCTCGAATCGATCCGTGGCTGGGGCAAAGATCACCCGAACATCGTCGCCAAGCGGAAAGCGTTCGATGCCGCGCGCGCGAGCGGCGTCACGATCGCCAACGGCAGCGATATCGGCGTTTTCCCGCACGGTCAGAACGCGCGCGAGCTGGAGCTCCTCGTCGAACACGGGCTCACGACGACGGAAGCACTGCAAGCTGCAACGTCAACGGCCGCGCGCGTTCTGCGCCTCGACGATCTCGGCACCATCCGCGCCGGTGCGCGCGCCGACCTCGTCGCGGTCGCCGGCGATCCAATGACGACCATCTCCGCGCTGCGCGACGTCCGCCTCGTGGTCCGCGAAGGCGTGGAAATGCCCTCCGCCGCAAATGCGACGTTATAGCGTAGGCGCCAACTCAGCGCAACCGTTCAACGGGTGGGGAACGACAATATCTGAACCCGTACGCTCAGCACCCACACGGCCTGGTGGGGAGCATCTAGGCTTAAAGCGGCGAACACGTTCACATGGCAGTTTCAAAGTTTGACGCCTTGATGCTGATCATTTGAGGCAGCTGATGACCGCCCGCTTAGAAACCGTGCGAATCTTTGTTGTCGTGCTAAGCGTCCTGTACGCACTCGCTTTCGGCGTCCCCACGGTACTCGCGCTCAACGGCTACTACGGCACGGTGGGACTTGTTAGGGCTGGCACGATCGCGACGCTCGCCCCGAATGTCGACGTCAACACCATCAGCAGTGTCGCGCCGGGATCACCAGCCGCGCGGTCGGGCATCGTTCCCGGCGACGTGGCCGTCCCGCTCGCCGCCGAGCACGCCTTTGTTGTGCAGCAGTTGTTCAGCCGTGTCGCTGCGGGCCGGCCGATCCCGTATGTCGTCTTGCACAATGAACAGCGGCGCATCGTCATGCTCACTCCCACCCCCGTCGTCGGTTCCGCGCACGACGACGTTCTCGTTGTGGCGCAACTCGTGCGCGGGTTCTTAATCGTGCTTATGGGCGCCGCGCTTGTGCTTCTCCGACCAAGCCTCATGACCGCAGCGTTCTTCGTGCTTTGCCTGCAGTTCGGGGAGCTTGCGCACCCCTATAGTAACACCGAGTTGCTCATCGGCGTCCCGTACTTCTGGAAACCGCTTTTCTTGGTGCTGACGTGCCTCGTGACCGGCGCAGGGGCCGCTGTCGCCACGATCTTCTGCACGCGGTTTCCGAGCGGAGAGCCGCTTCCGCGCTGGCGTCCGGTCGAACGAGCAATGATCGCACTCGGCATCTTCATGATTCTTGATTACTTCTTTGCACTCGTTGCCGGGGCAACGTACACGCCGCTGGGGACTGCTTTCTACCGCGTCTTCACCGTCGCGTCCTGGCTTGGCTACGCGATCGCCACGATCTCGTTTCTCGCGCGCTACCGCGCCTCTTCGGGTGAAGACCGCGAACGGTTGCGCTGGGTTGCAATCGGCTTGGGCGCCTTTCTCGCCAGCTACGCACTGTACTGGATTTCGCAGAATGTGCCGAGCGCCCCGCGTGAACTCAACACCTGGGCACAGTTTGTCAATGTGCTGCCGTTGACAGTGCTTTATGCGATCATTCGGCACCACGTAGTCGACGTGCGCCTCGCCGGAGGTCGCGCTCTCGCGTTTGCGGTGTTGTCAGCCATTCCGGTAACCGCGTTCGGTATCATCGACTGGGTACTGAGCAACAAGGTGCAGCAGACGCGATTCGGGGTGCTGGCCGAAGTGGCCGTGGCGATCGCATTCGGATTCTGGGTGAACTCACTACAGCACCGCATCGACATCGTGATCGAGCGTCTCTTTTTCCGTCGTAGCCGGGTCGCCGAAGAGCGCTTGCGTGTCGTCGCGCGACAGACAGCGTACGTCAGCGACCGCACTACTCTTGATGAGATGCTTGTGCGGGAACCGTTCGAGGCGCTCGAGCTGGCTTCATGCGCCCTATTTCTCCGCAACGACGAAACGTACGTGCGCGTTTCCCAACGCAACTTTCCCGACGATGCACCGACGCAGATCGACGCGAAGGACGATCTCGTGACCACGGCCCTCGAGACTCGTACATGGGGGGACACCAACGTCTACCCAATTGTTGTGCGGCAGCAGCCCTTCGGGCTGCTGCTACTCGGCGCGAAACGCGATGGTGAGCGATTGGATGCGCTCGAGCGGGTCGCACTCCAGAACCTTGTCGACTCGGCCGCGATGACCTACGATCACCTTGAGGCGGTCGAGCAGCGGAGCGTAGCAGACGATCTACGACGCGCGCTAGCAGTGTTGCAGCGGGAGAATGAGATGCTTCGCGCTTCCCGCGTTCCGTGAGACCTGGCGTGGCGGCTACTAGCGGGGCGGTAGCGCGAAACGATTTCGGTTATCTGTCGAGCGCCTTAATCCCAGCCTGCCCGACTTTTTGCGCCTCAATGCAGGCCGCGCGACCGCGCATCAGGCCATGCGCCACAAAGCCTTGTGCCACGGGGCTTTGCGCGATGCGCCCCGCAAGCCTGGTCGCGTCCGGTTTCGAGGCCCTCCCCTACTCCCGTTAAGCGGCGGCTCCGTGGCAGCGTTTGTACTTCTTGCCGCTGCCGCAGGGGCAGAGCTCGTTGCGGCCGACCTTCTCGGTCGCCGCGCCCTTGGGTTTGGCGGGGTCGCCGTCGCTGCGATTCGTGTGCAGCTGCGTCGGTTCGTACTTGGGTGCCGGACCGAGCAGCCGTTCCGCCAGCGCCGGATCCATCCGCGACTCCGCCGGCTGCGGGGCGAGCGCCCCGGTCGGGATCGGCTCGAACGCCGGCATCCCGTTCGTGCCGGCGCCGTTGGCGTTCGCGCCGGCGAAGGCGAGCGGCGTTCCGTCGGCGGCCAGCGGCGTACCGTCGGGGGCGAAACCGCCGGGCGGCGCTCCTTCGGGCGGCGCGGCTTCGACGCGCACGGTGAATGCCGCTTTGATCGCTTCGTCGGCGATGTTGTTCTTGAGATCCTCGAAGATCTCGTAGGCTTCTTTTTCGTACTCGACGCGCGGGTCTTTTTGACCGTATCCGCGCAGGCCGATCCCGCTCTTGAGCGCGTCCATGATGTAGAGATGATCGACCCACAGGCGATCGATCGTCGGCAGCATGATGTACTGCGACTCGATCATCCGCATGATGTCCGGACCGATCTCTTGCTCTTTCTCTTCGTACGCGACCAGCGCGTGATTGAAGAGCAGCTCCTTCATCCCGTCGCGGTCGAGCTTCTCGAGGTCGCCGACGCTCACGTCTTCCTTGACCGGGAAGATCAGCTCGACTTCGTCGACGATCGCCCCGAGGTCCCATTCTGACGGATGCTTCTCTTCGGGTGCACCGGTATCGACGGCATAGGCGGTTTTGCGGCGCAGGGTGTCGACGAAAAAGTCGCGTAGCGGCTGGCCCTCGAGCACACGGCGCCGCTCACCGTAGATGACCTCGCGCTGCTTGTTCATGACGTCGTCGTACTCGAGGACCGACTTGCGGATCTCGTAGTTGTGGTTCTCGACCTTCGATTGCGCGTTCTCGATCGAGCGCGACAGGATGCCGGCTTCGATCGGCGTCTCGTCGGTGAACTTGACGAAATCCATCATCTTCTGCAACCGCTCTTGGCCGAACAGCCGCATCAACTCGTCTTCGAGCGCGATGTAGAAGCGCGTCGTTCCCGGATCGCCTTGACGGCCCGAACGGCCGCGCAACTGGTTGTCGATGCGTCGCGACTCGTGGCGTTCGGTGCCGATGATGTGCAGTCCGCCGGCAACCGGGACACCCTCACCGAGCTTGATGTCGACACCGCGGCCGGCCATGTTGGTCGCGATGGTGACTTTGCCGGGGATGCCGGCGTCCTTGATGATCTGCGCTTCCTGCTCGTGGTACTTCGCGTTGAGCACGTTGCACTCGACGCCGCGGCGGCGCAGCATCATCGCCAGCCGCTCGGACTTTTCGATCGAGCGCGTGCCGACCAGAACCGGCCGGCCCTTCTCGTGCTCGGCGATGATGTCGTCGATGACGGCATTGAACTTTGCTTCTTCCGAGCGGTAGACGATGTCGGCCATGTCCTTGCGCCGCACCGACATGTTCGTCGGCAGCACGACGACCGCAAGTCCATAGATCTCGCGGAACTCGCGCTCCTCGGTCTTGGCGGTTCCCGTCATCCCGGCCAGCTTGTCGTAGAGCCGGAAGTAGTTCTGGAACGTAATCGTCGCCAGCGTCTGATCCTCGCTGCGAACGTTCAGCCCTTCCTTCGCTTCGATCGCCTGATGGATGCCGTCGGAGTAGCGCCGCCCGTACATCAGCCGGCCGGTGAACTCGTCGACGATGACGACCTCGCCGTCCTTGACGATGTACTGCTGATCCTTGTGGAACAGATGCCACGCCTTGAGCGCGGCGTTGAGCTGGTGGGTCAACTCGAGGTTGCGCTGATCGTACAGGTTGCTGACGCCGAGCATCTTCTCGACTTTGGCAACACCCTTCTCGGTGATCGGAACGGCGTGCGATTTCTGATCGACGGTGAAGTCTTCGTCCTTGACCAGGCGTGGAATGATCTTGGCGAACTGACCGTAGAGCTCGGTCGCGTCGTGACCTTGTCCGCTGATGATGAGCGGCGTGCGCGCCTCGTCGATGAGGATCGAGTCGACCTCGTCGACGATCGCGAAGTTGAGGTGCCGCTGGACCATCTGGTCGAGCGCCCACGCCATGTTGTCGCGCAGGTAGTCGAATCCGACTTCGTTGTTGGTGACGTAGGTGATGTCGGAGTTGTACGCCTCCCTGCGCGTGTTGTGGTCGAGATCGTGCTGGATCACACCGACCGTCATCCCGAGCGCGGTGTAGATCGGCCCCATCCACTCGGCGTCGCGTTTGGCGAGATAGTCGTTGACGGTGACGAGGTGGACACCCTTACCGGTCAGCGCATTGAGGTAGACCGGCAGCGTCGCGACCAGCGTCTTGCCTTCGCCGGTGCGCATCTCGGCGACGTTACCTTCGTGCAGCGCTTGGCCGCCCATGATCTGGACGTCGAAGTGGCGCATCCCCAGCACGCGCTTGCCGGTCTCGCGCACGACCGCGAACGCTTCGGGGAGCAACTCGTCGAGGACGTCGCGCTCGGCCTTCCCTTCACCCAACCCGACCGCCAGCCGCGAGCGAAACTCTTCGGTTTTTGCTCGCAGTTGCTCGTCGCTGAGCTCGGCCATCGCCGGCTCGAGCGCGTTGACGCGCTGCACCGTTCGACGCAGCTTGACGAGCTCGCGTTCGTTGCCGTCGAACAGGGTCTTGAGAAACGCCATACTTTTCTACAACCGTTCGCCGAGGGGGTAGGTTCCCTGCTACCGGGAGGCCGGCGCGGGGTTACCGCCGAGCGGAAACTTCGCCGGCCGGTTGATCTGGTCGGCCGAGACCCGGCGCAGCAGCACCTCCACCGTAACGAACTCGTACCCCGCGGCACGGAATGCGCCAACCACCGGGCCCAGCGCGGCAATCGTCGACGGCCGCCCGCTGTGGAGCAAAACGATCTCCGGCGCCGTCGCCCGCTCGAGCAGGTGCTCCTGCAAGGCCTTTGCCGTCACCACGCGCCAGTCGCCCGGATCGTCGCTCCACAGGATGGTGGCGTAGCCGGCCGCCTGTGCTACCTGGATGGTCCCGTCGGTGTAGCGGCCGTGGGGTGGCCGAAAGGTCGTGCGCTCGGCGGGATCGGTTGCGATTCGCTCCAGGCTCGCGGCGCCGCCGCGGATCTCGGCCAGCACGGCGCGGTCGTCCAGCGCGTCGAGGTCGGGATGGGTCAGCGTGTGGTCGGCGATCTCGTGGCCGTCGGCGGCAATGGCTCGCGCGAGGTCGGGGAACTGCTCGGCGTCGCGCCCGATCAGAAAGAATGTCGCCGGGACGCGCAGATCGCGTAGCCGCTGCAAGAGGAGCGGCGTGGTGACCGGATACGGTCCGTCATCGAAGGTCAGCGCGATCAGCTTGGGCCGCGCGTCGACCGGCGCGCGCGCCTTGCCGAGCAGCGCGCCGACGCGCGTACCGATCGAGGGATGCAGCAGCGCAGGCGCGTCGGCGTTCGGCAGGATGACGACCGGCCGCAACAGATCGTCGCTCTTGGCCCAGAGGTGGCGACCGCCGATCGCGCCGAGGGCGAGCACAACGGCGACGATCGCAATCGTCAGCCCCGGGCGCCGAACGCGCCGCCGCCGCACTCAGTGCGCCGGTGCGGCGGTTGAAGCCGGTGCCGCCGTCGTGGTGGCAGCGGCGAAATCGCGTCCGACGATCACGATGACGACGTTGCGTGGCCCCGGCGTCGCGTCGGTCGCCGGCGCGACGACCGCGCTGTCGAGACCGAGATCCGCGCGCACGCGATCGCCGACGAACGGAATGGTCGACGCCGGACGGATCTGCGTCGTGTCATAGCCGAACGTGTCGGCGTTCTGCACCGCATCGACGACGTAGCCGCGTTTTTTGAGCTTGACCGAGGCCGTCCCGGCGAGACCCGCGACGCCGCTGCCGTTCTCGACCACCAAATGCACCGCCGACGGCTTGACCGCGGAGATCGCGCTCGCCGGTGGACGCGCGGCGTTCGCGTACGGGCCGAGCAGTTCTGCGACGAGCTTGGTCTTCTGCGCCGTATCAGGGATGACGACCTCACCCGTCGACGTCTGCTTGGTGTCGACGTAGCCGATCGTATCCATGTGGTTGAGGTCGGCGAGGTTGGCGTCCTTGAACGACCACGCCAGCGATTTCTCCTCGTCGAAGCTCAGATTCGTCATCACGTTGTGGTTGATGACGCCCATCAACTGTCCGATGTGCAGCAGATCGTTGAACTTTTGCGCCTTGAGCTTGGCGAGCAGGATGCGGATGACTTGCTGCTGCCGTTTGGTGCGGCACGGATCGCTGCACGCGTCCTCGCGGAAGCGCGTGTAGGCTTGGGCTTGATAACCGTTCATGTGGATCATGCCCGGCTTGAAGTGGATGTGGAGCTGACCCCAGTTGTCGTCGTAATTCATCGTTTCGGTGACCGGAACGTCGACGCCGCCGACCGCATTGACGAATTCTTTGAGACCGTTCGTGTTGATCACCACGTAGCGGTCGAAGTAGCTGCCGTCGGGATGCGGCGCCAGGCCGAGAAAATCACCGATGACGCGGTCGGCCAGCTTTTCACCGCCGAGCGCGTACGCTTCATTGATCTTCGCGTCGCGGTGATCGATCGTCGCCTCGCTATCGCGCAGCACCGAGATGAGCTTGACCGAGCGTGTCGGGAAATCGAGGCCGGCGACCATGATCGTGTCGCTGCGCGCGCCTTTCGAGTACGGCATCCCCTTGCTGTCGTAGTTGTAGTCGATGCCCAGGACCAGCAGATAGACGCGGTCCTTGTCGAACACGGCTTCGGGCGGCGCGACGTAGATCGGCAGCGTGCGGCCCAGACTGCGCTGGAACGTGTCGTGATCGTGGATCATGCGGTACGTGACGATGCCGGCCAGCGCGCCGATCACGATCACGAGTGCCCACAGCGCCGGCGGGATGAAGCTGCGCCAGTTCCAGCCCGCGCCGCCGGGCGGCTGCTGCGGCAGGCGGCGTGGCCGCTCGCCCGGTGAGGGCGGCTCGGCAACGATCGACTTGCTCACGCCGATCCGACTAGCGTGCCGTAGAAGTCGAACGCGGTGTTGCCGTCGAGCCGCACGTCGACGAACGCGCCGGCAGCCGCGCCGGCGGCGAACGCGATCGTGCCGTCCACCCCGGGCGCTTCGCCCATCGAACGGCCGGTCGTCACGCTGCGCGCGCGCAGCGCAACCGCGATCGGATCGCTCTTGCGCAGTGTTCGCGGTTCCTCGACCAGCACGCGCACGATCTGGCCGACGCGACCCGCACGAGCACGTTCCGACGCGCGCCGCTGTGCGTCGCGCAAGCGCAGCAACCGCCGCCGCTTCTCGCGTTCGGAAACCTGATCCGGCAACTCGGCGCCGGGGGTCCCGGCTTCACGCGAGTAGGTGAAGAAACCGACGCGGTCGAGCTGCGCGCGCTCGATCCACGCTTCAAGCTCTTCGACGTGCTCGTCGTTCTCGCCGGGAAACCCGACGATGAACGTCGAGCGCATCGTGATGCCCGGAATGCGCCGGCGAAAGTCGTCGATGATTTCGAGATACCGAGCACCGTTCGACGGCCGCCGCATCGCGCGAAGCACCGGTACGCTCACATGCTGCAGCGGCATATCCATGTAGGCGCAGACCTTCGGTAGCGACGCCATCGCATCGATCAGGTCGGAATCGACGGTCGCCGGATACAGGTACAGCAGTCGAATCCACGCGATGCCGTCGACGTCGTGCAAACGGCGCAGCAGCTCGGCCAGCCCGCCGCGACGATAGCCGCGATCGCGTCCCCACATGGACGTGTCCTGGGCGATGAGGATCAGTTCTCTTACGCCGCCGGCAGCGAGCGCATGCGCTTCCGCGAGGATCGACTCAATCGAACGCGAGCGGAATGCGCCGCGCAACTGCGGGATGATACAGAACGTGCATGGATGATCGCAGCCTTCGGCGATCTTGAGGTACGCGGTCGCCGACGGGGTGGTCACCAGGCGCGGCAAGAAGTCGTGCTCGGGCTCAGCCTCGAAGCCGAGCCGCACCGGCTTGCGTCCGGCGCGCGCGTCGTCGAGCAGCTCGGCGATCGACGCGTACGCGCCGGTCCCGATCACGCCGTCGACCTCGGGAATCAATGCTTGGAGCTCGTCGCCGTAGCGCTGCGAGAGACAGCCCGCCACGATGAGCTGCTGACCGTCACGCTTGCGCGCCGCGTGCTCGAGGATCGTCTCGGTCGACTCGGCCTTGGCCGGATCGATGAACGCGAAGGTGTTGATCACGACCGCATCGGCCTCGGCGGCGTCGGGGACGAGCGCCCAGCCGGCCGCTCCGAGCTTGGCGATCATCACCTCCGAGTCGACCAGATTCTTCGCGCACCCGAGCGAGACGAACGCCACCGTCTGCGTGCGATCGGCGAGCGTGGTCACCGATAGTTCACGAACTGCAGCGGAAGATCGAAGGTCAGACCTTTGAGCAACAGCTGCACTTTCTGCAAGTCGTCTCTGGACTTCCCCGAAACGCGAATCTGCTCGTCCTGATACTGCGCCTGCACCTTGAGCTTGGAAGACTTGATCGCGTCGATTAACGGCTTGGACTTGTCCTTGGGGATGCCCGCGCGCACGCCGATCTTCTGCCGAAACGTACTCCCTGAGGCGGCCTCGGGTTCCTTGGACAGATCAAACGCCTTCAGGTCGATCCCGCGCTTGACCGCCTTGGACTGGATGATGTCGATGACGTTGCGCAGCTTGAGCGCGTCGTCGGCCAGGACGGTGATCGTCTTGTCGTCGCTCTCGATCGACGCGATCGAGTGCTTGAAATCGAAGCGGCCGGCGATTTCTTTGCGCGCCTGGTTGAGCGCGTTGTCGAGTTCTTGCGGATCGACGCGCGAGACGACGTCGAACGAGGAATCGGAAGCCATGGAAATGTCCTGCGGTCAGAGAGTGTAGCGCTGCTCGGCGACGACGCCGTCTTTGCCGAGCCGCGGCGTCGCCCGTCCGTTCACCATCGTAACGACCCCGCCGGCATTGCCGGCGCGAACGTCGGCGACCGAACCGGTGAACGTTCGGGTCGTCCCGGCGGGGTAGATCCCTTCGAGCCGCGTCGTCCCGTCTACCGTGACCCGCAGCCACGATCGTTGGGTGAGGCGGATCGCGAGCTGATGGAGCGGAGGAGCCGACGCCGCGGCGATCGGGGCCGGCGAAAGCTGCGTGCCGGGCGCCGGCGACTGGGAACCGGTCGCGGCCTCGCGCGGTTGCACGGTCGCGGTCGCAACCGCCGAGCTCACACCGCTGCCTTGGACATACAGCCAGTACTCGTAGCCCACGAAGGCGACCAGGACGACGGCAACGGCCGTGCCCAAAAGCACCCAGACCGAGGGACCGCTGCGGGCACGCTCGTCGCTGACCGCCATCGAGCTCGTCGCGACCGTCCGCTCGGCCGGTACGGATCGGTTGAACGCCGCGACCGCCGCCTCGGCGTCGAGTCCCAGGAAGCGCGCGTAGGTGCGGAGGAAACCGCGGACGTAGACCGGCGCTCCGATCGCGGTCCAGTCCTCGTTCTCGATGGCGTTGAGGTAGACCGAGCGGATGTGAATCTGTTCGGCGACGTCCGAGAGCGTGAGCCCGCGCGCTTCCCGCGCGCTGCGGAACTCCTCTCCGAGCGCAGGCATTGCCTCGAACCTTAGCGGGTGCACCCCGTTCTCCTGGTGCGTGGTTAGACGGTAACGAGCATGATGAGCGAACGAACGCGCGTCGTCGCCGCGATGAGCGGCGGCGTCGACTCGGCGGTGGCGGCAGGCTTGCTGGCAGAAGCGGGCTACGACGTCGTGGGCGTCACCATGAAGATGTATGCGCCGACCCGGCCGGCCCACGCAAAGTCGTGTTGCGGCGCGGACGACTTTGATGACGCGCGGCGCAGTGCCGCGACGCTCGGCATTCCGCACTACGTCTTGGATTTCGAAGAGGCGTTCCGGCGCGGGGTGATCGAGCGATTTGCCAGTGAGTACGCACGCGGCCGCACCCCCAATCCGTGCGTGTCGTGCAACAATCATGTCAAGCTCGGAACGCTGCGCTCGTATGCCGACCGGCTCGGCGCCCGCTACGTCGCGACCGGGCACTACGCGCAGGTCGAGCACGCCGGCGACGGGCCGCACCTCTTTCGAAGCGCCTCGGCCAAGGACCAGTCGTACGCGCTGGCGCAGCTCGAGCCCGCTCAGCTCGACCGGTTGCTGTTGCCGCTCGGCCGGCTGACCAAGGATCAGACGCGGGCCCATGCCGCCCGGCTCGGCCTCTCGGTCGCGGCGAAAGCGGAATCGCAGGACATCTGCTTCGTCGAAGGCGGCGATTATCGCGAGGTCCTCGCGCGACTCGCGCCCGAGACCGCACTGGCCGGCGCGGTCGTCACCACGTCCGGCGAGCGCGTCGGAACGCATGCCGGGATCGGCGGTTACACCGTCGGTCAGCGCCGCTCACTGCCGTCGGGCGAGGCGCCGCGCTACGTCACGCGGATCGACGCGGCGACGAACACGATCGTCATCGGCCGCGCCGACGAACTCGGTTGCGAGCGTTTGATCGCCGACGAGCTGAATCTCATTCGGCCCGAGCGCTTCTCGGACGGCGCGACGCGCGTGCTCGCGATGACGCGCTATCGCGCCGAGCCCGTCGGCGCTACCGCAACCGTCGGTGACGCCGGCGAGCTGGCGCTGACGTTCGATGAACCGCACGCCGCGGTGACGCCCGGACAACTGGTCGCACTGCTCGATCTCGACGGTGACGAGGTGCTGGCCGGCGCGACGATTCGCGAATCGTCGTAAGCGCGATGAGGCAAAGAAAAAGCGCCGCCTTGCGGCGACGCTTCTTCCTTTGTCATCCAGGCGTTTAGGTCGAGGTAGCGGTCCCCGTGGGTGCCACCGTTACGTCGGCTTGCCCCGGACAGGTGCTCGACGTCCCGGGACCACTGCACGCAGTGGCACCGTTGTTGATCACCGGCGCCTGAGGCACAGCCGCGCCGATCGGCACCGCCTCCATGGCGGCGTAGTCGAAGCCGACCAGAACGTAGCTGACGGTGTCGCCGGCAACCAGCGTACGGTTCCCGGTTCCACCGGCGACCGTCGCCGGACCATTGGCGGCCGGTCCGATGTTCGGCGGAAGCGTGAACGTCTGCGCACCGGCGCCATGGGTGACGACGGTGTAGTAGAAGATCGTCGCGCCGCTCGGCGCCAGATCCCGAATGAAGAGGGCGCTTTCGGTCACCCCCGCCGGAATGACGGCGGTGAACGAAGCTCCGCCGTTGCCGTCGGGTGTGAAAACGGGCGTCGCCAAAACGGGCAACGTGGCGAGCGACGTCAATGCCGTCGTCGCCACGAAGTTCGGGACGGGTGTGCTGGCGTTCGGCAGGCCGACCGTCAGCGTGTACGTCCCGATCGTCGGCGTGAGCGCGAAGGTCGTGAAGCCCGACGGGTAACCGTTGAACGTCGTTCCTAGCGAACCGTCGAAGAAATTCGGCGCGAACGGAGAGCCGACGTAGAACGCGCGTTGCGTCACGGCCGGCACGACCGCGGCACCGTAGATCGGCTGGCGAATCGCCAGTTGCCCGATCGTCGGCGGAACGGCGTTCGGGTTCGGGTTCGACGTCGAGGGATAGAACGAGGAGTTGTTGGCGCCCGTGGTCGTCGCGTTGGACGCGAGGAAACCATACGCAAACGCACCCACCGATTGTGGGAACGAGCGCGGATCGGGCGAGATCACTCCGTTGTTCTGGATCTGGGTGCCCGTAATCTGCGGCTTGCCCGAGTCATCCCCGGCGACGATGACGCAGACGGGGCAGGCGCCGCCCGGCACGATCGCCGGTGCCGTATTGGTAAACGGCAGCGCGATCGAGGGCGTACTCACGAGCATCGCCGACAAGCCGTTGGGCTGGCGGAACGCGACGACCGTGTTCAGGAACGTCGTGCCGGCATAGTTCGCCGTTCCGACTTGGAACTGCAGCTCATTTGCGCTGAGGTTCGCGATGGTCTTCGACGGTTCAACCGCCGCTTGATTGGAGGTGCAGGCGGGGAGGGCGATGAGCCCCCCCAGCACTGCAACGGCAATGATACGTTGAATCACTAGGCGTCCTTACAGCGAGAGCTGGTAGTAGAAGCGGAATCCCAGCGGCGTCGAGCTCGGCGTGAGCAGATACGGCTGGTTGTTGCTGCGGAAGCCCGCGTAGTTCACGTAGCCGAGCCCTGGGAATGCCACGGCACCCGAGGTCGTCCCCGAGGCCGGTCCGCCGATCCCCGTCGCCACCGGCTGGTAGCGACCGTTGAACGACGGCTGTCCGTAGATCTGGTCGAACACGTTCGTGACGAGCAAACCGAAAGTGTTGCGCGTCCCGGGTTTGTTGTATTCGAGATCGAGGTTGGCGATGTTGACGCGCGGAGCGCTCAACACGCC